>Ga0209515_10003835_pt1 | contig 20917 bp, 15 predicted proteins | sample Subgroupgradi54m_FD_187454 | JGI IMG/M metagenome (GOLD analysis project Ga0209515, IMG submission 187454) | Subsurface groundwater microbial communities from S. Glens Falls, New York, USA - GMW60B uncontaminated upgradient, 5.4 m (SPAdes)... ...
CGGCCCGCCAGTAGCGCTCGTTGGCGGCGCCGGACACGGTGACCGCCAGCGGGCCGAGGGGCGTCCCCGGCTCGGCACCGCCGAACGGTGGATCGTCGCCGCGCTCGGGCGGGCTTGCGCCTTCATTCATGGCGCTGCATACTATTCGTCATGGCGTATCAGGCGGCCCTGGTGGGCGGCTCAGGCTATACGGGCGCCGAGCTGCTGCGCCTGCTCTCCGGGCACCCCGATCTCGAGGTGGTGCACGTCACCGCCGACTCCAACGCGGGCGCGGCGGTGGCGGATCTCTACCCGTCCCTGGGCCCGGCCTACGGCGGCCTCCGCTACCAAGAGCTCGTGGTGGGCGACCTCGCCGGGCTCGACGTGGCGTTCCTCGGGCTGCCGCACGGCGAGTCGCAGCGGGTCGTGCCCGACCTCGTGGGCCACGTCGCGCACGTGATCGACCTGGGGGCCGACTTCCGGCTCCCGGCCGACGTGTACCAGGAGTGGTACGGCGAGGCCCACGGCGCGCCGGAGCTGCTCAACCGGTTCTCCTTCGGCCTTCCGGAGCTGTTCCGCGACGCCATCGTGCAGCGCGACCACGTCGCCGCGCCCGGCTGCTATCCGACCGCGGCCGCGCTCGCGCTCGCGCCACTGCTCGCCGACGGGCTCGTGGAACCTGCCGGCCTGGTGGTCGATGCGGTCTCGGGCGTGTCGGGGCGAGGCCGCGGGCTGTCGGCCGCGTCGCTGTTCGGCGAGGCCAACGAGAACGTCTCGTCCTACGGGTTGCTCACCCACCGGCATACCGGAGAGATGGAGGTCGCGCTGGGTCGTGTCGCCGGTACTCCGGTCGAGGTGCTGTTCACGCCGCACCTCGTCCCGATGACGCGCGGCCTGCTGGCGACCTGTCACGCCCGCCCGGCGGCATCGGGGCTCTCGACCGAGGGTCTGCTGGAGTGTTATCGCGAGTTCTACGCCGGCGAGCCGTTCGTGGCCGTGCTCGACGATCCGCCGGCCACCAAGGCGACGCTCGCCTCGAACGCCGCGCACGTCACCGTCCGCTTCGACGAACGAACGGGCTCCGTGCTCGCGATCGCGGCCCTCGACAACCTGGTGAAGGGCGCGTCGGGCCAGGCCTTGCAGGCGGCCAACCTCGTGCTCGGCCTGCCCGAGCCGACCGGCCTGACCGCGGTGGGGGTGATGCCGTGAGCGTGACCGCGGCGCGGGGCTTCGAGGCCGGTGGCCTCGCCAGTGGCGTGAAGGCGTCGGGCGAGCCGGACCTCGCCATCGTGGCGACCGCCGACCGGCGAGCGGTCACTGCCGCCGGGGTGTTCACGACCAACCTCGTCGCGGCCGCGCCGGTCCAGGTGAGCCGTCGGCACCTGGGTGACGGTCGGGCCGCGACGGTGGTGCTCAACTCCGGCAACGCGAACGCCGCCACCGGTGAGGCGGGTCGGCTGGACGCGCAGCGCATGTGCGCGCTCGCCGCCGACGGGCTCGGGTGCGCGCCGACGGACGTCCTCGTGTGCTCGACCGGCCTCATCGGCATCCCGCTCACGATGGCTCCCTTGGAGACGGGGATCCCGAAGCTGGCCGGGGCGCTTCGGGGTGACGCCGAGGGCGGTGCGGCCGCCGCCGAGGCCATCCTCACGACCGACACCGTGCGCAAGGAGGCCACGGCCACGGTCGCGCTCGGCGGCGGTGCGCAGGCCTGCGTCGGCGGGATGGCGAAGGGGGCGGCCATGCTCTCGCCGGCGCTGGCGACGATGCTCGCGGTGATCACGACCGACGCCGCGGTCGAGCCCCGTGCGCTGCGTGCCGCGCTGGAGCGGGCCGTCGACGTCTCGTTCAACCAGCTCAGCGTGGACGGCTGCCGCAGCACCAACGACACCGTCCTCGTCCTCGCCAACGGCGCCAGTGCCGGCGATCGGAGCAACCGCGAGCCCATCGGCATCGGCGAGCCCGCGTTCGACGCGCTCGGCGACGCGCTCGCCGAGGTGTGCGGCTCGCTGGCGGAGCAGATGGCCGTCGACGCCGAGGGCGCGACCAAGCTGGGCCGGGTCGTCGTGCGGGGCGCCCGCTCCGTCGACGAGGCCCGACGCGCGGCGCGCGCCGTGGCCGAGAGCCAGCTCGTGCAGTGCTCGCTCTACGGATCCGACCCGTACTGGGGACGGGTGCTGTCCGAGCTGGGCGCCAGCGGCGCCCAGCTCGATCCGGAGCGGGTCGCCATCGCGTACAACGGCGTGGTGGTGTGCCGCGAGGGCGTGGCGGCGGAGCACGACACGGCCGAGCTCGCGACGGCCATGGCCGACCGTGAGATCGAGATCACCTGCGACCTCGAGGCGGGCACCAGCGAGGCGACCATGCTCTTCACCGACCTCTCGCATGCATACGTCGACGAGAATCGGGGCACGTCGTGACCACCCCGCCGATCACCGATCCGCGCGTCGCCGACGCAGGCGAGAAGGCCGCAATCCTGGCGGAGGCTCTGCCGTACATCCGCGAGTTCTCGGGGAAGACGGTGGTGGTGAAGTACGGCGGCCACGCCATGGACGACCCGACGCTGGCCGACCTGTTCGCGCAGGATGTCGTCCTCATGCGGCTCGTCGGCATGAACCCGGTGGTCGTGCACGGCGGTGGGCCGCAGATCAGCGACCTCATGCGGCGGCTGGGCAAGGAGCCCGAGTTCGTCGACGGCCTGCGCGTGACCGACGCGGAGACCGTCGACATCGTTCGCATGGCGCTGGTGGGGAAGGTCAACCGCGAGGTCGTCGCGTCGGTGAACCGACACGGCTCCTACGCGGTCGGGCTCTCGGGCGAGGACGCAGGGCTCATCAGGGTCGACCTGCGCGACAAGCGCCTGGGGTTCGTCGGCGACGTCCGCCGCATCGACCCGTCCATCCTCGAACGGCTGATCCGCGAGGAGCTGATCCCGGTCCTGGCGACCGTAGGAGTCGACGACGAGGGGCAGGCCTACAACGTGAACGCCGACACCGTGGCCGGCGCGATCGCCGAGGCGCTGCACGCGGAGAAGCTCGTCTACCTGACCGACGTCACCGGTCTCTACCGCGACGTCACCGACCCGGGTTCGCTCGTGTCACGAATCGACGTGGCCGGCCTCGAGCAGCTGCGTGAGACAGGGGCGTTCGAGGCGGGCATGATCCCGAAGGTGGCGTCGTGCGTGAGCGCCCTGCGCCACGGCGTCGCCCGGGCCCACATCCTCGACGGTCGCATCCCTCACGCGCTGCTGCTGGAGTTCTTCACCCGTGAAGGCATCGGAACCATGGTGCACCCATGAGCACAGGGGAGCGAGCGCCTGCGGGTCGGGTACCCCGACCCGCAGCGAGCGAGCCCGCAGATAGGGCGACGGGCCTCGATGTGCTCGTCGAGCTCGATGCGGCACACGTGATGGCGACCTACGCGCGGTTGCCGGTCGCGTTCGTCCGCGGCGAGGGCACGCGGCTGTTCGATGTCGAGGGCCGCGCGTACCTCGATTTCCTCGGCGGCCTGGCCGTGACCTCGCTGGGGCACGCGCACCCGGCCGTGGCCGACGCCGTCGCCGATCAGGCCCGTACGCTTCTGCACGTGTCGAACCTCTACTACAACGACGTGCAGCCCCGGCTCGCAACCAAGATCGACGGCCTGCTGGGCGGTGGGGGACGCGTGTTCTTCACCAACTCGGGCGCGGAGGCCAACGAGTGCGCGATCAAGCTCGCCCGCCGCCACGGCCAGCGCCACGGCGGGCCCGAGCGCTACCAGATCGTCTCGGCGTACGGCTCGTTCCACGGGCGCACGCTGGCCACGCTCGCCGCTACCGGCCAGCCGCAGAAGCAGGAGGTGTTCCAGCCGTTGCCGTCCGGCTTCCGGCAGGTTGCGTACGCCGACGCCGATGCGCTCGCGGCCGTCGTCGACGAGCGGGTCTGCGCGGTGCTGCTCGAGCCCGTGCAGGGCGAGGGCGGCGTGCACCCGGCGCCGCCCGGCTACCTGGAGGCAGTGCGGGCCCTCTGCGACGAGCGGGAGGCGCTGCTGATCGTCGACGAGGTGCAGACGGGTCTCGGGCGCACCGGGCGCTGGTTCGGCTTCGAGCACGCGGGCATCCGCCCCGACGTCGTGACCCTGGCCAAGGCGCTCGGCAACGGCGTGCCCATCGGCGCGTGCTGGGCGCGGGCGGACGTCGCCGCCGCGTTCGCAGCCGGCGACCACGGGTCCACCTTCGGGGGCCAGCCCCTGGCGGCCCGGGCCGCGCTCGCGGTGCTCGAGGTGATGGAGTCGGAAGACGTTCCGGCCCGCGCGCGCCGAGCGGGCGAACGGCTGGGCGCCGCGCTGCTCGGATTGCCGGGCGTCACGAGCGTACGGGGCGCGGGGCTGCTGCTCGCCGTCGAGCTCGAGCCCGGCCGCGACGCGCGCGAGGTCGCGACCGCCGCGCTCGAGCAGGGCCTCGTCGTCAATGCGGTCACGCCCACCGCGCTCCGCCTGGCTCCCTCGCTGCTCGTCACCGACGACGAGCTCGACGAGGCGGTGCAGGTCCTCGAGGAGGTGCTCTCGTGACCGGGCCCCTCCACTTCCTCGAGGTCGACGACCTCAAGCCGACCGAGCTCGCCGAGCTGCTCGACCGCGCCGCCGCGTGGAAGCGCGACCCGAGCGGGGTGCCCCACGTTCTCGAGCGTCGAGGTGTGGCGCTCGTGTTCGAGAAGCCGTCGGCGCGCACGCGGACATCCACCGAGATGGCGGTCGTGAGTCTGGGCGGCCACCCGATCTACATCCGTCCCGAGGAGGTCGGGATCGGGGTGCGCGAGACGGCCGAGGACGTGGCTCGCACGCTGGCCGGCTACTGCGCGGTGATCGCGGCGAGGGTGTTCGACCACGCGACCCTCGAGGTCATGGCCGCCGCGGTCAGCGTTCCGATCGTGAACCTGCTCTCCGATCGCGCGCACCCATGCCAGGCCCTCGCGGACCTGCTCACACTTCGCGAGCGGCTCGGCGCGCTCGAGGGGCGGCGGCTCGTGTTCGTGGGTGACGGCAACAACGTGGCCGCGTCGCTCGCGTTCGGCTCGGCGCTGACCGGCGTGGAGCTGACCGTGTCGTCGCCACCGGGCTACGAGCTCGACGATGACGTGGTGGATCGGGCCCGGAACCTCGGTGGCAGCGTGGACCTGGTCACCGACCCGTTCGAAGCCGTGAAGGGCGCCGACGCGGTGTACACCGACGTGTGGGTCTCGATGGGCGACGAGGCGGAGGCCGCCGCGCGTCGCAGTGCGTTCGTCGGCTATCGCGTCGACGGCGAGCTCATGGCCGTCGCCGGTCCGCAGGCGATCTTCCTGCACTGCCTCCCCGCGCACCGGGGGGAGGAGGTGTCGGCCGACGTGATCGACGGGCCGGCGTCGGTCGTGTGGCAGCAGGCCGCCAACCGCATGGACGCGGCGCGGGCGCTCCTCGCCGCCCTCGCCGGGGGAGGGTGAGCATGGCCACGCTCGGCAAGCCGCAACGCCAGCATCGAATTGCCCGCCTGCTCGAGGAGCAGGCAGTCTCGAGCCAGGCCCAGCTCGTCGAGCTGCTCGCGGCCGAGGGCGTGGTCGCGACCCAGGCCACCGTGAGCCGCGACCTCGAGGAGCTCGGCGCGGTAAAGGTGCGCATCCCGGGCGGCACGATGGCCTATGCGGTGCCCGAGCACTCGAAGGAGCACGTCGCATCCGACGATCATCTGCGCCGCGCGATGGGGGAGTTCGTCGTGGAGGTGTCGCACAGCGGGAACCTCGTGGTGCTCCGAACGCCGCCGGGCTCGGCGCACGTGATCGGGTCGGCCCTCGACCGGGCCGGCCTGCCGGGGGTGCTGGGCACGGTGGCGGGTGACGACACGCTGATCGTGGTGTGCTCCGAGAGCGCGGGCGGCCCGGCGATCGCCGAGCGCCTGGCCGCGCTGGCGGGCTTGTAGGAGGTCGAGATGTCGAAGCGCCTGGTCCTCGCCTACTCGGGGGGGCTCGACACGTCGGTGGCGGTCCGCTGGATCCGGGAGGAGTGGGGCGCGGAGGTCATCGCGCTCGCGGCCGATGTCGGCCAGGCGGGCGACTTCGACGCGATCCGCGAGCGCGCGCTCGCGGCCGGCGCGGTCGAGGCGATCGTGATCGACGCCAAGGCCGAGCTCGCGCGGGACTTCTTCCTTCCGGCCTTGCGGGCCAACGCTCTGTACGAGGGCAAGTACCCGCTGGTGTCGGCGCTGTCGCGGCCCGTCATCGCCAAGCACCTGGTGGAGGCGGCACGGGTGCACGGAGCCGATGCCGTCGCCCACGGCTGCACCGGCAAGGGCAACGATCAGGTTCGCTTCGAGGTGTCGGTGCGAGCCTTGGCGCCCGACCTGGAGGTGCTCGCGCCCACGCGGGTGTGGGGCTTGAGCCGCGACGACTCGATCGAATATGCGAAACGCTTCGCGATCCCGATCACCGTGTCGAAGGAGAAGCCGTACTCGATCGACGAGAACCTCCTCGGACGGGCCATCGAGTGCGGCGAGATGGAAGACCCGTGGGTCGCGCCCCCGGCCGACGTCTACGAGCTCACGCGAGGCGTCGCCGACGCGCCGTCCGAGCCCCGCGAGCTGGTGCTCCGCTTCGAGGCCGGCGTCCCCGTCGCCCTCGACGGCGCTTCGACGCCGCTCCACGAGCTGGTGCCGAGCCTGGCCGCGACGGCCGGCACCTACGGCTTCGGCCGTATCGACATGGTCGAGAATCGACGGGTGGGCATCAAGAGCCGCGAGACCTACGAGTGCCCCGGGTCGCTCGCGCTGGTGCTCGCACACGCCGACCTCGAGTCGATCACGCTCGAGCGCGACGTGATGCGTGAGAAGACCCGCCTCGAGCCGCGCTACGCGGAGCTCGTCTACGACGGCCTCTGGTTCTCACCGCTGCGGGAGGCCCTCGACGCGTTCGTGGCCTCCACCCAACGTCATGTGACCGGCGACGTGCGACTGCGGCTCGAGCCGGGCCGCTGCTTCGTGGCCGGGCGTCGGGCCGACCGCGGCCTCTACGACTACGACCTCGCCACCTACGACGCCTCCGACGCGTTCCGGCACGAGGACGCGGCCGGGTTCGTCCGGATGTGGGGCCTCTCGGTGGAGACGTGGTCGCGCCGTCAGGGAGGGCCCGCAACCCCTGGAACACAGCGGAAAGGTGGGTCGTGAGCGAGCCCCGACCCCTGTGGCACGGACGCTTCGGCGACGGCCCCGCACCGGAGCTGCTCGCCTTCAGCTCCAGCCTGGCCACCGACCGGCGGCTGGCCGCCGACGACCTCACCGGCTCACGCGCGCACGTGGCGATGCTCGCCCGGGTCGGGCTGCTGAGTGCCGACGAGCACGCGATGATCGTCGCCGCCCTCGACCGGGTGGAGGTGGAGCTCGTCGAGGGCACGTTCGCCTTCGAGCCCACCGACGAGGACATCCACACCGCGATCGAGCGCCGGGTCACCGGCCTGGCCGGCTCCACGGGCGCCAAGCTGCACACCGGTCGCAGCCGCAACGACCAGGTCGCGACCGACCTCCGGCTCTGGCTCCGGCGCGAGGGCCGCGCGGTGGCCTCGGCGATCCACGAGCTCCAGCGGGTCTTGCTGCAGCGGGCCGAGGAGGCCGAAGACGCGTACCTCCCCGGCTACACGCACCTCCAGCGGGCGCAGCCCGTCCTGCTCGCGCATCACCTGCTCGCGCACGTCTGGGCGCTCGGGCGCGACGTCGACCGCTGGCGCGACACGCTGCGGCGGGCCGATGTGTCGCCGCTGGGCGCCGGCGCGCTGGCCGGCTCGAGCCTCCCGCTCGACCCCGACGGCGTCGCCTCGGAGCTCGGCTTCGCCCGGCGTTTCGACAACTCGCTCGACGCGGTGTCCGACCGCGACTTCGTGGCCGAGGCCGTCTTCACGGCCGCGCTCACCCAGGTGCACCTTTCGCGGCTGGGCGAGGAGCTCGTGCTGTGGTCGAGCGACGAGTTCGGGTTCGTGCGTCTCGCCGATCCGTATGCCACCGGCTCGTCGATGCTGCCGCAGAAGAAGAACCCCGACATCGCGGAGCTCGCGAGGGCGAAGGCCGGCCGGCTGATCGGGCACCTCACCGCCGTGCTCGCGACGCTCAAGGGCCTCCCGCTCGCGTACAACCGCGACTTGCAGGAGGACAAGGAGCCGCTCTTCGACGCCCTCGAGACGTGTGGGCTCGCGCTGGCCGCGCTCGCGGGCCTCATGGCCACTTGTGAGTTCGATGTGGCGCGCATGCAGGCTGCGGCCGACGAAGCGGCCTCGGCGGCCACCGACCTGGCCGAGCACCTCGTGGAGCACGGGATCCCGTTCCGCGACGCGCATGCGCTGGTGGGGTCACTCGTGCGCCAGTCGATCGAGCGCAACGTGCCGCTCGAGGAGCTCGTGGAGAACGAGCCGCAGCTCGGCCCGGACGCGATGGGGTTGCTCGAGCCGGGCGCTGCCGTGCGCCGGCGTCGGTCACCGGGCGGGGCGGGACCCGAGCCGGTCGCCCGCCAGCTGGAGTCGGCGCGCGCGCTGCTCGCCAATCAACAGCTCTGGCTCGACGGCCCGGACGCGTGACCGGGGCCCGTCCGCTCCCGCTCTCGTTCTACGCGCGCGACAGCCTTGAGGTCGCCCCGGAGCTGCTCGGCAAGCTCCTCGTCCACGACGATCCGACCCGGGTGCGCGTGGCGGTCCGCGTCGTCGAGGTCGAGGCCTACCGCGGTGCCGACGATCCCGCGAGCCACGGCTTCCGCGGCCAGACCGCGCGCAACGCGACGATGTTCGGTCCGCCCGGCCGCCTCTACGTGTACTTCACCTACGGCATGCACTGGTGCGCGAACGTGGTCTGCGGTGATGACGGGAGAGCCGCGGCGGTGCTGTTGCGGGCGGGTGCGCCGGTCGAGGGCATCGCGGTGATGGGCGAGCGTCGGGCGAGCGCCCGGCGCGACCGCGACCTCTGCGCCGGCCCGGCCCGGCTCACCCAGGCGCTGGGCCTCCGGGGTGAACACGACGGAGCCGACCTCCGGCGCGGGGCGGTCCGCGTCCTGGACGACGGGACGCCGCCGCCCCGCCGACCGGCGGTCTCGAGCCGCATCGGCCTCAAGCCCGGCGAGGGCGACGAGTCACGGTGGCGGTGGTGCGTTCCCGGCGACCCGAATCTCAGTCGCCGATAGGCTCGGTCCGCCCCGTGACGCTTGGGACGGGAGGGAGGGAGGTGGCGCGGCGAACGGACCTCGTCCGGCACCTGGTGGGTGTCCCCCTCTTCTCGCGATGCTCGAAGCGCGAGCTCGCGCTGGTGGCGAGGCACGCCGAGGTGCTCGACGTGCCCGAGGGGGCGACCATCATCCGGCAGGGCCAAGGCGGCGACGCGTTCTTCGTGCTTGTGTCGGGCACGGCGGTCGTGCGTCGCGACGGCCGGAAGGTCGGTGCGCTGCGAGCCGGCGACTTCTTCGGTGAGCTCGCCCTCCTCGATCCCGCACCGCGCAACGCCGACGTCGTGGCCAGCTCGCCCGTGACGGTGGCGCGCGTCGGCGCGAGGGACTTCCGCTCGATGGTGCAGGGCGTCCCCGCCATGAACGAGCGCCTCCTGGCCGGTCTGTCACGGCGCGTGCGCGACGCCGACCGCAAGAGCGTCGAGTAGCGCCCCGAGACCGGCGCGCGGAGGCGGCGTCAGGCCGGGTTGACCCAGACGGTCACGGTGCTCCCCGCGTCCGCGGTGCCGCCACCGATGGGGGCTTGCTTCCAGATCCGTCCCCGGCGGGCGGGGTCGCCGGGAGGAGGCTCGGGCTGCACGACCACCGCGAGGGCGAACCCCGCGTCCCGCAGCGCGGCCGCGGCCCGGTCGGCCGATTGCCCGAGAACAGACGGCACGAGCGCCTTGGCGGGTGGGCCGCTCGCGACGGTGAGGCGCACGGTGGCACCGCGTCGCAGGGTCCGGCCCGGGGCCGGCGACTGCGCGACCACCGTCCCGGGCGGGTAGTCGCGGTTCGGCTGCGCGTCGGTCCGGACCTCGTAGCCGGCGTCGGTCAACAGACGGGTCGCGTCGGCGGCCGCCATCCCGATCACCGAGAGCAGGCCCGGGACCGCGGTGGTGGTCGAGGACGATGCGCCGGTGGGTGGCTGCTCGGCGTCCTCGGGCCGCGGGAAGTCGGACGCCGGGGTCTCGGCCAGTGCCGCGCCCATGTAGAGCTGCCAGATCTCGGACGGCCAGGTCGCGCCCGTCACCGTGACGCGGGTGGCCGGGGGCACCATCGAGAGCGACGCGCCGGGGAAGCCGACCCACACCGCGGTGACGAGCTCGGGCGTGTAGCCCACGAACCACGCGTCCGACCACTTCTCCGCGGTGCCGGTCTTCCCGGCGACGGGCCGCCCGATGCGGGCGTTGACCCCGGTCCCGCTCTCCACGACCTTCTGGAGGACGTTGGTCAGCCGGCGCGCCGTGAAGGCGGGCAGCACCCGGCGGCGCTGCGTCGGTGCGTCGAAGAGCACGGTGCCGTCGCCCTTGGTCACCCGGGTCACGAAGACGGGATCGGCGTGGAAGCCGTCACCGGCGAAGGTCGAGTACGCCGACGCCATGTCGAGCACCGTGACGCCGTTGGTGCCCAGCACCGCAGAGGGCACCGCTTGGAGCCTCGACCGGATCCCGACCCGGGCGGCGAGGTCGACGGCCCGCTGCGGACCGACATCGAGGACGAGCTGCGCGAACACCGTGTTCACGGAGTTGACCGTCGCGTCCACCAGGCTCATCCGGCCGCCGCCCTGCCCGTCGTAGTTGTGGACCGGCCACGGAGGCTGGCCCGGTCCGGGGGGTGGGAGGGTGAGCGAGCCGGGCGCGTCGTAGATGCGGGTGAGCGGGATGCCCTCCTCGAGCGCGGCCGCGAGCACGAACGGCTTGAACGCGGAGCCGGCCGAGCGGCCGCGCACCCGATCGTTGTCGGGGCCGTGCTCGGGCGGGTCAGCCAGGTCGACCTTGGCGTAGGGCGTGGGGCCGAAGTAGTCGGGGCCGCCGACGTAGGCGAGAACGTGGCCGGTGGCGACCTCGATCGAGACGACGGCCGCGGCCGGGTCGTGGTCGGGCTGCGCGAGCACCTTCGACACCGCCTGCTCGGCCTGGGCCTGGAGCCGCGGGTCGAGCGTGGTCTGGATGCGCAGGCCGCCCTCCAGCAGGAGACGCTGCCGGGCCTCGGGCGTCTCGCCGAACGCCTTGTCGGTGAGGACGAGGTGCTTCACCTGCTCGACGAAGTGTGGCGCCGGATAGTGCTCGGGGGGACGCTCCGCCGCGACGCCCAGCGGCGCGGCTCGCGCCGCCACCACCGCGGCGGTCGGCGCCTTGCCCAGCTCAAGGAGCCGATCGAGCACGACGTTGCGGCGCTCGAGCGCGAGCTGGGGGCTGCGATACGGGTTGTAGTGCTCGGGCGCCTGGATGAGGCCGGCGAGGAGCGCCGCCTGCGTGAGGTCGAGGTCGTGCGCGGACCGTCCGAAGTACAGCTGCGAAGCGGCCTCCACACCGTACGCGCCGTTTCCGAAGTAGACGGTGTTGAGGTAGCGCTCGAGGATCGTCTTCTTCGAGTACTTGTGCTCGATCTGCATGGCCCGCACCGCTTCACGGAGCTTGCGGCTCACGGTGCGATCGCGGTCGAACATCACCGCGCGCACGTACTGCTGTGTGATCGTGGACCCGCCCTCCTCGAGCTTGCCGCTCTGGGCGTCGTGCGTGAGCGCGCGCGCGAGGCCCCGCGGGTCGACGCCCTCGTGCTCGAAGAACCGGCTGTCCTCGATGGCGACCACCGCGTCGCGCAACGCGGGGGAGACGTTGTCGAGCCTCACCGGGTCGCGGTTCTCCTCGGCGTGGAGGGTGGTCAGCACCGACCCGTCGGCGGCGAAGACCTTCGACGACTGGGCTTGGCCGTCGGGGAGGCGGAGGTCGGCCGTGTAGCTGCAGGCGGCACCGAGCGACGCCAGCGTGCACGCGAGCGCGAGCAGACGCCGGGGGCGACCGGCCCCGCCCCGGGAGCGGACGCCCCGAGTCGTCACGGGCAACCCCGTATCCCCACGGACAAGCGCCGTATCCCCACAGACAACCCGTATCCCCACAGACAACATTGTCGCTCACGAGCCACAGGAGCCGCTGCCACCCCGTTCCGGGGCCGCTTGGTAGCGTGCCGTCCGTGGCCCGCGACGTCGGCGAGCAGCTCAGAATCCTTTCGGCCGGGGCCGTCGACGTGATCTCGGAGGTCGAGCTCCGGCGCAAGCTCGAGCGCAGCGTGGCGACCGGGGCGCCGCTCCGCGTGAAGCTCGGGATCGACCCCACCGCGTCCGACATCCACCTCGGGTTCGCGGTCGTCCTGCGCAAGCTCCGCCAGTTCCAGGATCTCGGCCACCTCGCGGTGCTCATCATGGGCGACTTCACCGCCCGGGTCGGCGACCCGTCGGGTCGCTCGGCGACGAGGCCGCCGCTGTCGGCGGCCGAGGTCGATGCCCACGCCGCCACGTACGTGGAGCAGGTCGCCCGCATCCTCGACGCCGACCGGCTCGAGCTGCGGCGCAACTCGGAGTGGCTGGCGGGCATGGGCATCGCCGACGTACTGCGCCTCGCCTCTCGCACCACCGTCGCCCGGACGCTCGAGCGCGACGACTTCGCCCGCCGCTACCAGGGCGGCGTCCCCATCTCGGTCACCGAGCTCCTCTACCCACTCCTCCAGGGCTGGGACTCGGTGCAGGTGGCCGCCGACGTGGAGCTGGGGGGCACCGACCAGCTCTTCAACAACCTGGTCGGCCGCGACCTCCAGGGGCAAGAGGGCCAGGAGCCCCAGGTCGTGATCACGATGCCCCTGCTCGAAGGCCTGGACGGCGTGCAGAAGATGTCGAAGTCGCTGGGCAACTACGTGGGCATCACCGAACCGCCGGCCGAGCAGTTCGGGAAGCTCATGCGGATCTCCGACGACCTGATGCCCCGCTACCTGCAGCTCACCACCGGCTGGGATCCCGACCACGTCGGCGCGGTGCTGAGCGAGCTGGTGGGCGCGAGCCCGGCCGAGCGCAACGCCACGAAGCGGCTCCTCGCCCGGAGCGTGGTGGTTCTGTACCACGGCCCCGGCGCCGGCGCGGCAGCCGAGGCCGAGTTCGACCGGGTGTTCAAGCAGCACCAACCGCCGTCGGATGTCCCGGAGTACGCCCTCTCGATGGAGGAGCTGGTGGACGGGCAGATCAGGCTCGCCCGCCTCCTCGCCCTGGCCGGGCTCGTGACCTCGAACAAGGAGGGGGGGCGCAAGATCGCCGAGGGTGGGGTGCAGATCGACGGGACCCGGGTCGACGACCCGGAGCTCGAGCTCGACGCCGGCGAGCTCGATGGCCGCTTGGTGCAGGTCGGCAGGCGGAGGTGGGCCCGAATCCGGGTCGGCTGAGGAGCCCCGAGCGCGCAGCCGACAGGTGTTTGACAGCCTGGTCCGCGACGCCTAGATTCAATGGTCCGCCACCTGGCCGCTCCGCGTGCCAACGTTGGCGGGTTGACACGGACGCCCCACGTTCTCGGTAGCTCGTCGCGAGCCCTCGAGGCACCAGGGTTCCAGGCGTTGGGTGGGTGTCCGCTCGACACGTCTCCGGCCTCCGGGCCGACGCGGCGTGACTCGGGCCTCGGCTCCTTGAAAACGGAAGAGTGATGCCAAAAGCCAGTGCGGGCGTCCCGCAACGTGCGTTCGCGCGCGGAACGGGGCGTTCACGTCAATCACAATGGTTGCCGGGTGGGTCAGTGGCCCGCTCCGGCAGCTCTCAACGGATCGACGGCCTCGCCGGCGCCCTCGGGTGCCCGGCGGTGCCCAGATCTTGATGGAGAGTTTGATCCTGGCTCAGGACGAACGCTGGCGGCGCGCTTAACACATGCAAGTCGAACGTGAACTCCGGGCTTGCCCGGACGGAAAGTGGCGAACGGGTGCGTAACACGTGAGGAACCTGCCCCGAAGACCGGGATAACACCGGGAAACCGGTGCTAATACCGGATGCCCTCATCCGACCGCATGATCGGGTGAGGAAATGGATTCCGCTTCGGGATGGCCTCGCGGCCTATCAGCTTGTTGGTGGGGTGACGGCCTACCAAGGCGACGACGGGTAGCTGGTCTGAGAGGATGTCCAGCCACACTGGGACTGAGACACGGCCCAGACTCCTACGGGAGGCAGCAGTGGGGAATCTTGCGCAATGGGCGAAAGCCTGACGCAGCGACGCCGCGTGCGGGATGACGGCCTTCGGGTTGTAAACCGCTTTCAGCAGGGACGATCATGACGGTACCTGCAGAAGAAGCCCCGGCCAACTACGTGCCAGCAGCCGCGGTAATACGTAGGGGGCGAGCGTTGTCCGGATTTATTGGGCGTAAAGAGCTCGTAGGCGGTTTGGTAAGTCACGTGTGAAATCTCCAGGCTCAACCTGGAGGCGCCACGTGATACTGCCCTGACTCGAGTCCGGTAGAGGAGTGTGGAATTCCCGGTGTAGCGGTGAAATGCGCAGATATCGGGAGGAACACCCGTAGCGAAGGCGGCACTCTGGGCCGGTACTGACGCTGAGGAGCGAAAGCGTGGGGAGCGAACAGGATTAGATACCCTGGTAGTCCACGCCGTAAACGTTGGGCACTAGGTGTGGGGCTCTATCGACGGGTTCCGTGCCGCAGCTAACGCATTAAGTGCCCCGCCTGGGGAGTACGGCCGCAAGGCTAAAACTCAAAGGAATTGACGGGGGCCCGCACAAGCGGCGGAGCATGTGGCTTAATTCGATGCAACGCGAAGAACCTTACCAAGGCTTGACATGCTGGGTAATCCGTGGAGACACGGTGAGCCTTCGGGCTCCAGCGCAGGTGGTGCATGGCTGTCGTCAGCTCGTGTCGTGAGATGTTGGGTTAAGTCCCGCAACGAGCGCAACCCCTATCCCATGTTGCCAGCGAGTGATGTCGGGGACTCGTGGGAGACTGCCGGTGCCAAACCGGAGGAAGGTGGGGATGACGTCAAGTCAGCATGCCCCTTACGTCTTGGGCTGCACACATGCTACAATGGCCGGTACAAAGGGCTGCAAACTCGCGAGGGTGAGCCAATCCCATAAAGCCGGTCTCAGTTCGGATCGCAGTCTGCAACTCGACTGCGTGAAGTCGGAGTCGCTAGTAATCGCAGATCAGCAATGCTGCGGTGAATACGTTCCCGGGCCTTGTACACACCGCCCGTCACACCACGAAAGTCGGCAACACCCGAAGCCGGTGGCCCAACCCTTGTGGAGGGAGCCGTCGAAGGTGGGGTTGGCGATTGGGGTGAAGTCGTAACAAGGTAGCCGTACCGGAAGGTGCGGCTGGATCACCTCCTTTCTAAGGAGCTCCACTGCCCGGCATTCGGAGGATGTTTCCTCCGTGCCGCCGGGAGCTTCCACGTCGAGCACTGGCTATTCGGCCTCACGGAGTCCGCTCGACCCCGGGTACCGCACGCCCTCGTGGCGTCGGGCGCCCGGCACCACCGAGTGCCGTGAGATCGGGCACCACTCTTCCGTTTTGAGGGAGTCGCACCCGCGCCCGGCTGCAACCAGCCGCGCCGTGACTCCCGGGCCCGACCGCGCCGGCGCACTCGCGTGGCGCGGTGGCCCCCGGGGCGGAGCCGCCGCCCCCCGCGCCCCTTGAGAACTGCATAGCGAGCACGAGCATCAAGAAACTCCCAAGCTATGAAAGGCCAACGGTGGATGCCTTGGCGCCAGATGCCGATGAAGGACGTGGGTGGCTGCGAAAAGCCACGGGGAGCTGCCGACCAAGCTTCGATCCGTGGATCTCCGAATGGGGAAACCCGGCTGGGGTCATGCCCAGTCACCCCGGCCTGAACACATAGGGCCGGTGGAGGGAACCGGGGGAATTGAAACATCTCAGTACCCCGAGGAAGAGAAAGCAACAGCGACTCCCTGAGTAGCGGCGAGCGAAACGGGATGAGCCTAAACCGTCGTAGTGGTACAGCCTGCCGGCGATGCTGCGACGGGGTCGTGGGACCCACCTGGGGCAGCGGCAGACGCCCCGAGGAGTTACAAAATCGATGGCTAGCAGAATCACTCTGGAAAGGTGAGCCGCAGAGGGTAAGAGCCCCGTACGCGAAAGTCATCGATCTCCTGGTGGTGTTCCCGAGTAGCACGGGATCCGGGAAAGCCCGTGTGAATCTGCGAGGACCACCTCGTAAGGCTAAGCACAAGCTGGCGACCGATAGCGCACGAGTACCGTGAGGGAAGGGTGAAAAGTACCCCGGGAGGGGAGTGAAATAGTACCTGAAACCGTTGGCCTACAAGCAGTCAGAGCGTCGTCGTCGAGTTTCGGCTCGGCGGCCGTGATGGCGTGCCTTTTGAAGAATGAGCCGGCGAGTTACCGTCTGTGGCAAGGTTAACCCGAGAGGGGGAGCCGGAGCGAAAGCGAGTCTGAACAGGGCGTTCAGTCGCAGGTGGTAGACCCGAAGCCGAGTGATCTATCCATGGGCAGGCTGAAGCGAGGGTAAGACCTCGTGGAGGGCCGAACCCACCAAGGTTGAAAACTTGGGGGATGACCTGTGGTTAGGGGTGAAAGGCCAAGCAAACTCGGTGATAGCTGGTTCTCCCCGAAATGCATTTAGGTGCAGCGTCGTGCGTTCAGTTCCGGAGGTAGAGCACTGGATGGTCTAGGGGGCCTACAAGCTTACCGAAATCAACCAAACTCCGAATGCCGGTACTCCAGAGCACGGCAGTGAGACCATGGGGGATAAGCTTCATGGTCGAGAGGGAAACAGCCCAGAACGCCAGCTAAGGCCCCAAATTCTGTGCTCAGTGGCAAAGGATGTGGGATTGCCCAGACAGCCAGGAGGTTGGCTCAGAAGCAGCCATCCTTGAAAGAGTGCGTAACAGCTCACTGGTCGAGTGATCCTGCGCCGATAATGTAACGGGGCTCAAGCACAGAGCCGAAGCTGCGTCATCGTGCGTTTCGGCGCACGTTGGGTAGGGGAGCGTCGATCTCTGCGGTGAAGCGGCTGCGCGAGCAGACGTGGAGCGTGGTCGAGTGCGAATGCCGGTATGAGTAGCGAAAGAGGGGGGAGGAACCCCTCCGCCGAATGCCCAAGGGTTCCTGGGGAAGGCTCATCCGCCCAGGGTTAGTCGGGAGCTAAGGCGAGGCCGAAAGGCGTAGTCGATGCACAACAGGTTGATATTCCTGTACCACCGTGTCCGCGCCCAATCCAATGGGAATCGATCAGGGGCTGATCTACGGATCGAGCCTGTCCCGGTTCCCTGACGGGTAGCGAAGGGGGGACGCAGGAGGGTAGGTCATCCCGGGCGCTGGTTGTCCCGGGGTAAGCGGGTAGAGGGTCCGATAGGCAAATCCGTCGGGCGCAACCTCGAGACGCGATGCCGAGCCGTTTCAGGCGAAGTGACCGGTCCCACGCTGCCGAGAAAAGCCTCTAGTGAGCTGGCACGGTGCCCGTACCCCAAACCGACGCAGGTGGGCACGTAGAGAATACGAAGGCGATCGGGAGAACTCTGGTTAAGGAACTCGGCAAATTGCCCCCGTAACTTAGGAAGAAGGGGGGCCTCCGTAGGGTGAAGGGCTTCGCGCCCGGAGTCTGAAGAGGCCGCAGAGACCAGGGCCAAGCGACTGTTTACTAAAAACACAGGAGCGTGCGAAGTCGCAAGACGATGTATACGCTCTGACGCCTGCCCGGTGCCGGAAGGTTACGGGGAAGGGTTAGCCGCAAGGCGAAGCTCTGAACCTAAGCCCCGGTAAACGGCGGCCGTAAAACCGTTGCGGCTCTCGTGGGGTGACCCGCGAGAACAAACTCTGCTATATGCTGGAAACCCCGTGTATCCGGCGGTACTCGCCCATGCCTGTCACACCCTCTCCGTACGGTGTGTGCGTGGGCAGTGACAATCCGTCCGGTGCGGACAATCAGCAGGAAAGGCCCAGTTCCTCAGCCTGGCTGGATGCAATCCCGCACGACCTCGGTCATTACATCGCGGGATTCGTCGACGGAGAGGGAAGCTTCAACGTCCCGATCCGTCGTGAGCGTGATCGCGGATTGCCGTTCCGCGTCTCGGTGTCGTTCAACGTCTCGCAGATCGGTCCGGAAGCCCCAGAGCTTCTGCGGCGGATCTTCGGGGTGGGGACGGTGCGAGGCCGCGGTGACGGGGTCTTCTACTTCGAGGTGACCAAGCCGGCCGACCTCGTCGAGCGGGTCTTCCCGTTCTTCGATCGGTTCGAGCTTCGTGGCCCGAAGGCGGGCGACCTCGCGGTGCTCCGCCAGATCACCGAGCTCGTCCGGTCAGGACGTCACCTCACATCGCAGGGAATCGGCGCGATCCTCGCACTGCGGGGACCGATGAACCGCGGTGGCAAGCGGCGACGCAGCGATGACGAGATCATCGCCGCGTTGAGGGATTGGGAATCCTCAGAGGCCATACGCAGAGCTCCCTCGTTGAAGCCGAGGGATGAAGATATGGTCCACGCCTCATAGCGATATGGGGAGACCCGTGAACTATAACGGTCCTAAGGTAGCGAAATTCCTTGTCGGGTAAGTTCCGACCTGCACGAATGGCGTAACGACTTGGCTACTGTCTCAACCAGAGACCCGGCGAAATTGCACTACGAGTAAAGATGCTCGTTCCCCGCGACAGGACGGAAAGACCCCGTGGACCTTTACTGCAGTCTGATGTTGGGTTTCGATACGGATTGTGTAGGATAGGTGGGAGCCTGGGAAGCCAGGGCGTCAGCTCTGGTGGAGGCAACGTTGAAATACCACCCTGTTCGTATTGGAGCTCTAACCCAGGCCCGTGATCCGGGTCGGGGACAGCGTCAGGTGGGCAGTTTGACTGGGGCGGTCACCTCCCAAAGAGTAACGGAGGTGCCCAAAGGTTCCCTCAGCCTGGTCGGCCATCAGGCGTCGAGTGCAAAGACATAAGGGAGCTTGACTGCGAGACCTACAAGTCGAGCAGGTGCGAAAGCAGGGCTTAGTGACCCGGCCGTGGCGTGTGGAAGCGCGGTCGATCAACGGATAAAAGGTACCCCGGGGATAACAGGCTTATCTTGCCCAAGAGTCCACATCGACGGCAAGGTTTGGCACCTCGATGTCGGCTCGTCGCATCCTGGAGCTGAAGCAGGTTCCAAGGGTTGGGCTGTTCGCCCATTAAAGCGGTACGCGAGCTGGGTTTAGAACGTCGCGAGACAGTTCGGTCCCTATCCGTCGTGGGCGTAGGAGATTTGAGGGGAGCTGTCCCTAGTACGAGAGGACCGGGACGGACGCAGCTCTCGTGTGCCAGTTGTTCCGCCAGGAGCATGGCTGGTTGGCGACCTGCGGAAAGGATAAGCGCTGAAGGCATCTAAGCGCGAAACCTTCCTCGAGATGAGATCTCCCACCGGGTTAACCGGGTAAGGACCCTGGCAGACCACCAGGTTGATAGGCCGGAGGTGCACGCACGGTGACGTGTTCAGCCGACCGGTACTAATCGTCCGAGGGCTTGGGATCTTTGTTGATCGTGCTCGCTATGGAGTGCTCGAGGGGTGCGTGAACGCGCGCTCGATGACACAGGTTTCCGGTGGCTATAGCGGCGGGGAAACACCCGTTCCCATTCCGAACACGGAAGTGAAGACCGCCAGCGCCGATGGTACTTGGGGGGCAGCCCCCTGGGAGAGTAGGTCGCCGCCGGATCTTTTCGAACGAGGGCGCCCGGTGCGGTGGGCGCCCTCGTCGCGTGTGGAGCTTCCGGCACGGCGTGAGGGCTTCGGTACGCTCCGCCCCGACGAAACGAGGCCGCGTGGCGGAGCGCAGACGAACCGAGCGGGGAAGCGGCAAGCAACCGGATGCAGGCGGACGACGCGGCGCCGAGCGCGGGCGGACGGGGACGCGGGGCCGCGGCGGGTCGTCCGCGCGTACGGGTCGGGGCGGCGCCTCCGACGGCGGCGATCGGGCGACGCGAGCGAAAGAGGGCCGTGGAGGCTTCGGACCGCACGCCCGATCGGCGGCGGCCTCCGGTGGCGGGCGGCGTCGGCCCGCCGGAGCGGAGGCGAAGGCCGAACCGGAGCCGCCCGCGAAGAAACCAACGTCGGCCCGTGTGCGCATCGTGCGCGGGACGGCGCCGGTGGAGCCGGCCGCCCCGAAACGGCGCGCCGCCGCGAAGCGCCGGGCCACTCCCAAGCGCCGGGCCGCTCCCAAGCGCAGGGGCGCGCCGCCGGGACAGGAGACGCTCGGCCGAGCCGTCGACGGTGGTGGGCGCCACCGGGCGCCGCGGCGACGGGGCGAGCCCCGCGCGGTGCGAGCGGAGATCATGCGGCTGGGGGGCCGGCACGCGGACCGGCTCTACCGGGAGCTGCTTCGCGCCGCCGACGCGTACCAGCGGGACCGTGAGCGCGAGGCCGTCCGCCTCCTCCAGCCCCTGCGCGACGAGCTACCGGAGTCGGGCAGCGTGCGCGAGCTCCTCGGCCTCGCGCTCTACCGTCAGGGCCGGTTCGGTGCCGCAGCGAAGGAGCTCGAGGCGTTCGTCGAGCTGACCGGCGACGTGGACCAGCACCCGGTGCTCATGGACTGCTACCGCGCGGTGCGCCGCTACCGGCGGATCGACGAGCTCTGGATCGAGCTTGGCGAGGCGTCGCCGTCGCCCGAGCTCGTCACGGAAGGCCGCATCGTTCTCGCCGGCGCCTTGGCCGATCGGGGGCGGGTGGAGGAGGCCCTGCGCTTGCTGGGCCGACGTGCCGCCGGCGTGAAGCGGGCGCGGGAGCACCATCTCCGGCTCTGGTACGCGCTGGGCGACCTCGAGGAACGGGCCGGGAACCTGCCACGCGCCCGCGCGCTCTTCGAGCAGGTGCGCTCGCACGAGGCCGGCTTCGCCGACGTGGCCGAGCGTCTCGCCGCGTTGGGCTGAGGTCAGGCCCGGCTGCGCTGCGTCGCTGTCACACCCCCTCGTTACGGTGATCGTCGCCCCCGCGCAGCCGGG
>Ga0209515_10003836_pt1 | contig 20907 bp, 20 predicted proteins | sample Subgroupgradi54m_FD_187454 | JGI IMG/M metagenome (GOLD analysis project Ga0209515, IMG submission 187454) | Subsurface groundwater microbial communities from S. Glens Falls, New York, USA - GMW60B uncontaminated upgradient, 5.4 m (SPAdes)... ...
CCGTCTGGCGTTCGTGAGGCGGGACGAAGAGAAGCCGGCGGTGCTCTACGACAACCACTCACCGAAGGGGCATCACCGGCACGTCGAGGGCGTTGAGGAGCCGTACAGCTTCGTCGACGTGGCTCGGCTCCTGGCGGACTTCACGGCCGACGTGCGACAGATCGCGGGGGACGATAGATGGCCAAGACGTTGACGATCCAAATCAAGTCGGCTGGCGAGGCACTCGAAGGATTCCGCGCGACCTTCAAGGACGTCGAGGCTGGCCGTCGAGTCAGCGGACGCGAGGGTGTCTACTTCACCAGCATCGAGGCCGCGCGGAGCCTCCTCACGCCGAACCGGCTCGCCCTTCTCCGCACGGTTCGATCCGGGCGTCCAGGCTCGATCTATGAGCTCGCGAAGATGGTCGGCCGCGACTTGAAGAACGTTCAAGACGATCTCCGATTACTGGAGTCGTACGGGCTAATCCGCATGGCCCATGCAACGCGCTCGGGCAAACGCCGGGTTCGAGTACCACAAGCCGTGTTTGACCAAATCGAGCTGAAGATCGCCATTTAGGGAGCATCGCGGGCAAGGGGAAACGGGCCCACGGCCACGGCAGGCCGCAGCGCGGAGAGCGACGCGGTGAATCGACTGATGAGAGGCGCGATCAGATTCTCTCGTTTCTCTACGAGCGTTCAAGGCGACCCGCGGCATTGAGAAGATACCGATTTGCCCCGATCGGTATTCGCGATCGGCCGCGCGAGATGAAGAGGCGCTTCGGCATGACACAGCCCGAGGTGGCGTCTGTCGGCCAAATGGGGCGCGGAACGCGTTTCATGTTTGAGGAACTTCCCGATGTTCCTAGGATCGAAAAACGGGATTCGAACCCGTGTTCGAGCGCCGGCTCCGCCGGCGCAATCCTACCGCGGAGGTTCGGACGGGGGGCGAAGTCCCCTCCGAGGTTTATCCCGCGCCGACGGTGAAGGCGACGTAGAGCGACATGGCGCCGCGCTGGAGGAGCACGGTCAGCCGGTCGCCTTCCTTCAGGTCCTTGGTCAGGCGCTCGAAGTCCGCCATGCCGCGGATCTTCTGGCGGTTGATCTCGCGGACGACATCGCCGCGCTGCACGCCGGCGTCGGCGGCGGAGCTGCCGTCCTCCACGTTGACCACCACCACGCCCTCGGTGGAGCGGAGGTTGAGCTGCTTGGCGACCTCGGGCGTGATCGGGCGCACGTCGAGGCCGAGCAGGCTCTTGCCGCGGCCGCCGCGGCCGCCGCGGGCGGCCGCCTCCCGCTCGTCGGGCGCGTCCCCGATCTTCACCTCGAGCGCCTTCTCGCCGCGGTCGCGCCAGACCTTGGCGTGGGCGGCCGACCCCGGGCTCGCGAGGCCGACCGCGCGCTGCAGGTCCGACGGCCCCTCGAGCTTCTTGCCTTCGAACTCCAGCAGGATGTCGCCCGCCTGGAGCCCCGCCTTGGCCGCCGGGCTGTCGGCCATCACGTCCGACACCAGGACGCCCTTGTCGTCCTTGGCGCCGAAGGACTTCGCCAGCTCGGGCGTCAGGGGCTGGATCGACACGCCGAGCCAGCCGCGCGTCACCTTCCCCTTGACCAGCAGCTCCGTGTAGATCTTCTTGGCCATGTTGGAGGGAATGGCGAAGCCGATGCCGGTGCCGCCCGCGACGATGGCGGTGTTGATCCCGATCACCTCGCCCAGCATGTTGACGAGCGGGCCGCCCGAGTTGCCGGGGTTGATGGCGGCGTCGGTCTGGAGGAAGTCGTCGAACGGTCCCTGCCCGATGTGGCGGGCCTTGGCGCTGATGATCCCGGCGGTGACCGTGGCCTGCAGGCCGAAGGGCGAGCCCACGGCCAGCACCCAGTCCCCCACCTGGACCTTGTCCGAGTCGCCGAGCTTGATGTACGGGAACGTTCCCGTGCCGTCGTCGAGCTTGAGCACCGCCAGGTCCGTCTTCTTGTCGGCGCCGACGACCTTCGCCTTGTGCTTGTGGCCGTCGATCGTGATGACCTCGATCTCGGTCGCGCGCTCGACCACGTGGGCGTTGGTGAGGGCGATGCCGGAGGGGTCGATGATGACGCCGGAGCCGAGGCTCCGCTGGGGGATGCGCTCCGGCATCTCCCCGAAGAAGCGCTTGAAGAACTCCTCGCCGAAGAACTCCTCGAAGGGCGTGCGGCCCATGCTGCCGACCTTGCTGTAGGTGTTGATGTTGACGACGGCGGGCCTCACCGCCTCCGCGAGCTTGGCGAAGGTGTTGGACTGCAGCGGGATCTGCACGGGGAGGATCGGGGCCTGGACGGCGTCGGAGCTCGCGGCGAGCCGCTGCGACTCCCCGCGCGAGACGGCGAGGCCGCCCGCGACGACCCCGAGCAGCACGGCCAGCGTGAGCAGGATGACGAAGGTCCGCTTGGTCAGCGTGATCATCGGAGATCCTCCACGGATTCCCCGGCCAGGAGCCGTCGGAGCCGCTCGCCCTCGAGTGTCTCGGTCCGCTTGAGCTCGGTCGCGGCGGCGGTCAGGACCGCCTTCTTGGCCGTCAGGATGCCCCGGACCCGCTCGTGTATGTCCTCGATGATCCGTCGAACCTCCTCGTCGATCGCGCGCGCGGTCTCCTCGCTGTAGGTGCGCTCGCTCGGCCACATCGGCCCCGACGTCTTGAGGAACGACGGGGCGCGCTCGCCGAAGGTGACCAGGCCGAGACGCTCGGACATGCCGTACTTCATCACCATGAGGCGCGCCAGCTCGGAGGCGCGCTCGAAGTCGTTGTGGGCGCCCGTGGAGACCTCGCCGTACACCAGCTCCTCGGCCACCCGGCCGCCCAGCATGACGGCGATGCGGTCCTCCAGCTCCCGCTGGGTCATGAGGAAGCGCTCCTCGGTGGGAAGCTGGTAGGTCATCCCGAGGGCGGCCACGCCCCGCGGGATGATCGTGACCTTGTGCACCGGGTCGGCGTGGGCGACCGAGGCCGCCACCACGGCGTGGCCCATCTCGTGGTGGGCCACGATGTCGCGCTCCTTCTCGGAGAGCACCCGGCTCCGCTTCTCGAGCCCCCCGATGACCCGGTCGATGGCCTCCTCGAGGTCCGCGTTCTCCACGGCCTCCTTGCCCTTGCGGGCGGCGAGGAGGGCCGCCTCGTTGACGATGTTGGCGAGGTCGGCGCCGGCGAAGCCGGGCGTGCGCTGGGCGATCATGCCGAGGTCGACCGACGGCGCCAGGACCACCGAGCGCGCGTGCAGCCGCAGGATGGCCTCCCGGCCCTTCAGGTCGGGCTTGTCGACGACCACCTGCCGGTCGAAGCGGCCGGGCCGGAGCAGCGCCTGGTCGAGGACCTCGGGCCGGTTGGTGGCGGCCATGATGATCACGCCCTTGGAGGAGTCGAAGCCGTCCATCTCGGCCAGGAGCTGGTTCAGGGTCTGCTCGCGCTCGTCGTGCCCGCCCACGAACCCCATGGCGCCCGCGCGGGACTTGCCGACCGCGTCCAGCTCGTCGATGAACACGATGCAGGGCGCCTTGCCCTTGGCCTGCTCGAAGAGGTCCCGGACCCGGGAGGCGCCCACGCCCACGAACATCTCGACGAACTCCGAGCCCGACATCGAGAAGAAGGGCACGTCGGCCTCCCCGGCGACGGCGCGGGCCAGGAGCGTCTTGCCGGTGCCGGGCGGCCCCACCAGGAGCACCCCCTTGGGAAGACGGCCGCCGAGCCGCTGGTACTTCTTCGGGTTCTTCAGGAAGTCGATGATCTCGACCAGCTCCGCCTTGGCCTCGTCGACGCCGGCCACGTCGAGGAAGGTCGTCTTCAGCTCCTTGCGGTCGTAGATCTTGGCCTTGGAGCGCCCGAAGGAGAGCGCCTGGGTGGCGCCGCCGCCGACCCGCCGCATGATGAGCATCCAGATCCCGATCATCAGCGCCAGCGGGATCACCCAGCCGAAGAACAGGTCGCGCCACACCGTGTTCTCGATGCGCCCGGAGAACTCCACGTGGTGCGCCTCGAGCTCGGAGACGAGCCGCGCGTCGTCGACGCCCGGGATGCGGGTCACGGTGAAGCGCCGCACGTCCTCGTCGGACCCCATGAGGCGCCGGAGGCGGTCGGCGCTGGCGGCCGGCGGCTCGGGGAGGGTGCCCGGCTTGGCGCGGCCCGTGATCTCGCGCTCCGTGACCGAGACCGCCTCGATCTTGTTCTCCCGCACCAGCTGGAGGAACTTCGACATCGGGATCTCGACGATGCGCGGAGCGAGAAGCCAGCTCTGGAGCAGCGACAGCACCACCACGGCCGCGAGGATGTAGATGAGCGAGAACTGGATGCGCTGGCTGGTCCCGGGTTTCATGGACTTCGTCCGATCATGCTACGCCCCCCCGTTTCGGGCTGTCAAACCACGCGCGAGCATTTGTTCCTTGACACCCTTCGGCGTTTTGACTAAAACGTCGTGTGACTTCGGGAACAAGCTCTACCGCCAGCGTACATTGAAACTCGACCCGGGGGCCTCGGTCAGCAGTCCGGCACCCGCGCGACGGCGCGCGGGAGGGGCCGCCGTCGGAGGCCTCCTCGTCCTCCTCGCCGTCCTCGCCCTGGCCGTTCCGGCCGCCGCCCAGGAGGCGGCGAAGGAGCCCGCCTACCGCGCCTTTCCCCTCATCGGCTCGCGCCTCGCCGTGTGGGCCATCGCCCAGCTCCACCTGAACTTCGCCGCCTTCATCCTCGGCGTGCCGATCTTCGCCGTCATCATCGAGGCCATCGGCTGGCGCACCGGCGACGGCCGCTACGACTGGCTCTCCCACGAGCTGGTCAAGCTCACCTTCGCGGCGTTCTCCACGACGGCACTCCTGGGCGCGTTCCTCCTGTTCCTCTTCGTCGGCTACTATCCGAAGTTCTGGAACTACATGACGTCGATCTTCTTCCCCACGTACTGGGTCTACGCCCTCCTCTTCTTCGCCGAGACCTTCACCGTCTACCTCTGGTACTACGGGTGGAACTGGCTCTCCGGCCCGAAGAAGTGGATCCACGTGGGCCTCGGCGTCCTCTCCAACCTCTTCGGCACCACGATCCTCCTCGTCGCCAACTCCTGGGTGACGTTCATGATGTCGCCCGCGGGCATCACCGAGTCGGGCGCGCTCAAGGGGAGCGTGTGGGGCGCCATCAACAACTACACGTGGCTGCCCATCAACATTCACCGGCTGATCGCCAACATCGTCTTCGGCGGGACGATCTGCGGCGCCTACGCCGCCTTCCGCTTCCTCTCCGCCAAGACCGACGAGGAGCGCGCGCGGTACGACTGGATGGGCTACGTTGGCAACTTCGTGGCGCTCTCCGCGTTCATCGTGCTGCCCTTCGCGGGGTACTACCTCGGGCGGGAGATCTACTCGTTCAACCAGACCATGGGCATCACCATGATGGGCGGCTTCATGTCCTGGCTCTGGATCATCCAGGCGATCCTGATCGGCGTGCTCTTCATGGGCTCCAACTACTACCTCTGGCTCGGGATGGAGCGCATCCCGGGCTCGGAGCGCTACCGCAAGTACGTGCCGATCATGATCGGCGTGCTCGCCTTCGGCTTCATGGTGTGGGCCACGCCCCGCAGCATGGTCATCACCCTCGACGAGGCGCGGGCCATGGGCGGGACCCACCACCCGGTGCTGGGCTTTCTCGGCGTCATGTCGGCCAAGAACACCGCCGTCAACGTCATGATCCTCACGACCTTCCTCTCCTTCGTGCTCTACCGCCGCGCCAACAAGCTCTCGACCAGGTCGTGGGCGCCGATGGGCATGGCGGTGCAGTGGGCGGCCTTCGCGCTGGCGGCCGCCATCGTCGTCTTCTACGGGGTCTACGGCTACTTCGTCGAGTCGATCGTCCGCATCGGCTTCTCGCTCTACCAGGTGGGCGCGGTCCTGGCCTGCATCGTCCTCGTCATGGCCATCGACGTCCCGATGTTCCGGGGCGCCCGCTCGACCGGAGAGATCCGCTGGGGCACGATCGCGCCCCGCTCGCAGTACGTGCTGATCCTGCTCGCCGTGACCTTCACCTGGCTCATGGGGCTCATGGGCTTCGCGCGCTCGGGCATCCGCCAGCACTGGCACGTCTACGGCGTGATGCGCGACCGCTCCGTGGACGCCGCCACGCCGGCCATCGGCTACGCCGCCAACATGATCTCGGTCGTCACCATCGTGTTCTTCGCGCTCGTCCTGTTCATCTTCTGGCTCGGCGGCCTCAGCGAGAAGGGCGCCGAGGAGGCCCACGGCCACGCGGCGGCCCGGGCGATCGCGGGCGGCCGCGACGAGCGCGGCTGAGCCATGCGCCTTCCGGTCACGGTCAAGGTCGCGCTGCTGGCGCTCGTCGTCATGGGCGTCTACACCGGCTACGCCAACTACATCCCGCAGATCCAGTCCAAGCCCCCGCAGGAGCTGTCGCTCGAGGGCGGCACCGTCACCCCGGCCCAGCTCGTGAAGGCGGGCGAGGAGATCTTCCACACCAAGGGCACCTGCGAGATCTGCCACCGGATCGGCCAGAAGGGGACGCGGGCGCCGGACCTGGCCGGCATCGGCGGACGCGCCGGCAAGACCAAGCCCGGGATGAGCGCCCAGGCGTACATCATCGAGTCGCTGCTGGAGCCGGCGGCCTACCTGGTGCCGGGCTACCCGCCGATCATGCCCAAGATCGACAAGCCGCCGATCGCGCTGAACCGGTCGGAGCTGTGGGCGCTGACGGCCTTCCTCGAGTCGCTCGGCGGCGCCGTGGAGGTGAAGCTCGGCGACATCCCGAAGACCGCGGGGGTGGCCGAGGCGGGGGGCGGCGGCGCGGCCGAGGTGAAGCTGCCCGGCGACCCCAAGGCCGGCGAGGCGATCTTCGCGGGCAAGGGCGCCTGCGTGGCCTGCCACACCGCCGGCAAGGTGGGAGCGGGGAAGATCGGGCCCGAGCTGACCCAGATCGCCAAGATCCAGACGCCCGACTACATCATGGCCAAGATCCTGAACCCGGCGGGAATGGGCACGGTCGCGGGCTTCCCGAAGGGCGTCATGCCGCAGACCTTCGGCCAGACCCTCACGGCCAAGGAGTACGTCGACCTGGTCTCGTTCCTCCTCACGCTCAAATAGATGAACCTCCTCCGGTCCAGGTTCTTCCAGGCGGCGCTCGTCCTGGTGATCGCCTTCGTGCTGCTCCGGTTCGGGATCCGGCCGCCCGCGCCGTGGAGCGTATTCACGCTCTACATGGCGATCGTCCTGCTGGCCGTGCTCGTCTACATCTCCTCGGACTCCGACTCCTGGCGGGCCTTCAAGCGGCCGATCTGGTCGACGCTCGTCGACCCCGACAAGCGCGTGCTCCGCGGCGCGCTGATCGTGCTCATCCCGCTCCTCCTCGGCTATTACGCCTACACGCAGGCCGCGGCCCGGCCGCAGGCGCCGCCCGAGCTGCGCGCCGTCCACCCGGCCCCGCCCGCGTCGATCCAGTTCCGGGGCAAGGAGATCAACATCCAGGGCGTCGAGAACCCGTTGAGGAAGGACCCGGCCGGCTACAAGGCCAGCGTGGCGGCGGGCTACGAGACCTACATCAGGAACTGCGTGTACTGCCACGGCGACAACCTGGACGGCCACGGGCACTTCGCCTACGGGTTCAACCCGCCCCCGGCCAACTTCGAGGATCCGGGCACGATCGCGATGCTGCAGGAGGCCTACCTCTTCTGGCGGATCGCCAAGGGCGGACCGGGGCTGCCGAGGGAGTCGACGCCCTGGAACTCGGTCATGCCCGCGTGGGAGGACCGGCTCACCGAGGACCAGATCTGGCAGGTGATCATGTACCTCTACGACGCGACCGGCCAGAAGCCCCGGCGATGGGAGCAGTAGGCCGATGAAAACGCCCCAGATGCTAGGCGGCGAGAAGCGACGACTGAGGCGTACATCTGGTACGCCGCAGGGAGGAGCGCCGAGCCAACGACGCAGATGGGGCGTTTTCATCGGCCTCCTGGCGCTCGGGGTGACGAGCGACGTGGGGGCCGAGCAGGGGGCCGCCAGCGCGGGCAAGGCCGTGTACGAGCGCCGGTGCATGGGCTGTCACGGCCAGGACGGCGACGGCAAGGGGCCGGCCGCCGACCGCCTCGATCCCCGGCCCCGCGACTTCACGTCCGGCATCTACAAGATCCGGACGACCTCCACCAGGATCCCCTCCGACCGGGATCTCTTCACCGTCATCAGCAACGGCATGCCGGGGACCTCGATGCCGGCGTGGTCGGTTCTCCCGGAAAAGGACCGCTGGAACCTGGTCGCCTACGTCAAGAGCTTCGCCGCCGACAAGTTCAAGGAGCCGGCGAAGAAGCAGGAGCTGCCGAAGGAGGTCGGCGCCTCGGCGGAGTCGCTCAAGCGCGGCAAGGAGATGTTCGAGGCGATCGAGTGCAACAAGTGCCACGGGACCGAGGGACGGGCCGACGGGCCCTCGGGGCCGGAGCTGAAGGACGACTGGGGCAACCACATCAAGCCGGCGAACCTGACCAGGCGCTGGCGGTTCCGGGGGGGCGCGAGCCGCGAGGACATCGCGATGCGGCTCGCCACCGGCATCAACGGCACGCCGATGCCCTCCTTCATCGACAGCGTCGAGAAGCCCGAGGACATCTGGCACGTGGCCAACTACATCGCCTCCCTCGGGCCGGAGACGCCGACCTTCGCCACGCTGGTCACCGTGACCGCGGTGCAGGGGGCGATCCCCGACGACCCCGAGGCGGACTTCTGGAAGAAGATTCCCCCGAGCGCCATCCCCCTCCTGGGGCAGGTGATCGTGGACCCCCGGGACTTCAACCCGTCGATCGACCTGGTCCTGGTCCGCGGCGCCTGGAACGACAAGGAGATCGTCTTCCACCTGACCTGGGACGACCCCGAGCCGTCCGCCCCCGACCCTGCCAAGGGCGTGTTCGCCGACGCGGTGTCCCTCCAGTTCCCGCCCAAGCTCGAGGCGGGCTCGACCGAGCGCCCGTACTTCCTGATGGGCGACGGGTCGAACCCGGTCTACCTGCTGGGCTGGGAGTCGGGGAAGGGAGTCTACGAGGCGACGGCCACCGGGCCCGACAAGGTCCAGGCGATCGCCGGGTCGGAGGCGACGGGCAAGGCGGTCTTCAAGAACGGCCAGTACCGGCTGGTGATGCGGCGGGCCCTCGCCTCCAAGGACTCCGCCCGGCTCACGTTCGAGCCGGCCCGGTTCACGCCCGTCGCCTTCCACGCCTCGGACGGCGGCGCGGGCGAAACCGGGCCCAAGATGTCGCTGACCTCGTGGTACTATCTGCGCTTGGAAGAGCCGCAATCAAGCCGTAAATTCGTCGTTCCCCCACTGGTGACGCTCGTAACGGTTGTGGCGATGGTCCTCGTCGTGCGCGCGGCCAGCCGGCGGACGGCGAACAACTAGAATGCAGGGAGACGTGACAGGCCGCTCAAAAAGGTCCAGATGCTAGGCGGCGAGGGAGCGACGACTGAGGCGTATGCCGCATACGCCGCAGGGAGGAGCGACCGAGCCAACGACGCAGATGGGCCTTTTCCAGCGGCCTGACGAGGAGGAGGCACCCCATGCGGAAGGTGTTCGGCATCGGCATCGCGCTTGCCCTCGTGGCGGCCTTCGTGCTGCTCGGCGGCCTGCCTCCGCGGGCGACGGCCCAGGGCGGCGGCACCATCGAGGCCGAGGTGAAGTACGGCGGCGCGCCCCAGGTCGAGACGGTCAAGGTCAACAAGGACGTCGAGCAGTGCGGCAAGGAGAAGAAGATCGAGAAGGTGGCGGTCGGCTCGAACAAGGGCCTGGCCAACGCCGTCGTCTCGGTGCCCGACGCCAAGGGGCCGACGACCGCCAAGCCCGTGTCCCTCGACCAGAAGGGGTGCGAGTTCCACCCCCACCTCCTCGGCATGACCCCGGGGGAGATCGACATCCTGAACTCCGACGGCATCCTGCACAACATCCACACGTTCTCGACCGCCAACCCGACCCTCAACAAGGCCCAGCCCAAGTTCAAGAAGGTGATGAAGGAGAAGTTCGAGAAGCCCGAGATCATCCGCGTGCAGTGCGACGTGCACAGCTGGATGCACGGCTGGATCGCGGTGATGCCGAACCCCTACTTCGGCGTCACCGACGACAAGGGCGCGACGAAGATCGAGAACGTGCCGGCCGGCAAGCACAAGATCGAGGTCTGGCACCCCGTGCTGGGCAAGCAGAGCAAGGAAGTCGACGTCAAGGCCGGGCAGGTCACCAAGGTCGCGTTCGAGCTGAAGAAATAAACCAGTGGTGAGCACGCGGGGAGGCCGAACGGCATGCTGAACTGGTGGTTGCCCGAGAACGTCTCGACGTACGGGGCCGACATCGACTGGCTGTTCCACCTCGTCTACTGGATCACGGGCATCACCTTCGTCCTGGTCGCGGGGGCCCTCATCGGGTTCCTGATCGCGTACCGTGCCCGGCCGGGCCGGAAGGCCCGGTTCACCCACGGCAACGCCACGCTGGAGATCGTGTGGACGGTGGTGCCGACGCTGATCCTCGTGATCCTCACGATGCTGAGCCTCCCCGCCTGGTCGAGGATCAAGATGCACGTGCCCGAGAGCGACGTGCACATCCGGGTCACGGGCAAGCAGTTCAACTGGGAGGTCACCTACCCGGGCCCCGACGGCAAGTTCGACACCGAGGACGACCGCACCTTCGACAACGAGATCCACTTCCCGGTCGGCAAGCCGGTGGTCATCCACCTGCGCTCGAAGGACGTGATCCACAGCTTCTTCGTCCCGAGCTTCCGGTTCAAGCAGGACGCGGTGCCGGGCCGCGAGATCCGGCAGTGGTTCGAGATCACCAAGCCCGGGAAGTACGAGGTGCCGTGCGCGGAGCTCTGCGGCTTCGGCCACTCCGGCATGAAGGGCTGGGCCTTCGCGCACACGGCCGAGGACTACGAGAAGTGGCTGGCCGCCAACGTCAACGCCCCGGCCGCCTCCGGCGAGAGCCCGCCGGCCGCCGGCGGAGCCGCGCCGGCCGAGGCCAAGGCTCCGGGGAAGGGGAAGAAATGAACGCTACCGCCGCTACCGCCCACGCGTCCGCTCACGCCCACGCCGGGCCCCACGAGCTGGGGTTCCTGCGCACCTACGTCTTCTCGACCGACCACAAGATGATCGCGCGGCAGTTCCTGTTCCTGGGGCTGTTCATGATGATCATCGGCGGCATCCTGGCCCTCCTGGTCCGCTGGGAGCTGGCGTGGCCGGAAACTCCGGTGCCGGGGATGGCCGGAATCCTGAAGGAGACCGGGGGCATCATCGAGCCCTCCACCTACAACATGATGTTCACCATGCACGCGACGATCATGATCTTCTTCGTGATCATGCCGATCCTGGCGGGCTCGTTCGGCAACTTCCTGATCCCGCTCATGATCGGCGCCCGCGACATGGCCTTCCCGTTCCTCAACATGCTGTCGTTCTGGGCGGCCGCGCTCGCCGGCGTCCTGATGCTGGGGGGCTTCTTCGTGGAGGGCGGCCACGCGGCGGCGGGGTGGACCTCGTATGCGCCGCTCTCGGCGGTGCCGGACTACACCGGCACCTACTGGGGCCAGGACCTCTGGTGCATCAGCCTCTTCGTCCTCGGCGTCTCGTCGATGATGGGCTCGATCAACTACATCACGACCGTCATCAACATGCGGGCGCCGGGCATGAAGCTCTTCCGGATGCCGCTGGTGGTGTGGTCGCTGTTCATCACCGCGATCCTCCTGCTCCTGGCCCTGCCCGTCCTCACCTCCGCGGTGGCGATGCTCCTGTTCGACCGGACGCTCGGCACCCACTGGTTCCTGCCCTCGGGCGGCGGCGAGCCACTGCTCTGGCAGCACCTGTTCTGGTTCTTCGGGCACCCGGAGGTCTACATCCTGATCCTGCCCGCCATGGGCATCGCCTCCGAGATCCTGCCGGTCTTCGCCCGCAAGCCGGTCTTCGGCTACCACGCGATGGCGTTCTCCCTGATCGCCATCGCCTTCCTGTCGTGGGTTGTGTACGGTCACCACATGTTCGTGTCGGGCATGAACCCGGCCCTCGGCATGTCGTTCACGATCACGACGATGATCATCGCGGTGCCCTCGGCCATCAAGACGTTCAACTGGCTCGGCACCCTCTGGGGTGGCCAGATCCGGTTCACCGTGCCGATGCTGAACGCCCTGGCCTTCGTGTCGATGTTCGTCATCGGCGGCCTCTCCGGCATCTTCATGGCCTCCACGCCGGTCGACATCTTCATCCAGGACACCTACTTCATCGTCGCCCACATCCACTACGTGGTGTTCGGCGGGTCGATCTTCGGCGCCTTCGCGGCCATCTACTACTGGTTCCCGAAGATGTTCGGGCGCATGACGAACTCCTTCCTCGGCCAGCTGCACTTCTGGCCGACGTTCGTGTTCTTCAACCTGACCTTCTTCCCGATGCACATCATCGGGGTCGGCGGCCACATGCGCCGGATCTACAACCCGACCCAGTACGAGTTCCTGCTCCCGCTCCAGCACTGGAACGTGTTCATCACGATCTCGGCCCTGTGCCTGGGCGTGGCCCAGATCCCCTTCGCGGTCAACTTCATCTGGAGCCTCTTCGCGGGCAAGAAGGCCCCCGTCAACCCCTGGCAGGCCAACACGCTCGAGTGGACGGCGCCGGCGCCGCCGCCGCACCTGAACTGGGGGCCGACGCTGCCCACTGTGTTCCGCGGGCCGTACGAGTACAGCTCGCCCGAGGTCGAGGAAGACTGGCTGCCGCAGACCCGGCCCCTCGGCCGCGCGGCGGCGGCCGTCGGGAGGCACTAGCAGCATGTCCAGAAGCCAGTCAGGCCGCTCAAAAAGGTCCAGATGCGCGGCGGCGTGGCCGCTCGAGCTGAGCGGCGCAGCCGCGAGGCGAGGCCCGAGTGAATCGCGACGACTGAGACGTACGTGGCCGTTCGAGCTGAACGGCGTCGGCGGGACGCCCGCCGCGAGGCGAGGCCCGAGTCGGTTGTACGTCGCAGGGAGGAGCGACCGCGCCAACGACGCCGATGGGCCTTTTTCAGCGGCCTGCTAGCGGTCCCGTGCTGTCGCACCGGCTCGCCGGCCTCACCGCGGCGGCGACGCTCGCCCTGATCCTGGTGGGCGGGCTCGTCACCAACACGGGCTCCGCGCTGGCGGTGCCCGACTGGCCCACGACCTTCGGGTACAACATGTTCCTCTACCCGTGGTCGAAGATGGTCGGGGGCATCCTCTACGAGCACAGCCACCGCCTGCTCGGCTCGCTCGTCGGGTGCCTCACCATCGCGCTCGCCCTGGCCCTCTGGCTCACCGAGCCCCGGCGATGGCTGCGGGCGCTCGGCGGGCTGGCCGTCGTGCTCGTGGTGATCCAGGGCGTCCTGGGCGGCCTCCGCGTCGTGCTCCTCCAGGACACGATCGCGATCTTCCACGGCTGCCTCGCGCAGACGTTCTTCGCGCTCACGGTCAGCATCGCCGTGTTCACCTCGCGGGGCTGGCGCGAGGAGCCGCCGGCGGTGGCGGGCGGCCGCCTGCGGGCCCTCGGGCTCGCGGCCGTCGGGCTGCTCTACGTCCAGATCGTCTTCGGCGCGCTCCTCACCCACGCGGGCGTCGTCGCCCTCCACCTGGTCGGCGCCGCCGCGGTGTTCACCGTCGTCCCGATGGTGACGGCGCGGGCGCGCGCCACCGGCGGCCGCGCGATCGCCCGCCCCGCGGCGTTGCTGCTCGCGCTGCTGCTGCTCCAGCTCGTCCTCGGGGTCGGCGCCTACCTCGCGCGGTTCTCCCCGATCGGGCTCCCCGGGGGCCAGGCGACGGTCCTCGCGCTCCCGGTGGCGCACCGGCTGGTCGCCGCGATGATCCTCGGCGCCGCGCTCACGCTGGCGCTCTCGCTGCTCCGGGCCCGCCGGGCCCCGGCTCCCGAGGGCGCGCAGGCGATCGAAGGGAGCTTCCGCCCCCTCACGATGGAAACGGTCCGATGACGCCGCCGATCGAGGTCTTCGCCGAGGCGCTCCCGCGCGAGCGCCGGCGGGTGGCCACCGACCTCTTCGCGCTGACCAAGCCGCGCGTGGTGCTGATGGTCCTCGTCACCACGCTCGTGGGCTTCTACGTGGGCTCGCCCGGCCCGCTCGACTTCGGGCGGCTCGTGCACGCGCTCGTCGGCACCGCGCTCGCCGCCGCCGGCACGCTCGCGCTGAACCAGTACCTCGAGCGCGAGGTGGACGGGCGGATGAGCCGGACGCGGATGCGCCCGCTTCCCGACGGCCGGATCCAGCCGCTGGAGGCGCTGGCCTTCGGCGCCCTCGTCACCGTGGCCGGCCTGGCCTACTCGGTGATCGCCGTGGGGCCGCTCGCCGGGCTGGTGACGCTGGCGACGACCGTCCTCTACCTGTTCGCCTACACGCCTCTCAAGCTCCGCACCCCGTTCTGCATGATCGTGGGCGCCGTGCCGGGCGCGCTCCCGCCGGTGACGGGCTGGGTGGCGGCGCGCGGCGAGTTCGGGGCGGGGGCGTGGATCCTGTTCAGCATCCTCTTCCTCTGGCAGCTCCCGCACACGCTGGCCATCGCCCGCCTCTACCGCGACGACTACGCCCGGGCGGGCGTGCGCGTGCTGCCGGTGGTGGACCCCGACGGCGACTCGACGGAGCGGCAGATCGTGATCGGCTGCCTGGCCCTGCTCGCGGCCGGGCTCCTGCCGACTGTCTCCGGCCTGGCCGGTGTCGCCTACTTCACCGGCGCGCTCCTGCTCGGCCTCGTGTTCCTGGCCTTCGGGATGGCGCAGGCCGTGGCGCCCTCGACGGCGGCGGCGCGCCGCGTGCTCTTCGCGTCGCTGCTCTACCTGCCCGCCCTCCTGGTCCTGCTGGCCCTCGACAAGACATGATCGCGACCCGCGACGACCACGCGCTGCGCGGCCGCAACCGGGGGACCCTGCGCGTCCTGCTGGTGATCATGGCCGCGCTCGCGGTCGGCGCGCTCCTGGTCGGCATTCGCTGGTGACCTCATGAACGGCTTGGGTCAACTGCGAGACGCGTCTGATCCGATCCCGCGTCCGATCGAGCGCCGGCTTGGCCGGCGCAATGCTTCCGGGGGGAGGTTCGGAAGGGGGGCAGCGCCCCCCTCCGAGGTCTTCGAGCGCCCGGCCCGGCGGCTGCCGCCGCCCATCCCGCCGCCGTTCGACGCCGACGGGCATGGCTGGTCGGAGGGCGAGGACGGCCGGCCGATCGACAACGCGCGGCTCGGGCTGCTGGTCTTCCTCGGGGCCGAGACGATGCTCTTCGCCGCCTTCGTGGCCGGCTTCTTCGTGCTGCGCGTCGGCGCGCCGGTGTGGCCGCCCCCGACGCAGCCGCGCCTCCCGGTGTTCGTCACCGGCCTCAACACGCTCTGCCTCCTCGCCTCGAGCCTCAGCATGCAGGCGGCGGTGCGAGCGCTCCGGCGGGGCGACCGCGCGCGGCTGCAGCGCGGGCTCTGGCTGACGGCGCTGCTGGGCGTGGTCTTCCTCGCCGTCCAGGGCCTCGAGTGGGTGCGCCTGATCGGGTTCGGGCTGCGCCTGTCCTCCGGCGTCTACGGCGGCACGTTCTACACGCTGATCGGCCTGCACGGGGCCCACGTGCTCGGCGCGCTCACGTGGCTCCTGGTGGTGGCGCTCGGCGTGTGGCGGGGGCGCCTCGGGGCGCGGCGGGCGACGCCGGTCACGGTCTGCGCGATGTACTGGCACTACGTGGTGGCGCTGTGGCCGATCCTCTACGTCCTCGTGTACCTGCACTGATGCCGCCGAGGATCCGGATCACTTTCGCGTAAATGGAGGAGACATGAGCCAGGTCGCTGAACTGCACGCGGGAACGGCCGTCGAGCCCGCCGAGACCCCGCTCACACCGGAGAGCTGGGGCAAGCTCGGGATGTGGATCTTCCTCGCCGGCGACGCCGTCGGCTTCGGTACGCTGCTGGCCGGCTACGGCGTCATGCGGGCGACGAGCGCCGACTGGCCGAACCCCTACAACGTCCTCGGGATCAACCTGACGGCGTTCATGACGTTCCTCCTCATCTGCTCGAGCGTGACGATGGTCAAGGCGCTCGAGAAGGTGGGCGCAGGTGACAAGAGCCGGGCGCAGCTCTTCCTGCTCCTCACCGCCCTCGGCGGCACGATCTTCGTGAGCCTGCAGGCCTACGAGTGGACGCACCTGATCGAGCGGGGCCTCCACATCGGCGGCAACCCGTGGGGGGCCACGCTCTTCGGCACCTCGTTCTTCATGGTCACCGGCTTCCACGGCCTGCACGTCTCCGGCGGGGTCATCTACCTGCTGGGCGTGCTGGGGGCGGTGTCGCGGCAGACCGACGCGCGCCGCAAGTACAACATGACCGAGATCGTGGGGCTCTACTGGCACTTCGTCGACCTCGTGTGGATCATGGTCTTCACCTTCATGTATCTCCTCTAGGGGGGAATGACGATGGCGCAGGCCGTCGAACACAAGCACACGAACTACATGGCAATCTTCTGGTGGCTGGCGATCCTGACCGTGCTCGAGCTGGCCGTCATCTTCACGGGGCTCCCGAAGCTGGTGGTGGGCATCCTGCTCTGCTCCCTGGCCCTGACCAAGGCGAGCCTGGTGGCGATGTACTTCATGCACCTGCGCTTCGAGACCCGCACCCTCGGGCTGGTGGCGCTGACGCCGCTGACGATCGGCACCCTGCTCGTCCTGCTCCTCGTCTGGGACGGCAACCCGTTCGGCCACACATCGGGCGTGCCGCCGACCGCGGCGACGACCGAGAGCCACTGAGGAGGCGGCCGGGCCGGCCGTGACCCTGGACGTCGCGTCGCTGCCAGCGCTCAACGCCGCCCTGAACGCGACCGCGGCCGTCCTGCTCGCGGTCGGCCTCGGGCTCGTGAAGCGCCGCCGCTTCACCGCGCACAAGGTCTGCATGCTCTCCGCGTTCGCGGTGTCGATGCTGTTCCTGGTCTCGTACCTCGTGTACCACGCCCACGTCGGCTCCGTCCGGTTCACCGGCACCGGGCTCGTCCGCCCGCTGTACTTCGGCATCCTCGTCACCCACACGATCCTCGCCGCGCTGGTGCCGTTCCTCGCCGTGGTCACGCTGACCTTCGGCCTGCGGGCGCGGTACGCCCGGCATGTGCGGATCGCGAAGTGGACGCTGCCGATCTGGTTGTACGTGTCGGTGACGGGGGTCATTGTCTACCTGATGCTGTACCGGCTGTATCCCCCGGCGTGAGCCCGCATGGCGGCACTCGGCGGCGGGGAAGGCGCGGGGCCCGTCCTCCGGCGCGGGCTCTCGCTCCGGTGCCCCCGCTGCGGCGGGACGCGCCTCTTCCGCGGCTGGTTCGCCATGGCCCCCGGGTGCCCGCTCTGCGGCCTCCGCTTCGAGCGCGCGCAGGGGTACTTCGTGGGCGCAATCTACATCAACTACGCCGTGACCAGCGTGATCGCCATCGCGGGCTACCTCCTGCTCTGGCGGTACACGGGGCTGTCCACCACCCAGCAGGTCGTCCTGTGGGGCGCCTTCGGCGTCGTCTTCCCGATCTGGTTCTTCCGTTACAGCCGCGGCCTCTGGCTCGCGCTGGAGTACTGGCTCAACCCGGAACCCTGAAAGGGCGTGAGGGAATCGGCGCCCTCGATAGCCGGTGGGGGGCGTCGGGGAGGAGCGGCGCTCGCTCCCCCCGACGTTGATTGAGGTGAACACGTTGCCGGCCGCACACGCGTCCGAGATGGTTGCCGTCCCGGCCCGGGCACGATATGGTGGCCCGGCCATGCGCACCCGATCCGTCCTCGCCGGCGCGCTCCTGGCGCTCGTCGCCGGCCCCGCCGTCGCCGCCGCCTACGAGATCGCGCCCGTCCCGGACGGGGGCTCGCTGCGCGGGATGGTCCGCTTCGCGGGCCCGCCGCCCCGCCTCGAGCCGATCGCCGTCAACAAGAACCGGGACGTGTGCGGCGACACGAAGGAGTCGGAGGCCCTGGTGGTGGAGCCCGACCGCGGGGTGCGGGGGACGGTGGTGCTGATCGAGGGCGTGGCGCGGGGCAAGAAGCCCGAGCACGAGGTGCTGATCGAGAACGCCCACTGCCGGTTCGTCCCCCACGTGAGCGCGGTCATGGCGGGCGCCCGGGCGCGCGTCAAGAACGCCGACCCCGTGCTCCACAACACGCACGGCCTGCTCGCGGTCAAGGGCGTGCAGGGCCGGACCACCGTCTTCAACCTGGCCCTCCCCAACCGCGACCAGGTGATCGACATCACGAAGCGGCTCACCCGCGCCGGCCCGGTCCACGTGCTCTGCGACGCCCACACGCACATGGCGGCCTGGCTCTACGTGCACGACAGCCCGTACCTGGCGGTCACCGACGAGGCCGGCCGCTACCGGATCGACGGCATCCCGCCCGGCCAGTACATGGTCACGATGTGGCACGAGGGGTTCACGCCGAAGGGCAAGGACAAGGACGGGCGGCCGGTCTACGACGAGCCCCGCTCGATCACGCGCGGAGTCACGATCGCGCCGGCGGGGGCGGCGACGCTCGACTTCGAGCTCAAATAGCCGAGGAGGCCCAGCGCATGTACCGACACATCTACGTACCCGTCGACAACTCCGACTACTCCAACCGGGCCATCGATCTGGCCGTCGAGCTGGGGCGGGCGCTCGGGGCGAGGCTGACGGGCATGCACGTGTACGCCGCCCGGCTGCACGACTACCGGTTCAAGCAGATGGAGTACACGCTCCCCGACGAGTACAAGGACGAGACGGAGCTCGAGCGCCAGCGGAAGATCCACGACTCGCTGATCACGATGGGGCTCCAGCTCATCTCCGACTCCTACCTCGACGTGATGGAGCGGAAGTGCGCGGAGGCGGGCCTGGCCTTCGAGCGGAAGATGCAGGACGGCAAGCACTACAAGGTGCTGATCGAGGACGCCCTGGCGGCGGACTACGACCTGGTGGTGATGGGCGCCCTCGGCATGGGCGCGGTGAAGGACAGCCAGCTCGGCAGCGTGACCGACCGCTTCGTGCGCCGCGTGGCCAAGGACACGCTGATCATCCGCAACGCCGACCCGCTGCGCGACCAGCAGGGCGCCATCGTCGCCTGCGTGGACGGGTCGCCCCAGTCCTTCCACGGGCTGAAGCTCGGCATCGCCCTCAGCACGGCCCTCGGCCGGCCGCTCCAGGCCGTGGCCGTCTACGACCCCTACCTCCACTACGCGATGTTCAACGGGATCGTCGGGGTCCTGAACGACAAGGCCGCCAAGATCTTCCGCTTCAAGGAGCAGGAGCAGCTGCACGAGGAGATCATCGATACGGGGCTGGCCAAGATCTACCAGTCGCACCTGGAGATCGCGCGGAAGCTCGCGGCCGAGGACGGCGTGGAGCTGTCGATCACGCTGCTCGACGGCAAGTGCTTCGAGAAGATCCTGACCTTCGCCCGCAAGGAGCAGCCCTGGCTCCTCATCCTGGGGCGGGTCGGCGTGCACTCCGACGAGCACGAGGTCGACCTCGGCTCCAACACCGAGAACCTGATGCGCCTGGCCCCGGGCAACGTGCTCCTCACCGGCGGCCGGTTCTACCCGCCCCTCGACGTGAAGGCCGAGGAGATCATCGCCTGGACGGAGGAGGCGGAGGCGCGCATGGAGCGCGTGCCCGCCCAGGTGAAGAACATCGCGCGCACGGCGCTGCTCCGCTACGCGATCGAGCAGGGGCACACCGTCATCACCTCGAAGGTCATCGACGAGGCGATGGCGATCTTCATGCCCACCCGCATGGCCGAGAAGATGCAGATCCTGGCCGAGGACCTCGCGGTGGCCACGCTGCGCGCCCAGAGCCAGGCGGTGACGGCGATCTGCTCGGTCTGCGGCTACACGGTGAAGGGGCCGAACCCCGTGGTGAAGTGCCCGGTGTGCGGCGCCGAGGCCGGCCGGTTCCAGACGATCAGCCGCGAGGTGGTCGAGGCCATCGCCGCCGAGGAAGGCGGCGTCGCCGAGGAGGAGTCCATGCCCGGCGTGGTCACCAGGTGGTCGGCCGACGCCCGGGACGCCCTCCGCGAGGTCACCGACGCCTACCTCCGCCGGCGCGCCAAGGCCCGCGTGGAGAAGTACGCGCGGTCCCGGAAGATCGCGGTCATCACCTGCGAGCTGGCGCTGCCGCTGATCGAGGAGACGGTGGGGCGCGACAAGCTCGGCGCCGGCTGGGACACGCTGCTGGCCCGGACGAAGTTCACGCCGGCCGAGGAGACGCGCACGCGCGAGGCGACGGCGGCCAGCGAGTTCGCGTGGACCGAGGACGCGGTGGCCCGGCTCAACCGGGTGCCCGCCGGCTTCATGCGCGACATGACGCGCGAGGAAGTCGAGAAGGTGTCCCGCGAGAAGGGCGTGACCACGATCGACCTCGCGGTGTGCGAGGAGGGGATCGGCCACGCCCGCGACACGATGAACGAGGTCATCGCGGGCTACGTCCGGAACGGCAAGAAGTCGTAGGGCCGGGAGGGCGGTGGGGACGCCGGGCCGGGCCGTGTACACCGCGTACTCGGTGTCGTGGAACCTCACCCGGCGCTGCAACCTCGAGTGCGCCCACTGCTACATGTCGGCGTTCGCCGGCGCCGACACCCGCGACGAGCTGACGACGGAGGAGTGCCGCCGGGTCGTCGACGAGATCGCCGAGGTCAACCCCAACGTCTTCCTCATCCTGACCGGGGGCGAGCCGCTCCTCCGCCGCGACATCTTCGACGTGGCGGCCTACGCCGCCGACCGGCGGTTCACGGTCGTCCTCGGCACCAACGGCGTGCTGCTGCGCGAGAAGGAAGCGCGGCGCATGCGCGCCGCCGGCATCCTCGGGGCCTCGATCAGCCTCGACTCCACCGACCGCGAGCGCCACGACCGCTTCCGGCACCTGCCCGGGGCGTGGGACGGCGCGGTGCGCGCCACCCGCGTCCTCCAGGACGAGGGGCTCGACTTCTCGCTCCACATGTCGGTGACCGAC
>Ga0209515_10003837_pt1 | contig 20900 bp, 22 predicted proteins | sample Subgroupgradi54m_FD_187454 | JGI IMG/M metagenome (GOLD analysis project Ga0209515, IMG submission 187454) | Subsurface groundwater microbial communities from S. Glens Falls, New York, USA - GMW60B uncontaminated upgradient, 5.4 m (SPAdes)... ...
GCGCATCCGCACAGCCCCTGGGAGCGGGGCACCCATGAGAACACCAACGGCCTCATCCGGCAGTGCTTCCCGAAGGGCACGGACTTCTCGCGGGTCTCGCGTCGTCAGATCACGCATGTCCAGGACCGCTTGAACGGTCGCCCACGCAAGGTGCTCAACTGGAAGACACCGAGCGAAGCGTTTCACAACGTCCCTATTGCGCTAGGAACTTGAAACCGCCGATCCTAAAGCGCAGGCCAAAGCATCGAACCAGTACGGAACGGACAATTCGATCATTGAAGTGAAATAAGGACGCTATCTATCAGGGTCTTAGTAGAATATTTCGGGGGAGGTGAACGTCCATGGCTCGCAAGAATTCAGCAATCAAGCCGCAACCACCGCAGGCAGCGAAACCACAGCAGCCTCAGCAAGTCAGTCCGGGCGGCTCTGGGCAAGGGCAGAGTCAGATTGTTCAATCGCAAGCAACGCCGTAAGCTCAGCCGGCGCAGAGTGCAAAGCCGCCGGCTCCACAACCAACGCAAGGTGTGAAGCCGGCTCCACAGGGAGTTCAGCCAAGCCAAAAATAGCAGGTTGACCGGAGGTTGGCAGCGCCAGGCAGGCAGGGAGGGCGAACCTACCCTCCCTGCTTTTATATCAGAGTGACATACCAGGACGAGGGAATGAAACTAACGATCAAGGAAGTAACGCATCTCTTCGATGTCTCTCCGCAAACCATCTACAAATGGATTAAGGAAGATGAATTCCCGGCCTATCGGATCAAGGAGCGATACCGCTTTAACCCAGTGGACATCCTGGAATGGGCGATCGCCAACAAGGTCCCATACCGTGCGGAATTGGCCCATATGCCGGATACGGGTGGGACGTCCACTCAACTGTCGAATTCTCTGGTTCAGGCGCTTGAAGCAGGAGGCGTCCATTACAAGGTCCCGAATCACAACAAGGCCTCGGTGATACGAGCGGTCGTCGATCGGCTCCCGTTGCCTACCGATGTGGACCGCGAATTCGCCTTGCAAATGCTTTTGGCCCGCGAAACCCTTGGATCGACGGCCGTCGGAGATGAAATTGCAATCCCTCACCCACGAAATCCGCTCGTCTTCCATATCGATCATCCGCTCTTGACGCTGTGCTTTCTTGAAAGCTCCGTTGATTTTGATGCCGTGGACCGCCAGCCTGTCCACACCATCTTTGCCTTGGTGTGCCCGACCATCAAGAGCCATTTGACCCTACTGTCGCGGCTTGCCTTTGCTCTCGAGGATGCGACGTTTCGCCAATTGATAACGGCCAGGGGCTCACGCGAAGATTTATTGACCCAATTGCGCCGTCTTGAATCCCAGGGTATGGACGGTAGGGAGAAAAAGAAAACGTGAACCTCTTTATCGTTGCGCTCATTCTGGTCGCTTTAGGAGGGCTCAGCTCACTGATTCTGCGGCTTCCGCGTTGGTGGGAATCAGGGATCAGCAACGGATTGATGGTCCTCGGCTGCGTGGTGGGCCTCGTCCCGGCTATTCAAGTCCTTGCAGGAAACCCGATTCCTTCTCTGAGCTTCCCCTGGGCCGTTCCTGGCGGAGAGATTAAACTGGCGATCGATCCGTTGTCGGCGCTCTTCTTGTTGCTTCTCTTCATCGTCTCAGGTTCAGCGGTCACGTTCGGAATCCCGTACTTTCAACGGTATGCCAAAGAACATTCGCTTAAGTCTGTTCAATTTTTTCTGAGCAGCCTCATTATCTCTATGGCCCTTCTCTTTACCGCTCAGAATGCCATTCTCTTTCTGGCCTCCTGGGAGATCATGGCACTCAGTGCGTTTTTCCTCGTCGTCTTTGAAGACCATAACGATCAGGTTCAAAAGGCCGGTCTTCTGTATTTGATTATGACGCACATGGGAACGCTGTGTCTCTTCGTGATGTTTCTCCTCCTGGGACGCGCGGCGGGCTCTTTCAGTTTTTCGCAGATGGCCGGCAATGCGGCGTTGCTCGATGCCAGCGCTCCTATTTTTCTGCTAGCACTCTGCGCCTTTGGGATCAAAGCCGGTTTCATGCCACTGCACATCTGGCTTCAGGAAGCTCATCCTGCGGCACCCAGCCCGGTCTCGGCGCTGATGTCGGGTGTCGTCATTAAAACAGGCATCTATGGCCTTGCGCGAGTGATCAGCCTCTTCCCATCATTTCCCGCCTGGTGGGGTGCGCTTCTCGTCATGATCGGGACAACCTCCGGGATCCTAGGGGTTCTTTGGGCCCTTGCCCAGCATGATTTCAAGCGACTCCTCGCGTATCACAGTATCGAAAACATCGGGATTGTCGCTCTGGGCCTGGGCTTCGGATGTCTCGGATTAAGCCTCCACCATCCTGTGGTCGGCATGCTGGGACTGGCTGGTGGTCTTTGGCATGTACTGAATCACGGATTATTTAAGAGTCTCTTATTTCTTGGAGCAGGATCGGTTTTCCATGCGACGGGTTCACGAGACATGGACCGCATGGGCGGGCTTTGGAAGAAGATGCCTTGGACAGGCTTGTGCGTTCTCGTCGGTTCGGTGGCGATCTGCGGGCTGCCACCCCTCAACGGATTCGTGAGCGAATGGTTGATTTACAATGCCTCTTTTAACCTGGGTCTTCATTACGGGAGCTTTTATTTCCTGCTGGGTGTGCCGGCCCTTGCTCTCATCGGCGCTTTGGCCGCCGCCTGCTTTACCAAAGCGTTCGGCGTTCAATTCCTGGGTTCGGCCCGCACCGATACGGCGGCTCAAGCCCAGGAAGGCGGACCGCTCATGCTCATCCCCATGCTCCTTCTTGCCGCATTGTGCTTTTGGATCGGCCTATTTCCCGGATGCTTCTTACCGGCCATGGGCCGTGTGACGAGCGTTTTTTCATCGGCCACGGCGGAAGAATTTCGTCAGGTAACTGCGAATCAAGCGGGCCTGCTCTCCGTGGTCAGTTGGCTCTCGCTGGGAATTGTTGGGGGCATCGGCCTGCTCGCTCTTGTTCGTTATCTCCTCTTAAGGAGTAAGACGGTCGACGCGTCAGCAACATGGGGATGTGGTTACGCCTCGGCATCTTCGCGGATGCAATACACATCCTCATCCTATGCGCAGTTTTCCACGTCTCTTTTTCGAGATCTTCTCGCCCCGCAGGTCCACGCGGAGAAAGCCACCGGGTATTTTCCGAGCCCAGGCCATTGTGAGTCCCACACGCCGGATGCGGTACTGGACCGGTTCTTGCCGTGGATGAATATGTACGTCCACGAAGGGTTACGCCGGGTCCAGCGGCTTCAGCAAGGACGGGTTCAGTTTTATTTGGCCTATGTTCTGATTTTCATCATTGTGCTGCTGGTGTGGCAATTTCACGGAGTCTCTATGGCGTGGAACCAGCTATTTCTTTTAGACATGGCGGAAAGAATGCACAGATGATGTTCTTTGGCTTATCCTTGTTGACGATCTTTATGGGAGGAACGCTTGTCCTCCTTCCTGGCCTCTCCCGCCGGGTGGAATCTTTGACTCATACGGTCTTGGTCCTGGCTGGCTGTGGGTTAGGGCTGGTACCCGCCTGGCATGCCCTTGCCGGACAGAAGCTTTCGAGCGTTCTCGTTTCGTGGTCTGTGCCCGTCGGCCGGATTGAGCTTGGGATTGACTCTTTATCAGGTCTCTTTTTACTTTTGCATTTCATCGTTTCGGCGGCAGCGGTCCTTTTTGGATCCTCATATTTTGAACCTTATGAAGAGGAACGATCGTTGAAGCCTGTCCGGTTCTTTATCAGCGGATTCATCATTTCAATTGCTCTGGTGCTCGCGGCTCAGAATGCCGTGCTGTTTCTGGTTTCTTGGGAGATGATGGCTTTGGGTGGGTTCTTCCTCGTGGCCTTCGAGGGCCAGGAACTTCAGGTGCGCAAAGCCGCTCTCTTGTATCTGGTGGCCACCCATATCGGCACGCTGTGCCTCTTCGTGGCCTTTGGTTTGCTGGGGATGAGCACAGGCTCTTTTGCATTCCCGCAGATGGCAGGAAACCCGGCCTTATTGGCGGTGAGCACGCCGATTTTTGTTCTAGCACTGCTCGGATTCGGCAGTAAGGCGGGTTTTGTGCCCCTGCATATCTGGCTCCCCGAAGCCCATCCCGCAGCACCCAGCCCGGTCTCGGCGCTGATGTCGGGCGTCATGATCAAGACTGGGATCTATGGTCTCCTGCGCGTCCTGGGGTTTTTCGCACAGCCGCCCGCTTGGTGGGGGTTTACTTTAGGCGCGATCGGCATTCTTTCGGGCACCCTTGGGATTCTCTGGGCATTGGCGCAGTCCGACTTCAAGCGGCTCCTGGCTTATTCGAGCATTGAGAACGTGGGAATCATCACCTTGGGCCTTGGCATCGGCTACTTGGGCGTCAGCTTTCGCAATCCCCTGATCGCTCTGTTCGGTTTGGGGGGGCGCCTTGTGGCATGTGGTCAACCATGGTTTTTTCAAAAGCACGCTCTTTTTAGCCGCGGGATCCGTGCTCCATGCGACGGGATCACGAGAGATGGACAAACAGGGCGGGCTCTTCAAAAAAATGCCCTTCACGGGCTTGGCTGTGCTCATGGCATCCATCGCGATCTGTGGCCTGCCGCCCTTCAACGGATTTATCAGCGAGTGGCTGATTTATTCAGGCGCGTTTCATTTGGGGTAGGGACGGGATCTGTACCTTCTCGTGGGCGCCCCGGTTCTCGCCTTGATAGGGGCGTTGGCGGTCGCATGCTTCAGCAAAGTTTTTGGCGCGCAGTTTCTGGGTGTGGCGCGGACAGAGAGCGCATTAGCGGCGAAGGAGTCTGATTGGCGCATGATTGTGCCGATGGGATCAATGGCCGGCATGTGTCTCGTGATGGGTCTGGTCCCGGTGCGGTTTTTCCCTGTGCTTGGGCGTGCCGCAGCCGCGGCGGCGCCTCTTTCGCACATGGATTTCCAGACTGTTATCGAGAATAGCGGTCCGTTCTTATCCAACGTCGGCCTACTCTCATGCATCTTCCTTCTCGTTGTGGCTCTTCTTTTCCTTATACGTCGAGCTGTCTTGTTGGGCAAGGAGGTGGCGCAATCCTCCACCTGGAGATGCGGGTACAGCGGGGTCACTCCGCGAGCGCAATACACCGCGTCCTCTTTTGCGCAGTTCCCGGTCTTTCTTTTTCGTTCATTGGCCGACCGTCGTGTCGAGTCGCATAAGCCGAAGGGCTACTTTCCCGCGGGCGCTCGTTTCCGATCCTCGGCCCCAGATCTGGTCCTCAATCGCATCGTGAGCCCTCTGGTTGAGCAAAGTCTGGCATGGGTGTCGACCCTCCGACGGCTTCAACATGGGAAGGTCCAGCTTTATCTGTGCTATATGTTTGTCTTTATTGTGGCGCTATTTTTCTGGAAGCTTTAAAGGGTGCCTAGATGCTGACAACCTTCATTCCTCTAGGCGTGACACTCGTGGCGGCGCCCCTGTTGCCGGGCCTCATCAACAAAACAAAGGCCGCGTTTGCCGGTCGCCAGGGACCGCCGCTCTTCCAGCTGTATTTTGATCTACTGAAACTGTTGAAAAAGGGCGCCGTTTACAGTCGCGTCACCACCTGGATTTTTCGCGCCGGGCCCATTGTTTCTTTGGCCTCCGTTATCGTGGCCGCGCTCTTTGTTCCGCTAGCCGGACATACGGTATTCTCTTTTTCAGGCGACGTTATCGCGTTCGCGTATCTTCTGGGTTTAGGACGTTTTTTTACCGTCTTAGCGGCTCTCGATACAGGATCGAGTTTTGAGGGTATGGGAGCGAGCCGGGAAGTGACCTTTTCGATTTTTGCCGAGCCGACGCTGTTCATTATCTTTGTCATTCTTGCCCGGGTGACCGACAGCCTGTCTTTGAGCCGCATGCTGACCCAGGTCCCACTTTTTGGGATGCCCTCGATGGCGGGACTGTTGGCCTTGATCGTGTTCAGCCTTTTCGTCGTGTGTCTGGCAGAGAACTCGCGCATCCCGGTCGACGATCCGGCGACCCACCTGGAGCTGACCATGATCCACGAAGTCATGGTGCTTGACCACGGGGGGCCGGATCTGGCGTTTATTCTCTACGGGGCCTCGATCAAGCTCTTTGTGATGATCGCGATTCTCGCCCATCTTGTATTCCCCATGCAGGGCGGCAGTCCGGTCCAGACAGGGCTTGTATTCGGGAGTCTCATGGCGCTTGTTACCATCGTCATCGGAATCGTGGAATCGGCCATGGCTCGCCTGCGGATGATTCGCGTTCCGCGTCTCTTAATGGCAGCCTGCATGATTGCGTTCTTCGCTATGATTATCAGTCTGAGGTAACGCATGGAGCACTTCGCGCAGTTGCTTCTTATCTCGGTGATCCTGGCCAACTTGTTCGTGTTGGGCTCCCATCCGTTGGGCGCCTGCATTCGAGCCGTGGCGCTCCAAGGCATTGCGCTGGGTCTCTTGCCGTTATGTCTTCATCCCGATGAACGTTCGATCCACTTGTTCATCATCGCGCTGGGCATGATCGGTCTTAAAGGATGTGTGATCCCCGGACTCTTGTTCCGGGCGATCCGGGACGCCGCCATACGCAAGGAACAGGAACCGCTCATTGGGTTTAATACCGGCTTGCTGCTGGGAGCCGTCCTGGTCGGCCTGGGATTCGGGATCGCGGGTAAGCTACCCTTGCCGCCTTACACGGAGTCTTCGATGGTAGTTCCGGTCGCTCTCTCCACTGTCATGATGGGGCTGTTGGTCATTGTAACCAGGGCCAAAATCTTGTCGCAAGCTCTTGGTTATTTGATCTTGGAAAATGGCATCTACACTTTCGGATTGATCCTGGCAGCCGGACTGCCGGGACTCATTGAAATGGGCGTTCTCTTGGATATCTTCGCCGGCGTCTTCATCATGGGCACGGTTATTGAACATATCCATCGGGAATTCGGTTCGATCAGCGCGCATAAGCTTGTCAATTTAAAGGAGTAACGTGACGGTCCTCGTACTCTTAATCCTCATTCCGGTGGTCGTAGCAGGCGTTTCGTTTGCTATCCGGTCCGATGCCTGGCGTCCTTGGACGTTGGTCGTTGCCGCCGTGCTACACACATCGCTGGTCGCCAGCCTCTGGTTTTCAAATGCTTGGCCATCCATCGGGACGTGGCTTTCGCTGGATCCGGCTGGAAAGGTGGTCCTCAGCCTGATCAGCGCGCTCTTCCTGGCCGCCTCGGTCTACGCAGTTGGCTATCTCCATCGACGCTTGGAGCGGCCCAACCGCACTTTCGTGACCGCACTTCTTTTCTTTCTGTCCGCGACGAGCGTGGTCGCCTTCAGCCAGCATTTCGGCCTTCTTTGGGTAGCCCTTGAAGCCACGACCCTGGCTTCGGCGCCCCTGTTGTATTTCAACCACAATCCGCGATCGCTGGAGGCCACCTGGAAGTATTTGCTCATTTGCTCGGTCGGCATCGCGCTGGCCCTCTTAGGTACCTTTTTCTTAGCCGTGGCTGACACCTTCCAGGGGCCGGTTGACGGTGCGCTGCTTTTACCCGCCATGTTACCGCGCGCCGGGTCCTTGTCCGTGCCCTGGCTGCACGCCGCCTTTATCTTTCTGCTCGTTGGTTATGGAACGAAAATGGGGCTGGCTCCTATGCATACCTGGAAGCCCGATGCGTACGGAGAGGCCCCGGGCTTGGTTGGGTTCCTGCTCTCGGGGGTCTTGACCAGCTGCGCCTTTCTCGCGCTCGTCAGACTGACTCAGGTTTGTCAGGCGGCAGGACAGATGGATTTCGCGCGGCCGCTTCTCATCCTCCTGGGGCTGTTGTCCATGGGCGTGGCCGCGGTCTTCATGCTGGGCCAGACCGACTACAAACGCATGCTCGCCTATTCCAGCGTCGAGCATATGGGGATTTTAACCCTTGGGCTCGGACTCGGCGGCTTGGCGACGTACGGCGCATGGCTCCATATGCTGAATAACGGCCTCGCCAAGGGAGTCCTCTTTCTGACGGCCGGAAATATCCATCGTCACTACAGGACGAAAACGGCGTCTGAGGTCAAAGGCGTCCTCCACCGGCTGCCATTGTCGGGGGCGCTCTTTATGGCGGGGTTTATCGCCATCACCGGGTCGCCGCCGTTTGGTCTGTTCATGAGCGAATTCACCATTCTGCGCGGCGCGATCGGGAATGGCCGTTGGGGGATCGTCGCTGGCTACCTGGGTTGTTTAGCGGTCATTTTTATCGGCATGGCCCGGATTGTTGTGCTCATGGTTTTTGGAGAACCGCCGAATGACGAGACCGCTCCGGGACCCAAGGATTCCTTCTTGACCACGTGCACGCCATTCGTCCTGCTGGCGGCGGTTCTGGTCTTGGGGCTGTATATTCCACCCTGGCTTGACCACTCTCTGCAAGCGGCGGCTCACCTCGTGGAAGGGCTTCCATGAATAATCGATTCGTTTTTTCGTCCCTTCGAAATGGGCAAACGATGGCGGAGCACAACATTCCGGTCGCGCCGGAGATTTCCTCATTGTTGGATTCCGTCGCGGAGCAGTGCCGCGAGGGCCGGCGACTGGCGAACTTCTTTGGCCACCGTACCGAACATAAGGACCTGAAGCTCTACGCCATTTTGAGCGATGACAAGGAGGGCTTTCTCTGGATTGGAGCAGCGATGGTTGGAACAAGCTTTCCAGCTCTTACAACTCGCTGTCCCCAAGCCCATCTGTTCGAACGGGAGATTTTTGAGCAGTTTGGCTGCGAGCCCCAAGGTCACCCGTGGCTCAAACCCGTGCGTTTTCCCGCTCGTCCCCAATCCCAGCCGATACCACGGGACCATCCCTTCTTTCACATGGATGGCGAAGAAGTCCATGAAGTGGCGGTCGGGCCTGTGCACGCTGGCATCATTGAGCCTGGTCATTTCCGGTTTCAGTGCCACGGGGAAAACGTCTTTCATCTGGAAATCCAGCTCGGCTATCAGCATCGCGGTGCGGAAACATTGTTGGAGAACGTTGCCCCCGCACGGGTTCCTTTTATCGCCGAATCGATCGCGGGAGACACCGCGGTGGGTCACGGCCTCGCCTCGGCGATGGCGTGGGAAAGTTTGTCGGGTGCCCGCGTGTCGGCGCGTGCCGAAGGCTTGCGGGCCGTCGCGCTTGAGCTGGAACGTCTGGCGAACCACATTGGCGATCTTGGTACGCTGGGGGCGGATATTGGATTTGTGCCGGGCTCCGCTTACTTTGGTCGGCTGCGCGGCGAATTCTTGAACATGCTCATGGAGTTGGCGGGGAACCGCTATGGCCGTTGTTTGATAAGGTCCGGCGGTGTCACCCTGGATCTTCCTAAAACCATGGCTGACTCGTTCCTCAAGCGAATGAAGAAAGCGCAAAAGGAACTGAAGGAAGTGGCCGATCTGTTTTTTGATACGCCGTCGGTCTTCGAGCGCCTGGATGGGGTGGGCTCTGTGTCCTTGAACGCTTGTCAAGAGTTGGGATTGGTTGGGCCTGCGGCCCGGGCCTGTGGCCAGGATCGTGACGTTCGGAAAGACCACCCGTATGGCATTTACCGCTTCCACCACATCCCCACCATGACCGCCGATGAAGGGGACGTGTTTGCGCGAGCGAGTATCCGAAGGCTCGAAATCGAGCGCTCGTTGGAGTTTTTGATATCGCAAATTGACAATCTGCCCCAGGGAAATCTGCGTGCCGCGTGCGGTCCTCTCCTCAAACAAAGCCTGGCGATTGCGCTGGTGGAAGGATGGCGCGGAGAGATCATACATACCGTGATCACGGACGAAAAGGGCCGCGTCACCCGATATAAGATTACAGACCCTTCCTTCCACAATTGGATGGGGCTCGCCATGGCGCTTCGGGACCAGCAAATTTCCGATTTTCCCTTGATCAACAAGAGCTTCAACTTATCTTACGCGGGACATGATCTGTAAGACGAGAGATCGGCACAAGCAATCCGCAATCGACGAAGGAAGAGGCGCATCTAGCATGAGCCTAAAACAACATAGTGTGACGTTGATTCCCGGCGATGGGAGAGGTCCCGAATTGTGCGACATCGTCAAGGACGTCCTCGAGGCTACTGGAGTTCGTATCGTGTGGGATGCTGTGCAGGCAGGAGGAGAGGTCGTTGAAAAGTACGGAACCCCGCTTCCCGGCCATGTGCTGGATTCGATCCGCCGGACCCATGTGGCTCTGAAGGGGCCGATCACGACACCCATCGGGACAGGGTTTCGCAGTGTCAACGTGGCTTTACGGCGTGAGCTGGATCTGTATGCTTCCGTACGGCCTTGCCGATCTTATGTCGGCCTTGGATCCCGATATCGGCCTGTCGATGTGGTCCTGGTGGTCCTGATTCGGGAAAACACCGAAGATCTCTGCGCGGGGGTTGAGTTTGCGGCGGGCTCTCGAGCAGCCGAGCAAATCGTTGCGATGGGAGCCGGAAAAATCGCTGCGCACTCAGCCATTTCCATCAAGCCGATTTCTGCCAAGGCGAGCGAGCGAATTGCCCGATATACATTCGAATTCGCCCTGACGCACAAGCGCAGGAAAGTGACGGCAGTCACCAAGGCAAACATTATGAAATTCACGGACGGCCTTTTCCTGGAAGTGGCCAGGAGAATCGCCAAGTCCTACCAGGGGAAAATTGAGTACGAAGAGTGTCTGATCGACAACATGTGTCTGCAGCTGGTTCAACAACCAGAGTCCTATGATGTGATCTTGCTGCCCAATCTCTCCGGCGACATTCTTTCAGATTTGTGCGCTGGCCTAGTGGGAGGGCTGGGAATGGCCCCCTGGCCCAAACATAGGTGCATCTGACGCCGTGTTCGAGGCGGCGCACGGGTCTACGCTATCCTTAAAAGGGCTGGACAAGGCCAATCCGACGGCGCTGCTGTTGTTGTCGTCCGCTATGATGTTGGACCACTTGGGCGAACGGGAAGCGGCGCAGCGGCTGCGGGAGGCCGTCGTGGCAGTGATTCGGGAAGGAAAGACGCTGACTTTTGATCTCGACGGTACAGCGGGGACCTGTGAGATGGGGCGTGCCATCATCGAAAGGCTCGTACGCTCGTGTTAATAAGGAAAGGCGAAATCCATGTGGGACCTGTTAAAAGTTCATTTTAAGCAAGGGCATCGTACCAGCGCGTATCCCAAAGGTCCGGTCGATCTGCCGGAACGGTTCCGGGGACGGCCCACGGTCGATGCCTCCAAGTGCACCGACGGTTGTAAGGCCTGCGCGGACGCTTGTCCAACAGGCGCGATCCAACTCGGCATGCCTCCTAAGCTCGACCTCGGTAAATGTCTGTTTTGCCAGGAATGCGTTGCGGTATGCCCTTCCAATGCCATTGCCTATACGCGCGATCACCAGATGGCGGCGCGGACGCGAGAGGACCTGCTTGTTTCGTCCACTGAAATGAAGCTGACAGCCGCTCTTGACAAAAAGAGCCGCGAGCTATTCGGACGGTCTCTCAAGCTCCGGCAAGTGGCCGCTGGCGATTGCAGCGGCTGCGCGGCGGAGCTCCAAGCGTTGAACAACGTCGTTTTCGATTTGGGACGGTTCGGTATTCAGTTCGTGGCCTCTCCGCGCCATGCAGACGGTCTCATCATTACGGGTCCCGTGACCGAAAACATGCGTTTGGCGCTTCAGAAAACATATGAAGCGGTTCCTACTCCAAAATTAGTGATTGCCGTCGGAGCCTGTGCGATCAGCGGCGGGCCGTTCCGCGACAGCCCGCAAGTTCACAACGGAGTAGAGGGTTTGCTGCCCGTTGACCTGTATATTCCCGGCTGCCCGCCACATCCTCTGACGATCCTCGATGGCGTGCTGCGTCTGCTCGGTCGGATTGAGAACGGAACGCGATAGGAGAAAGGTGCCAGGCGCGCAGGAGCTGGCACCGTTTAGAATCACGGTGTATGGTTAGTCTAGGTCACCACGAAGAGGCTCCCACGCAGGTTCCGTCTTGCGGCGGGGCCGTTTTCATTTTTTGTGATAGACCACTCCCGGCAGGGAAGCCAGATCGGCGTCGCTCGTCACCAGTTTGGCCTTGTGGGTCAGTGCCGTGGCGTAGACAATCGCGTCGGCCATCGCGATCTGATAGGTGAGACTCGCATCGGCGGCGGTCAAGGCGATCGTGTCATTGAGGGGAACCAGTTGGGTCTTGCCTATTTGAGCGGCGGCGGTCAGCGCCTCTTCTTCGCTTCGCTGGCGTTTGATGACCTTATAGACCTCATACAGGACGATGGTAGGGGTCAGCACGTCGTTGGGATGCTTCAAATGCTGCGCGTACGTGCCGGCAAGCGGCCCATCCATGAAGAACTCCAGCCATCCTGAAGAATCAATGAGCAGCATGGGGTGACGGCTTACGTAGAATTTCCGAGTTCAGTGGACGGTCAGAACCGGTCACGCTTTTCCCGAATGTCCCCGAGCTTCATATCCTTCAGAAATCCTCTGAACGACGCCAGGGGCCGGTCTGGCAGCAGGGTAATCAGCCCTTCCTTCACCACAATAGCGAGCTTCTGTCCTGTCCGTAACGGTACCTGACGCCGAACGTCCTTTGGAATGACCACCTGATACTTGGACGACACGGTGACCTGTGTCATAGGTCCTCCTGAATTGTCTTACGTTTATCTTATCGATAGAGATTATATCTTACAATTCGCCGTTCGTCAAGACTCATCGCACCGGCTATCCCCACCATTGCCGGTCCAGAGAACGGTACTGGATGGCTTCGGCAATAGGCTCGGGTTGGATGAGGCGGCTCGCCGCGAGGTCCGCGATCGTCCGGGCGATCTTCAGGAGCTTCGTGTAGGAGCGCGGGAAAGGGGAAAGGGAAAGGAAAGGTGACAGTCACCCAAGGAAAGGTGACAGTCACCCAGGAAAGGTGACAGTCACCCAAGGGACAGCCATCTGGGCTGGTTGGCGACTGCGCAGGTTATTTCGGCAGGATGGAAGCACCGATGAGCGTTGACCCCGCAAACAGAGTATCTGCCACAAGGCCAACAGGTAGTTGGGCGAGCAATTGGAGCGCTGGTGGGAGGACGGGGACGGTATAGTCGTCCACCAAGTCATCGGCCAGGCCGTTGAAGTACTTCCGCGCGCTGCTATACGGGTAATCCGCCGGCTCATCGCACAGCCCAGCCCGCACAGGATTGAACTCGACGTAGAGCCCGCACGCCGCGAGGTACGTTTCATCCTGAATCGGTAAGCTCTTATATCGTTCCCGCCACAACGGTCCCCTCCACTTGTACTTCTTCCGCATCCATTGCGTGTAGTGCCACTTCACGTAGGCGAGATGCTGGGCCAGGAAGTCTTTGGTCACGGCCTGGAGGACGAAGTGGAAGTGGGTATGCATCAGGGCATAGTGGAACAGGCGGATGGGGAACTTCTCTTTCGCCTCGTGGATGAGCGTGCGGAAGCGTGCAAAATCTTCCGGGTCCTGAAGGACCCACGTTTGATTGATGGACCGCGAGATGACGTGGTAATACCCGTTCGCTTCAACCTGTCGCGCAATGCGTGGCATCGCTTAGTTGTGTATGGGTGTCCCAAAGGTGACTGTCACCCTGGGGACACGTGTGTTAAATCCAGAGTTGGCGGTCCAAGCTGCGGTACTGGATGGCTTCGGCGACGTGCTCAGGTTGAATGGTTTTCTGTTGGGTCAAGTCGGCGATGGTCCGGCTAATTTTGAGGATCTTCGCGTACGAGCGGGCCGAGAGGCTTAATTCGTGCATCGCAGATTTGAGCAGCTTTAGCGCCTCCGGTGTCAGTTCGCAGTAGGTTTTGAGTTCCTTCGAGTTGAGCTGTGCGTTCGTGCGCGTTTGTCCCCGCTTCTTCCGCCACCCCTGGGCCTTGAGCACCCTCGCGCGAATCTGGGCTGACGTCTCGCCACTGGGCGCATGAGTCAGCGCGTCGAAGGGCACCGCCGGGACGTCCACGTGGAGATCAATCCGGTCCAGCAGCGGTCCGGAAATCTTCGCGAGGTAGCGCGCCACCTTCGTCGAAGGGCAGCGGCAGCGTCCGCGGGGATCGGTGAGGTAGCCGCAGGGGCAGGGGTTCATTGCCGCCACCACCATGCACCGCGCTGGAAACGTCAGCGACCGCCGGGCCCGTGCGACGTGCACGACCCCCTCCTCGAGCGGCTGGCGCAGGCTCTCCAGCACGTCCCGCCGGAACTCCGGCAGTTCGTCGAGAAAGAGCACCCCGTGGTGCGCGAGCGAGACCTCGCCGGGTTTGGGGAGGGTCCCGCCGCCGATGAGTGCTGCGGCGGAGCTGGTGTGATGGGGCGCGCGGAACGGCCGGCGGCGCACGATGCCGCCGCGCAGCAGGCCCGCCACGCTGTGGATCGCGGTGGTTTCCAGCGCCTCCTCCAGTGAGAGGTCCGGCTGGATCGTGGGCAGGCGCTGGGCGAGCATCGTCTTGCCCGAGCCCGGCGGGCCGACGAGCAGGACGTGGTGCGAGCCGGCGACCGCCACCTCGAGCGCCCGCTTGACGTAGGGCTGCCCGCGCACCTCGGCGAAATCGCAGTCGTACCGGTTGGCCGAGCGCGCGAGCTGTGCTGCCGGCATGCGCAGCGGTACCGCGGTCCGAGTCCCGTCAAGAAGTTCCACCGCATCGCGCAGCGAGTCGATTGGAAAGACCTGGAGCTCCTTGATGAGCGAGGCCTCCACGGCATTGGCCGTGGGCACCAGGAGGCGGTGGGGATGGTGGCGCAGCGCGAGGGCGATGGGCAGGACGCCAGGGACGGCACGCACGCTGCCATCGAGTGCGAGTTCTCCGAGGACAACCGCGGCGGACAGCGGTGCAGGATCCAGCTGCCGCGAGGCGGCCAGCATCCCTAGCGCGATGGCCAGGTCGAAGACCCCGCCTTCCTTCTTCAAGTCGGCTGGCGCGAGATTGACCGTGAACCGGAGGGATGGTAACTCATACTGGCTATTGAGGATGGCCGAGCGGACCCGTTCCTTGGCTTCTTTGACCGCTTGGTCCGGCAGGCCGACGATGGCCAGAGCGGGCAGGCCGCAGCCCGCGTCCACCTCAACGGCGACGGCAAACGCCTCGAGCCCAACGGTCGTATAGGAGAGCGTCCGGGCAAGCACTGTGGGCGAAAATCCGCTTGTCTTCCCAGACGGTGAGGAGTATGCTAACCTTATCATACCCGGCTTGTAGAGTCAAGCCGCCAGTCCTCCCCTAAGGAGATCCCATGGCTGCTCGTGAAGGGATGTCGCGTCAAGGGCGGTTGGTGCTCGCGGCCCTGGTGGTGGCGACGCTCGTCAGCCTCTGGCGCGCAGTGGCGGTTGAGCGCCAGAGGCGCCGCATTGCCAAGTCCTATGAGGAAGCGCAGCAGCTCGTGGCCCAGCTCACCGATGAGCAGCAGCGCCTCAGCCAGGAGCTGTCCAGCTCCCGACAGACTATCGAAGACCAGGCGGGCGACCTGGCCAACCTGCGGCTCGAGCTGCGCGGCGTCCAGGAACGCCTGGACCAGACGGTGGTCGACCTCGCCACACTCCAACGAGAGCACGAGCAGCTGCGTCAAGAAAAATCCTCCCTCGTATCCGAATTGAGCGCCATGTCGAGCGAGACACAGGAATTGGAGCGCCGGCTCTCCTCGCTCCAAGAGCTTCGTCTCGCGATCCGCGACGTGCGGCGCAAGATGAGCGAAGAGCGCTGGGCCGCGTGGCGGGCGCACATTGAAGAGGTACAGGAGGCGGACCGTGAGGCGCTGGCCAAGGGCAACCGCGGCTTCGTGGTGCACGCCGGTCGGTCCACCATCGGGGCCAGTCCCCGTCTGCACGTCCAGGTGCTCGAGCCGCAGCCTCAATAAACAAGGATATGACCCCCCCGGTCAACGCCTGGGCGGCGAACCAGGTGTTCATGGCCTGGTTGACGGCGTGTCTCATCGCCCAGGGGATCAAAATCACCCTCGGCATCGTCCGCCTCAAAAAATTCGATTTCCGCTGGATCTTCGGCACCGGCGGGATGCCCAGCACCCACGCCGCGGGGGTCTCCGCGCTGAGTGTGTCGGTCGGCATCCAGACCGGCTTCGACTCCCCGCTCTTTGCGACCGCCGCCGCCTTCACCGTGATTACCCTGTTCGACGCCCAAGGCGTGCGCCGCTGGAGCGGCCGGCAGGCGCAAGTGCTCAACCGGATGATCGAGGACATGTACTTCAAGCGCCGCATACAGGAGCCCCGGCTCAAGGAGCTGCTGGGCCACACCCCCCTCGAGGTCATCGCGGGGATGGGGGTGGGCATCGTCACAGCACTCGTGCTGCACCGCGCATGAGTGCCTCGCGGCCGTGCGGCCGCACCGCAGCAGACGCCCGCCCCGGAGGGACGGGAGTGCGATCGGGGAGGATGGACGTGGAGGGATGGTGAAGATGCAGCGACGGATGCTCGTAGCGGCGGCCGCGGCGGCCGCCGTCGTGCTGGCGATTGGGATGCTGGTGCTGGCCAGCCAGCAGGGGCTCTTCGGCGGCAAGGCCCAGCGGCTGCTTGCGCAGGCTGCCAAGGCCGAACAGCAGGGCCACTGGCCCGAGGCCCAGGCCCGCCTGGAAGAGCTCATCGCGACGTTTCCGGATTCGCCGTGGACCGATGACGCCCTCGTGAAGCTCGGCGAGGTCTATGAGGCGCAGCAGCAGTTCGTCGAGGCGCGCGCGACGTACCGCATGCTCCTCGAGCGCTTCCCCGACTCCACACTCCTCGCCGCCACGCAAGTGCGCCTCGGCAACGTCAACGTCTCGCTGCTCTTCTCGCCCATCGTGACGGAGCTCGACGCCGTCCACCAGGTCAAGTTGGGGGACACGCTGGGGAAGATCGCATCGAGCTACGGCACGACGGTGGAGTTTCTCCAGCGGGCCAACAGCCTCACGGGCAGCATCATCCGTCCGGACCAGAAGCTGAAGATCCCCAAAGGGAAGTTCAGCATCGTGGTGGACAAGTCGCAGAACCAACTCCTTCTGACCGAGAACAACCAGTTCGTGAAGCTCTACCCGGTGGCGACCGGCAAAGAGAACTCGACGCCCGTCGGGACGTTCAAGGTCATCAGCCGCATTCCGAACCCGGTCTGGTACACCGAGGGCGCGGTCGTGCCGCCAGACAGCCCGCGGAATATCCTCGGTACCCGTTGGATGGGCATCGACAAGAAGGGCTACGGGATCCACGGTTCGGTGGACCCGAATGCCATCGGCAAGCAGGTGACGGCTGGTTGCGTGCGCATGACGAACAAGGACGTAGAGGAGCTCTTCGATCTTATCCCGGTCGGGAGCGAAGTCACCATTGTGGACTGATGGGGAGTGCCAGTGAGACGACGCGGACAACGGCGGGGCGATCCGCGACACCCCTCAAGGGAGGCGTTGGGATGAACGGCTACCGCTACGATTTCGAAAAGCCGATCGCGGAGCTGGAGCATCGCCTCCAGGAGGCGCAGAAAGACGCCGGGCGCGAGCGGCACCCGGAGCTGGTGAAGTCGCTGGAGGCCCAGCTCGAAGGGCTCAAACGCAACATTTACGGCAGCCTCACCCCCTGGCAGCGCGTCCAGCTCGCCCGCCACCCCCAGCGGCCCTATACGCTCGACTACCTCGCCCTACTCTTTACGGACGTCGTGCAGCTGCACGGCGACCGGCTCTTCAGCGATGACCGGGCCATCGTGGGTGGGCTTGGGAAGCTGGAGGGGCGGACGTGCGTCGTGCTCGGTCACCAGAAGGGACGGGACACGAAGGACAACCTCATGCGCAACTTCGGCTCCGCCCATCCCGAAGGCTACCGCAAGGCGCTGCGCCTGATGCGGCTCGCCGAAAAGCTCAAGGCGCCGGTGATGATCTTCATCGACACACCCGGCGCCTATCCCGGCATCGGGGCGGAGGAGCGCGGGCAGGCCCATTCGATCGCGTGGAACATGCGGGAGATGGCGCGCCTGAAGACGCCGGTGTACCTCTGCGTCATCGGCGAGGGCGGGTCGGGGGGGGCCTTGGGGATTGGGGTGGGCGACTGGATGGCGATGCTGGACAACGCGTACTACTCGGTGATCTCCCCGGAGGGCTGTGCGGCGATCCTCTGGCGGGACCGCGCCAGAGCACCCGACGCGGCCTCGGCGCTGAAGCTCACATCAGCGGACCTGCTCCAGCTCGGCATTGTGGATGAGGTCATCGAGGAGCCGCTGGGTGGAGCGCACCGCGACCCGCAGGTCGTGGCCGAGCGCCTTCGCGGCTCGATGCTTCGCTTCTTCAAAATGGTCGACGGTCTTGCGACCGAGACGCTGCTGCAGCAACGCTACGAGCGGTTCCGCAAGATCGGCGCCTTCACTTCGCAGCCCCTCCCACCTTCCTCTCCAGCCTCCCCGTCATTCGCTCCACCAGCACCCTAGTTCGCTACTTCCCTCGGCTGCTTCCGAAGAGATGTCCACCCCGACAAGCCCTGCGCGATCTCACGATATTGTGAGAGGAGAACGATTGAGTTCATTTCCCGAGTCGAAGTTTTTCAGGAAATAGATTCTTTTTAAGAGCGCCTATCAAAAAGAGTTCTGGGCGCTCTGGTTCAAGGTTCGAGGCTCTAGGCACGGCGCGATACCCTTGAACCTTCAACCATGAACCTTGAACCAGGCTCATTTTGATAGAGGCTCTAAGGCAGTGCACGTTTAATTTCTTCAGATATCTGGTACACCGCGCGCTCTGCCAGCGCGCGCTTCCTCATGAGGCACGGCACCGCATGATCGTAGTACATCCACTCGAAGATTCTCAGCGAGTCTTTCTTAGCAAACCGAAGCTTCCAGATCGTCTTGGTTCCCCATCGTCGCGGCGGCTGTTTGGTGAAATGTCCGCGCACGGCAAGAAGAGTTTGCACGGTTTGCCGAACCCAGAACAGAAAGTCGTAGCTGGCAGATGTGATGGTGAGATACAGACGCTGATATTCGTACCGAGTTCCTTTGTAAACCCGGTAGCGATCGGTGTACAGCACAACCGAGCCGTCTCCATCGATGACGCCCCGAAAGAAATCTCGAAAAACGTGGAAGAGAATCTCAAGTGAACGAAGCTGGGCTGTTTTTCACGGGCAGAGGCCAATCGCTTGGAGCTGTCGATAGAACTTGCGGTCGCTGAATTGAATGCGGTATGAGGGCCGTGTGGCGAAAGAGCCAGGCGGATTTAGCGAGAAGTCAGTGGAGAGTTGCAAGCATTGGCGAAAATTCTCAAGAACGCCGGGCTCCACCTCAACGCTTCAACCCCAGCCACTTCCATTCCTTTGCTTGTTGAGTTGCCGCGACAAGGGAGACTGCCGAGGGTGGGAATCGAACCCACATGAGGTCGCCCTCAACGGCTTTTGAGGCCGCCGCGTCTGCCAATTCCGCCACCTCGGCCCGTCGGCTGAAGGCTCTAGGTTCGAGGCTCTAGGCAAATGCCGTTGCCTTGAGCCTTCAGCCTAGAGCCTCGAGCGAATCACTTCGATTTGTTCTCGAGAAACGGCTTGATGAGGTCGATGGGGATGGGGAAGATGATCGTCGAGTTCTTCTCGGTGGCGATCTCGGCGAGCGTCTGCAGGTAGCGCATCTGCAGCGACATCGGCTGCTCGCTCATCAAGCGGGCCGCGTCCACCAGCTTCTGGGCCGCCTGGAACTCCGCATCGGCGCCGATGATCTTGGCCCGGCGCACGCGCTCCGCCTCGGCCTGGCGGGCCATGGCGCGCCGGATCTCCTCCGGCAGGTCGACCTGCTTGATCTCCACCGCCGAGACCTTGACACCCCACGGATCGGTCTGCTTGTCGATCAGCGTCTGCAGCTTGAGATTGAGCGTCTCGCGGTGCGCGAGTAGCTCGTCCAGCTCGACCTGCCCGAGCACGCTGCGCAGCGTGGTCTGCGCCATCTGGGAGCTGGCGAAGAGGTAGTCCTCGACCTCGACGATCGCCCGGTTCGGATTGATGACCCGGAAGTAGACGACGGCGTTGACCTTGATCGAGACGTTGTCCTTGGTGATGACGTCCTGCGGCGGCACGTCGAGGGTGATGGTCCGCAGGCTGATGCGGATGAGCCGGTCGATGGGGAAGAGGATGAACACGAGGCCCGGCCCGAGCGGCTGGGCCACCATGCGGCCCAGGCGGAACACCACGCCCCGCTCGTACTCGTTGAGGATCTTGATGCAGTTGATGAGCCAGAAGAATCCCAGAATCAGCGGAAACGAGAACCAGCTGAAGATCAGTGGCATGAGCCCCTCCGATTACCCGTTGTGCGTGGGCCGCTTCGCGCGGCGCCCCGCGTTCGCCTTCCGAGCCGCCGACGGCGCCGGCCCTGGCTCCGTCGTCCGGTCCACGAGCAGGTGCAGCCCGTCGACGCGGATCACGCGGACGTTCTCCCCCTGCCTGATGGGCCGGGCGGCGGTCGCGTTCCAGAGCTCGCCGTGGACGAACACCGTTCCCTCCGGACCGAGGTCCGTCGACGCGACCCCGATTTCGCCGAGCAGTCCCTGCGCTCCGGTGGCTACTGGCTTGGCCTGGGCGCTCAGCGCCCGCTGGACAACGAAGAGGATGATCGCGGCCAGCGTTCCCACCGCGGGGAGACGACCGTGCAGCGAGACCCGAAGGTTCGGGTCGGGCGACTCAAAGAGCATCAGACTGCCCAGCGTCAGCGAGACGACCCCGCCGACCGCCAGCAGGCCGTAGCTCGCGACCTTGATCTCCGCGAGGAGGAGGACAAGCCCCAGCAGGATGAGCGACACGGCGGCGTAGCTGACCGGCAGCGTCTGGAACGCATACAGGGCCAGGAGGAGGCAGATGAGGCCGGCGATTCCCGGGAAGCCGATGCCCGGGTGGGTGAACTCGAAGATCAGGCCCAGGGTCCCCAGCATCATCAGGAGGTAGGCGATGTTCGGGTGGGTGATGGCGGCGAGGAAGTCCTGGCGAGGCGACATCGGCAGGCGGACCGGCTCGGCGCCCTTCGTGTGCAGCTCAACCTTCACCCCCGCCACCTCGACGACGCGCCCGTCCATCTTCG
>Ga0209515_10003838_pt1 | contig 20892 bp, 21 predicted proteins | sample Subgroupgradi54m_FD_187454 | JGI IMG/M metagenome (GOLD analysis project Ga0209515, IMG submission 187454) | Subsurface groundwater microbial communities from S. Glens Falls, New York, USA - GMW60B uncontaminated upgradient, 5.4 m (SPAdes)... ...
TTCACCCGAAAGAACTCTTGTCCTACTCGATGGTGGAATAAAAGCGCCGCCAGAATTTTTAAATCAAAAAACCATAATCAAGGGTGACGAAAAAGAACCGATTATTGCACTGGCTTCTATTGTGGCGAAAGTCTTGCGAGATCGAATTATGGTTAGACTTGCAAAAAAATATCCGGGCTACGGTTTTGAGCGCCACAAGGGCTACGGCACCGCCGATCACCGGAAGGCGCTCCGGCAGTTGGGGCCCTGCCGGTTTCACCGGTTCAGCTTCCGTCCCGTCCGTGAATAAATTCCTGGCTGGCCGCCGCGCCGAGCAGTCGGCGGTACGCTTCCTGCAGTCCCAGGGCTACCGGGTGCTGGACCGGAACGTGCGCGCCCGGTTCGGTGAGATCGACGTGGTCGCGCGAGACGGTGCGACGCTCTGCTTCGTGGAGGTCAAGGCCCGTTCCTCCCTCCGGTTCGGCTGGCCCGAGGAATCGGTTAATTTCTCGAAGCGGCAGAAGTTGCTGAAGCTGGCCGCCTGGTATCTGAAGAGCCGGCGTCCGACCGGCCATTCCAGCGTCCGCTTCGACGTCCTCTCTTTGCTCAATGGTCACGACGGTCCCGCCCGCATCCGCCTGATCAAAGGCGCTTTTGAGGCGTAGTTCCGATATAATAACCGTCTATGCCTCTCGAAACAGTCCGTAAACTTTCATCGAACATTGAGATCTCCCAATCGGCCCGGCCGCTTCAGATCGTTGAGATCGCCCGGCGGGCCGGTCTGCGCCTGGAGGAGTTGGAGACCTATGGCCAGTACAAGGCCAAGGTCTCTCTAAAGGCGCTCGAGCGGGTGCGGAGCCGCCCCTACGGCAAGCTGATCCTGGTGACTGCGATCACTCCGACCGAAAGCGGGGAGGGGAAAACCTCCACTGCGATCGGTCTGACCCAGGCGATGGGCCGCCTGCGCAAGAAGGTGATCCTGACGCTTCGGGAACCGGCGATCGGGCCGATCTTCGGCGTCAAGGGCGGCGCCTGCGGCTCCGGTTTCTCCCAGATCCTGCCGATGGATGACATCAACCTGCATTTCACCGGCGATATCCACGCCATCGGCACCGCGCACAATCTGCTGGCCGCGATGGTGGACAATCACGTGATCAACGACACCGAAATGGACATCGACCCGGAGCAGATTCTCTGGCGGCGGGTCACCGAGATCCCGGACCGGAACCTGCGGCACGTGATGGCCGGCATGGGCGGCATCGGCTACTTCAAGCATGAGACCGGTTTTGACATCACGGTGGCCAGCGAGATCATGGCGATCCTGGCGCTGGCGACCAGCTTCGAAGATCTTCGCCGCCGGCTCGGCGAGATGGTGGTGGCCTACACGCGCAAGGGCAAACCGGTAACGGCGGCCCAGATCCGAGCGGTCGGGGCGATGATGTTGCTGCTGAAAGACGCCATCAAACCGAACCTGGTCCAGACGCTGGAAGGGCAGCCGGTCTTCATCCACACGGGGCCGTTCGCCAACCTGGCGCACGGCACCAATTCGGTGCTGGCCAACGAGATGGCCCTGCGGCTGGCCGACTACTGCGTGACCGAATGCGGGTTCGGTACCGACCTGGGGCTCGAGAAATTCTGCGACATCGTGGCGCGTGGTGCTGGTTTCAAGCCGGAGGTGGCGGTCGTGGTGTTGACCGCCCGGGCGCTCAAGGTGCACGGCGGGTTGACACTTGAGGAGGCCTCTTCCGGTAAGGAGGATATGCGGGCGCTGACCCGCGGTTTCGAGAACCTGGAGCGGCATCTGGCGATTGTGCGGAAGTTCGGCCTGGTACCGGTGGTTTCGATCAACAAGTTCTCTTACGACACGCCGACTGAGCTGAAGCTGATTCAGGAACATTGCCTGGGACTGAAAGTGCGATGTGCCATCTCCAACGTTACGGAACAGGGGGGTGAGGGAGGTGTGTCGTTGGCTCAGGAAGTGATGGGAGCTTTGCAGGAAAAATCAGCCAGCTATCGCCCCATCTATTCGCTCGACCAGCCGATCAAGGATAAGATTGAAGCGATTGCCCGGGAGATCTACGGCGCCGACGGCGTGGAGTACGTGGAGTCGGCGCCGCAGGACATCGAACGGCTGACTCAAAACGGCTTCGGCAACTTGGCCATCAACGTGGCCAAGACCCAGCTCTCTTTTACCGATGAGCCGAAGAAAAAGGGAGCTCCCTCCGGCTGGAAGCTGAAGGTTCGCCATGTCCGCGTGGCGGCCGGGGCCGGGTTCCTGATTGCGCTGACCGGCAAGCTGTTGACGCTGCCGGGTCTGCCGAAATCCCCGCTGGCCGAACGGCTGGACGTGGACGAGAACGGCCGCATCACAGGCCTGTTTTAATCCATGATCGTTTCCTGTGCTTCTTCGATTGATTCTTTTCTGGACCGGCTGGGCTCTTCGGATCCCGCGCCCGGCGGCGGGTCCGCCGCGGCGCTGGCCGCGGCACTGGGCGCTTCGCTGGGCGTGATGGTCGGCGGCATCCTGCTTTCCCGTCCCAAGATTTCGCCGGCGGAGAAGAAACGGCTGAAGAAATGCGTCGCGGGATTGAAAGAGGCCGAGCGCCGGCTCCGCGTGCTGTTGAAAGAAGATGCGCGGGCCTACCGGGCGCTGGTGGACGCGCAGGAGAGCGGGCGGGGGCTTCGCGCGGCCCGCCGGAACGCGCTCTCCTGCCCGATGAAGATTTGCGAGGAAGCCAGGCGGTCCATTGTTCTTTTGCGCGGCATCGGAAAAAAGACCGGCCCGTATCTGGGCTCGGACGTGGAAGCCGGCGTGGCGCTGCTGCAGGGGGCGCATCAGGCGGCCGCCGCGATGGTCGAGGTGAACCGGAGATGACCAAGGAAAAAGTGCTGGGACAAATTCTGGACGGCCGGGCCATCGCGGCCCGGATCATCGAGGGGCTCAAGAAAGAGGTGGCGGGCCTGAAGGCGCGGCACGGCCGCGCGCCGTTTCTGCTGACCGTGCAGGTCGGCATGCAGTCGGCCTCGGACCTCTTTGTCCGCTCTCAGACGAAGGCCGCGGAGACCATCGGGATCGGCTACCGCCTGGAGCGCCTCCCCGAATCCATCACCCAGGCCGGGCTGATCCAGAAGATCCGGGTCTGGAACGAGGATCCGCAGATCACGGGCGTGACGGTCCAGTTTCCGCTTCCCGCGGCGATCGACGCGCGGGAGATTTCTGCGGCGATGGATCCCCGCAAGGATGTGGAAGGGATCCATCCTCAGCACATCGGGCAGGCGGTTTTTGGCTGGTCCCGCATCGGCACCTGCACCTCGCTGGCCATCCTGGAGCTCATCAACGCGACCGGCGTCAACCTGTACGGCAAGGAAGCGGTGATCGTCGGCCACAGCGAGCTCATCGGCAAGCCGGTGGCGCTGCTGCTGCTGGATAAATTCTGCACCACCACGATCTGCCATGTGGCTACCTCCGAGCGGGGCCGGCTGATGGAGCACGTGAAACGGGCGGAGGTCCTGGTCGTGGCGGTGGGCAAGGCCCACCTGATCAAGGGGTCCTGGATCCGCTCCGGCGCCATTGTCATCGATGTCGGCACCAACCTCGTCAACGGCGAGCTCCAGGGAGACGTGGAGTTCGAGGAGGCGGTGAAGGTGGCCGACTTCATCACGCCGGTGCCCGGCGGCGTGGGGCCGGTCGTCGTGGCGACGCTGATGCGCAACACCGTGACCGCGTTCAAGCTTCAAGTCGAACATGCCTGATCATTTGAAAGTCACCCTTCCTTCGCTTGCGGAAAAGAAGCGGCGCGGAGAGAAAATCACCATGCTCACTGCTTACGATGCGCCGATCGCCCGTCTGCTCGACCAGGCGGAGATGGACCTCATCTTGGTCGGAGATTCCTTAGGGATGGTGGCCTTGGGGTATGCCACCACAGCATCGGTCACGATGGACGAGATGATTCATCACGCGAAGGCGGTCCGCCGGGCGGTTTCCCGCGCGCTGCTGGTCGGTGACATGCCGTTTAAATCCTTCGGGGTCTCTCGGGAAGAAACGCTGCGCAATGCCGGCCGGTTCCTCAAAGAAGCCGGGTGCGATGCCGTGAAGATTGAGGGAGGCCAGTGGGCGGAATCCCTGGAGTCGATCCGGACCTTAGTGCAGGCCGGCATTCCGGTAATGGGCCATTTGGGGCTGACGCCGCAGACGGCCGACGCCTTAGGCGGGTTTAAAGTGCAGGGCCGGGATGCCGAATCGGCCCGCAGGATTCTGGACGCGTCGGTTCAGGTGGAAGCGGCCGGTTGTTTTGCACTGGTGCTGGAATGCGTGCCGGAACAGCTGGGCCGGGAAATTTCCAAGCGGCTCACCATTCCGGTGATCGGGATCGGCGCCGGAGCCGGCTGCGACGGGCAGGTATTGGTGACGCATGACCTGCTGAACCTGACCGGCGGGTTTAATCCGAAGTTTGCCCGGGCCTTTGCCCGAGTGGATCAGGAAGCGTTGAAGGCCATGGCGGCATTTAAGAAAGAAGTTTTGGCCGGAACGTTTCCGGCTCGTTCGGAGTCGTATTCCATGCCGGAAGATCAATGGCGCGCGTTTTGTGACGCGGTCGGAGTGGAAAAATGAAGGACTCGGTGGTGGTTGCCATGAGCGGCGGCGTCGATTCGTCCGTGACCGCGTATCTGCTGAAACAGCAGGGGTATGACGTGGTCGGCATGACGCTCAAGACCTGGCCCAAGGAGCTGTGCGACACGACGCCCAAAGGGCAGACCTGCTGTTCGACCCGCGACATTGAGGATGCCCGGACCGTCGCCGACCGGATCGGAATCCCGTTTTACGTGGTGGAGGCGTCCGAGCCGTTTAAGGCGAACGTGATGGACCATTTCGTCGACAGCTACAGCCGCGGGCTGACGCCCAACCCCTGCGTGGTTTGCAACCGGAAGATCAAAAGCGGTCTCTTGCTGGAAAAGGCCCGCGCGCTGGGCATCGACCGGTTCGCCACCGGCCATTACGCCAGCGTGGTCTGGGACGAAAACCGCCGGCGCTACAGCGTCCGGCAGGCGGTGGACCCCAATAAGGACCAATCGTACGTTTTGTTCCAGCTTACGCAGGATCAGCTGGCCCGGCTCATCCTTCCGATGGGTCCTCTGCCTAAAGCGGAAGTCCGGCGCCTGGCGCACGAAGCGGGCCTCGCGGTGGCTGACAAGCCGGAATCGATGGAGCTGTGCTTTATCCCCGATGGGGACACGCAGGGGTTCTTGCGCGCCCGCATCCCCGAGGCGTTCCGGCCCGGCGACATCGTGAACCGGGCGGGTGAGCGGCTGGGGACGCACCAGGGGATCGCCGCCTACACGGTCGGCCAGCGCAAAGGCCTGGAGATTGCCCGGCCGAAACCGCTGTACGTCCTGGAGATCGACCCGGCCCGCAACCGCGTTGTGGTCGGGGAAAAAGAAGAGCTGGCGGCCTCCGTCTGCCGGGTGCGGGAAGTCCGCTGGATGGCGATTCCTTCTTTGCCGGAGCCGATGAGTGCATCGGTGAAAATCCGCTACCGCAGTGATAAACTGCCTGCCCGGCTGATCCCCGAAGGGGAGGACGTCCGGGTTGAATTTGCCGAGCCGGTCGGCGGCGGAATCACGCCGGGTCAGGCCGCGGTCTTCTATGAGGACGACGTGGTGTTGGGAGGGGGTTGGATCGCCCGATGACGAAGAAGCGTTCCGATGTTGATGTCTGGCTCGAACGGGAGACTCCTCGCGTACGAAAAACACTGGAAAGTGCCTCTCAATTTCTTGAGAGTGACAATTTTACGGTACACACGCTTGAAGCCATGTACGGGCAGGAAAGCAGCTTTGGGACACTGATGGGGAAACGAGGTTCGGATGGGCCAGCAGGTCATTTTCAGTTTGAAAAGCACACGGCAAAACAGTTTGGATTAGGAACAGCCAAAAAGAATGATGAGCGTTTCGATATTGGCCTCGTTTCTTCTGCGGCGGTCAAATATTTAAATAGACTCAACAGGATTTTCGGCGGAAGGGCGAGATTGGGACAGAAACAAGAGGCGGTTCCCGTCCAGAGCATCTCTGAGCGAAAAAAGTTCGTCCTGGGTGCCTTCAATGCGGGCGAAGGTCGCATTGCTCGGGCGCAGCATCTCGCTTCAGGCGATGGCAGGAACCCTCAATTATGGAATAACGTTCGAGATTTTATTGAAGCTGCCGGGGCTGAAAGAGGCAAGAATCAGGAAACGCGGAATTATGTCGATACGATCCTTTTGAACGAGCACGAGCTTGCGCTGAAATCACAGGCTGGCAAGAACATCAAACAGAAAACGAGCAGGCAAAGCCAATATCGCTGTGCCGACGATGAAGGCCATTGGCGGACGATCGATGATAGGCGCATTTTAATCTGCGATAAAAAGAAGACATGAGAAGAGCTTGCATGGTCTTGGGTTTGCTTCTTTTTCTCGTTCTTTTCTCCAATCATCAGTCGAAAGCTGCTACCCATAAGATGTTTTCCAATTTAACTTACTATGCAACCTACCTGGGCATCCCTGAGAAAATTACCTTAACGAATGGATCCGGTGTGATTTGGGGCTATCGTCATCGCACGCATGTTTCGCTCTATTATATGGATCGCTATGTTCTGGGTGATTTTGACTGGGATGGCCGCAAAGATGCGGCGGTGATTATTGGTGAGAGCCACGGAATCGGCGGCGAGGTTTCGCTGGCATTTTTGATTCATGACGGAAAACAATTGGTGCATCGGCAATCCGTTTATTTGGGGAGTTCTGCAATAATTAATTCGTTAAAAGAACGACGCGGTAAAGTCATCGTCGACATGTTTGTCCATCAGCGCGGTGATTGTCAGGCGGGTCCCACCAAGCGGGTGATCGCGACTTATGATTTTCTCAACCCGCCTCCCGATGAGGTTGTTTTCCCTCGTCCGATAGGCCAGTAGTTGCCGTTCCTCTGGAGAGGGGGCCGTGTTGCGGGGGAGTGGGAAACTCCCCTGCAAGAGACCGAGCCCGGGTTGATTTAAGATTCACAGGGATGGGGAATAATAAGGGGAAGACCTGGGTCTTCCCCTTATAGAGCGAGCGACGGTTGAGCGTCAGTCGTAAGCGTTGATTTGCTGATAACCTTAAATAGTGGTGATTGCCTTAGTTCTTGAGATTTAGCGAGCGACGACGGCGTAGCTCAGTTGGTAGAGCAAGGGACTCATAAGCCCTAGGTCGGTGGTTCGATTCCACTCGCCGTCACTTCTTCCTTAATATGATTGAGTCCGTTCGTTCCACCATTCTCGCGCATTCCATGTTCCGCCGCGGCGAGCGGGTTCTCATCGGCGTCTCCGGCGGGCCGGATTCGCTGGCCCTTCTTTCTGTCCTGGTGGCGCTCTCGCCGGAACTTCGCCTGAAGCTATTCGTCGCCTACGTGGATCACGGCCTGCGGCCGGCTTCGGCCCGGAAAGAGGCCGCCTTCGTGCGCCGCATGGGCAAGCGGTGGGGTGTTCCGGTCCGCGTTCTCTCCCGGAAAGTGGAACGCGGCAAAGGGGAATCCCTGGAGTCGGCCGCCCGGCGGGTCCGGTACGGCGCGCTGGCCGCTCTGGCGAAGAAATCCGGCTGCGGCGCGATCGCGGTGGGCCACAACGCCGACGATCAGGCCGAGACCGTTCTGATGTGGCTGATCCGCGGTTCGGGCACGGCCGGTCTTTCCGGCATCCCTCCGGTGCGCGAAGAAGGGGAACTCCGGATCGTGCGTCCGCTGCTCGATTGTCCGAGAAAAGAGATCCTGGCGTATCTGCGCCGGCAAGGGCTGCGTCCGCTGCAGGATGAGAGCAACCGGTCCACCCGATTTCTGCGCAACCGGATCCGGCACCACCTGCTGGGTCTTTTGGAGCAGTACAACCCACGGCTCCGGGCGCATCTGTGCGCTACCGCTCAAATCCTGCGGGAAGAGAACCATTGGCTGGAGGAAGAGACCGGCCGGATCTTCTCTTCCGTCGCGCGGCGCCAAAACGGTTCCGTGGTTTTTGACCTCGGCCGTTTAAAAAGTCTGCCGCCGGTCGTGCGGCGGGCGCTCCTGCGGTCGGCGGTCCGCCGGCTGCAGGGGAACACTCAGGGTTTGGCCTATAAAAACTGGATGCTGTTGGATCGGCTGGCCGCCGGCCCGGCCTCCGGCGGGATGGATCTGCCCCACGGCTTGAAGGCCCGGATCGAGAAGGGAAGCCGGCTGGTTTTGCGCTGTGGTAAAATAACTTAGAAGGAGGATTTGCCGTGGCAGGAACACAAGGTCGAACCAACAAAAAGCTGGTGCCTCCCCCGAACCGCTGGTTCCGGTGGGGTCTTTGGATTCTCATCGGGTGGGCGTTCTTTTATCTGATCCGCTACCCGTCCAGCTCCATGCCGGGACAGAGCGCGCCGCGCGAAGTCTCCTACGGTGAATTCTATCAATGGCTCGCCTCTTCCGAGCCCACGCAGGTCAAAACCGCCATCCTCACTGAAAATATCCTTCACGGAGAGACGACCGACGGCCAGCGGTTCATCGTCAATGTGCCGGACAACGATCCGGATCTCATGCGCGTGCTTCGGGAAAAGGTCAGCGGATTCCGGATCGAGCCGCCCCGCACCTTCTGGCTGAGCTTCATCTTTAATTTGCTGGGGCCCCTGCTGCTGCTGGGCGTTTTCTGGGTGCTGCTGTACCGGGGCGCTTCGCAGGGCGGAGGCCGCATCCTCTCCTTCGGCAAGAGCCGAGCCCGCCAGGAAAATCTCCAGGAGGGCAAGCGCGCCACCTTTGCCGATGTGGCGGGCGTGAAAGAGGCGAAGGAGGAGCTTCAGGAAGTCATCGAGTTCCTGAAGGACCCGAAGAAATTCCAGCGGCTCGGCGGCCGGATCCCCAAGGGCGTGCTGCTGCTGGGTCCGCCCGGCTGCGGCAAGACCCTGTTGGCAAAAGCTGTCGCAGGGGAAGCTGGGGTTCCGTTCTTCTCCATCAGCGGTTCGGATTTCGTGGAAATGTTCGTGGGCGTCGGAGCCAGCCGGGTGCGGGACCTCTTTGAGCAGGCCAAGAAATCGTCTAAGGTGTCGGGCCACGGCTGCATCATCTTCATCGATGAGATCGATGCGGTGGGCCGCCAGCGGTTTGCCGGCATCGGAGGCGGGCACGACGAGCGGGAGCAGACGCTCAACGCGCTTTTGGTGGAGATGGACGGGTTCAACACGCAGGAGGCCATTATTCTGGTGGCCGCCACCAACCGGCCGGATGTTTTAGATCCGGCTCTTTTGAGGCCCGGCCGTTTTGACCGACAGATCGTGATTGACCGTCCGGACTTGAACGGCCGCGAGGAGATTTTGAGGGTCCATACGAAAAATATAAAGCTCTTGGACAAAGTAGACCTCAAGTCCATCGCGCGGCAGACTCCCGGTTTCTCGGGCGCGGACCTCGCCAATCTGTCCAACGAAGCCGCGCTTTTAGCCGCGCGCAATAATAAGGAAGGCGTAGGGATCGAGGAGCTTCAGGCGTCTATTGAACGGGTGATGGCGGGCCCTGAAAGAAAAAGCAGAATCATCTCTGACAAAGAGAAAAAAATAGTGGCTTATCATGAATCCGGCCATACGCTTTTGGCCCTTTTGGTGCCGGGCGCGGATCCTTTGCACAAGGTTTCGATCATCCCGAGAGGAACGGCTGCGCTCGGGTATACCATGCAAGTTCCGCTGGAGGATAAATATTTGAATTCGAAGACGGAACTTTCTGGGCGGCTTGTCGTGCTTTTGGGCGGGCGGGTTTCCGAAGAGCTTAATTTTGGCGAAATCACGACCGGCGCCCACAATGACCTGGAAGTGGCCACCCAGATTGCGCGCCGCATGGTTTGTGAATTTGGCATGAGTGAGAAAATGGGGTACCTGACATTCGGCCGCAGGGAGCATCAGATATTTCTCGGTCGCGATCTGGGCGAGGAAAGAAATTACAGCGAAGAAACCGCCAGGATGATTGATATCGAAGTCAAACGCCTCATCGACGAGGCCTACGCGCGCGCGCGGTCGGAATTGACACAGCATGCCGATAAATTGAGGCTGTTGGCCGCGGCTCTCCTGGAAAAAGAGGTTTTGGATGCCGAAGAAGTCAGGAAAATCGTTGGGATGGAACCGGCCGCCGTTTGATTTCGATGTAGGCCATTTCCGCTTTTGTCTTGGATTTGAAACAAAGATCATGGGGGTCCTCAATGTGACCCCCGATTCTTTTAGTGACGGAGGGATTTATAGCGATCCGGGCCTTGCGGAGGAGCGCGCACTCAAGATGGAACGCGAAGGCGCTCATATCATCGACATCGGCGGTGAGTCTACCCGGCCGGGGGCGCTCCCGGTTTCCGTTAAAGAAGAAATCCGCCGCACCCGGCCCGTTATCCGACGTCTTGCCAGAAAGCTTAAGATTCCCCTGTCAGTCGACACTTATAAATATGAAGTAGCGGCCGCGGCCCTGGATGAGGGGGCTCTAATGGTCAATGATGTACGCGCTCTTTCGGACAATAAACGGCTTGCAAAACTCATCGCGCGCACCCGAGCGGCCGTGGTGTTGATGCACATGCAAGGTGTTCCTCAAACGATGCAGACAAATCCTTTGTACAAAAACTTATTTAAGGAAATAACCTCTTTTTTAAAAAAGGCCGTGGACGGGGCGCTGGAAGCCGGTATTTCAAGATCCAGTATTGTGATTGACCCCGGCTTCGGCTTCGGGAAAACTCCGGAACACAATATCGAGATTTTGAGTTTACTTTATCGGTTTTCAAAATTAGAATATCCGTTACTGGCGGGTCTTTCCCGGAAATCATTCATCGGAAATATCACCGAAGCCGCTGCACAGGACAGGCTTTACGGTTCTTTGGCTGCGGCGGCGTGCGCTGTTTATCAGGGCGCCCACATTTTACGTGTCCATGATGTAATGCCTCATGTTCAATTGTGTAAAGTGATTGATAAAACGCTAAAAAGGAAGTGCGCGCCTCATGCTGTTAACCACACTCATTGAATTTATCCGGATTGCCTGGCGGCCCACCATTGAGATCGCTGTATTTTATTTCGCGTATTATCTTCTATTTGTTTATATCAAAGACAGCGGGATGGCCCAAGCGCTCAAAGGGCTTTTTTTACTGGTTGTTTTATTTTTCATCGCCCAAACGCTTGAGTTCAATACCATCAGTTGGGTTTTAGCACACCTCTTCCAGATATCCATCATCGGGTTTTTGATCATTTTTCAGCCGGAGCTTCGACGGGGATTGACCCGTATCGGCCAAAGCCCGCTCTTCAAATTATTCTTAAAGGAAGAGAAGCTTGTCGATGAAATCATTCAGGCAGTGATCGCGATGTCGAAACAAAGAACCGGCGCGCTGATGGCGATCGAGCGTGAAATCGGGCTCAAACCGTATATGGAAAGCGGCATTGCGTTGGATGGGATACTCACGTCCGAGCTTTTGATGACGGTCTTTATGCACAGCACGCCGTTTCACGACGGCGGTGTGATCATACAAGGCGGCCGTATCGCGGCCGTGGGTTGTTTGTTTCCCTTGTCACAAAGCCAGAAACTTTCTAAAACTCTTGGGACGCGGCATCGAGCCGGCCTCGGCTTAAGCGAGGAATCGGACGCGCTTGTCATCGTGGTTTCTGAAGAGACGGGGATTATTTCTTTGATGAATCAAGGCAAGATCACGCGCGATATCGATCAGGAGAAGCTCAAACAATATTTACTCGAACTTTATCAGCCTCAAAAGTCACCGCCCAAGATGAAAAAATGGTTCGGCTTGAAGGAGACGGCATGAAGCTTTTTAATGAGTCATGGATTTTAAGGGCCTCGGCGCTTTTATTCGCCGTGCTGACTTACTTTTATATTCACAATGAGCTGAACACACTTGAAAAACAGAAGAAATCCTCGGACCCTTCCTATAAACTGATTAAGCTCACGGCCAAAGTGCTCCCGCTCAAGGTGCGTTTGGCGACCGCGCCGCCGGATGGCTATCGAGTGTTGGCCGATAAAGTCTCGTCGAAACCTTCTCAGGTCATGGTGATTGGGCCTGAAGCGCTTCTGGAGTCCGCTTCGTCTGCCGAAACGGCGATCGTGGATATCAGTGAAAGCACCAAGACGGCCGTCAAGCAGATTCCTCTGGAAAGTGTCGCCGGCATTCACCTGGCCGGCGATCCTTATGCCATCGAAGTGACAGTCCCGATAGAAGAAATTAAAAAGCCGGAATCCAAATGAAATTGGGTGTTAACATTGACCACGTGGCGACGTTAAGACAGGCACGCGGGGGAAAGGAACCGGATCCGGTTTTTGCCGCAAAGATCTGCCAAAAAGCGGGGGCGCATGGGATTGTCATGCATTTAAGAGAAGACAGGCGTCATATTCAGGAGGATGATCTTTTCCGGGTGAAAGAAGCGGTTTCGATCAAATTAAACCTTGAAATGAGCGCGGACCTTTCGATAGTGAGGATAGCCGAAAAACTTTTGCCCGACCAAGCGACTTTAGTGCCGGAAAGGCGTCGGGAAATGACAACCGAAAAAGGCCTGAATCTTTTTAAAAACCCGCTCCGGCTTCAGCATTCGATCAATGCTTTAAAGAAGAAAAATATCACGGTTAGTTTATTTATTGATACCGATTCCAGACAGCTCGAACGGGCGAAAAAATTGGGCGCGGATGCGGTTGAGTTTCATACGGGCCATTATGCCGGACAAAGAACGCCGCGCGGCCTTCGGCATGAACTTGAGCGGATTAAGAAATGCGCGGTGTTGGCGGAGGAAATGCATATGGTGGCGCACGCCGGACATGGACTCGATTATCAGAACACGGCAAAACTGAAGGCCGTTTCTCAGCTTGAAGAATTGAACATCGGCTATTCCATTGTGACCCGCGCGCTTTGGGTGGGCCTGGAAAATGCCGTTAGGGAGATGCTGGTGATTATCCAATGATGGACCGCACGGGCGCCATCGGCGTCGACATCGTTGAAATAAAACGTTTGGAACGCGTCAGCCGAAAATGGGGGAGAAGTTTCTTAAGTAAAGTTTATACGAATAAGGAATTGGCCTATGCGAAGTCAAAGCGTTTTCCTTATCAGCACTTGGCGGCTCGTTTTGCCGCCAAAGAGGCGATTTTTAAGGCGCTTGGCGAAGTGGAGAAAGATTTTGTCGGATGGAAAAATGTGGAGATCGTGAACGATGCCTATGGCCGACCGCTCGTGCGCTGGCACGGAAGGGCCCTCCAAACTAAAAATAAAAGAAAGTTGAAAGGTGCGGTGGTGAGTCTTTCGCACACCGAAAATTATGCAGTGGCCACCGCGATGCTCATTTTTGGCAAGGGTAAGCCGGATTGAATTATAGATTGCCCCGCAAGTTTCCTTTATTGCCCCGAAGGAAAAATACCGATAAGAGTGACTATGGCCATACGCTGATTCTCGCAGGTTCCCGGAACATGATAGGCGCGGCGCTTTTATCGAGCGAAGCGGCCTTAAAGTCAGGCAGCGGCCTTGTGACCCTTGGGATGATTGAGGATCTTGAAGAATTTACGGATAAACTATCTCCCGAAATCATGCGTCTTCCGCTTGAGCGCACAAAGAGCGGTTCTCTGGGGTTTTTGGCCTGCACGAAAGTATTCAAGTTTGCCCGAAAAAGAAAAATAACAGCGGTTGCTCTAGGTTCAGGTCTTTCCCAAAACGACGAAACGGGGAAGCTTGTCCGAAAGCTTGTGAGGGATTTTTGGGTGCCGGTGGTCCTGGACGCCGACGGGCTCAATAGTTTTCGCGGGCGCTTGTTTCTTTTAAAGCACCACAAACAGCCGCTTGTTTTGACTCCGCACGCGCGTGAATTTGAAAGACTCTTTGCTCAAAAGCTTCCGGATGGCGAGGCGCGGAGAATCAAACTTGCAAAAAAACTTTCCAGGTTTTATGATGTGGTGCTTGTCGTGAAAGGTCCTCGGACGCTTGTGATTTCCGGAGACACTGTTTACAAAAATCACACAGGCAATCCCGGCATGGCCAAAGGCGGAACCGGAGACGTGCTGACGGGTATCATCGCCTCCTTTATAAGTCAGCGCCTTTCACCTTTTTTGGCGAGCGTGTGGGCGGTTTATTTTCATGGTTTGGCAGGAGACTTGGCGGCCAAGAGAGAAAGCGAATTGAGCATGACCGCCAGCGATATTGTCAGCCTTTTGCCGCGGGCATTTAAGAGTTCGCTGGAGTAGCTCAGCTGGTAGAGCAACGGTTTTGTAAACCGTAGGTCGTCGGTTCAATCCCGACCTCCAGCTCATTTTTCGGGCAGGTAGCGAAGCGGTCAAACGCAACAGACTGTAAAACCCAAAATTGCGTTTACCGCCAAATTATTTGATTTCACTTTTTTTCATTTTCTCCTTGAGAAACGAGTAATTCAGCCTACACCGTGTAAGTCTGAATTGCTTGTTTTCGGTTCTTCCGTGTCACAATTATGTCACAATCAAACAAGTGCAACTGGGGCAGGATGGTTTTTTCATTTGTATTGACCCGTCTTATAGATAGTAATAAAGTATGAAAAATTAAGCCCGAGGACCTTGAGAAGGTTATCAAATTAGGAAGCTATATCTTATGACCAAGTTTAAAGAAACCGAGACCACGGAACTTAAAAAATCAACCTCTGAACTCAAAGAGGCTATTATCTCAATTTGCTCCATCCTGAATAAGCATGGCAAGGGCACGGTCTATTTCGGCATTGAGGATGACGGCAGCGTTGTCGGTCAGCAGGTCGGCAAGTCGACCGTCAAAGATATTTCAAAATCCATCAATGATCACATCGACCCTAAAATTTTTCCGAATATTAGAATCCAGAAAATATCGGGCAGGGATTGTATTGTTGTCAATTTCTCAGGACAAGACACCGTGTATTCGGCATTTGGCCGGTACTATTTACGTACGGGTGAAGTTTGAGAATATCAAAACAGGGTTTCAAGTAACATTTTTCCGTCCTGAACAGGCGAACACCCAGGTATCTTCTGAGAAATCTCTTCCGGAGATTATTCAGAAAGGTGCCCAGAAAAGTGACCAGAAAATCTTGGATATTATCCGTCAGAACAAAGCGATCACCAGGACTGCTCTCGCTGAAGTCACAGGGTTAAGCGACAGCGGGGTTAAGAAACAGTTAAAAAAGCTACAAGAAAAAGGACTTCTCAAACGTATCGGGCCCGACAAAGGTGGGCATTGGGAAGTGACCAGATAAAACCTAGTGACTATTGACGAGCATCATGGAGAATGAGTGTAAATTTTTGGAAGTAAGCGAAAACGTGAATGGGGCAATGAAAGATTCTAATAGGGTAATAAATGGGGTAATGTGATACCTTTGAAAAGGCCCATAAAAAAAGAATCTATTACCGTCGAAGCCTACACGCCAATTCTAATTCTCTTCCTGGGCCCGCTTTAATCCAAAAGTAAACACCCTTCTACCTGCGGATTCCCGCCGGACGTTCGTGATTTTTTGCCGATCCCTTATAAAAATTCAATGATAGAAAAACTTGACACACAGATAGATATTTGATAATCTTATATTTGGCGGTTAATAGCCGTCATGTTCTTTGAAATGGTTTTCAGTGCTGGAGCGTTATCCAAAACCCTTTGCAAGCGACCTAAAGTCGTTTTCCCCAGTTGGGGCGGAAGAGGCGAGTTGTTTCGTCTCACTCCCTTTTTTTTCAGGGAGTTAGTTAATTATGAGTGACCTAGCTTAAGCTTTTACTTTAAGTTTTTAAGGATGATGAAGGAGATTAAAAAAATCCCCTAAATCGCTGACCGCTTTAAAGTTTAAAAGAAATGAAAAAAAAGAGCGACCTTTTTCCCGCCCTTATTTTTCCCTGGCCCTCATGAACTTATTACGATGAGTTTTATCCTTGCCTTAAAAAAAAGAGATAAACCTCATTTTATTTTAATACTGAGGGGAAGCGCAGCAAAAAAGGAATGTAATAAAAGAAGGGCCTTTTAAATCGTTTTTTAACCATAACAATCAAAAACGAAAGGAGGTAAAAAATGGGTAACAGACACAGAACCACAGCACTGAAAGTACGGTCTCTGATTGATGAATCGATTGAAAAAATCTTGATCTATTCATCAAACAGCGGCGAACCAAATCATGCTGCGGTCTTAGGTATAGTGATTGCGGATCTGAAGCAAGTTAAGCGGCTTTTGGCTGCGCTTGAAAAAGCGAAACCGGCTAGTCGCGTGACAAGCCTAGAGATGTGTAATCAGCTTTTTCTGAGAATAGTCAAACGGCTCAAAAAGTGCCATAGACTCTTCCCCTTTAGTATTTACTCTTCTAAAAATTTTTTAAATATTGGTGAAAAAAATTCATGGATATTGGACAAACAATCAAAATGTTCAGAACTGCTTTTAAAATCAAACAGAAGGATTTTGCCAAACGTCTTAAGGTATCCGCGAATTATCTCTACTTAGTTGAAAATGGCAAAAGAAGTCCAAGTCTTCCTTTTTTGAAGAATGTCTCCGAAAAATTCAACATCCCCCTGACTTTCTTTTTCATAGATGAGCTGGATGAGTCAAAACTAGGGCCCGCCGCTAAGGAAGTGAAAGAAAAACTCAAGGCTATCATTTTTGACCTTCAGCGTTTACGTCATGAATATAAGGAAAAGAAAAAATGACGTATGCACCTTATTACAGCAAGTCAGATCTTAATATTAAAGACTTAAAGCATCTTTCACTCCGATTGGGATTTCCGGAAAAACTGTTAACAGATTTAGCATCAAAATCTGCAAAGAATTATAACCGTGAAAAAAAAGAACCCAAAAAATCAGGTGGTTTTAGGATCACTAACGAGCCAAAGTTTGTTTTAAAGTTCGTCCAACGAAAGATAAATAGACTTTTGCAGGAAGTGAAATTACCGCCTAATTTTTACGGTTCAGTAAAGTACAAAAATCATATTAAGAACGCAAAAGAGCACGTTAATAAGGATTTTGTCGCGTGTTTTGATATCCGAGACTATTTTCCATCCATTCATTACGAGCGAATAAAGGCAGTTTTTATTCGTTTAGGCTGCTCGCCAGAAGTTGCCACTATATTGGCGGACCTGACTTCTTATAAACATTGCCTCCCTCAGGGGGCCCCTACAAGTTCGACCATTGCCAATCTGGTCTTTGCCGAGAAAGAAAAACGTTTTACGGCTTTAGCCAAGAAACATAATCTAAAAGTCACTTTTTACCAAGACGATATTGTTTTCTCCGGCGCCTATGACATCTCAAAGCTAAAAAACTTAATCAAAAAAATTATATTTCAGATAGGGTTTAAGACCCAAGGAAAGAAGGTCAAAATATTTCCAAAAAGCGAGAGACAGATAGTAACAGGTCTTGTAGTCAATGACGCTATTGGAGTTACTCAAGAATATATTCAAAACCTGGTGGGTGATATTTCAAAATACGGCGCCGGAGAAATATCAGTAAAAATGAACGAAGAAAGCTTTCTTGGCAGGATTCAGTATGTGCGGAGCGTTAACCCTAAGAATGGAAATGAGTTGCTCGGTGTTTTTAATAAAGCGGTTCAAAAGAGAAAAAATATACAGAATGCCTCAGTATTACAACAGCAAACGGTCTAAGAATCTTTTCGACCCAAAAGTGAAAGAGCCATTTAAGCTGAGCCGGTCGAAGATTGATTTGTTTATGGAGTGTCCGCGCTGCTTCTATATTGATAGACGGCTTGGGATTGGCCGCCCACCGAGCTTTCCATTTAATTTAAATATAGCGGTAGATACGCTCCTAAAAAAGGAGTTTGATATTTATCGTGCGAATGGTTCTGCTCACCCGATGATGAAAACCTATGGTCTTGATGCCGTGCCTTATCGACATGACAAAATGGATGAATGGAGAGATGCTCTTCGACGTGGGATTACTTATTTACATAAGCCGACAAACCTTATAATTACAGGCGGAATTGATGACGTATGGGTTAACCCCAATGGAGAATTGATGATTGTGGATTATAAAAGCACGTCAAAAAAAGAAGAAGTAAACATCGACGCCGATTGGCAAATATCCTACAAAAGACAAATGGAAATATATCAATGGTTGTTTAAACAAAATGGTTTTAAAGTGTCGTCAACGGGCTATTTTGTATATTGCAACGGCATCACTGATAAGGAAGCGTTCGACGGGAAATTAGAATTTAACATTAAATTAATTCCTTACAAGGGGAATGATGATTGGGTTGAAACAACCATATATAATGCTTATAAGTGTATTGTGAATTCAGATGTGCCTGTGCTACAAGAGGGCTGTGATTACTGTCGATATTTTGATGCCTTAAGATCAATTGACACTTTAGGTCCGATTAAAGGTTAAAAATTATGCCATCTGAAGCGTTTTCCAGAGTACTCATCGACAAAGCCTTAGAAGCTTCGGGCTGGGATTTAGGAAAGAATGTCCATCTGGAGCTCACTGGCAAGGATGGCCAAAGAGCTGATTATATTCTATTAGGAAAATATGGCTCTCTCTGCGTGCTCGAAGCCAAGAGAGAGGACGCGGACCCTTATGACGCCAAGGAACAAGCACGTGGCTATGCCGAGAACACAAATTCGCCGTTTATCATTCTTTCCAACGGCAAAGAGCATTGGTTCTGGAATTATACGCGCAAGGATCAAGACGCATATCGTATCGAGAGGATGCCTTCCCCGGAAGATTTAGAACGTCTCCGCCTTAAAAACCTTCAGCCGCCGCGACCGCTAATGAGCGAAGTTATCACCCCTCAATACTTCCAGCCATTCAAATTCGACGTGAAGGTCCGCGGTTATCAAATTAAGGCACTTGATACTATCTCCACTCAGTTTGATAACGAACGAAAGAGAAAGTTTCTACTCGAAATGGCTACAGGCACAGGCAAGACCTTGCTGTGCGCGGCTCTTATCAGGAGATTTTTAGCGACGCGTAATGCTGAACGAGTGCTTTTTATTGTCGATCGTATTGAGCTCGCCAGACAGACGCTGGAAGAATTTAAAATTTATTTAGCCGAGTTTAAGCCCGTTCTATTCAAAACAGCTCGCAGGCGACCAGGGGAGTTACTTGGGTCATCAGTAGTTGTCGCGACAATTCAGTCTTTGATGGTTGATCGACGTTATCGCGAGGAGTTTACGCCCTTTCATTTTGATTTAGTGGTGAATGACGAAGCGCATCGCTCGATTTATGGGGATGCTCGCGAGGTTGTTCAGTTTTTTCAGGCAACGCGCGTGGGGTTGACGGCTACCCCCAAAGCATATCTTAAGAACATTGATGTTGAGAAGCTCGAACAAGAAAATCCCAAGGCGCTTGAGGCCCGACAGCTACGTGATACCTATCAGTATTTTGGTTGTAAACCCGGGTTTCCCACGTACCGATATGACATTATTGACGCGGTAAAGGATCCTGAAGGCCCGTTTCTTTGTCTGCCAAAGATATTTGACCTCAGATCAGACATCACCACTCAAGCGCTTGCAGACAAGGGCTGGGCGGTTGTTATCAACGAGCAGGAAGAAAACTACAAGATCCAAGATCTTGAACGAAAGATATTCACACCGGCTCGCAATCAAGTTATGTGTGAAGCTTTTTTAAAAGAGGCGCAGCGTGATCCCAGCGGCGCGATCGGCAAATCCCTTATCTTTGCGGTCAACCAAGATCATGCGACTACTCTGACTAAGATATTCAACTTAATACAGCCCGGAATTGCGATGACGATCACCTCACGCATTCCTAATTCGAGCAACTTGGCTAAAGAGTTTCGTGATAACAAGCGTTTAGAAAAGATAGCTGTCTCGGTAGATATGCTGTCGACCGGCTACAACTGCCGCGACCTATTAAATATTGGACTGATGAGACCTATCTTTTCACCAACTGAATACATTCAGATCAAAGGACGCGGCACGCGACTCTACACCTTCAAGATAGGACACACTTCCTACGAAAAGAAACAGTTCTTCATGCTCGACTTCTGCGCGGTAGCTGAATATTTTCAGGAAAAATACGATTACTCCGCGCCACTCAAGCTCCCGCGTGAACCTAGAAGTCCGCAACCACCGGGGCCAATTCCACCCGGTGGAGGAGGCGGTATTATAGAAAGTGGGCCGGGGCCTATGCCACTGGGGCCGCCGCTGATACCACGAGAAATTCCCGTCTGGGAAGGCAAAGATGAACTCGTTACGAGAGAAGTTGTAGAAGTAGGTCCTGACGGGGAAAAAGTCGACATCATGACTTTCCGAGGGTCATACGAGAAAGATCTAAAAGATTTTGTCAGCAAGACACCGGAGTTAAAAGAAGCCATCGAAGATGAAGATGATGACACGATTGAAGTTATTATGAACGAACGCTTTTATCATAAACCTAAAATGTTCTATTCACCGGATAAGCTCATCATCTCCTACGGTGTACCGGCTACAACACCCGCATTTGTTTATAATGCTGTGGGGCGGAAACCGCTTCCCACCAAGGACGATATTATTAGCGATACCGTGGATTCGATCTCTGCTCGATTTAATCTTCGTTACAACGAGCAGAAATGGGTAGACACCACGGCGCAGCTTTTAGCCGAAGACCCCAAGTCTCTCAAACTATTCATGGACGGAGATATGACCATCTTCTCTGCGAGTCAATTCAACAGACTTGGGGGAATAACTCAACTCGCAAAATTCGATCAGCGTGAACGCGTGTTTGAAGCATTACGGCAATCAGGTCTGGTTCGCCAGACACTTCTGACCGCGCACCACTAATTTTTGGAGGTAAACCTTGTGAGAGCAGCCACAGAGAATAAAAGTAACGTCACAAAATTAAATCTTGAGCCTAATTCTAATTTCTTTTCATCGGGTCTACGTCAAAAAGTAGATCAGCTGATGAACATACTTTATGCGGGCGGTGTGAATAACCCGATGGATTCGATCGAGCAGATTTCCTATTTGCTTTTTCTACGCCTGCTTTCGGAGA
>Ga0209515_10003839_pt1 | contig 20892 bp, 24 predicted proteins | sample Subgroupgradi54m_FD_187454 | JGI IMG/M metagenome (GOLD analysis project Ga0209515, IMG submission 187454) | Subsurface groundwater microbial communities from S. Glens Falls, New York, USA - GMW60B uncontaminated upgradient, 5.4 m (SPAdes)... ...
ATAATCGACATAGGTGATTAGCTTGGATTCTCGCGGGGAAATACCATGCCGAGGCGCAACGCGCCGAGGCAACTTCTTACGATTTCGCCGAAAGTACAAATTGGCGGTGAGGGTGGGATTCGAACCCACGGGTCGCTTTCACGACCTCCAGTTTTCAAGACTGGTCCGATCGACCACTCCGGCACCTCACCTCTGTATATGGTGGACGGTGGAGGATTCGAACCTCCGACCCTGCGCACGTCAAGCGCATGCTCTACCAACTGAGCTAACCGTCCCTGGTCGGCCCGGGAGGGATCGAACCTCCAACCACGCGATTATAAGTCGCGGGCTCTACCATTGAGCTACGAGCCGTCGCATACAAAATCTACCAAATCGCAGGGTATCAGTCCACCTCTTACCTTTACTATACAGCTATTCTAAGCTTTTCTTTAAGGATGGAGAGAAACGATTGTGGGTTAGGGGGGACTCCTTGCTGCCCATTAAGCGTATAGGTAGCTAAGGTATCATTTTTTGTCGTCGTCATAATCCCTATCTCTTCTATGACACTCATATCAGTCGTGTACAGGGTAGCTTCCCACCATTCATTGCCTGGATAGTGGTACAGCAAGGCAAATACGCGTACCTGGCCAAGAAGAGGGGAAAGACCATTATGAAGTTCTTGAAGTGCCTCATGGTTAGTGGCAAGAAGCCTAAAATCATCTTGATTTATCATTGACCATGCCACGTTGGAGGCTTCATCATGCTCAAGACGAGATAATGCCATACCAAGGAGCTTAAGAGTCTCTGTTTTTTTATTCTCAAATAAATGTGAGACTATGAGCTCCCGATCAGCTCCTAGTGTGAGCAGGTGTGACGCGGTGGTGAGCGCGCTAGAAGATATATGAGGAAGTTTGAAGTTATGGGTGTGAGAAATAATCCCTGTAAGAAGTGACGTCGCAATTTCACTGCTTATACGAGAAGCATCAATATGAACAAATATAGTGTGCAGCATCTCAGAAAGAGACTGCGAGGTTCTATCTGTATAGAAAAGTTCACTCTCCGTTGTCTCATACGCTACAGGTGATATATGAAGTAGTGTGCAATTTGAAGAATGTATATTTTGCATGTCATTATTCTCAGGCTTACCAAGGAATACGATACAGTCATACCCTCCTCCTTCGTGTATCACTTTTAGTGATTCTGGGGGTGCCCCATAGGTATCTTGAGTAATATATATAGTTACCAAGTCCCCTTTTCGTTCGTAAGAAAGTTCTTTAAGCGGGGTAGTACCCATAGAAAACTGTATCCCCCACCTTTTCTTCATGGATGTTAGTTCATGAAGAATCGGGGGTGTTGGAAGAAAAGAAAGACGTTCAGGAATAGCTTCGTGCATTATAATATCGACTTTTTTATCATAGTTCATGAGGAAACGAGAGAGTGCGATACACGAAGAAATCTCTTCATCTGAAGGTGATGAAGGTGCCACCACAAGCACGGAAGAAGCTTTAGTGAAGGCGGTTGAGAGATCAGCAAGAGAGAGATGTACCATAGGACAATACTGCACTATACCTATGCTCTATGTATTCAGTCAATGCGGATAACACGTAGAGATATCTACCCATTCTGTTTTTATGCATTCTTTGACTAAACGGGCCATTTCAAGTACAATTTTTTGATATGAATATTACGGAACTCGCCCGTCAATTAAAGATTGTCACCGAAGATCTTAAGGATATACTTCCTAAGATTGGATTTGATATTGGAAGAAAAGCAATCAAAGTTGATGATCGGCTCATACCCAAGATAAAGAACGCGTATTACGAGTATAGAAAACAGCAGTCATTAGAGTTGTCTCTTGCGAATAGACAGACACGAATTGGGCCTAAAGAACCAAGTGAGCAAAAGAGTATTACTATAGGGTCGGTGGTGAGTGTGCATGATATGGCTCAAAGAATGGGTATTCCTGTATCACGACTCATTTCTGAACTCATTAAAAATGGAGTTATGGCGTCGTTAAGTGACAGAATTGATTTTGAGACCGCGTCCATAGTTGCGGAAGATCTTGGATTTAACGCAGTGCAAGAAGTAGAAGAAGAACATGATACAGGCCCTTCTATACGTGAAAGAGTAGATAAAAATGAAGAACTTGCGGAGGCAGTGCATCCAAGAGCTCCTGTAGTGGTAGTAGTGGGACACGTAGATCATGGTAAAACCACGTTATTAGACGCGATTAGAAAAACAAATGTGGCGTCTAAAGAAGCAGGAGGAATCACACAGCACATTGGCGCATACCAGGTGGTAGTGCAAGGAAGAGCTATTACGTTTTTAGATACTCCTGGGCATGAGGCATTTAAAGCAATGCGTTCACGAGGTAGTAAGATCGCAGATGTGGCCATATTGGTGGTTGCGGCTGATGATGGATTAAAACCACAAACATTAGAATCCCTTCAAATGATACAAAGTGAAGGGTTGTCATTTTTAGTCGCGATTAACAAAATAGATAAACCTGGTGCTGACGTAGAAAAGGTGAAAAAAGAGCTTGCTGAGATCAACCTTGCGTCTGAAGATTGGGGAGGTAAAACATTATGTGTGCCTCTATCTGCAAAAACAGGAATTGGTATAGAGCTATTACTTGAAAATGTGCTTCTTCTTGCGGATGTCAAAGAATTAAAGGGTAATTTTGCGGGTCCCGCGTTGGGTACTATTATCGAAGCTCGTGTTGATAAGGCACAAGGTCCTATGGCAACGGTATTAGTGCATTCTGGTACGTTAAATGTGGGTGATACGGTCCAAGTAGGGGAGGTATTTGGGAAAATTAAGGCTATGTATTCATGGGATGGTAAGGAAAGTATGTCTGCGGGTCCTTCTACGCCTGTACGAATATTAGGATTAAAAGGTACTCCTTTGGTGGGTGATGTATTGGAGGGTGGCAAGGAAATGAAAGATTTTAGGGGCATGAAAACTAAGACTCACCGGCTACTCTCAGTCACGAAGTCTATGGCGCATAAAAAAAGCACCTCTGAAGAAGGAGGCGAAGGTGACAAAGTCCTTAAGCTCATTATACGTGCTGATGTCGTAGGATCTTTGGAAGCACTTACTGACTCTCTTACTAAATTAGATATACAAGGAGCAAAAATAGACATCGCGTCATCGGGATTAGGTAATATTACGGAAAGTGATTTAGGACTTGCGGAAACAATAGGAGCGCACGTACTAGGCTTTAACGCGGATATGACCCAGGGCGCTAAAATACTCTCTCGTTCAAGTTCCGCTACTATTCATCAATCTAAAGTCATTTATGAGCTTATAGAATACGTGAGTGAAAAAGCGACTGCGTTGGTGCCTAAGGTGCAAAAAGAAGTATATGTAGGTAAGTTTAAAATCACGGTATTTTTCAAAAAAATAGGGGGAAAGTATATTGTGGGAGGAGTCGTAGAGGATGGGCATCTTGAAAGTAACACTAAATTTCATCTCATACGTGGTGGGGAACCTAAGGGATTGGGTGATGTGTATGAGGTGCAAATTAATAAGCAGGTAGTTGCGAGCGCTCCTGGAGGAAGTCAGCCAGGAATCAATATTTCATGTAGTAGGGACCCTGAAGTTGGGGATATATTAGAAGTATTTAAGATAGTATAGTTGGGGTATGGCAGGAAAAGATAGGCATCTTGCAGTTGCGGCAGAATTACACAGAGCTCTTAGTGAAATACTTCATGAGCTCTGGGTTTCTGATGAAGGAACGTTACTTACCATTACCAAGGTAGTGTCCACTCCTGATCTAGGAGAAGCATTCGTATTTTTTAATTTTTTACCTTCCGCGCATATTCAAGAAAATACCATAAAACTTCATCATTTAACTAAGTTCGTACGTAAAGAACTTGCGAAACGAGTGGTAGCACGTCGAGTCCCTAAGATTATATGGAGATACGACGATGAAGGTGATAAAGCTGATGCCATATTTGCTCTTTTAGATAGCGTGAAACACGCAGATGAAGAGTCAATACCTTAACGTAGTACAAGGTCTCATTGAATCCAATACAGAATTCTGTATTGCGGGTCATACTCGTCCTGATGGGGACGCGTTAGGATCAGCGCTATCTCTTGCGTCTGTACTCTATGATAAAGGGAAAAAGGTGAATATATTTTTTCCTACCCCTCGTCCTGAAGAATTCTCGTTTCTCCCTTTTTTTGATCGTATTTTTTCTGATTCAGGGATTGTACCAGACACTAAAGGACCTCTTTTTATACTTGATGCGTCAGATCTATCATTTTGTGGTCTTACCCCTTCCTGTTATGAAGGGCGAGAGGTGATCGTCATTGATCACCATGCAACAAATACTGAATTTGGGACACTTAATTTTGTTGATACCACTCTGTCATCAACATGTGAGCTTGTTTTTTCATTACTACAAGAATGTGGGTATATGATTACTCCCCCCGTTGCGACGTCATTACTTACGGGCATACTCACTGATACGCAGTTTCTTTCTAATCAGGCAGTACAACCTAGTACTCTTAATGCGGTTGCCGCCCTTGTCACATTAGGGGCTCATCAAGGCAGTATTATGGAGCATCTATCGCATAAAAAAAGTGTGGCATCATTCAAATTATTAGGCCTTGCATTGTATAGATTGAAGCTAGATCACGCGTCAGGTGTTGCGTCTACGTATGTGTCATATACTGATATATCATTACTGAATGCGAGTGAAAATGATTCAGAGGGTATATCTAATTTTTTAGCGTCTCTTAATGACGCGCGTATGGTGATTGTATGGAAAGAAATGAAGGAGGGTGAGGTCAGAGCAAGCCTAAGAACAAGGGGTCACTTGATAGATGTGTCAAAGATTGCTACTCTATTTGGCGGTGGCGGTCATCAAAAGGCTGCCGGTTTTACCATCAGGGGCCGGGTTGTCGAAACCGACCAACGATGGTCAGTAATTTAAAAGAGATTGCGTTATGAACCTCATTCCTACAGTGATTGAAAAGACCCATTACGGAGAACGCGCGTATGATATTTATTCCAGGCTCCTTAAAGAGCGCATCATTTTTCTCGGAGATCAAATTGACGATGACACGGCGAATAGTATAATCGCGCAACTTTTGTTTTTGGAGAGCGAAGATAAGGAAAAAGACATCAAATTGTATATCAATTCAAGGGGTGGTCTTGTTACCGCTGGTTTAGCTATTTATGACACCATGCAGTACGTAAAACCTGACGTGTCTACTATTTGCGTAGGAGTCGCTGCCTCTATGGCGGCAGTACTCTTAAGCGGAGGAGCTAAAGGGAAGCGATTCGCTCTGCCTAACGCGGAAGTCATGTTGCATCAAGTCATGGGAGGAGCAGAAGGACAAGCAACAGACATCAAGATTCGCGCGGATCATATTGTAAAGGTGAAGGATAGATTGAACAACATTTTGGTACACCATACAGGCCAAACCTTTGATAATATTGAAAGCGATACTGATCGTGATTTTTTCTTGTCAGCAGACGAGGCAAAGAGGTACGGCGTAATCGATAAGATAATTAAATAATATATGCCCTACATTGAATTAGGGATTGTGCTTGGCGCAGTAGCCGGAGCAGGTATAGGCTATGCGCTACGCAATCTTTTGGGGAAAAAACAGGTGCTAAGCGCGGAAGCAAAAGTACGTGAAATTTTAGCAGACGCACGTTCTAAGGAAAAAGAAGCACTGTTACAGGCTAAAGACAAGGCCTTTGGTATTATAGATGAAGCAAAAAAAGAGGAAACTCGTCGCAGACAAGAATTACAGAGCCAACAGCAACGATTAGAAAATAGAGAGAACCTTTTTGATAAAAAGCTTTCAGACATTGAGAGTAAAGAAGAGGTACTCAAAGGAAAAGAGCAAAAAGTAGATGAGTTAAAGGTAGAAATAGAGAAGATAAAGGAGCAAGAAGTAACGACGTTAGAGAAAGTAGCGGGATTTAATCGAGAAGAAGCACGTAGTAATTTACTTGATGCAGTTGAAGTACGTATGAAGGATGAACTTTTGCAACGTATTCATAAGTTGCAAAAAGAAGGCAATGAATCGCTTGAAAGAGAGGCCAGGGATATTTTAAGCGTGGTGATTGCCAGGTGCGCATCATCACATACGGTAGAAACGACTACCACGACTGTGGCGCTTCCTTCAGATGAAATGAAAGGAAGAATTATTGGGAGAGAAGGACGTAACATTAAAGCATTAGAGCAACTTACGGGAGTAGAGATTGTGGTAGATGATACGCCTGAAACAATTGTGATTACGGGATTTTCAGGAATTCGTCGGCATCTCGCAAAACGAGCCCTAGAAAAGCTCATTGTAGATGGACGTATTCATCCCGCGCGTATTGAAGAAGCAGTAGAAGAAGCAAAACGAGATTTATCGGTAGATATTCGTAAAGCAGGAGAAGAAGCTACGTTTGAAGCAGGGGTTGCAGGCCTTGATCCTAAATTAGTGCAAGTAATTGGTAGACTAAAATACAGGACAAGTTATGGTCAAAACATCCTTCGTCATTCTATAGAAGTATCATTCCTTGCAGCTATGCTTGCGGAAGAATTACATGCGAATACCGTGGTTGCACGTAAAGGAGGGTTGCTTCATGACATCGGAAAAGCAGTAGACCATGAAGTACAAGGCACGCACCCTCAAATAGGGTATGAGATAATGAAGAAATTTGGTCTTCCTGAAGAAATTGCGTATATTTCTATAGGTCATCACGAAGATCCTCCTAAGACTCTTGAAGCATTGATTGTAAAAGTTGCAGATGCCATATCAGGTGCGCGTCCTGGAGCGAGAAAAGACACGTACGAGAACTATTTGCATCGTCTTGAAGAGTTAGAGCAGGTTGCGTCTTCATTTGAAGGAGTAGAAAAAACGTATGCCATGCAAGCAGGAAGAGAAGTCAGAGTATTTGTGGTATCTGAAAAAATTGATGATTACGCAGCTATGAAATTAGCACGGGATATAGCAACAAAGATAGAAACTGAGTTAAAATACCCTGGTGAGATTAAGGTAAATGTTATTAGAGAAAATAGATACGTTGAATATGCCCGGTAAAGTACGATTTCTCGCACTTGGTGATCTTGTGGGACGCATCGCGAGGCAGACACTTAAAGAAGTACTCCCTCAATTACGTAAAGAATATGAGGTGGATTTTGTGATTGCGAATGGTGAGAATCTTTCTCATGGTATAGGGCAGACTACGAAGACATGCGAAGAGGTACTTGGCGCAGGAGTTGATTTTCTTACGGGAGGGAATCACATATCAAGTAAGGAATCAGAGCTTGAGGTATACGCGTCATCATACCCCGTGATACGACCTGCGAATTTCCCTGAAGGTGTACCTGGAGATGGGTACAGGGTGGTGGAGGTGCAAGGTATTTCTGTGGCGATTATAAACCTGGTAGGAAGGGTGTTCATGAGGTCTAATTATGACTGCCCTTTTAGGGCATTTGATCGTATTTATGACCAGGTGAAGGATAAGGCAGAGGTGATACTCGTTGATTTTCACGCGGAAGCCACTTCTGAGAAAATAGCATTTTCATGGTACGTGGATGGAAGGGCTACGGTGGTCTGGGGAACGCATACGCATGTGGCAACTGCGGACGCAAGGATACTTCCAGAAGGTACGTTGTACCACACAGATTTAGGCATGGTAGGTGCCCTTGATTCTGTGCTTGGAGTGGGTAAACAAGGCATTATTAAGACGTTTTTGACTCAAATTCCCTATGTGCATGAGATACCTGAAAAGGGTGAAACTATACTCAATGGGTTGTTTTTTGAGATTGATATTGATGTTAAAAAAGTGACTCGTTTTGAACGTGTAGAAAGGCTGTTGAAGACTTTAGCTTGAAATTGTGCTTAAAATGCGCTATTTTAAGAATTGTGAATAGGGGTTAACAATATAATTAACTAAGAAAGGAAAATGTCATTGTATGAATAAAGTAGAATTAATCGAAAAGATTTCTGCGAAAGTAGGCGTTTCTAAAAAGGACGCTGAAGAAATGATGGCTGCATTTATGGAAATTACTACTGACACATTGAAGTCAGGTGGAGAAGTAGTGCTTACTGGTTTTGGTTCATTCTCATCAAAGCGACGTGAAGCACGTGTCGGAGTAAACCCCCAGAACCCAACCATGAAGATTAACATCCCTGCGGTGACTGTTCCTAAGTTTAAGGCAGGTAAGGCACTCAAGGACGCATTAAAGTAATTCTAGTTTTATAGTAAAAAGAGCCCTGGTAAGGGGCTCTTTTTGTATATGAAAAAGGCTACCGATTCCTTGGTAGCCTTCCTTGGTTATGTTTTTATATCACCCGGGATAGTATCATCGGGTACCATCCAATAAAAGGTGGATGCGACCCCAAGGCGAGTAATGATTTCTTTCATCCTACTATAATGCGCGGCACCAATTATAATGGCGCCACGCGTTTTATGCTCCTTCCGAAGTTTCACCACCAATTTTGCGATAGCGATATCACTTCGTGTGATAGAAAGCACCGCGTTCAACCCATCATACTTTTGTTGCCCGAGAAGATTTACGAGATCTTCTTGGTTGGTGAGTATGAGCGCGTGAAGCGCGTTGAGTGATTCATCCTCGCTCCCGATCACTATCTTGTTAGGATATTCTGTCGCGTAGTGGAGACCCGCATCAATAGGTAAATTTTCTCTAATGACTTGTCGTATTTTTTCTCTGTCAATCGAGGTTTGGCCATGTTTGACCGCATAACGGACCACTGCCTCGACAGATGTCTCAAAGGTTAATGGCTCTAAAGGAGATCCTTCATCTGCAACAACATCATAGTTTTGTTTGCATAGTAGATTGAATATCCTACCCTGGCTTAGAAGAACATTCTCTTCCTTGGGCTGGTAGCTATCATTAGCAAGTGATGCATGTTCTTGGAACACCACGTCTATGTCTAGACCTTTCGATCTATCAGAGACGTATTGAAGTGCTCCCTTAAACATGGATAGTTTGATCCTTAAATCATCTACATACTTTTTCGTAGGATCAAAACCTTCGCACCATCCAAGGGCATGCTCAAGCATGTCAACCGAATCTACATGAGAAGATGTATCTTGCCCTGCTGGTTTGTGAGTCTCGGTGATAGTAGACTTTTCAAGGTTCGTACCATCTGTTGCGGTAATTACCAAGGTGCCTATTATCACACTAATGACTAGAGCAACTATGATGAGTACATGTTTCTGGTACATGCGATACCTCCTTGAGGGATTTTTTGAATGTCAAAGAAAAAACTATTATGTCCTTTATTTAGAATATAGTCAAGTGTCGGGTACCCTGCTACTTTACTTCGTAATTCAGACTTACGTTTACCACTATCTCATTCTGACCAGGGGGTGTAGAAGGGGATTGAGCTACCTTATCAACCGTACCACCACCCATGCCACCATATCCTCCATACAGGGGAGGTGTAGGGGCAGTATCTTCCCAAAATCCAACTACCTTACCTAATCGTATTCCTGATGATGCTGCCATAGCTTTTGCTTTTTGTTTGACTTGTTCTACGGCGAGTATTCGTGCTTGTTGTCTCGCTCCCTCAAGATCATCTACCACAAATTCCGCGTCACTTACTTGGTTAGCACCTGCGCTCACTGAATCTTGGATTATTTGGCCTAGTTTTTGTATATCACGTATTTTTACTTTCAATTGCTGAGTGAGTGAATATCCTGAAAGGATACTTATTCCTTTGTCATACGTGTATTCAGGAGTAAGGTTGAATGCAATTGTCTGCATATCCTTATCCTGTATTCCTAAGCTTTTCAATGTATCTATTATTTTGTTGATCCTCTCAGACCCTTCTTGGATTGCTTCTACGGGAGTTTGTTTTTTAAATACGCTTACTGAAAGAGTGATTTGAGCTGTATCTTGTTTTACAAATATCTTTCCTTGTCCTTGTACCGCGACTTCCCTTCGAGGATTATCAATAATACGATCACGAACAAGGGCGATAATCACGATCGCGATGATTCCTACCACTGCTATTATTTTTAGAATAAAATGGTGTTGTTCCATAGATTATTAGTATATCTGAGCCAAGGTATGATGTACAGATTTTGACTTACCCTTCTAATTCTGGTTTCCTTACTCGTATATGTCTACATTTTTTACTCGCTTCTTTTTTGTAAGTCTTCTTTTTTTGGTTATCCCCTTGTTCCCTATTAATGCTACGCAATTTGTGGTGCTTAAGACTATTAAGGGAAGTCCGAAGGTGTCATGTGATATTCCTGAACTCATATTCGGGAAAAGAACCAATGCCATGTACCTCGTACAAAGTCTATTAAGTTTCCAAGGATTGTATCCAAAGAATAGTATTACGAATCTTTACGGGACCATGACACGCGCGGGTATAGTGAAGTTTCAAAAAAAGAATACTCTTCCTCAGACAGGGAAGATAGATACCAAGACCGCGAAAGCGTTACAGACAAGTGCGTCTCAGCAGTACAAGGAATGCGCAAAGCCAGTTACTCCTATAACAGTCATTCCTACTGCGACGTCAACTCCCACGTCTACTTTGCCTGATCTTGCGATTGAAGGTCTGCATATAGCTACATCTACTCCTGCCTACGTGGGATCTCCTTTTATTCTTATGTTTGATACCGTTAATTTTGGGAATGCCAACGCGGTACGTTCAGAATGGCTCGATTCTATCTATATGAAACCACGTCTGCAAGCCCCAGATTTCGAATTATTAGACCAATCCAATGGATGTGGCTCTACGCCGGTAATTCGTCCTGGAAGGGCGTGTACGACCTCACAGACCCTGGTAGTGAATATACCTGGCGTGTATGCGTTTACTGTATCTGCGGATGATCAGAAATGGCTTAAAGAAAGTGACGAAACTAATAATCAGAGGTCTATTATAGTGACAGTAAGTGAGACCCCTCACTAATTTGATTTTTTGTAGTTGACTTATACGGACGCTCTTGGTACGTTAGCGTCGCATTGCTGGAGGTAGTATTCTGGTCATTTACAACCAATGGAGGTCTTTATGACCAATATTCTTGTGATACTCGGCGAAACAGTAGTTAAGAAGGATGTGTTGAGTGATACAAGTATACAGCGTCTTGAGAAAGGATTAGGTGTGTGGCACGGAGGTGGGTATTCACGCATTGTAGTAACAGGGGGCATATTTTTACCAAGGACTATCCAAACACGTCCTATCGCGTATATCATGCGTGACTGGCTTCTCGATCATGGGATACCAAGGGACGTAATTCTTGTTGAGGAATTTTCAGTAGATACGTATGAAAATATTAGGTTTGTTGATGCGCTTCTTCTTAAGGAATATGGATCAATGCCAAAGGGTATTATTACCTTGGTAAGTCATACTATGCATGTGAAAAGAGCATACATGTCTGCGCGTGAATTAGGATGGAGAGTCACCATGGCGCCTGTGCGTTCCTCCGTGGGGATCATGCAATCCATTAAAGAGCGAGCGATGCGTGTTATGCATCATAAAGATCCTTTAGGGTATAATCGGTTTTCACGATGGAACCGTGCGCGACGTAGGAAGGCAGTGGTGAGTTAAAAGTTGAAATCCCATACTGAAAAGTGTGGGTTTTTATTATGGTTATAAAAAGAGCCAGTCTCATATCATATGAGGCTGGCGTGTTGTTAAGGCAGAAGATTCGCGATCTCGAGAAGAGTGTGTTCGGTATGTGGAGGCTCACTCTCTCTCTTCAATAATTCAATATACGTTTCGCTCCCTTTTCCTGTGAGAACTAGGAAGCATTGTGCGTTGATATTTTTTCCAAGTTGGATGTCGGTTTCTCGATCCCCTATCATCACCACATGATCAAGGTTACTTCGATGCATGTGTGCGTCTGAAAGAAGCTTCACCACCATTCCTATATTAGGCTTGCGGCATTCACATTCTATATCAGGAGCGTGTATGTAATACCCCCATCCATCCATGGTGGTTCCCTTTGACGCAAGTACTTCTACGCATCGTTCATGCACCGCCCTATACTCTTCCATTGTGATATATCCTCTACCCACACCGCTTTGGTTACTTACCACAAAGAGTGTGTAGCCTTTGGTACGCATTATTTTTATCCCTTCAACTGCGTTGGGGCAAAGCTGTACTCGCTTTGGGTCTCTTAGGTAATGTGCGTCTTCAATAATAACTCCATCCCGATCAAGGAATATGACCTTGTGCATGCGTTACTCCTTTAGAATGGTTTTAACTCTTCTTTTTGGTTTAAAATGAACGAGAGGGGAGATTTAACATTATCCCCTTGGTACTTTTAGCAGGTTTTTTAGTCATTGTCGAGATGGTATATACAGACCTCTTAATGGGGTTTGAGCGTGGTAATAGATATATGGTGTATTTATACAACCACGAACCTATTTTAGAAAAACATCAAAAATGTCGGAGTGAATTTTTGGCAATATCTTCCGTGACGTCGATATTGCTACCCATCTTGATGGATACAAACTTCATGAGCGATATCGTTTCGGTGGCAATCCGACCTGCGAGGGATGTCGTCTTAACGCCGAGTGCGGTAAGGGATGCCCCGCAGCAGTCATTTCTTCAGGCAAACGCATTGAGGAAGTGGATGCGGAGGTATGCCCAATCGTCAATCCGTAAAATGCACCCGTAGCGGGATTTAAGTATTCTGCTACGGGTTTTTTTATGGTAAAATTGAGTTAAAGTAATATGCAAAATCTATCTATTTTTGTTTGGAATATAGCCAACCCATCGCCTGAGCGCGCCGCCAAGCAAGCGGAATGGATTCGAAAAAGAAAAGAAGATATTTTTGTTTTAACCGAGATAAAAACAAGTCGTGGATGTTTGTTTTTGAAAAAATATTTTGAGGCATACGGATACTATGTACTCTTTCCTGATATCAAGGATAAAGAATATGGATCAATGATCGTGAGCAAAATCCCTGTATCGGGAGGAACCCTTAAATATATGAATTTTATCCCGTCGCGGGTTATGTACGGGAAATTTTCATTTTTTGATAAAGATATAGAAGTTGTGGGTATTTATGTTCCTTCTCGCGATGTAAGCGACGAAAAAATAAAAAGAAAGAATCTTTTTTTGAAAGCTCTTTTAAGTGCTCTCCAGAAATCAAATTCAAATAATCTGCGTATTGTTTGCGGAGATTTTAACGTACTTGAACCCAATCATAAGCCACACTATCCATTCTTCAAAGATTGGGAATACGATTTTTATAGTCAATTGTCACAATATCAATTAAGCGACGCATGGCGTTTTTTGTATCCATCAGAACAAGAATATAGCTGGGTAGGAAAAACTGGCGACGGATACCGGTATGACCATTGTTTTGTTTCGAATGCTTTAGTGCCCGCTATAAAAAATTCGGTTTACCTTCATGAGCCAAGATTACAAAAGTTGAGTGATCACTCCGCGCTTATTACTGAATTAAGTTTATGATTGAAGTAGAGAAAAAATTTATCCTTAGTGAACTATATAAAAAACGGCTGATAAAAGACGCTGAATTTTTGAGCGAGCGAGTTTTTACCGATACTTACTATGATACCAAAAAATTTTCACTAACTTCGCACGACAAATGGCTCCGTTCTCGTGAGGGCAGATTTGAGTTAAAACTCCCTCTCCACAAAGGAGAGGATAGATTAGCTGACCAGTACGAAGAGCTAGAAGACGAACAAAAAATAAAAGTCGCTCTAAATCTGCCCTCGAACGGAAATATTGTTGAAGATCTGGTAAAAGCTGGATATTTTCCATTCTGTACTTGTAAAACTACGCGACGAAAATATAAAAAGGAGCCATTTATCATTGATCTCGATAGTGTCGATTTCCAAGATTTTACTTACAATATCGGAGAAATTGAGCTGATTGTGAAAGAAAAATCAGAAATAGAAGGCGCAATTGAAAAGATAATGGATTTTGCGAAATCGCAAAATTTCACAATTGCACCAGTTAGAGGAAAAGTTATTGAATATTTAAAACGAGCAAAACCAAATCACTATCAAACACTTGTGAAGAAAAATGTGGTTAAAGATTTTTAAAACTCTTTTCTTAAATAAAAAGAGTCTATACAGACGAACATTGTCACAATATTATAAAGCAACTGGTTGTGCGAGCGAATTCTGCCACGCATAATCGCACGGAACCGAGTACAAAAACTTCTTTACTTTACATGTGTTACTAAAAGTTTTTCTAAAAGGAAAAGAAAAGAAAAGTCAGATTTTGGTGGACTGAGGGGGAGTCGAACCCCCGACCTCCGCAATGCGAATGCGGCGCTCTACCAACTGAGCTATCAGCCCTCTTCTTGCTACATCAGTACACTACCGTATTACTGATGTGGTAGGAAGAAGGGGGAAGCCACGATGCTATGCATTACTATGGCTTCCCTTGTATTACCGTCGACGTTGTTTAGTCCCCTGAGACCGAGGCATGCGATGTTTCGCACTCGTTCTCTTGGTCATTTGCACACTTTTTTCCTTTTTCTTCTTTAGATCTTTCTCTCTCTTTTCCTGATACTGGTCCTCTCTCCTTTGTTTCGATTTGATTTTCTGAACTTCTCTCTGGACTCTCATCTGCTCCTCCGTGAAGGGGTATACTAGGACAACTCGTAAGTCGCACCCATTGTACTGAAGAGACAAAATACGTCAAGATTTGGATATGAAAGAGGGCAGATTGGAGTCGCGAACGGGGTACCTTGTGGTATTCCCATGCGTTACTTCATATCTGCCCTCAAGCTCAAGCGAGCGCTACCCTCGAGCGACTATTCTGAATCGCTCTGACGAGTTTCGTCGCTTTTTTCATGATTTTCGGTCCTTCTCCTTTAGGAAGAAGTCCCGCTGATCTTTCTAGTCTGATTTTCCCTCTCACCATGGCTATGAGCGCAGAGCGAGAGTAATCATACGCAACACCTTGATTTTCACCTTCGTCGGGATAGTTCACGACAAGTCTCTGCTTTGAAACTTTTATCGTAAGTATTCCCGTGTGATCGTGGTGCGCGTATTTGTAAAGCACTTCAGATCCTCTGCAATTGAAACTGCTCTTGCGAATACTGCTCGCAAGGTCTTCGCCCAACATCGCAGGTTCCTCAATGAGGCCCAACTCGATTGCGGGGGTGAGGACTTCTTTGACCATGTTCATTGTGTAGCCTCCAACTAGGACAGTTGGTGTTGGTGGGTTGTGCTCCTCAGCAAGGGGTGCTGAGTTCTTTCCTTGCACGATCGATCCGGATCACATCACCCTTGGCGAGGGGATTCCCTCGGGGATGATGTAAGGGGTTGAACGTTTGTTTACTTTCACTTTACCGTCTTCTCCAATGCGGAGCGTCCGGCGCTTGATCCTCCCGTTTTTCGTCCTTTCCACGAACACTACTCTCTTGCTTGTGATCACGGTGACTCCCTCTTTTTTCCTTCCCCGACCCGCATTTTTTGTCGGAGCGATGTTCAGCGAGGAGAGAACCGTTTTATTCATAAAGCACCTCCCTACAAAGAAATGGATTATGTGGCATGTTTCCATGCCTGTTGTAAAAAACAACGAAACGCTGTAGTAGCGATTCGCATGTATATATTCTAGGGGTATATGGTGTATGAGTCAAGCAACTATACAGTGGATACCTATGGTTATACCGTAGTCAGTTTATGGGGGACAGGTGCTCATTCAACACTGCATCCATTGACATAATCTAACCTCAGTATATACTTTGGTTATGGAAAAAACGGTACTTAATGTGAAGACCGATAAGAGTCTTAAAGTAAAGGCTCAGAAAGTGGCCAAAGATCTTGGTGTACCTTTAGGGACAATCATCAACCATTATCTCAGAGAGCTCGTACACGAAAAGAGAGTTATTTTTTCACTTCATCCAACGCCAAACAAAAAAACCTGGAAGCTTCTAATGCAGGCGAGTGAAGATTACAAAAAAGGTACTAATATTGCGGGGCCTTTTTCTCACGCCAAGGACATGGATACCTACCTTGATTCGTAGATATTTTTGCTACTTCAACGATTATTTTTCTGCATAAGAAATTTAAGAGGAAGTACAAAAAACTTAATCCAAGTCAAAAAATTAGATTTAAAGAAAGAAGGGATATATTCTTATGTGATGCTCACGATCCAATTCTTCGTAATCACCGAGTTCACAGGGAATATCTCGGTTTTAGAAGTATTGATATTACAGGCGATCTAAGGGTCCTATATGAAGAACTAAATTCTGGGGATGTCGTTTTTGTGATCATTGGTACGCATAGCGAATTATATAGATAGGGAAAGGATTCAGTAGTTATATATTGTTTGGTGTCTCTATTGTACCAAACTCGCACCTACTTCCAAAACAAATGATGTGGCACGCGCGGAGCGCGTGGTGGCTCTAAATTGAATCGTACGCTCCACGAAAGCCCCGCCACCGCCTCGCTTCACTCGGCAACCCCAAAAAGAAAAAATGTTCCTTGCTTTTTGATTTCGCGGGGGTGGATTTTTTCTAAAAAGGAAAGGACATTTTTCTTTTTGGGGTTCTGCCCTCCAAGTATTCGGGCAGTGTGGCGGGGCGAAATGCGGACTCGGTTTTGCCAAAACTATTTTCTGGGGGAAAGGATTTGGCAAAACCGAGACTGATTTTGTATTTGTATTTGTCCGCCCGCAGAAAGGGGTCTGGGGAATGAATGCGGGCGGGCTTTTTGGTTGCTGGCGACCTGTTTCAAAATCGGAAAAAAAATCTATACCTTTCTAGCGAGTCGTTCTTTTATTTTCTCTATGACAGCACTTAAATTCCAATCTGATTTCACTAAATAATACGCAGGTTCATCTTTCGTAATCGCTTTCATTATTTTTTCTTCGCTTGCAGACAAGTTAGTCAAAAGTATTATCGGGACATTCTTTCCATACAGATCTTTCTGACGTAACTGATCCATCATGGTCAATCCATCCATCACCGGCATTAAAATATCAAGCAAAATAAGATCGGGTTTTTCACGGAGCGCAAGTTCTAGCCCGACTTGGCCATTTTTTGCTATAAGAATTGCAAAGCCTTCATCACGCAGTTCATCTGCATATGCTTTGCAAATTACTTCTTCGTCTTCCACGATTAGAATTTTTGTCTTTTTATCTTCAGGCATAGTGTTTATATTATAGCATGTTTTGTAAAGTTAAATGTCCACAAGTTCCTTTTTACCTATCTTTGCGTGCATTCCAGTCATTGGAATAGCTACATAGAATGTAGTTCCTTTGTTTTCTTCCGAAGTGAACCATATTGACCCCCCAGAGTTATCAAGTATAGATTTCACAATATAAAGACCGAGGCCGGTGCCGTCAGTATGTTTTTCTCTGGCATTATCTGCCCTAAAAAATTTGGTAAATAGTTTATCTTGTGCTTGTTTTGGGATACCGTAGCCCGTGTCAGAAACAACGACCACAAAAGAATTCTCTGCAAACAGTTTTTCTCCAAGAGTTTCTCCTTTATTAACCTCTTTGCATTCAATATGAATCGTGCCTCCTTCCGCAGTATAATTCACTGCATTCATAGCAAGATTATTCAGAACCATTCGAAATAGTGCTTCATCTATCGGGACAGTGATACTCTTTTCCGGATGCACCTCTTCTAGTTTCAACTGCTTCTTATCAATAACAGATTTCAGTTCATAAAGAACACTTTGCACAACAGCACAAATATTTTTCTCGTTGAGTTGAATCGTGAATGCTCCCATTTCAATACGCGATACATTTAAAAGAGCGTTCACCAGTTCTATTGAGCGTTGATTTTCAGAATGTATATCGTTCAGATACTCTTTTTGTTTTTCCGTTAATTTGTCCATTTTGCCACCAAGCAATCTTTCGGTTAAAAGCTTGATCGCGGTCGGTGGAGTTTTGAGCTGATGAGACGCCAGAGAAACAAATTCGCTTTTTGCTCGGTCAATCTCTTTTTCCTTTGTGATATCGCGAAATACCTCTACTGCGCCAATTATTTTGTTATCAACAACAGTAGGGGTAACTTTAATGGCGACCGGAAATTTTGTTTTGTCTTTGCGCACATACACATAGGTGGGACCCGTAGTAGTAGTAGTAGTAGTAGTAGTAGTAGTAGTACCGGCGAGCGCCAAATAAACTGGTCTTTTCTCGCGAGGTATAACATTTCCTTTTTCATCTTCAATCATAACTACATCGTAGACTAACCTACCAGCCATATTCTCGGGATGCCAGCCGAGCATTTCTTGGGCAGCTTGATTCATAAGAATTATTTTTCCTTCCGAATTGATCGCAATAACACCATCACCAATGCTTTCCAAAAGCGCCTCGTCTTTGGCTTTTGCTCCTTCTATCTCTTTTCCCTTTTGAATAAGTTCTTTAACCAAGACCTTCATTCCCCCTAAGGTCTTTTCAAGACCCCATTTTTGTATAGCTAATTCTTCCCTAGTTTTTCTAAGGTCTTCTTTAAGCTGTTCCGTAGTTTTTTCTCTATTTTCCATGCTTGACATCTCCGATGAGTTTTTTTACTGCCTCGACCAAAACGGCCGGGTCCTCACCTTTTATTATGTAATCATCCGCTCCCATACTTCTTGCCTTTACGGCATCTATCATTCCAAGCGTACCGGTGTAAACGATAACCTTGGTGGATAATTTTCTTACTTGTTTAATCTGCCGACACACTTCAAATCCATTCATGCTCTTGGGCACTACCGTATCCAATTCAGTATCTAAGAGGATGATGTCCGGCTTTTCTTTGTCTATCATATTCAAGCCATCTTCTCCCGTAGTAGCTACTACAACCGTATATCCTTTATTCTCAAAGATATCGCGTAATGTTACACGCACATTTTCTCGGTCATCTACTAATAAAATTTTCTTGGTCATATTTTTGGTCATGTTTAATGTTTATTTTTTCTACTAATTTCTTCAATCAACCCCAGAACTTTGTCCATATCTAGCGGTTTTTGCAGAAAAGTATAGGCACCTTTTTTCAGCGCTTTGTCTACTAAGTCCTTCGTTTCCTCATAGTAGCCGGTGATGATTACTGCTATGACCCGTGGATTTATTTCCTTTATAGCTAAATACGTTTCCAAGCCATTGAGGGCAGACAGTTTCATATCCATAAACAAGATATCACTGGGTCTTTCTCTGCTCTGCTCAATGGCTTCTTCACCCGTGGTCGCAGTGGATACCTTATACCCCTTAGCTTCTAGCACATCTTTAAAGGTTTCTCTGGTGTTGGGGTCGTCATCTGTTACTAATATGAGCATGCCCCTTTCCTTTGATAGTTCAATCTGCTCTATCAACTTGTCAATGTCTAAAGGTTTTCGTAGAACACCAAAAGCTCCTTCTCGAAGCGCCTCCTTGATTAAATCTTCCACAGAATACGCAGTTACCATAATTACTGCAGTTTTGGGACTAATTTTTTTAATTTGCTTAAAAGCCTCCACTCCATTCATGACTGGCATTTTAATATCCATGAGGACTACATCAAATGATTTTCCCTTAACTTTGGCGATGGCTGCTTTTCCGGAGTTTTCTGATTCTACTGCGTAGCCCTTGGCTTCCAAAATATCAGTCATGCTTATGCAAAACTCCTTATCATCATCTACTACTAGTATTTTTGTCATATTATTTGTCATATTTTAATTTTTTAATTCCTTTTTAACTTTTCCGCCCGAGGCGGATCCGCCTTTGGCGGAAATTTTTCCTGCCCCGTGTCGACCTTTGGGGCAATAGGCAATTTAATAATAAGAGTTGTTCCTTGTCCTTCCTTGCTTTCAAATTCAATCGCTCCATGATGAGCAACGATAATGTTCTGGCAGGCGGCAAGCCCCAAGCCAAGTCCTTTGGTTTTGGTACTAAAGAGCGGAGTAAAGAGTTTATCAATGTTTTCTTTCGGAATGCCCACGCCGGTATCTTTAAAGGCGATGGATACGAATGTATCAGTTTGCGAAGTCGTAACCCGTAATTCGCCTCCTTTCGGCATGGCCTCAATGGCATTGGAAATTAAATTTGAAAAAACTTGTTGGATTTGAGCTACATCTATATTTATTTTAGGCAAATTTTCTCTTAAATCAGTTTGGACTTTGACTGTCCCTGTGATACTGGCTTTGGAAAGGGCTGTTTCGACCACACCATTAATATCTGATTCCGTAAGGGAAGGTGGTCTAGTCCTGGCAAATTCTAAAACATCAGAAATAATTTTATCAGCGGCGACGATTTCAGTTTCCAAGATATCCATATGCTTTTTTACCTTTTCATCAATGCTTTCCTTAAATTTCATATTAAGGAAATAGATTGAATTCCTAATAACCCCTAAAGGATTCCTAATCTCATGACCCATGATGCCGGCTAATTTGCCAATGGCAGCCAATTTTTCTTTGCGAGCTAACTCATCTTGCGATTCCTTAAGTTTCTCTGTCGTCACCACCAACTTTTTTCTGACATCTTCCTTTTCCTTGGCAATCACGGCGAGTTCTTTGGCAGTCACAGCTAACTTTTTGGCTCTGAGGCGAAGTTTCTCTGTCGTCACCGCCAGCTTGCGTCTGACACTTTCTTTTTCCTTGGCAATTATGGCGAGTTGTTTAGCCGTCACCGCCAGCTTTTTCCTGACGCGCTCTTTTTCTTGAGCCAAAACTTTTAGCTTGAGGGCTACGTTATCGGATGTGGAAATAATAAGTTTTTTACTCATAAATAAAAACTACCAACCCAAAAGTTGGCAGAATGATCAAGTTCTGTTAAAAAAGTTTTTACGAGTTTAGGAGAGAGAGAGAGAGAGAGAGAGAGAGTACTTTTCCCACGTTTTGACGAGTTAATTTTTGCTGATAGTAGTAAAACATATTTCTATTGTAGCATAAAACAAATGTCGCCAGCAACCAAAAAGCCCGCCCGCATTCATTCCCCAGACCCCTTTCTGCGGGCGGACAAATACAAATACAAAATCAGTCTCGGTTTTGCCAAATCCTTTCCCCCAGAAAATAGTTT
>Ga0209515_10003842_pt1 | contig 20874 bp, 18 predicted proteins | sample Subgroupgradi54m_FD_187454 | JGI IMG/M metagenome (GOLD analysis project Ga0209515, IMG submission 187454) | Subsurface groundwater microbial communities from S. Glens Falls, New York, USA - GMW60B uncontaminated upgradient, 5.4 m (SPAdes)... ...
GGTCACGCAGGCCTGGGGGCGCCGGCCGGTCCTCTTCCCGAACCTCGGGGGGACGATCCCCGACTACCTCTTCACGCGGGTCCTGGGGCTTCCCAGCATCTGGGTCCCGTACGCGCCGCACGACGAGGCGAACCACGCTCCCAACGAGAGCATCACGCTCGAGGGGTTCATGAACGGCATCCGGAGCACGGCGGCGGCCCTCTTCGAGATCGCAGCCGCGTGAGGCCGGGTCCGAGGACGAGGGAGGCAGCGATGAAGCGGAGTCGTGTCCTTCTGGTCTTGGCTCTGGTTTGGGGTCTGATCGGGCTGGATGCCGGCCCGGCCGCCGGGATGCCGAAAGGGCGGGTGGTCGTGGCGCTGGCCACGGACACCTCGACCATGGATCCCCACATGCACACCGAGCGGATGGGGATCATCATGAACCAGCACATCTTCGACACGCTCCTCACCCGGGACACGAAGACCTATCAGCCGATCGCCCACCTGGCCGAGTCGGTCAAGAGCGTGAACCCGACGACCTGGGAGCTGAAGCTCCGGCGGGGGGTCAAGTTTCACAACGGAGAGCCCTTCACAGCCGAGAGCGTGAAGTTTTCATTTGACCGGGTGCTGAACCCGGAGCAGAAGTCCCCCATTCGCGGTAGCTTCACGTGGGCGAAATCGGTGGACGTGGTGGACGATCACACGGTGAGGATCACCACGCACAAGCCTTACCCGCTGATCCACGAGATCCTGACGTTCGGCAACTTCGCGATGGTGCCTCCCAGGTATGTGAAGGAGAAGGGAGACGCCTACTTCGCCAAGAACCCCGTGGGGACCGGCCCGTACAGGTTCGTGGAGTGGCGGAAGGGGGAGCGGCTGACCGTCGAGGCCAACGAGCAGTACTGGAAGGGCGCCCCGGCGATCAAGACGATCGTCTTCCGGATCATTCCGGAAACGGCCACCCAGATTGCCGAGCTCCTCTCGGGCGGCGTGGACATCCTGCGGGCCGTCCCGCCGGACCAGATCTCGGTTATCGGGACATCGGGAGTCGCCAGGGTGTCGGCAACGCAGATTCTCCGGGTGGTCTTCCTTCAGATGGACGGTGACGGGCGGGCGGGGAAGACCCCCCTCACCGACGTCCGGGTGCGGCGCGCGATCAACCACGCCGTGAACGTGGACGAGATCATCCAGAAGGTCCTGGGAGGCCTGGCGGTGCGCACCCCCGCCGGCACCAACCCTATGGCCTTCGGCTTCGACCCGGCGATCAAGCCCTACGCGTTCGATCCCGACCGCGCCAGGAAGCTCCTGACCGACGCGGGATTCCCGAACGGCTTCGAGATCACGCTGAACACGTACGCCGGTTCGGTCGTCAACGTGGAGCAGGTCGGCCAAGCCGTCATGGGCTATCTGAGTCGCGTGGGCATCAAGGTCAGGCCGCGCCATTTCGCCGACGTGGGCCAGTACCTGGCTACCTTCCGCGGGTCCAAGCTCGACGGCATCACGATGCACTCCTGGGGCTACAACTCGGTCTTCGATTCGGACGCGGTCTACTACATCCACTTCCACGCGGGGGAGCCCTACACGTACAACACGGCGAAGGAGATGGATCAGTGGCTCGAAGAGGCCCGGGCGACGGTGGACGCCAAGAAACGCCAGGAGCTCTACTCGCGCTTCGAGCGTTTCATCGTGGACCAGGCTTACTGGGTCCCCATGTACGCCCAGTTCACCATCGAGGCCGTCTCGAACAAGCTGAACTACGAGGCCTCCGGCGACGAGATCATGCGGGTGCACGCGGCGACCTGGAAGTAGTGACGCCGGGGGGCGAAGGGCCCCCGTTCCATGCAGGTCTACATTCTGCACCGGCTGTTCCAGGCTCTCTTCGTCTGCCTGGGCATCTCGCTGATCACCTTCTTCCTGCTCCACGTCGTGGGCGACCCGGTGCTCCTCCTCCTGCCCCAGGCCGCCTCGGACGCGGACGTGGCCCTCCTCAAGGAGCAGCTCGGGCTCGACCGCCCGCTGGCGGCCCAGTACCTGTCGTTCTTGACGGACGCGCTCCGCGGCGATTTCGGCCGCTCGCTCTTCACCCAGGACTCGGCGTTCGCGTTGATCCTTGAGCGGCTGCCGGCGACCCTCGAGCTGACCCTGGCGGGCATGCTCGTGGGGCTGGGGATCGCGATTCCGCTCGGGGTGATCTCCGCCGTCAAGCGCGGGGCTCTCACCGATCGGCTCTGCACGGTGGGGGCGGTGGCGGGCCAGGCGATGCCGATCTTCTGGCTCGGCATCATGCTGATCCTGGTGTTCGCCGTGAAGTTCCGCGTCCTGCCCGCCTCCGGCCGCGGTACCCTCTGGCACCTGATTCTTCCGGCCGTCACGCTGGGAGCGTACCTCGCCCCGCTCACCATGCGGCTGACCCGCTCGGGGATGCTGGACGTCCTCACCCAGGACTACATCCGGACGGCGCGCGCCAAGGGCGTGCGCGAGCGGGTCGTCCTCTTCAAGCACGCGCTCCGCAACGCCGCCATCCCCATCGTCACCATCCTGGGCGTCCAGTTCGGCCGGCTCCTCGGAGGGGCGGTGGTCACCGAGACGGTCTTCGCCTGGCCCGGCGTCGCTTCGCTCGCGGTGAAGGCGATCCGCACCTACGACTATCCGGTCGTCCAGGGCGCCGTCGTGTTCCTGGCGCTCGTCGTCGTTCTCGCGAACCTCCTGGCCGATGTCGCCGTCACCTTCCTGGATCCGCGGATCCGGCTCGGACGGGAGCATGGGTAGGCTCGCACGGCTCAGGTTCCTCGCGGTCGGGGCGACGATCGTGCTGGCGGCGGTCCTCTGCGCTGTCATGGCGCCGCTCCTGGCGCCCCACGACCCGTACCTCCCGGTGGTGAGCGCCCGTCTGATCCCGCCGGTGTGGGACGCGGGCGGCACGTGGCAGTACCCGCTCGGGACCGATCCCCTCGGGCGCGACCTCCTCTCCCGCATCATCTACGGCGCCCGCGTCTCGATCAGCGCCGGCGCGCTCGCGGTCGTCGTCGCCATGACGTTCGGCGTCCTCATGGGACTCCTGGCGGGGTATTACGGTGGCCTCGTGGACTCGATCATCGGCAATCTCGTGAACGTCATACTGGCCTATCCGTTCCTCCTCCTGGCGCTGGCCGCGATCGCAGCGCTGGGGCCCAGCTTCGGCAACATGATCGTGGTCCTCGGGCTGACCGGATGGCCGGTGTACACGCGCGTGGTGCGGGCCGAGACGCTGAAGGTCCGCGAGCGCGAGTTCGTGCAGGCGGCGCGCGCCCTGGGGCTCGGCACCGCCCGGATCATCCGCGCCCACGTGCTGCCCAACCTCCTGAACACGATCATCGTGATGGCGAGCCTGGAGGTCGCCCGGATGATCATCCTCGAGTCCTTCCTCTCCTTCCTGGGCCTGGGGATCCAGCCGCCGACCCCGTCGTGGGGAGGGATGCTGGGCGAAGGGCGCGTGTACATGCTGACTCACTGGTGGCTGGCGGCCTTCCCGGGGCTGGCCATCTTCATCACCACGCTCGGGATCAACCTGTTCGGCGACGGGCTCCGGGACGTCCTGGACCCGCACCGGGTCCTCACGCCCGCAGGCGTGCGGGCGGAGTGAGCCGGCGCGCTCAGGTCAGGAGCGCGATCCCGCCCACGGTCAAGATCGCGCCGAGCACCGCCCGGACCTGGAGCCGTTCGCCCAGGAAGAGCAGCCCGACGGGGATCGCGAAGAGCGGCGCCGTCGAGGCCAGCGCGGTGGCGACGGCCGCGCTCGCGTGTTTCAGCCCGGCGACGAACATCAGGGAGCTCGCCGCGGTCAGCCCCGCCAGCCAGATGACCCGCAACTGGGCCGTCCGGCCGGCCTGCCGGAACCGGGCGACCGCGCCGCGGGCCCATGGCGAGGCGAGGAGGATGAACCCGGCCATCGGCAGGCGAATGGCCTGGGCGGTCGCCGCGTCCAGTTCTCGGAGGGGCGGCTTCAGCACGATCACGGCCACCGCCCAGGCCAGCGCCGCGAGGGCCGCCAGACCCAGGCCCTTCCACGCCTGATGCGGGCTCTCGGGCGGCGCCGTCTCCCGAGCGGTCACGATCAGGACCAGCCCCCCGAGCGTGAGGCCGATGCCCGTCGCGACGCGCCCGGTGATCGTCTCTCCCAGCAAGGCCACCGCGAAGACCGCGGTGATCAGCGGGTAGCTCATCGAGACCGTCATGGCGCGCGCCAGCCCCACGTGGCGCGTGCTTTCGAAAAAGAGCGTGTCGCCGACGACGATGGCCACGACGTTCGAGACGACCAGGAGCGCGAAGGTGCGGGCCGACAGCCGCGCCAGGCCGGCTCCGCGGTCCAGTGCCAAGACCGAGAGGAGGAGCAAGAGGCCGCCGAGGGTGGCGCGGAGGGCGTTGAGCCGGATGGAGTCGAAGGTTGCCGAGAGGGTGCGGACGAGGAGGCTGATGAACGTCCACGTGACGGCCGAGCCGAGGGCGGCGAGCGCGCCCAGCGCGGGGCCCGAGAGGAGATCCAAAGGGACCCGGCGGCTACCGGGTGTCCAGGAGGTACTGCTCGGCGGCGGCGAGCCCGGCGCCCAGGCGGAGGTCCACGCCGAAGCTCTTGAGCGTCAGCTCCACTCCGGCGAGGCCGCCCAGGAGCTCCAGCTCGTTCAGGCTTCCCAGGTGGCCGATCCGGAACACCTTCCCTTTGACGTCGCCTAGCCCCACGCCCAGGGACATGTCCAGCGTCTTCCAGGCGTGGGCGATGTAGGCGTCGGAGTCGAGTCCCGTCGGCATCACCACGGCGGTGAGGGTGTTCGAGTACTCGGCGGGGTTCTGGCAGAGAAGCCGGAGACCGAACGCCTGCACCGCGCGCCGGCACGCTTCCCCGAGCCGCGCGTGGCGCTTGAAGACGTTGGGGAGCCCCTCCTCGCTCAGCATGCGGACACTCTCCCGGAGACCGAAGAGCAGGCTCGTGGCCGGCGTGTAGGGGAACTCGCCGCGCTTGTTGCGTTCGACAACCGGGGCCCAGTCCCAGTAGGCGCGGGGGCACTTGGCTTTCTCGCTCGCGTGGACCGCCTTGTCGCTCACCGCGAGGATCGCCAGGCCGGGGGGAAGCATCAGGCCCTTCTGGGGACCGGTCAGGGCCACGTCGACGCCCCACTCGTCCACGCGAAAGTCAATCGAGGCCAGCGAGGACACCACGTCCACGAGAAGGAGCGCCGGGTGGCGGGCCCGATCGAGCGCCGCGCGAATCGCCGCCACGTTGGACGTCACGCCGGTGGAGGTCTCGTTGTGGACGACGAGGACGGCGCGGCACTGGTGGGCCCTATCATCACGGAGTCGCTCCTCCACCTGATCGGCCGGGACGCCGGCACCGTAGGACAGATCCAATCGGTCAACGTCGATCCCGTAGGCGGACGCCGTCTTGGCGAAGCCGGTGGAGAAATGCCCGTTCACGCAGGCGAGCACCCGATCGCCGGGAGAGAGCGTATTGACCAGGCACGCCTCCCACGCTCCAGTGCCCGAGCCGGGATAGATCACGATCTGTCCCTCGTCCGTTTGAAAGATGCCCTTCAGGCCTTCTAAGCACTCGTGGACGAGGGCGGCGAACCTCGGCCCGCGATGATCAATGATGGACTCGGACATGGCCCGCACGATGCGCTCCGGCACCAGCGTGGGCCCCGGAATCTGGAGGAACGGCCGGCCTGACATAGCCCGAGTCTAGGCGATCGGCCGGCCGAACTCAAGCGCCGACGAAGTGGCTGACCTCCATGGCGTCCTGGCCGAAGTCCTGCTCCCGGCTCTCGTACCGGCCGCTCCGCCTGACGTAGGCGAGGTAGTCCTTGAGCTGAGACTTGAAGATCTTCGTGTTGTCTGCCACCACCCAGGCGCCCTTGGCGAGCCGCGGCTCCAAGGCCCGGAGATACTCCAGGTACTCCTCCTTGGCCGCGTCAATGAGGGCGAAGTCGAAGCGGCTCCCGAGGAAGGGGAGCACGCGGCGGGCGTCTCCCACGATCACGCGCACGCGCGACTTGAGCCCGGCGGCGGCCACGTTTCGCCCGGTGATCCTCCCCATGTAAGGGTTCAGTTCGATCGAAATGAGGCGGCCTCCGGGTGGAAGGTTCCCCGCGATGACGATCGCGGAGTAGCCGATGAGCGAGCCGATCTCCACCGCTCGTCTCGGACGATGCTTGTCTATGAGGCGGGCGACGAAGCGCGCCTTGTCGCGTCCGATCACGGGCAGAAACCAAGTCTGGACGGTCCGGTCCATCTGGCTCAGCATGGCGCGCGCGCGTTTGGTCATCGGGGCTTTTCCCTCCGTTCCAAGAGCGGGCCGAATCGTTTCCTGAACTCCTCCTCGCTCAGGTTCGCCGCCTTCGCGAGTGCTGGGAGGCGATCCGTGGCCAGATCCTCGGATTTCAGGCGGATCATGTAGGCCAGATGGGTCCGGTAGGAATCCGAGCTGATGTCCACGTAGCGGACTCTGACGCGTCCGGTGCGGCTATCGAGCATCTCTTGGAAGGGCACGGTGACGAGCCGGCCCCCCTGGATTGTGACCATAGCGCCCGTTCCCCCCTCCAGCAGAAACCGCGTGGCCCAGAACCCGAGGCTCCGGCAGTACTGGGTGTCGTAGCCGCCGGGGGGGGCGCAGCGCAGCTCGTAGCCGAGGTCCTTGGCCACGATGGTCACGTCGATCCCCCGCGCCTTGAGGCTCGCGGCTACCCGCTCTTTGAGGGCCCGCCCCAGGTCTAGCTCTGACAGTCGCACGTTGCCGTAACTGTCCTGTTCGACGGGTCCCAGGGTCTCGAGGTCCAGCTTTTCCGCTAATCCTTCGCTCAGGATCGCCACCCCGTGATCCCGACCCTGAACGCGCCGCTTGATGATCGCTCCCTCCAGGACGTCCACGAGCGCCTGGACGGGAATTCGGGATTCGGGAAACTCCTCGCCGATGACGGTAAGCGTGGCGGCCGCGGCCCCGCCGATCCCCAGCGCCAGGTGCCCCGCCCGGCGGCCCATCACCGTGACGAAGAACCAGCGCTCGGTCGTCGCAGCGTCGCGCATCAGATTGGAGACGAGCTCTTTGCCCAGGTTGACCGCGGTCATGTATCCGAAGGTGACGATCTCGTGGGGCAGGGGCAGGTCGTTGTCGATGGTCTTGGGCACGTGGGCGACGGCCAAGCGGCTGTGACTAGCTTTAGCCAGGCGCGAGGCGGCGAAGGCCGTGTCGTCCCCGCCGATCGTGAGGAGGTGCGTGACGCCCAGCTTGTCGAGGGCCTCGGTGGCGCTCCGAAGGGAGTCGGGGGATTTGGCCGGGTTCTCCCGTGAGGTCCGGAGGATCGAGCCGCCCTCGACGTGGATCCGGGACACGTCGCCGATCGTGAGTTCCTGGGCATGGGTGGTATCGCCCTGCGCAAGCCATCTGAAGCCGTCGAACACGCCGACTACGCGCGCCTCGCTGTTCCGGGCCTCGATGGTGGCGGCTGCGATCACCGCGTTGATGCCCGGCGCCGGTCCCCCGCCCACGAGGATGCCCAGGGTCGTCACGGGACGTCAGTACGAGCGCGGCAGGCCGAGGACGTGCTCGCCGATGTAGGCCAGGACCAGGTTCTGGTTGACGGGGGCCGTTCTGTAGAGGCGCGTCTCGCGGAACTTGCGCTCCACGTCGTACTCCTCGGCGTACCCGTAGCCCCCGTGGCAGTCGATGCAGGTGTTGGCCGCCTCCCAGGCCGCCTCGGCGGCGAGGTACTTGGCCATGTTGGCCTCGGCGCCGCACGGCTGCCCGGCGTCGAACAGGCGGGCGGCCTTGAGCCTCATCAGGTCTGCCGCTTCAACCGCCATATGAGCCTTCGCGATCGGGAACTGCACGCCCTGGTTGGCGCCGATGGGCTTGCCGAAGACGACCCGCTGGCTCGAGTAGGCCACGGCCTTCTCGATGAACCAGCGGCCGTCGCCGATGGAATCGGAAGCGACCAGGATGCGCTCGGCGTTCATCCCGTCGAGGATGTAGGTGAAGCCCTTCCCTTCCTGGCCGACGAGGCCGTCCGCCGGAATCTCCACGTTGTCGAAGAAGAGCGCGTTGGTGGAGTGGTTCATCATCATGCGGAGCGGCCGCACCTCCAACCCCTTGAGACCGCGGATGTCCACCAGAAACACGCTGAGGCCGTCGGTCTTCTTCTTGACCTGATCGAGCGGCGTCGTCCGGGCCAGCAGCAGCATCAGGTCGGACTGCAGCACGCGGGAGATGAAGATCTTCTGGCCGTTCACGACGTACCTGTCGCCCCGGCGCACTGCTGTCGTTTGAAGCTTCGTGGTATCGGACCCCGAGTTGGGCTCGGTGACCCCGAAGGCCTGGAGCCGCAACTCCCCCGTCGCGATCTTGGGGAGGTGGCGGCGCTTCTGCTCCTCGGACCCGTGGCGGAGGAGCGTGCCCATGATGTACATCTGGGCGTGGCAGGCCGCCCCGTTGCCGCCGGAGCGGTTGATCTCCTCGAGGATCAGGGAGGCTTCGAGGATTCCGAGCCCGGCCCCGCCGTACTCGTGGGGGATCAGCGCCGCCAGGTAGCCGGCCTTGGTCAGGGCGTTGACGAACGCCTCCGGGTACTCCCGCTTGGCGTCCAGCTCGCGCCAGTACTCGGGTGGGAACTGCTTAGAGAGGTCGTAGACCGCCGCCTTGAGGGCCCGCTGCTCGTCGGTCAGCGCGAACGTCACGTCCACCATGCTCAGCGGAATTCCTGCTCCAGGATCTCCGTGATGAAGCGGTCGATCGACACGGGGTAGAACCTGACGCGCGGGCAGAGGATCACCCCCGTGTCGATGATCTCGCGGCGCAGGAGCTCGTCCAGCGCCCGGCGGATCTGCGTCTCGGGGTCCCGATCGCTCCGGATGACCTTGAGGTCCTCGTGCTCCAGCGTGACCTGGTGCCGGGCGGTGTAGAGGAAGCTGAAGACCCGCGCCACGAGGGCCTGGTCCATCACCTCCTGCTCGTGGAAGAGGTCGCCGTAGGTCTGCCCGTGACGGCCGGGAGCGAGGACGAGCTTGGGCGACACGCGGATCTTCCCGCGGATCTCCACGGAGCGCTGGCTCTGCTCCTCCGGTGCCCCGACCAGGATGTACGGCAGGACGTGGTAGCCGGCGATGATCCCGCGCAGGGGTTTACGCAGTACCTGCGTCTGGTCGAAGATGCTCCGGAAAAGCTCCGGGTCCTGGGCTCTGTCGAACATGCTCGGTGGGCGGAATGCCGCCCGGAGGCTAGTGTACCAGATTTGCCTTCACCGCCGGCGACGGGCGGTCTTCTTCCGGGCGGCCTTTTTCCGGGGGAGGAACGCCGGCAGCACCTCCTCGACGTAGGCGCGCAGGGCGTCCCAGTCGAACGGCATCCTGACCCCGATGTTCAGGCGGACCGCAGCGGTCTTCTTGTACTCGGCGATTCGGTCCACGGCCTGCCGGGGGGTGCCGACGAGGAACCCGCCGATCCGCTGCTCGAGGGACGCGCCCCACTGGGCCTTCATCCGCTCGGCCTGGCGTTTGGCCCCCCGCTCGTCGGCGCCCATGTAGAACCCGACGTTCACGGTGCGCAAGACCTTGGCGGGATCGCGCCCTTCCTTGAGGCACCAGTCGTCGAGGATCCGGCTCTTCCGCCTGAACTCCTCCGGCGAGATGTAGGGGGCGTTCCAGCCGTCGGCGTACTTGGCCGCCGTTCGGAGCGTGCGCTTTTCCCCGAGGCCGCCGACCCAGATCCGGAGCGACTTCTGGAGCGGCTTCGGGTTGCAGCGCGCGTCGTTCAGCTGGAAGTAGCGCCCGTTGAAGTTCGCGATCCGCTGGGTGAAGAGGAGCCGCAGGACCTGCACGGCCTCCTCCAGCTGGTCCTGGCGGGTCCCGATCCGTTCGAAGGGGATGCCGAAGGCCTTGTATTCGGCCTCGTGCCACCCCGCGCCGATGCCGCATTCGACGCGCCCCCCCGACAGATGGTCGATCGTGCAGAGCGCCTTGGCGAGCACGCCCGGGTGGCGGTAGTTGACGCAGAAGACCAGGCAGCCGACGCGAAGGTGCTTGGTCTCGGCCGCGAGCGCCGCCATGGTGGAGACGGACTCGAAGCAGTCCAGGTCCCCGCCCCGGGGCGGGGACTCCTGGAAGTGGTCCGAGACCGAGAACCAGTCGAAGCCCGAGGCGTCGGCGAACCGCCAGAGGCGGCGCAGCTCGCCCTGCGGGCTGGCCAGATGCCCAACGTGCACGCCGAACGTCATCACTCCTCGATCCTCCCTAGGTTGTCTGGCTGCATACCGTTGAGGGGCAGAATTGTCAAGTGGCCCAGTCACCGGCTGGTGATCGTGAGGCCGCCGTCCACGGCGAGGACCTGGCCCGTCACCCAGCGGGACTCGTCGCTCGCCAGGTATACCGCGGCCCAGGCCACGTCCCAGGCCGTCCCCTCGTCCTGGATGGGGGCGGCGAGCCGGCGGCGTTCGCGGAGCTCGGCGGACATGCCCTCGGCGACCATCGGCGTGTACACGAACCCCGGGGCGATGCAATTGACGCGGATTCGATCTTTCGCCAGCTGGCCGGCGAGCGAGATCGTCAGGCCGATGACGCCGGCCTTGGCCGCGGCGTAGGCGGTCCGGCCGTGGGCCCTGAGAGCGGCCACCGAAGAGACGTTGATGATCGAGCCGCCCCCGGCCTCGACGAGGCGCGGGATGGCCGCCTGGGCGGCGAGAAACATGCTCTTCAAGTCCACGGCCAGCACCTGGTCCCACTCCTCCTCGGAGGTCTCCAGGAGGCCTTTGCGCGACTCGATCCCGACGTTGTTGTGGAGGATGTCGAGCCGGCCGTAGCGCTCAGAGGCCGCGGAGATCATGCGCTCGCAGTCGGAGCTCCGCGAGACGTCGGCCTGGAGCGGGGAGGCCTCCCCGTCTTCGGAGAGGATCATCGCGCAGGTCTCCTCCGCGCGCTCGATCACCCGATCCACGCAAAGGACCTGGGCGCCCTCCCGCGCGAAGAGGATGGCCGCGGCCTTCCCGTTGCCGAGGCCGGGGCCGCGCGACCCGGCGCCGGTGACGATGGCGACTTTTCCCTTCAAGCGGTCGGACATATGGCTAGGGCTTGAAGGAGGGGTCCACGTGGACGTCGAGGAGGTACGGGCCGCCGGACGCCAGGCCGCGCGCCAAAGCCGGGCCGATGTCGGCGGCCTTTTCCACGCGCTCGCCGGGGACGCCGAGGGCGTGGGCGAGCCCGACGAAATCAATCGCCGGCCGGTCGAGGTCCATCGCCACGTAGCGATTGTCCTGGGCCGAGAATCCTTTGAGCGCGTGCGTGCGCTGCTTGAGGATCCTGTAGCTACAGTTGTTGATGATGAGGAAGACGACGGCGAGGCCCTCGTGGGCGGCGGTCCAGAAGGCCTGGCTCGTGTACATGGCGCTTCCGTCCCCCACCAGCGCCACGACGGGGCGGCGCGGCAGTGCGAGCTTCACGCCGAGGGCCGCGGGCAGCCCCCAGCCGATGCCGCCCCCGCGAAGGCCGAAGAAGCTCTGAGGGTCCTGGCAGCGGAGGAGCTCCCGGAGGCCGCCTCCCGAGGAGATGGTTTCGTCCACGACCACCGCATCCGGCGGCAGGCACTCCGCCACGGCATGCACGAGGGCCAGGGGCGGGATGGGCCGCCGGTCGCTCTCGGCGCGCGCGCGTGTCCTGAGGTCGGCGACCCGTTGAGCGTGCCCCTTCTGCGCCTCTTCCGTCCGGCGCTGCGCCTCGGGGTGGCGGCCTCCGTTGAAGCGACGGCGCAGCGCCTCCGCCAGATCCGGCAGCGTGGCCTTCGGATCGCCCACGATCGCGACCTTCGCGGGATAGTTCTTCCCGATCGCCCACGCGTCCACATCGAGGTGGATGACCGCGAGGTCGCGCGGCATGGGCTCCACGTCCGACGGGAGCGACAGCAGGAACACGTCCCCCCCGACGGAGAAGAGCAGGTCGTACTGCTGGAGGAGCGCACGGAGGTCGGGGGCCAGCCGGGGAATTGCGCCCTGATAGAGCGGGTGGGTGAACGGAAAGCTGCACCGGCTGGCCATGCCCTCGGTGTAGACCGGCGCGCCGAGCAGCTCGGCCACCAGGATGAGCTCGGCGTGCGCGCCGCTCTGCGCCACGAGGTCGCCGGCGGTGACGAGCGGCCGTTTGGCCCGCGCCAGGAGGTCCGCGGCTCGCTCGAGGGCCTCGCGCGGGCCCCGGATCCGCGGGTCCACGCGGGTCGGCTCGCCGAGCTCCAGGTCGCGCTCGGCGTTCAGGACGTCCACCGGCAGGGAGAGGAAGACCGGGCCCGTCGGAGGGGTCAGAGCGACTTTGGCTGCCCGGTGGACGATGCGCGGCAGGTCCTCGAGCCGGTGGACCTCGGTGGACCACTTGACGTAGGGCTTGGCCACCGGCGGGAGCTCGGACCAGAGCACGGGCTCGGTCACGGAGAAGGACTGGTCGTGCTGGCCCGCGGTGAGGAGCAGCGGGGAGCCGGCCTTCCAGGCATCGTAGAGCATCCCCATGGCGTTGCCGAGTCCGGGGGAAATGTGGACGTTGACGGCGGCCAGCTTCCCGCTCGCCTGGGCGTAGCCGTCGGCCATGGCGATCACGACGGCCTCCTGAAGGGCGAGCACGTAGCGGATCTTCGGTTCGCGCGCCAGGCCGTCCATCAGCGGCAGCTCGGTGGTGCCGGGGTTGCCGAAGAGCAGGTCCACCCCTTCCTGCTTCAGGAGCTCCAGGAACGCCTGCTTTCCCGCCATGAACGGCATCGCGGCCTCCGGCTCCGGGTATGGGTCGCGGACGCCATCGTCCCCCAGGGCACCGGGGTTGTCAATCCGGCGCTTCCTTGACTCGGCCCCGACGCGACGGTAGGCTGAATCGTCCATGAAGCCGGCGCTCTCCTCGCCCTTTCTCCGAGCGTGCCGACGCGAACCCACCGACTACACGCCGGTCTGGCTCATGCGCCAGGCGGGGCGCTACATGCCGGAGTATCGCGCGATCCGGGAGCGCCTGGGTTTCCTGGAGCTCTGTAAGAATCCCGAGGCGGCGGCGGAGGTCACGCTCCTTCCCGTCGAGCGCCTCGGGGTGGACGCCGCGATCATCTTCGCCGACATTCTCCTCCCCGTGGAGGCGATGGGCGTGGGCCTGGAGTTCTCTCGGGGCGAGGGCCCCGTCATCCGGCGCCCGGTCCGCGGCGCCGCCGACCTGGGACGGCTGGCCGATGTGGATCCGCGCGAGGCGACGCCCTTCGTCTTCGAGGCGATCCGCAAGGTCAGGGCGGCGCTCAAGGAGCGCGTGCCGCTGATCGGCTTCGCCGGCGCGCCCTTCACCCTGGCCTCGTATCTGATCGAGGGCGGCCCCTCGCGGGAGTACCTCGACACCAAACGCCTGATGCACGACGATCCCGCGGCGTGGCGCCTCCTGATGGAGCGCCTCGTCGGGGTCACCGTGGGCTACCTGAACGGCCAGATCGCCGCGGGTGCTCAGACCGTCCAGCTCTTCGACAGCTGGGTGGGGATCCTCTCCCCCGACGACTACCGGGAGTTCGTGCTTCCCCATACGCGCGCGACCGTCAACGGGATCACCGCCGGCGTCCCCGTCATTCACTTCGGCACGGGCACGGCGGGGTTGCTCGAGCTCATGCGGGTGGCGGGCGGGGATGTGATCGGGCTCGACTGGCGCGTGGACCTGGGCGAAGGGTGGAGGCGGGTGGGCTACGACGTCGGGGTCCAGGGGAACCTCGACCCCGCGCTGCTCCTGGCCAAGCCCGCCGAGATCAGGCGCGAGGTGGAGGCGATCCTCCGGCGGGCGGGCGGCCGCCCGGGCCACATCTTCAACCTGGGTCATGGCGTCCTTCCCGAGACGCCCGTGGATCACGTGATCGCCTTCGTGGAGATGGTGCACGAGCTGTCGGCCCGATGAGCGCGGTCGATTCGGTGCTGTTGATCGCCTTCGGCGGGCCCGAGAAACCCGAGGAGATCCGCCCCTTTCTCCGGATCGTCGCCGCGGGCCGCCGGATCCCGCCCGAGCGCCTCGAAGAGGTGGCGCATCACTACGAGCTGATCGGCGGGCGCTCGCCTCTGAACGAGCTGACGAGACGCCAGGCGGAGGGGCTGCGCCGGGTCCTGAAGCGCGAGGGGATCTTCGCGCCCGTGTACGTGGGCATGAGGAACTGGCATCCGTTCTTTCACGAGACGCTGGCGGAGATGGCCGCGAGGGGCCACCGCCGCGCGCTCGGGATCATCCTCTCCGCGTTCCAGACCGAGGCGTCGTGGGGGCGCTACATGGGTGACGTCGCGGCGGCTCGCGAGAAGGTGGGCCCCGACGCCCCCGAGGTGGGGTACGCGCCGGCCTGGTTCGACCATCCGCGCTTCATCGAGACCATGGCCGACCGGGCGACCGATGCGCTCTCCCGGGTTTCCCCTGACCGCCGGAGCCTTACGCCGCTCGTGTTCACCGCCCATAGCGTGCCGAGCGCCATGGCCGAAGGGTCGCCTTACGTCGCGCAGTTCGAGGTGGCATCCCGCATGGTCGCGGCGCGGCTCGAGCATCCCCGCTGGTCGGTGGCCTATCAGAGCCGGAGCGGCTCACCGAGCGACGCCTGGCTCGAGCCCGACGTCGCCGACGCGCTCCCGAGGCTGGCGGCGGAAGGCGCGACGGATGCGGTCGTCGTCCCGATCGGGTTCGTGTGCGACCACGTGGAGGTGCTCTACGACCTGGACGTCGAGGCGCGAGCGGTAGCGCGGCAGCTCGGGCTCCGCTTTCATCGCGCGACGACCGCCAACGATCATCCGGCGTTCGTCGAGATGCTGGCCGATCTCGCGAGGGCTGGCCTCAAGGGGTAGCGGGATGGGGCGCCGCGTGGTGGTCGTGGGCGGGGGGGTAGCCGGCCTGGCCGCGGCGCATCGGCTCGCCGAGCTTTCCGGGGAGCGTGGCGCTCCGCTCGAGCTCACGCTCCTCGAGGCGCGCGGTCGCGTCGGCGGCACGATCGCCACCGAGCGCGCCCAGGGTTTCCTGATCGAAGCGGGACCCGACTCCTTCATTTCGGAAAAGCCCTGGGCGTTGGCGCTCTCGGAGCGACTCGGCCTCGTCGACCGCCTGGTCCGCACCGAGGACCGGTTTCGCCGTACCTACGTCGTCCGCGCCGGGCGCCTCGAGCCGCTCCCGGACGGCTTTCAGCTCCTCGCCCCGGCGCGTCTTCGGCCTTTCGTCTCCTCCCGCCTCTTCTCCTGGCCCGGCAAGCTCCGGATGGCGATGGACCTGGTCCTGCCCAGGCGCCTCGGCGCGGACGACGAGAGCCTGGGCTCGTTCGTCCGTCGCCGCCTGGGCACCGAGGCGCTGGAACGGGTCGGCCAGCCGCTGGTCGCCGGGATCTACGCCTCCGACCCCGATACTTTGAGTCTCGCCGCGACGATGCCGCGCTTTCTCGAGATGGAGCGCGCGCACCGGAGTCTCATCCTGGCCCTCTGGCGCGCCTCGCGCAGGGTTCAGGGCGTGAGCGGGGCGCGCTGGAGCCTCTTCGTGACCTTGGCCGGCGGGATGGAGGAGCTGGTGCGCGGGCTGGCCGGCCGCCTGCCCCCGGGCTCGGCGCGCCTCAACGCGCGGGTGGTGGGGCTCGGCCGCGAGGGGGAGCGCTGGCGCGTCGGCCTGGCGGATGGGAGCGGCCTCGACGCCGATGCCGTGATCGTCGCCGCCGAGGCCCACCAGGCGGCACGGATGGTCCGCTCTCTCGACCCGGCCCTCGCCCACCTCCTCGAGGCGATCCCGTACGCCTCGTCGGCCACGATCACGCTCGCCTACCGTCGGGACGAGATCCGCCACCCGCTCGACGGCTTCGGTTTCGTCGTGCCGCGGCTCGAGCGGCGGCCGATCCTGGCCTGCACGTTTTCCAGCGTGAAGTACCCGGGCCGCGCGCCGGCGGGCCACGCGCTCCTCAGGGTCTTCGTCGGCGGAGCCCAGGACCGTGGGGTCCTCGAGGAGGACGACGAGCGGATTGTCGCCGTTGTCCGGGGAGAGCTGGGCGAGCTCCTCGGCATCACCGCACCGCCGCTCCTGACCCGGCTTCACCGCCATCCGGCCTCGATGCCGCAATACCAGGTCGGGCACCTGACGACCGTGGAGGCGATCGAGCGGCGACTGAAGGGCCACCTGGGGCTCGCCCTGGCGGGAGGCGCCTACCGCGGGGTCGGCATCTCCGACTGCGTCCGCTCGGGAGAAGACGCCGCCTCCGCTGTGTCATAAGGTCAGTCCAGCTCGCTAAAAAAGGCTTCTTGACATTCTTGATCGGGAATAGTATGTTGCCCCATCTATGACTCCGCTTTCTCTCAACCGCGCGATTCGTCCCCATGGGGGGGTGCTCGTGGATCGAGTGCTGCGTGGGGAGGTTCGGGAGGAGGCCGGCCGGCGGGCTGCTTCTCTGAAACGCATCGCGCTGAACGCCCGCACGATGTCAGATCTCGAGTTGATCGCGGTCGGGGCCTACAGTCCTCTCGAAGGCTTCATGGGCCAGGCCGATTACCGGAGCGTCCTTTACGAGATGCGCTTGGCGAACGGCCTTGCCTGGACCCTTCCGATTACGCTCGCCGTTCGACGCGCCGACGCTGACGCCCTCCGGGAAGGCGAGGACGTCGCCCTCGTGTCCCCTTGGGAGGAGCCGCTCGGGATCCTTCACCTGGAAGAGCGCTTTCCCTACGACGGGCGGGAGGAGGCCCGCCTTGTCTACGGGACCGAGGACCCGGGTCACCCGGGGGCCCAGTACCAGTTGGCCCGGGGGGATGTGCTGCTGGCCGGCAAGGTGGACCTGATCGGCCGCCCTCCTTTCAGGGGATTCGAGGCCTACCGCCTCGATCCCGCCGCCACGCGGGCTCGCTTCGAGGAGCTCGGATGGCGGACCGTCGTGGGCTTTCAGAGCCAGCACCCGATCCACCGCGCCCACGAATACATCCAGAAGTGCGCCCTGGAGCCGCTGGATGGCCTCCTGATTCACCCGCTCGTGGGCCAGACCAAGCTCGACGAGGTTCCCTCGGAGGTCCGCGTTCGCTGCTATCAGGTCCTGGTCGGGCAGTACTACCCCAAGGATCGCGTCGTCCTCGCCGTGTTTCCCGGCGCCATGCGCTATGCCGGGCCGCGGGAGACGGTTTTCCACGCCCTCGTCCGGAAGAATTACGGCTGCACCCACTTCATCGTCGGCCGCGAGTACGCGAGCGTCGAGGCCGCGTCGTCTCCGGTGACCGTGGATGAGCTCTTCCGCCGCTTCACCCCGGAAGAGCTTGGCGTGGTCCCCCTCTTCTTCGACGAGACCTTCTACTGCCGTCGGTGCGAGGCCGTCACGTCCCCCAAGACCTGCCCGCACAATCCGTTGGACCGTATGGCGCTGAGCGGGACCCTGGTCCGCGAGCTCCTGGGACGGGGCGAGGCGCTCCCCGCCGAGTTCACGCGCCCGGAGGTCGCCGAGATCCTGCGGAACTGGGTGCGCGGGCCCGTGGAGGCCCCTCCGGCGCCGCAGCCCGTCAAGGAGACCAAGGCCCAGCGGGCGGAGCGGCTCAAGCGCGCGCTGAACCCCTGGGAAGCCTACCCGGAGATCGTCCGGTTCGCCCGCGAGGGATATCAATCGATCCCGGCCGAGTGGCTCAACACCTATTTCCGCTGGTGGGGGGTGTACACGCAGGGCGATGGCATCGGCGCGGTGGGGGGGAAAGGTGGGGAGGGGAAAGCCGTCCCCTACTTCATGGTCCGGATCCGGATCCCGAACGGCGTCCTCCTCGCCCACCAGCTGCGCACGATCGCCGATCTGGCCGAGCGGCACGCGCGGGGGATCGCGGATCTCACCGTCCGCCAGAACGTCCAGCTCCACTGGGTGAGGATCGAGAGCCTCCCCGAAATTTTCCAGAGCCTCTGGCGGTGCGGGATCACGACCATGGGGTCGTGCGGCGACGACACCCGCAACATCACCGGCTGCCCCCTCGCGGGCGTGGATGGCGACGAGATCGTGGACGCCTCACCGCTGGTCCAGGCGGCGACCCGGATGCTCAACGGCAACCCGGACTTCTACAACCTCCCGCGCAAGTACAAGATCTCGATCACCGGCTGCCGCGTCTGGTGCTCGTATCCCGAGATCAACGACATCGGCATGACCGCGCTCCGGCGCCCCCAGACCGGCGAGGTCGGCTTCTCGGTGCGGGTGGGCGGCGGGCTCTCGACCGATCCCCACCTGGCTCTTCGCCTCAACGCCTTCGTCCGCTGGAACCAGGTGCTTCCCGTCGTCAGGGGGATCTCGGAGATTTTCAGGGACAGCGACGTGCTGCGCCAGAACCGCGAGAAGGCGCGGCTGAAGTTTCTCTTCCTCACTCACGGCTGGACGGCCGAGCGCTTCCAGGAGGAGCTGGAACGCCGCGTCGGCTTTGCGCTGGACGCGGCGGTCGCCGAGGAGCCGCCCGAGGACGTCTACCGGGACCACGTGGGAATCCATCCGCAGAAGCAGGACGGTTACTGCTACGCGGGACTCGCGGTCCTCCGGGGGCGCATGACCCCCGGCGAGATGCGGGCCGTGGCGGACCTCGCCGACCGACACGGGACGGGTGAGCTCCGGGCGACCATCATGCAGAACCTCCTCATCCTGAATGTGCGGCGCGAGCGGGCCGCCGCGCTGACGGGGGAGATTGAGGCGTTGGGGCTCCGGATCAACGCCTCGCCCTTCTGGCGGGGCACCATCGCGTGCACGGGGACCGAGTTCTGCAAGCTCGCCCTGAGCGAGACGAAGAACTTCGCGCGGTGGCTGGTGGAGGATCTCGAAACGCGGCTGCCGGGGTTCGGGCAGCACCTCAAGATCCACGTCACCGGCTGCCCGAACAGCTGCGGCCAGCACTGGATCGCCGACATCGGGATCGAGGGGAAGAAGATGAAGGCGGAAGGTCAGATGGTGGACGCCTACTATTTCTTCGTGGGGGGGGCCGTGGGGAAACACCAGGCCAAGGCCCGCCCGATCGGCTATCGCGTTCCCGCGACAGAGGTTCCGGGGGCCATCGAGCGGCTGCTCAGGGCGTACCTTGCCGACCGGCGAAACGGCGGGAACTTCCGCCAGTTCTGCGCCCGGCATACGGACGAGGAGATCCGAGAGTTCCTGGCAGGTCAGGAGGTCGCCGCGGTGGCGCGCGATCCCTCCCCCGGGCGCCCACCTCACGGCGTGGATGGCTGACGAGCGGACCGTGCACTCGCTTCACGGAAAGACCATTGCGATCACCGAGGCCCGGCGGGCCGCTGAGCTGGTCAGTCTCATCACGAAGCTCGGCGGAGTCCCGTGCTCGGCACCGGCGGTCCGAGAGGTCCCGCGCCGGGACCAGCGCCCGGCCCTCGATGCGCTCGAGCGCATCTGCCGTCGGGAAGTATCGGTCATTGTTTTTCTCACCGGGGTGGGGACCCGCGCCTTCTTCGGCCTGGCGGCCGCGGCGGGGAAGCGGGAGGTGCTCTTGAAGGCGCTCGGGGGCATGTTCGTCGCGGCCCGCGGGCCCAAGCCGGTCGCGGTGCTCCGCGAGGCAGGGGTGCGAATTGACCTGGTGCCCAAGGAGCCGACCTCGGAGGGCTTGTTGGGGGGTCTCCCGGAGGATCAACTCCGCGGACGCGTGGTGGCCGTTCAGCTCTACGGCGAGGAGAACCCCTTCCTCGTCGAGGGGCTTCGGGCGCGGGGCGCCACGGTGCTCGAAATCCCTCTCTATGAGTGGGCGCTCCCGGAGGATCAGGAGCCGCTGGTCCGATTGATTCAGGACCTCATCGCGGAGCGGATTGACGTCGTCGCCTTCACGAGCTCGCCCCAGATCAAGCACCTCTTCGTCGTGGCGGACCGCCTTGGGCTGCACGATGAGCTGATCGCCGCGCTCCGCCAGAAGGTCACCGTGGCCGTGGTCGGCCCCGTCTGCCGGGCGACACTGGCCGAGCACGGGATCGCGCCGCGCATCCAGGCCGACAAGGGAACCATGGGCGCCCTCGTCCACGCCATCGCCGACCATCTGGCGGGGGCGGAGGCTGGCGCGGGGAAGGCAGGGTGATGGCGTACTATCCGCTCTTTCTCGATCTGACCGGGCGGCCGTGCGTCGTCATCGGCGGCGGCCCGGTGGCCGAGAGGAAGGTCGAGGGGTTGCTCGCGGTCGGCGCATCGGTCACCGTGGTCAGCCCGTCGCTCTGCCCCGCCCTCGAGGCCTTGGCCAGGGAGCGCCGGATCCGCCACGTGGGGCGGGAGTACGCTCCCGGCGACCTCGCCGGGTATCAGCTCGCCTTCGTTGCCACCGACGACGGCGAGGTGAATCAGGCCGTTTCCCGGGAAGGGCAGGCGCGGGGCGTGTGGGTCAACGCCGCCGATGACCCCGCCCATTGCGATTTCATTCTCCCCTCCGTCCTGCGGCGCGGCGACCTCGTGGTCGCGGTCGCGACCGGCGGGGCGAGCCCGGCGCTGTCCCGGGCTGTCAGAGAGGAGCTCGAGGCGTACTTCACCCAGGATTACGCCGCGCTCGCGGAGGTCGTGGCGGAGGTCCGGCGCGAGCTGAAGGGGCGGGAGCGCGTCCCGGGGGCGGATGCGTGGGCGAGGGCGCTGAACGGGGACCTCCGCCGCTTGATCGCGGAAGGGCGGCGGGAGGAGGCCAGGGCGCATCTTTTGCGGCGACTCGGAGCGGGGGCATGCGGCTAGGCACGGTGCATCTGGTCGGTGCGGGCCCCGGCGATCCCGGGCTCATCACGGTGCGGGGCCTGGCGCTCCTCCGGCAGGCGGAGGTGGTCATCTATGACCGTCTGGTCAATCCGGCGCTCCTGGACGAAGCGCCGCCCGAGGCCCTCAGGATCTTCGCCGGCAAGGTGACGGGAACCCACTGTCTGCCGCAGGAGCAGATCAACGCCCTCCTCGTCGCTCACGCCCGGCGCGGCCGC
>Ga0209515_10003844_pt1 | contig 20866 bp, 18 predicted proteins | sample Subgroupgradi54m_FD_187454 | JGI IMG/M metagenome (GOLD analysis project Ga0209515, IMG submission 187454) | Subsurface groundwater microbial communities from S. Glens Falls, New York, USA - GMW60B uncontaminated upgradient, 5.4 m (SPAdes)... ...
GGATGTCAGCGCAACGACCAGCACCGCCGCGGCAATCAGCCGTGGCCGGTGGTTCGCGGTCGTGCGCGTGTTCCCCTGGGGCACGTGTGTCTGCGGCATTTCCGCCTCCTCATCGCGGCTCTGTCGGTGTGACGGTGGAGTCGTCCGGAACGGTATCGGTGCCGGCGTCCGCGCGACGACCGGCGCTGGCGCGACCACGGGCGCCGGTGCAGGCGCGGGTGCTTGCGCAACCGCGGGCACGGGCGCAGGTACAGGCGTCGGCGCAGGCGCGGGGATCGGCGCGGGTGCCGGTGTGGCAACGGTCATCGGCGTGGGAGCCACCGCAACCGGCGTGGGCGCCGGCGTCACGGCTGGCGTCGGCGCGGGCGCGGGCCTCGCGGCCGGTGCGGGCGCCGGAGCCGGCCGCGCCACTTCGATCTGATCGAAGCGGCCGTACTCGCGGAGGAAGGCTTCGAGCTTGTCCTGCGATGCGGCATGCTCGCCGGCCTTCAGTCCCACCTCGAGCGCGTGGCGCGCCTCAACGGCCGACGCAAACCAGCGCGTCGGCTCGAGCGACAGCGCCTGCGCGAGCCACGCGCGCAGCCACTCTGGAATCGGCTCGAACGCGCCGCCCAACCCGAAGCTGCCGTTGGCAAGCGAAGCGATCTCGCCCGGATACTCGTCGTCCGCGATCGGACGGCCAAGCAGCAGCGCGAGCGCAATCATGCCGAGCTGTGCGACGTCGGCGCGTCGATCGAGCAGCGGCGCATTCACCGCCATCGGCAGCGCGATCCGCAGGTCCTTCCAGTAGCGCTCCGGCGAGTGCCGCAGCTGTCCGAGTGCGGCGCCAAGAACATGTTCGACGAGGATGACGCGTCCGGTTGACGTGACGATGACGCGTTCGGCCGCCAGCGTGCCGTGGCACGCATCGGGCGCGTCGTCGTGCAGTTCGGCCATCGCTGTGGCGAGCTGATGAATGAGGCACAGCGCGGATTCGACGTCGAGCGGAAGCAGGTTCTGCTCCGCGACCGCGAGCATCCGCGAGAGCCTGACTCCAGGAACGGCCCTCGACACGATGGCGAGCTTCGCGCCGTCGGGCACATGCTCGACGTCGTAGACGCGCGCCAGGTGTTCGCTGCGAACGTGCGCGAGGCGATTGAGGCGTTCCCGGACGAGGAACTCGAATGACGGGATCGGCGCGAAGGCGTCACGCAGGACGAGGACTTCAATCAGCCCGTCGGTGCCCTCCCGGCGGTACCTGGTGCCAAGTCCGTCTTTGAAGGTCGCCTGCCGCGGCTCGTGAACACGCGTGCCGGCTGTTTCCATACGCGCGCGTAAGACCAATCGGCATGCCAGCGGCGGATCCGCCAGAATCGCGCGTGTCAGACGAAAAGCGACGCGTCGCTATTGCAGGATTGTCTGCCGGTTCCGAATTCCGTCGATGATGCCCGGCATTTCACATTGTCGTTCGAGTCTTATTGCGTGACTTCCATTCCTTTGGCGTTGTACGCCGCTGCAGCCGCGGGACTGTGGAGGAATTTGATCAGCGCGGCGACACCTGGAGACGTCGCCGCCTTCGGAGACGACGCCGCCGAGAATCCGAGATAGGTCTGGAAGTCGGAAGGAAGCGGTCCTGCGAGCTCAACACCTGGCTCCGGAAGAATTTCGCTCACGAGCGTCAGCACGAGATCCGATTCGCCTTTCGCAACTGACGCCGGCGCGGCGCCGGCCGCGGTGAGATGCGACTTCGGCTGCAGATCTTTCGCGATCCCGAGCCGCTCAATCATCTTGTCGATTGCCGGACGACTCGCGCCGTTGCCCGTATAGGCGATCGCCTTCGCGTTGAGCAGCGCCTGCTTGATGGCGGCGGCGGTGCGCACGTCTGGTTTCGGCGCGCCCGTGCGGAAGCCGACGCCGATGCCGACTCGCGCCAGCTTCGTGCGCAGCGCCGGCGAGAGTTTGCCTGCCTTGATGAGCGCGCCCATCGCATCATCGGTAAGGATCGCGACGTCGAACGCTTCACCCTTCTCGATCCGATCGCGCAGCGTCGCTGTCGTGTTGAAGTCGATCGACAGCGTCGCGCCGCTCGCCTTCTCGAGCTGCGGGCGCAGCGCCTCCACGGCGGCCTTGACGCCGTTGGAGGCGAGGATGCGAAGTTCAGCGGCGTGTGCTGATGCGGCGCCGAGGCCAAGGGCGGCAACGAGAATCGAGAAGGTCGTCGAAAGTTTTCGCATAACGTCTCCGCGAATGGTCAGCTGATGGTCCATCCTCGCTGACGGTGGTACTCAGTCACAAGCTCTTGAAGGCAATCATGTGTCAGCGCAGCTGCCGGATCGCCCGGGAGCGGCGTCGTCAGGAAACGTTCGGGCAGCGTATCCTCCTCGCGGGTCCAACCCGCGAGCAGGTTCACCTCTCGCTTCGCCGCGACGATGCGCCGGGCGGTCTCACGAAGCTCACCGGCAGTGACATCCCAGCCGGTCACCTGCCGCAGCATGTCGCTGGCCTCGGTATAGAAGTCCGCGAACACGCCGCGCAGAAACTTGCACAGAATCAGCGAGTCCATGAGAGCGGACCTGTCCTCGGTTTCGATGGCGTGGCGTACCGAATCGAGCGTAGCGTGCCTGCGGTCGACTTTGTCAGAAAAATCCACCTCGTACGCGCCGCTGCGATTGTGATCCGCGCCGCGAGCACCGACCGCAAAACCAAGCGCCATCGTCTGCAGTGCCCGCGGCTCGTAACCGGGAATCTCCAGTCCCTTGACCTGCGGCGCAAACGCCATGCTGCCATGCCCGATGGCCAGCGCGGCTCGACGGCTTCCTTCCCCGAGGAGACGCCCGATGCCCTCACGCCGGCCGATCAAATCGATCGCCCGTATCACGGCCTCGCCGCTGCCGAACGTGAGCCAGGACTCGTCGAGCAAGCCACGCTCCACACACTCCATCGCGAACGCGATGGTGCCTCCCGTGCTGATCGTGTCGATACCGAGCTCGTCGCAACGCTGAGACGCGCGCAGAACGGCGTCGCCGTCCCCCACTCCACAGAGCGACCCGAGCGCAAAGAGGCTTTCGTATTCCAGGCGCACGCCAGTGCCATCGACTTCGTAAAGGTGTTCGCAGCCGATGGTGCACGCGACACAGCTCGCCCGGGCGCGCGGATGGCCCGCGCTCAACTCCGCAGGCGAGAGGCTCGCCGCCTGTTCGAACGTTCCGCTTTGAAAATTCCGCGTCGGCAGCGCACCGAACCGATTGAGCGTCACGAGGTTCGTCGCTGTTCCCAGCTCGCGGTACTTCGCGGTCGCTGGGCCGAGCGAGCGCTCCGACAGATCGCGGCTCAATTCCGTGAGCCCGCGTGGATGAGCGTAGTCGCAGTGGCGCGTTCCGCGAACCGCAACAGCCTTGATGTTCTTGCTGCCAAGCACGGCCCCGCTGCCACCGCGTCCAGCGTGCCGCCCGTCATGGGAAATCGTTGCGTAACGGACACCACGCTCGCCGGCGGGCCCGATCGACGCAATCCGGTAATCAGCGCCAAGGCTGGCGCGCACTTTTTTTTCTGCCGGCGAACAGGCGTCGCCGCGTATGTCTTCCGCCGGCTCCAGACGAACCTCGCCGTCATCAATCACGAGCAGCGACAGCCGGCTCGCGCGCCCGACGATGACGATGGCATCGCAGCCACAACGTTTGCCGGCCAGGGCAAAGCCGCTGCCCGCGAGCGAGTCGTTGACCCGGTCGGTCAACGGGCTCCGGCTGACGACCGCAAACTTGGCCGACGTGGTGAGCGGAGTACCGACAAGCGGACTGAACGCAAACACGAGAGGAGCGTCCGGCGAAAGCGAATCGGCCATCGCGCCGCCCTCGTCAAGGAGCAACCGTGTCCCGAGGCCGCTGCCACCGATGTACTGCCGCAGCAACGCCTCTGACAGCGGCACGCGCTCGGCGCGGCCGCGTGAGACATCGATACGGAGATAGCAGCCGTGATACCCGAATGGCATGGTTCGGCGACCTAACCGCCGACGTCGGCAGACAGGAGCAACAGGCGATCGTTGGCGGCCAGCGACGTCTTCGGATCGCTGACAAACGCATCGCCGTTGAGATTGGCGGCAATGGACAAGTCCAGACGGTCCGCCGTGATGAGTTCGCGCAACGCGGGGAACCGGATGGCGAGGGTGGCGAGCAGCTGGCCAAGGGTCTCCGCGTCGACTTCTGTTTCGGAGACACCAGCGCGCTCGCGAGGAATCCCCAGGAACTCAACGTGCATGGTGTAACTTTAATCGGTTCCCATGACCCCGTCCAAAGGCAAAGGCTCACGGGTGCGCGCGACGCCAAAGGGCCGCGCGGTTGACACTCGAGCGCGGGAACAAGTCGTCTCGCTGCTGGGCGACGCGCCCCTGCGCCGCGATCTCCTCATCGAGTACCTGCATCTGATCCAGGATCACTTCGGCTGCCTGTCCGCGGCGCATCTCGTCGCACTCGCCGCCGAGATGAAGATGGCGATGGCCGAGGTCTATGAGGTGGCCACGTTCTATCACCACTTCGACGTGGTGAAGGAAGGCGACACGCCTCCGCCGCCCCTCACCGTGCGCGTCTGCGATTCGATTGCCTGCGAGCTTGCGGGATCGCGCGAGCTGCTCACCGCGCTGCCGGGGATGCTCGGCACAGGCGTTCGCGTGCTCCACGCGCCGTGCGTCGGCCGCTGCGACACCGCACCCGTTGCCGTCGTCGGTCAGAATCCGGTGCCGCATGCCACCGCGGAGAAGGTGAGCGCGCTCGTGCGGGCTGGAGCCGTCAGGCATTCCAGCACCGACGTGCTCGTGACGCCGGGCCATGTCGATTACGCGGCGTACCGCGCGAGCGGCGGGTACGCGCTCGCCGCAGCCTGCGTCAGCGGCGAACGAACCGCCGCCGACGTCATGACGCTGATGGAAGACTCGGGTCTGCGGGGTCTTGGCGGCGCCGGCTTCCCTGCAGGCCGCAAGTGGAAAATCGTCGCGGCAGAACCTGCTCCGCGCCTGCTGGCGATCAACATCGACGAAGGCGAGCCCGGGACGTTCAAGGACCGCTATTACCTCGAGCGCGATCCCCACCGTTTTCTCGAAGGCGCGATCATCGCCGCGTGGGCTGTCGGCATCGATGACGTTTATATCTACTTGCGCGACGAATACCACGGGTGCCGCGCCATCCTGCAGCGCGAGCTCGCCAGCCTTTGCGACGATCCGCCGTGCAGGATTCCACGGTTCCATCTTCGACGCGGCGCCGGCGCCTACATCTGCGGCGAAGAATCGGCGATGATCGAATCGATCGAGGGGAAGCGCGGCGAGCCGCGACTCCGTCCGCCGTACGTGGCACAGGTTGGCCTGTTCGGCCGTCCCACGCTCGAGCACAACATGGAGACGCTGCACTGGGTGCGCGACATCCTCGAGAAGGGACCGGACTGGTTTGCCGGCCATGGGCGGAACGGCCGCAAGGGACTGCGCGCATTCTCGGTGAGCGGCCGCGTCAAGCGACCGGGTGTCCACCTCGCGCCCGCGGGCATCACCCTGCTGGAACTCATCGACGAATACTGCGGCGGCATGCTCGATGGACACACCCTGTACGGATATCTTCCGGGCGGCGCTTCCGGCGGGATCCTGCCAGCCTCGATGGCGAACGTGCCGCTCGACTTCGATACCCTCGCTCCGTACGGCTGCTTCATCGGTTCGGCCGCCGTGGTGGTGCTCTCGGATCGAGATACCGCGGCCGCCGCAGCCCGCAACGTGATGAAGTTCTTCGCGGACGAATCCTGTGGCCAGTGCACGCCCTGCCGGGTCGGCACGCAGAAGGCTCTGCAGCTCATGTCCGAGCCGCGGTGGGACCAGCCGCTGCTGGAGGAGTTGTCACAGGCGATGGTGGACGCGTCGATCTGCGGACTGGGTCAAGCCGCTCCCAACCCCGTGCTCTCAGTGTTGAAGTATTTCCCAGCGGAAGTCGACTGATGGTGACCTTCACCCTCAACGGGAAAACCCTCGTCAGTCGCACCAACCAGACGATTCTCCAGATCGCACACGAGCACGGCATCGAGATCCCTCGACTCTGCTACATGGAAGGCATGCGTGCGGACGGGAATTGCCGCACCTGCATGGTCGAGATCACAGGCGAGCGTGTACTCGCGCCGTCGTGCTGCCGCTCTCCGAAGGACGGCATGGAGGTCACCACCAACAGCGCGCGCGCCATCACCAGTCAGAAGATGTCGATCGAGCTGCTGCTGTCGGATGTCCCCGAGACCTCGTACACGTTTAATTCGGAGCTCGATCTCTGGGCGAAGAAGATGGGCGTCGGCACGCCACGCTTTCGCCGGCGGCCGCAGCCCGTAGAGGACCTCTCGCATCCCGCGATCGACGTCCACCTTGACGCATGCATCCAGTGCAAGCGCTGCGTCCGCGCGTGCCGGGAGGAGCAGGTCAACGACGTCATTGGATACGCGTTCCGCGGCAGCCATTCGAAGATCGTGTTCGACCTGGACGATCCCATGGGCGACTCGACATGCGTCGCCTGCGGTGAGTGCGTCCAGGCGTGTCCGACAGGCGCGTTGACACCGGCTCGCGGCGTCGCCAAGGTGGTGCCGCAGAAAGCCGTCGACTCGGTGTGTCCCTACTGCGGCGTCGGTTGCCAGCTCACGTATCACGTCACAGACAACAAGATCTTGTACGTGCAGGGAAAAGACGGCCCCGCGAATGCGAGCCGCCTGTGCGTGAAGGGGAGATACGGATTCGATTACGTCCAGCATCCGCATCGGCTCGGGAGGCCGTTGATCCGCAAGCCGGGAATGTCGAAGCACAAGGACTTTGTCGTCGATCCGGAGAACTGGCATGAGGTATTCCGCGAGGCGACGTGGGAGGAAGCACTCGAGGTCGCGGCGAACGGTCTGCGCACGGCACGCGATAGCTACGGCAAGCGCGCGCTTGCCGGCTTCGGCTCAGCGAAGGGGACCAACGAAGAGGCGTACCTCTTTCAGAAGCTCGTACGCACCGGGTTCGGATCCAACAACGTCGATCACTGCACGCGCCTTTGCCACGCTTCAAGCGTCGCCGCGCTCATGGAGGGCATCAACTCCGGCGCGGTGTCGAACCAGGTGCGCGACGTGGCGAACGCCGAGGTCTTGTTCGTCATCGGCGCGAATCCGACGATGAACCATCCGGTCGCCGCGACGTGGATGAAGAACGCCGTCAAGCGGGGCGCCAGGCTGATCGTCGCCGATCCGCGCCGCAGCGATCTCTCGCGTCATGCCACGCACTATCTGCAGTTCAACCCCGACACCGACGTCGCACTGCTGAACGCGCTCCTCCATGTGATCGTCCAGGAGGGCCTGGTGGACGCTGAGTTCATCCGCGATCGCACGTCGGGTTATGACGCGCTCGTCGAGAACGTACGCACCTTCTCGCCCGAAGCGATGGCGCCGATCTGCGGCATCGATGCCGAGACCATCCGCAAGGTCGCGCGGCTGTACGCAACGTCCAGCGGTTCGATGATCTTCTGGGGCATGGGGATTTCCCAGCACGTGCACGGCACTGACAACGCGCGCTGCCTCATCGCCCTGGCGTTGTCGACGGGACAGATCGGCAAGCCGGGCTCCGGCCTGCATCCGTTGCGGGGCCAGAACAACGTGCAGGGTGCGTCCGACTCGGGCCTGATTCCGATGTTCTATCCCGACTATCAGCGGGTGAACACGCCGGCAGCGCGGCAGCGTTTCGAGAGGCTGTGGGAGACCGAGCTCGATCCCGACCCCGGCCTGACGGTTGTCGAAATCATGAACGCCGCGAAGCGGCACGACATCCGCGCGATGTACATCATGGGCGAAAACCCGGCCATGTCGGACCCGGACGTCGATCACGCCCGTGAAGCACTTGCGGCACTCGATCATCTCGTCGTGCAGGACATCTTTCTCACCGAAACGGCGTACCTTGCCGACGTCGTGCTTGCCGCAACCGCGTGGCCTGAAAAAGTCGGCACCGTCACCAACACCGATCGGATGGTGCAGCTCGGACGCAAGGCGATCGAACCACCGGGTGACGCGAAGGAGGACTTCTGGCTCCTGACGGAGCTGGCTCGACGCATCGGGCTCGACTGGGCCTACACCCACCCGCGCGACGTGTTCGCGGAAATGCGCACCTGCATGGATTCCATCGCCGGCATCACGTGGGAGCGCCTCGAGCGAGAGTCGTCCGTCACGTATCCCTGTTTGAAGGAAGGCGACCCAGGCGACCCGGTTGTGTTCGTTGAGCGCTTCCCGACGGCGAATGGCCGCGGCAGATTTGTGCCCGCGGACATCATTCCCGCCGACGAACGTCCCGATGCCGACTACCCGATGGTGCTCATCACCGGCCGGCAGCTCGAACACTGGCATACCGGGGCAATGACGCGTCGAGCCGCGGCGCTGGACTCCATCGAACCGGAACCGGTGGCTTCGGTGCATCCGCTGGACTTGAAGGACCTGGGAGTTGTGGCCGGCGACATTCTGACGATCGCGTCGCGGCGAGGCCGCATCTCGCTGTATGCACGCGCAGATGATGGGATGCCACGCGGCGCGGTGTTCGTGCCGTTCTGCTACTACGAGGCGGCGGCGAACCTGCTCACCAACCCGGTCCTGGATCCGTTCGGCAAGATCCCGGAGTTCAAGTACTGCGCGGTGAAGGTGACACCGGGGGGCACCGTGCCGGAGCGTTCGAGCTTCGGTGGCGGCAGCCTGCTGCCAGACAGGCCGTCGCCCGCATTCTGATGAACACCGCCGGCGGGATTGTTCTGTGCGGCGGCAAGTCGTCGCGTATGGGTTCCTCGAAGGCCCTGTTGCCGTTCGGCCCCGAAACCATGTTGCAGCGCGTCGTCCGGATTCTCGACGGCGTTGTGTCGCCAATCGTCGTCGTCGCTGCCGTGGATCAAATGCTGCCCGACCTGCCGTCAGCGGTCATCGTCACGCGCGATGAGCGCGAGGGACGCGGTCCGCTCGAGGGGCTCCGCGCCGGCCTCAAGGCGTTGCCGGCGCACGTCGAACGCGCGTACGTCACAAGCTGCGACGTGCCACTGCTTGTGCCGGGTTTCATTCGGCAGATGCTTGATCTCGGAGACGGCTATGACATCGCCGTCATCGAAATCGATGGTTTCTCGCATCCCCTTTCGGCCGTGTATCGCCGCGCGACACTGCCGTATATCGAGGACCTACTGGCACACGACCGTCTGCGACCGGCGTTTCTCTTCGACGCCGTCAGGACGCGCCGTATCGAGCCAGCGCAGATGACCGCCGATCCGGATCTGCGAACACTGCGCAATCTCAACACGCGCGCAGATTACGAGCAGGCGTTAGCCGCTGCCGGTTTCTGATCCCGTCTCTACCCGTACGACTCGCGCCTGATGCGAGCGTTCGGCACGCCGAGCGATCGTCAGTAGGTCCACGTCGTCACGGTTGCCAGCGACGCCTGGCGTGCGTCACGCACGTAGGCATGGCAATGGACGCACGTGGTGATGAGCGTCGAATACGCCGCGCCGACGGCTTCGATATCGTGCCGCCGCGACGCCTCCCGCAGGTCGTCCACCGACGACATGAACAGCATCGCCTGCTCGGTGTATTCACGCTTCGGCGGGTTCTGCCACGAAACGATCTCCATCTCGCTGATGCGGCCCAACGCCGCCGCCTCGCGATCGATCTCCTTATAGTCGTTGGTGACAATCGCCTTCAGCAGCGCCTGGGTGTTCGAGAGCTTCGTGCGCATGATCTCCTGCATGCGCGCGTCGCCCGAGGCGGGCCTGGCGGCGACGGCGACAAGCAGCACGACACCGAGAAGCGCAAGTCGTCGGAACATGGCCGCATCTCCTGTTTGAAGTTGCTGCCTCGTGCATCAACATCCGTACCGCTCGGCTGAGCCGATTGCTCGGGGCGATTCACGAATCAATTCCGTTGCGGAACCGACATGACGATCGAACGGAAGGGAAAGATCACGCGGCCGGCAGCGGGAAATTCCGCGGCGCACGCCTCCCACGCGAAGCGTTCCGCAGCGCGTTCTTGGGAAATTCTCCTTGCCTCGCTCTGGCACAGACGCTGCTGCGGGGCGGGTTATCACCCACGCAGGAGGCGACATGTTCAATCGAATTCTGGTTCCAACCGACTTCAGTCCGCCCTCCGACGCTGCGCTCGAGTACGCGCGCATCCTGGCGGCGAAGTTCGGCTCGTCGCTGCAGATTCTCCACGTCATCGACGATCCAACCGCATCATCCGAGTTCGTCGCGGACGGATTCGCTCCCTCGACCGAGGACATCCGCACTGGGTTGATCCAGCACGCGCGCAAGCGCCTGGACCACCTGCTGAACCTCGTCGATCGGTCGCGCTACCACGCGTACGCCGACGCGATCATGGGACTACCGGCCGCCTCCATCGTCGACTACGCGATGGCAACGGACACGGGTCTGATCGTCATGGGCACGCATGGCCGCACCGGCCTCGCGCATCTGTTGATGGGTAGCGTCGCCGAGCAGGTCGTGCGAACGGCAACCTGTCCCGTGCTGACGGTGCGCCAGGTGACGGTGGCCGACGAAGCCATCGCGCGTCCAATCGAGATGCGCGTTCCGATCGCCGTTTAGATCCCTGAGTTCACCAGTTGTAGATCAGCCGTACCGACGCGGTGTGCGCGTGGTACGGCCGATTCAGGTACATCAGGTTGATGAGCGCCGGGAAGAATGGGCTGTCGAGCGTGCCGGGCGACCGCGCAAAATCCTGGGCGTCGTAGCTGTCGTACCAGTACGCGGCGCCGAGACCGAGCTGTTGCGACAGCGAATACCGGACGTCCGCGGTTGCGCGCTGCATCTTGTTGCGCACCGGCGCGAGCGGCTGCGGCTGCGCCAGCGTCGTGTTGGCCGTGAGCAGGTACACGTAGCGTGCGTTCGCGTGGACGTAATCGTAGGCAAGCCGCGCGGCGGTGCGCCGGGCCACATGCGGCAGATCGAGACTCGACGTGACCGTGTGCACGTTCTCGCGCATATCCGTCGACCAGTCGCGGGTCGGATCGTTGAACTGCGGACCCGGGTTCGCCTGCCGCGAATGCTGCAGCGTGCCGTAGTGCTCGAAGGAGTACTCGCTGCCGAGCACGAGCGTGTCCTTGCGACTGGCGTCAACGCCAACGCTGAAGGTCCGCAGGTCGTTGTCCTGCAGGCCGAACGATGCGTCAGGCCGATGTTCCTGTCCGACGCCGGCCGATGCACTGAAGCCGAGCGGCGCGATCGGAACGACCTGCACGAGTGCCATCAGCCGGTCGCGACGTCGGTTCGAGATGTCGAACTGCCGCAGCGAGACCTGCTCGCCGATGTCGCTGAACACCTCTTCGTCGAGCCCCTGTCCCGTCCGCTCGCCGTGTTCGTACTGCAGCCGCATCGACCCCCAGGACAGGCCTGTGCTGTCGAGCGACGCCCGAAGGGTGTTCTCGGTCGTCGCCTCGAAATGCCGGAATGTGCGGTCATCGTGCTCGCGGCCGTAGCCGAGACGAACGGCGGCAAATGTCAGGGGCGCGTACGACGCATCGAGATCGAGGAAGTGCCTGACGTACCCGAACGGCTCGCTGCCGCCGGTCGCGGAGGTGACGACGCTGCTGTCGAGACCGATGTACTGGGCTTCGAGGAATCTCGGCGTGCGGTTGTCGTAGTTGTATGACTTGAACTGCCCGTTCAACCACAGCTTCGCGGCTGGCCGCGACGTCACCCGGTAGTTCATCGCGACGATGCGCGCGTCCGCTTCCGCCGTCGGCCGTGACAGCGTGAGCGGCGCGAGCGCGGTGTTGACGGTGAATGGCAGCAGCGCGGCGTTCTGCAGCCAGCTTCCCACCGAGACATGGCTGAACGCCCGGGTACGGCCAGGCAGCGCGAGCGACCCGGCGGCGCTGACCGTATGCGCGGTGCTGTCGGGCCACTGCGCCTGCTGGCCCTGCGACGGAAGGCCGGCGGCGTCCGAAACGCGCAGTGGATTGTCGAAGATCAGCCGATCGATGTGATTGTTGAACCACGAGCCGTCGTAGGCGACCCGCCCCATGGCGCGATCGTTCGACCACTCGGCCGTCGCGTTCATGTCGTTGTTCCGGCGATCGAGGGGCGCCGCGAGCTCGACCGCGTTGCTTTGGCCGAACGACGCGCCCCACGGCTGCGCGCCGGTGCGCGCGGTGCTGGTGAACGACATGCGCAGGTCCAGCCTCGGAGTGGCCCGGTAGTCGAGACGGGCATCAGCCGTGTTGCGCTGCGATCGGAGATCGAAGCGCCGTAAGTCGGAGCTGTAAATCGTGGTCGTGGCCGATGCGCTCTGCACGGCGGTCTGGAATGCGTCGTTCAGGCGGAACACGCCAGTCGATGGCGACGTGAATGGCGTCCGCGTGTCCACGCTGTAGAAGAACGGGACCTGGTCCCACTGAAAGGTTGCCTTCAGCTTGCCGTACTGGTTGAACCCCGCCGTGTAGCGCTGGTCGCGATAGCCGGCGTGGTCGAGCGCCGCCTTGAACTCCCACCGCTCTTTGGTCTTCGCATATCGCGCCCGATCGACCGTGGGGCCGTTGCGCAGGTCGCGATACTTCTGAAACCGTGCGGCATCGCCCGAGATGCTGCTGGCACGGCCGCCGAATTCGACTTCGCCGCCTGTCGGCTTCGTCGTTCCCGCGGTCGCCGTCTTCGGCGCCGGCGGAGGCGTGGCGTTCTGCGCCCCGGCGACGGAGGCCACGGTCAGAGCCAGCAGCGCGAGCAGCGATCCACGATGTTTTCGCATGCGCCTACCTCGTAAACGTCTGGCCCGACGGATGGTTCGATCCGTGAATCTGCGAGTGGCAGTTCACGCAACCGCGATCGACGATGCGGACGCTGCGGCTTTGAATCGACAAGTTGTCGTAGATCGTCGAGGGATGCCTCGTGCCGATGTGGCACCGCTGGCAGAGCATCGGCAGCTTGGCCACGAGGAGACGATCGTTGGTCGACCCGTGCGGATCGTGGCACGTGATGCAGCTCTCGCGTCCGGCGGCGTGCTCGAACAGGAATGGACCGCGCTTCTCCTCGTGGCACGACACGCAGGTCTCGTTGATCCAGTTGCCGACGCGCAACAGCCGCACGTTGGTTGACCCGTGCGGCTCGTGGCAAGACGAGCACTGCATCTTGCCTTCCGTCAACGGCATGTGGACCGAGCGCTTGATCTTGGCGGCCTGGACCTTGTGGCACGTCGCGCACAGCTCGATCTCAGTGGTCGCCTTCAGGTGCGCTGTCTCCGATTTCGGCGAGTGCATGCTGTGGCACGTCGTGCAGGCGAGGCTGCGCGCGTCGTGCGCGCTTCCCTGCCACGCCGTGTGCGGCGTGCCCGTATGGCACGAGAGGCAGACGGCATTCACCTCGCGCGGCGCCATCTTGGTGAACTTGCGAATCGAGGTGTTGACGGTTGGATCGTCGAGATGCTTCTCGCCCGGGCCGTGGCACGTCTCGCACTGGTGCAGCGCCGCCGGCGCCCGCGGATTGCTCGCTTTGCCGTGCGGGCTATCGAGATAGCTCTTTTCCTGTTGGTCGTGGCAGGCCAGGCACGTGTCCGCGCCAAGAAAGCCGACCGTCGGATGCGGGTTGGCGGGATCCTTCACCGCCGCCGCGGCGGGCGCTACCGGCTGCTGCGGAGCCGGCGATGCCGCAGCCAGAACCGCAATACCGATCCACAACGCAGCGATCGTGCTCAGCACAGCTCGTGTCATTTGAGCGACTCCAGGTACGCCACAAGCGCGTCGATGTCCGGATCGGGAGCGTCGAGCGGCTGCATCCCGCCGTCGGACATCTTCGCGTTTGGGGTCTTGATCACTTGTTTGAGTTGACCGCTCGGGTACTTGGCCGCGACCCCTATCAACGACGGCGCGCTGTCGGTGCCTCGCGCATCGGCGCCGTGACAGGCATCACAGGCCTGCGCAGCGAAGATCGCTTTGCCGTGCGCCACCACCGGGTTGGCGAGCGCCGCGTTCTCCACCTTGAGCGACCCTGCCGCCACCTCCGGCTCGAATGCTTCCGACATGAACGCCTTGACCGCGTCGTGCTGCACCGAAAGCTGGCGGGCGATAGCCGGGTCGCGCTCGTCCTCGACGTGGCTCTGCACGCCCAGCGCGACGAGCGCGGCCATCACGACCGCGAACCCGCCGATGCTGAACGGACGCCGCCACGGGCGTCGTTCGCCGCCGCGATCGATGAGTGGCAACAAGGCAAACAGCGCCGCGATGACGGTTGGAATCACGACGATGCCGACCACCGCGCGCGAACCCGGCCAGTACTTCAGCCATTGAAAGACCGGCACGTAGTACCACTCTGGTCGTGGCAGGAATCGTGTATCGGCGGCGTTGGCCTCTGGACCCAACTCCGCCGGCACCAACCACGCGAGCAGGCCCAACGCAAGGATCAGCACGGCGGTGAAGGCGATGTCCATCAACACCTGACGCGGGTAGAACGACTCGGTCTTCTCCGGCTGCACTGGAACCGGTGGTCCCGCTGCGCCCGCCTTGCGGAACAGGAACACGTGGGCGCCGACAAACGCGAAGACGGCGGCCGGCAGCAGAAAGACGTGCGCAACGAAGAAGCGCGAGATGGCGAGCGTGCCGAGGTCGGTGCCGCCGCGCACGAACTGTTTCAGCCACCCGCCGACGAGCGGCACTTCGGTGAGGATGTTGGTGCCGACCGCGGTCGCGAAGTACGCCTTCTGATCCCATGGCAGCAGGTACCCCGTGAACGCCATGCCGAGAATCAGCGCGAAGAGCACGCAGCCGGCGAGCCAGAGCAGCTCTCGATACCTCTTGTACGACCCAAAGAGAATCGTCTGGCCGATGTGCAGCAGCAGCACGATGATCATCGCGCTCGATCCGTACACATGAAGGCTGCGAATGAAGGATCCGGACGAGACCTCCTTCACAATGTAGGCGACGGTCGTATGGGCGTGATCGGCTGACGGCACGTAGTAGAGCGCGAGGAAGACGCCGGTGACGACCTGCGACAGAAACAGGAACAGCAGGCCGGAGCCAAACACGTACGCGAAGCGCGCGCCGCCGGGGATCGGTTCATCGAGCGCCTGATGCAGCAGCCCCCGGATGCCCGTGCGTCGATCGAGCCAGTCCACCAGGCCTCGCATCAGGCAAGCACCTCGCGCGTCGGAACCAGCTGCCGGAAATACTGATACCGGACCTGCAGTCGTCCGCCCTCGATCCGCGCATCGAGCTGGTCCATCCCGCGCGGCGGCGGTCCCGACAGCAGCCCGCCGTCCGGCGCGAAGGCGCCGTTATGGCACGGGCAGACGAACTGCCCTTTCGCGTCGCTCCACCCAACCGAGCATCCCAGGTGTGGGCAGACAGCGGACAAGACTTTCGGACGGCCGTCGATCGCTTTGACGACGTAGACAGGCTTTTCGGAAAGCACTTTGCGCCATCCGTCGCGCTGTTCGATGGCGACCTGCACCTTCATCGGCGCCGTGATCGAGGCGAAATCAGCCGCGGCGCCGACATCGGACCAAAGCACTTCGCTGGTCGTCCGCCACAGCGGATCGAGGCTGAAGCGCGCGAGCGGAATGGCGAGGAGCGCGCCGACCGTCGATGCGCCGAACGCCAGCAGCCCGCCGAGGAACGAGCGTCGCGTCTCCACGCTATTTCTTCAGGCTGGAGATGTAGGCCACGAGGGCGTCGACCTTGTCCTTGGGAAAATCCGTGTACGCCTTCATCGGCGGCTTCCGATCGATGTTCGCCTTCGCCGCCATCTCCGGGGCGTTGGTAATCCACTGCCGGATCTGGTCGGGAGTCAATTTCGTGCCGACGCCGTCCAGCACAGGACCTTTCTTGTTCCCTTCACCTCCGACCAAATGGCAGACGGTGCACTTGGAATCGACGAACTCCTGCCGGCCGCGGGCGACGGCATCCTGCGCGAACGCGCTGCCGGCGGACAGACCGGCAACGATCAAAGCGAGAGCAAAACGCTTCATTGAAGGTGATCTCCGGCCAGTGTAGAGATCAACAAGCGTGCCGCGACACGGAGCCGCGCGAAGTAATCGCTGGCGCGGTGCCGCCGTCAACGCGGCACCAGGGGTAGGTCGGCCCGCCGCGAAAGATTTCGCACGCTGGGGAAAAATCCCGCGGTGGCGCAAGGCACACGACGTGATGTAGCAGTTCCCGCCCCCGCGCCGACGACCCGCGGGCTGGTACGGACTCTGCTCAATCAGTGGGCAGCCGGCAGCGGACAGTCGGCAGGAAAGCGACGGAGGCTCGCCATGTTCACGCGCATCCTCGTCCCCATCGATTTCAGCGCGCCCTCGGACGCGGCGTTGGAGTACGCGCGGACAGTGGCCACGCGCTTCGGCGCATCGCTCCACCTGCTCCATGTCGCGGAAGATCCCTATCGCGCCCTCTATTCGGCGGAAGTCTACGTGCCCGAGGTGGAAGGGCTGCGCGACGAGATTCTCGCCGACGCCACCAGCAGGCTGAAGAATCGCCTGCAGTCATCGGACATCCGCGAGCTCAACGCGACGGCCGAGGCCGTCATCGGAACCCCGGCGGGGTCGATCGTCGAGTACGCCGGAGCGCACGAGATCGATCTGATCGTCATGGGCACGCACGGCCGCGGCGGCATGTCTCACCTGCTGATGGGAAGCGTTGCGGAGCGGGTAGTGCGAACCGCGCCGTGCCCGGTACTGACCGTCCGCCAGGCGCGCAGGGCGGCGGCGAAGGCGGCCTAGGATTTGACGGCCAGGCCGAACTTCTCGATCCGGTACCGCACCTGATCACGATTGATGCCGAGGAGTTGTCCCGCCTGCGTTTGATTTCCGCCCGATCGCTCGAGCGCCTGCACGAGCAACTGCCGCTCGACTTCGTCGAGGCTGATGCCCTCGGCCGGCAGCTTGAACTCGGCCGGTGTGACCGATCGCGTCAGCGTCGTGAAGTCGCCCGGCTGCAGCCACTCGTGCTCGACGAGCAGCATCGCGCGCTCGATCGCGTTGCGCAGCTCGCGGATGTTGCCCGGCCATTGATACTGCTCGAGCATCGCCATCGCGTCCGGTGACACGCCGCGGACATGTCGCTTGAACTCGCGGTTGAACACGTCGATGTAATACGACGCGAGCAGCGGGATGTCGCCGTGACGTTCGCGCAGCGGCGGCAGCGCGATCGGCATCACCTGCAGGCGATAGAAGAGGTCCTCGCGGAACTTGCCGTTCGAGACCTCCTGCTCCAGGTTCCGGTTGGTCGCCGCGATGACGCGGACATCGACGCGGATGTCGGCGAGGCCGCCGACGCGTTTGAACGTTTTCTCCTCGAGAAACCGGAGGAGCTTGGCCTGCAGGCCGGCCGTCATCTCGCCGATCTCGTCGAGGAACACCGTGCCGCCGTCGGCGGTCTCGAGCAGGCCGCGCTTCTGCTGCCGCGCATCGGTGAACGCGCCGCGCTCGTGGCCGAACAGCTCGCTCTCGAGGAGCTGCTCGGGGAGCGCCGACATGGTGATGTTGACGAACGAGCGCCGCGCTCGATCGCTGTTGTAGTGAATGGTCTTGGCGGCGAGATCCTTGCCCGTACCCGTGTCGCCCGTCAGCAGGACTGTCGATGCCGGGCTCATGGCGACGCGCGCGAGCAGCGCCTTGATCGATCGCATCGCCTGCGAGTCGCCGATGATGGCGTCGAAGCCATACTCGCGTCCCTGGCTCGTTCGCAGGGCGCGCACCTCGCGCCGGAGCTGGCTGGTCTCGAGCGCCTTCTCGACCAGCATCACGACTTCGTCGAGATTGAACGGCTTGTTGACGTAATGGTAGGCGCCGAGCTTCATCGCCTCGACGGCGTTCTCAACGGTCGAAAAGGCGGTGATCATGATGACCTGCGTCTCTGGCGACGTGTCCTTGATGCGCTTCAGGATGGTGAGGCCGTCGCCGTCGGGCAACTTGAAATCGAGGAGAACGAGATCGACCTCTGTCGTCGAGAGACGCTCGAGCGCCTCGGAGGCGAGACCGGCCTCGAGAATGTCATAACCCGACGCGGTCAGGCGCTCGTGAAGCGACCATCGGACCAGCGCTTCATCGTCAACGATCAGGATTCTGGCGGACGGCACGTCCAAGTATACCGATGAGCAATATCGAAACCGCAACCCAGCTCGCGGACTTGAAGCGGGCGCTCGATCACGCCGCAATCGTGGCGACGACTGACGTGACCGGCACGATCACGTACGTGAACGACAAGTTCTGCGAGATCTCGGGCTACAGCCGCGAGGAGCTGATTGGACAGGATCACCGGATCATCAACTCGGGACTCCACCCGCCGGAGTTCATCCGGGACCTCTGGGTGACGATTGCCAACGGGCGCGTGTGGCACGGCGAGATTCGCAACCGCGCGAAGGACGGGCACTTCTACTGGGTGGATACGACGATCGTCCCGTTCCTCGACGCCCATGGCAAGCCGTATCAGTACATCGCGATTCGCGCGGACATCACCGCGCGCAAAGCGGCCGAGCAGCGGCTCGCGCAGCAGGCGGCGCTCGCACGTCTCGGCCAGATGGCGGCGGTCGTCGCGCACGAGGTCAAGAACCCGCTGGCCGGCATCAAGGGCGCCATGCAGGTACTGATCTCGCGCCGCTCGAGCGACGACAGGAAACCGGCGTCATGCGCGACGTCGTCGCGCGCATCGACGCGCTCAACGAGCTCATTCAGGACCTGATGATGTTCGCCAGGCCGAGACCGCCTCGCCTGTCGCTGGTCAACCTGCGCCACATGATCGATGAGGCGATCGTCATGCTCCGCCGCGACCCCGTGGGGTCGTCGCTTGAGATCGAGATCGAGGGCGATGCGGGCGATATCACCGCCGATCCGGATCTCATTCGCGCAACCGTGCTGAACCTGCTGCTCAACTCCGCCCAGGCACTGAATGGGGCTGGACATGTCCGCGTGATCACGGCCCTGCGAGATGGGATGTGGACGATCGAGGTGGCGGACAACGGTCCCGGGATTCCGATAGACCTTCGCGAGCAGGTTCTCGAGCCGTTCTTCACGACGAAAGCGCGGGGTGGAGGCCTGGGACTTCCGATCGCGAAGCGCGTCGCCGAGCTGCACGGTGGCGCACTGGCGCTCGCCTTTCCTGTATCCGGCGGCACGTCCGTGACGATGACGGCGCCGGTGACACCTCGACCCGAGGCGGCGTGACGACTACGCCGGCACCGCCGCCTCGAGCGGCGGCGCCTGGTCGTGATGCGAGCGGAGTCCGAACTTCTCGATCCGATACCGGACCTGATCGCGATTGATCCGCAGCAGGTGACCGGCGTGCGTCTGGTTCCACCCCGAGCGCTCGAGCGCCTGCACGAGCAGCTGGCGTTCGACGTCCTCGAGGTTCACGCCGTCGGGCGGCAACCGGAACATCGACGTCGAGGATGCGTGACGCGTCAGCGACGGGAAGTCCTGCGGCGTGAGCCACTCGTGATCCACGAGCAGCATCGCGCGCTCGATGGCATTGCGAAGCTCGCGGATGTTGCCCGGCCACCGGTAGTGCTCCAGCAGCGCGAGCGCGTCGTCGTTCAGCCCGCGCACCTTCTTCCGGAACTCGCGGTTGAAGCGATCGATGTAGTACTCGATCAGCAGCCGGATGTCGCCCTGGCGCTCGCGAAGGGGCGGAAGCGTGAGTGGCATCACGTGCAAGCGGTAGAACAGATCCTCGCGGAACTTTCCTGTTTTGACTTCCTGCTCGAGGTCGCGGTTGGTCGCCGCGATGACGCGCACGTCCACGCGCACATCGGCGAGACCGCCCACGCGCTTGAACGTCTTCTCCTCCAGGAACCGCAGCAGCTTCGACTGCAGGCCCGCGGTGATCTCGCCGATTTCATCGAGGAACACCGTGCCGCCGTCGGCCGTCTCGAACAACCCGCGCTTCTGCTGCCGCGCGTCGGTGAATGCGCCGCGCTCGTGCCCGAACAGCTCGCTCTCGAGCAACTGCTCGGGGAGCGCCGAACAGGTGATGTTCACGAACGGGCGCGCCGCGCGATCGCTGTTGTAATGAATCGCCTTCGCGGCGAGGTCCTTCCCCGTGCCCGTCTCGCCGGTGAGCAGTACCGTCGACGCGGGACTGGACGCCACGCGCGCGAGGAGCGACTTGATGTCCAGCATCGCGAGCGAGTCTCCAACGATGGAGTCGAACCCGTAGTCGAGGCCGGCACTCGAGCGAAGCGTCCGCACCTCACGCCGCAGCCGGCTCGTTTCGAGCGCCTTCTCCACCGCAATCGACACTTCCTGCAGGTTGAACGGCTTGTCGATGTAGTGCCACGCGCCCAGCTTCATCGCCTCGACGGCGTTCTCCACCGTCGAGAACGCCGTCATCAGGATCACGAGCGTCTCGGGCGAGATCTCCTTCATGCGTCGCAGCAGCGTGAGCCCGTCGCCGTCGGGAAGCTTGTAATCGAGCAGGACGAGATCGATCGATCCGTTCATCCGCTCGAGCGCTTCAGCCGCGGTGCGCGCCTCGAGGACGATGTACCCGTCACGGACGAGGGTCTCCCGCAGCGACCATCGAACCAGGTCCTCGTCGTCCACGATCAGCAACGTTGGGGCACTCATAACAGCCTCGAATCCCGAAAAATTTCGCGCCGGTGCGAATCTTTCCGCGCCGGATCCGCCGTATTTCCTGACTTGCGGGTAGTTGAGCAACAACCGCGCCGGGCGCGCCAGGGGCGGGTTTACAGGGACCGCACGACCACTTCGAGGTCGTGCATGTTGAACGGTTTGTTGAGAACCTTCGAGGCGCCAAGCGTGAGCGCGCCAGCGGTGACGTCCGGCGTGCCGAACGCCGTCATCATGATGACCTTCGCGGCAGGCGCGACCTGCCTGATCTTGGCCAATAGTCCGAGGTCGTTTGAATCCGGAAGACGGAAATCGAGCAGGA
>Ga0209515_10003845_pt1 | contig 20863 bp, 15 predicted proteins | sample Subgroupgradi54m_FD_187454 | JGI IMG/M metagenome (GOLD analysis project Ga0209515, IMG submission 187454) | Subsurface groundwater microbial communities from S. Glens Falls, New York, USA - GMW60B uncontaminated upgradient, 5.4 m (SPAdes)... ...
TCTTCATGCACAGCGCCGACGAATTTTCCAGAGTTTTTCTTAAATAACCTAAGAACAGGTTCGATTCCCTGCCCGCCGAATTTCAAAGGCTTTCCCAAAAAATAATTTCTTCGCATGATTCTATATCCGGCAATGTCTGGATCGGGATCATTTAATGCGTGTTGTATTTCCCGCAAAAGTTCGGCTGATACAATTTCATCCGCGTCTATTGAAAAAACCCAATCGTGAGAAGTCAAAGAAAGCGCAAAGTTTTTTTGGTTTGCGAAATTATCGAAGGGCCGCTTAAATAATTTTGCGCCCATTTTTTTGCCTATTTCGGCCGTCTTGTCTGTACTTCCGCTATCAACAATCACAATTTCATCTGCCCAGCGAAGCGACTCTAAAGTCTTAGCAATCGCCAATTCTTCGTTAAGTGCAATCATAAAGGCGCTGATAGGCATGCTGGCTATTAAGGATACTGAATAGGTTTGATTTGGAGCGGTTTGAAGAAAGGCAAATCCGCAAAAACAGAGCTGATAATTTGGGAACCAATTTTAATTTTAGGGCCTACGAAGGGGTAAAACGATACAGCCCTAAAAAACCGCTTGATCTTGTCGGCTTCCCAGTTCAGATCGACGAAGCCGTTGTTTGGGAGCTCTCTTTTATAATAAGTTCTTTTGGAGGCATCCTGTTTTTTCCCTTTTATTTTTTTTGCTAAGAAAATTGGTAGATGATCCTGAAACATGTCAAAACATACTTTCGTACATTTGTCATACAAACTTTTCCGGTTATCATCATTTAAAATTTTAACGGGGTATTGAGCCACGATGTTCCCAGTATCAACGGAACTATCAATATAATGCATGGTTACTCCAAAATCTTTTTCCTGATTCCAAATGGCCCACATCTCCGGCCAGAAACCTCCATATCGTGGCAAGGGGCCGTGGTGTGCATTAACAATTCCTAATTTCTGAGAAAACAGGTCCAACCATGGTTTCCGGAATATTTGATTATTATGAATGCTTAAAACAATATCTGCTTTCACTGACCGTGCCAGCTTCATGATTTCTGGGCTATTAATGTCATGCGCTTGGATAGAACGAATCTTATTTTTCTTTGCCAATTTCAACATGGAAGGAAAAATATGGTCCTTGCCGGTATCATCTTTTCGTCCAATGCAAAGCACGATCGAAAAATGGTTGGCAACGAGGTAATTAAAACACAAGTAGCCCAGTTCATGACCGCCGACTAAAATGATTTTTCTCTTTTTAATATCAATCATTTGTGAATTCATGCACTTTGACGGATTTGTTCCAACTGCTGGTTTGTTACGTCAAATATGAGATAACTATAAGCTACATGACCGGCCGGTTCAAGATGATCCCTCAGCCATTGATAACGCCGCGGATCGGTGTTAATGCCCAAGAGTTCATTGACGCCCACGATCACCCGTCCTGCGACCGGCGACTGCGGACTGATTACGACATCCGGATGTTTTTTCTGATAGCGTTCCAGATACCAGGTATTCTCTCCCCAATCAAGGTTCGAGTCAGCCAGAATTTTGTACGCATTTTTCCGGTTCCAAACAAATTCATTGAAATAAGATAAAAAGTGCGGCGCATAAGACAAAACCGAAATGGCCATATAGGACATTAAAACAAAAACTGACATCTGCGCAGCTTTGGGGAATTGGATCCAGTCTTTGAACATGTTGGCGCTAAAAATATATAAAAGCGGAAAAACGACCAAAAAGTATCTGATTCCGATCTGGATGTTAGAAAAAAAATTGAAATAAATTGAGAAAAAGATAACTGGAACCAACAAAAAAACTTCGTTTTGAAAAAACGAATATTCTTTTCTTCTGGCCAAGTAATAAAGGGTTGAAATCAAGATCACGATTTGAACCGCCAACGGTTCCTTAAACATAAAAGCATAAAAATAATAGCCTTTAAAACCCTCGCTTTTCTTTAATTGGCCGAATAGGTAACTGTATAAATTCGAATCCCCCGTTTGATCGTAGAATTTAAGCAAATCAAGGCCTTTAACGTACGGTTCCGGCAGCGGAACTGGAATGTTGGGGACATTCAGTTGTATGGATTTAAAAAAATCGCTCTCAAAATTGTAATCACGAATTGCTTTCAACGATTTATTAAACAAGAATCCGGCATTAATGACCAATAAACTAGTCACTAAAAAAATCGCCGCATATTTAAAGAAAGCCGCACATTTCCTAAACAATTCGGCAAATTGTCTTTCTTTAAATAAAGACCAAAGTGCCGGACCTGAACTGACCAACGCAATCAAAGCAAATAAAGGATATAAATAAACGGCCGTGTATTTTGCGAGTTGGGCGAGACCCAAAGTAAAAGCGCTTAAAAACATATTTTTAAAAGTTTTCGACTTCATGAAATGCCAATAGCAATAAAGAGAAATAGTTACCATTCCGGCCAGGTATAGATCATTCGTAATCAATCTTGAATGAGCAAGAATATTCGGAGAAAAAGCATAAACACCGAGTGAAAAAATTCCGGCATAAGGTCCGTAAAGTTCACGTGCCCAACGGTAAATAAAAAAGCCGAGCAAAACGGAAAACCATATCGTCATGTGCCGGCCAGTTCTCATTTTTTTTAGGATTGAAAAAAAAGAACTTCCCGGCAGATGTTCAATCCGGTCCCAAATTTTTCGTGGAACTGCATTCAAAGCTGAAAACGGCATTTTGCTGTCATCAAACCGGTCAGAATTACCTTCCAAAATATTTAAACCATATTGGTAATGCGCACCTTCATCGTAGGTTAGTCTTTTTTTATACAGTCCGATCAAATTAAGCACAACAATCAATATTAAAAGCCCGACGACGAGTTGCCCTTCCTTTAAAGGCAAATTGGTTTTGAACGTGTTTATATTACGCATAAATTTCTTCGAGCCGCGCTTCCTTTTTAGAACGATCATAAAACCCTCGGTAATAAGAGCGTTCCGGATAATAATTCATTAACAATTTGTTTTTTTCGCCAAGATCATGCGCGTACAAGATCGAAGCATCCAAATTGGGCGGATTTCTAACGGCATCTTCTTCAGACATCACCAACCTGTCCCCGAGGAATCCTATAATAAAAACAATCGCCGGTCGCTTCACGTTTTGTTCTGCCGTGTCATAAAGCGCTTTTCTCTCCGAGGAAACGACCTCGTGGTATCGCGCATTTTTCTGCAGACTATAAAAATTTCCAATTGCAGCGACAATCAAGAGCCCCAAAATAAATTTTTTTATTTCGTTCGTTCCCTTCCGCCACCAATCACGAATACACACTGCCAATGTAAACGTTAAAAACGGTATACCGCATAAATAATACCTTGGGCCGTACTGGTTTCCTCCCCATGAGTAGTAAAATAAATACGCGAAAACCAAATAAAAAAAGCCATAACAGAAAAGCAATTGGTCCGGATTTCGTTTTTCCGGACGGAATAACGAAAAAAGATATAAAACGATAAAAGCCGGCGGAAACCAATCCATCAAAAAGAAAAAACGTGCAATGACAAAATACAACGCGTCTACAAGGGTGTAGTCATCCTGAAACCCTAAGTGCTCCCACCTGTGATGATAATGGTTGGGCGCATCAAAGAAATTTCCGGTGATGAGAAAATTAAAATAAAGATTCAAAAACATCATGAATGATAAAACGATCAAAAACACCAAATAACTGTTGTCCCAACGGTCCTTTCGTAACAAGATGCGCACAAAGCGGTACAGTAAAAATGGGGCGACCAGTCCGGCGATCGTAAGGTAGCGTGTACCCAATCCATAACCTATGGCAAACGCGCACAAGACCGACCAAGCGGGCGATCTGGTCTCGAACCATTTGAGATAGGTAAACAAAAATATGGAAATCGTTAACATCGCTGTCGAATGGGAAAAATAGGCGGCGTGATTAAAAATAAAAAAAGGCGTAAAACACATGAGAACAAGACCCAGATAAGCCGGAACAAATCCGAATAATTTTTTCACCGCACGGTAGAAAAAAACAAACGAGATACTTGCCAGCAATGGATTAAGCCAATTCGTGATGTTCAGTTTTAGTCCAATGGCCCAGATGGCCGGCCATCCCGGCGGATAAACGCTAAACCATTTCCCTGCTTTGTTTCCGATGTGGACCACTTCAAAAAAATCAGGAAGCGGATGCGGCGTCGCCCAAAGCTTGCCCTGACGAATACAGTCCGCCAAAAAATAACTCGAATGTTCATCGCCTGATCCGAAGAAACTATGCAGGATGAGCCGGTTAAAAGCGTAATAGGTCAATAATGTGGCGGCTAAAAACAAAACGGACAAAATCCGGAAATTCTTTTCAATAAATGCCAATAAGCGCTCAACATATGAGATTGACGATGCTGGCAATAAAGATGGAGCCAAAGAAGCAAATAAGAACGAAGCGCCCAGCCACGTCAATGAATCGGGATATAAGCTTAGGTTATGGCTGCCGATGGTTTGAAAGCGGTTCGCCCAAAACGGCGCAAATAAAAGAATAAGTGAACAAAACAATAGCAACCGGCGGGTCAAAATAGTCATGTCGGATGGTTATGAAGTTTTAAAAAGGCGTTTGAATTCCACATCTACAGCACGCGAAGTGATCATGTGTGAAATCTTGGTCACGGCAAGAAACGGAACAATCAGGCCGTAGATTCCAAATAAGAAGAACCGAAAATCAAAATCAGGTGTCCAGAATTGAATGATGGCACAAAGCGTTAGGATGTTCATCATGACGTGGATCTCAAAAATTTTGTGGAGGAATGAAAAAAGAGATTTAATGAGCGAAGGCTTTTGATTCCCCGTTGAACCCGTTTCAGTCTTAATTTCTACCTGTTTTGATTTCACTAAGTATTCGTAAAAAGTTTTAAATTTTATATCCTGCGAAATATTGAAGAAAATTGCTGCAACGGAAATCGTAAATCCCCAGACAATAAAGAACAGATTTGTCCCGCGCCGGTAGCAATATAGGCCTAAACTAAAATAAATAACCCCGTGAATAAGATGGTGGGTGACGTAGTCAAAAAAGCGGCCGGTCATACAGTCAGTCTTCCGGTACCTCGCAATCTGACCGTCAACGTGGTCAAGCAGATACCAGGCTTGCAGCAAAATAGCTCCTAAGAGAAAACTCACGTTACTTAGAATGCTAAAACATAAAATGCCGGCTAAAGCCACAAACAACGAAATCAAGGTAACTTGGTTAGCAGTAATTGATGTATAAAGCAGAAGCCTTGTTATCGGAAGCGCTGCATCGCGCAGGATGTGGCGCACCATCCAATTGCCAACTTCTTTGTAACGAGGTTTTTGACAAATCTGATTGAGTTCTTTTAAGGATTCAACCATGAATCACGCCCATCGGAACTTGTGCTTGTTTCAGTTTTGATGTCAACCGATTCGCCGCTTCGTAGCCCATTTTCATCGCAATATGAGTATTGATATATTGGAACCTGCCTTGCCTGCCCGCCGTTTCATAATTTTCACTTTTTGAAACATGATTAAGCAAAGTTTCAAGCGCTTTTTCATAATGAAGCGCGTAAATTGGGTATGCGTGTTTTGCCCGGAAAACGTGGGTGTGAAGGATTTCGTCTTTTTTAAGGATTTGCTCTCGTTCTAAATCTAAAATTACTTGTTCCATTGCAAATTGTTCGTCGGCCCAGTACCGGTCGTCAACGCCGCAACTGATCTCTGCGACCAGAATCGTCGATCCCGAAGGATTGATTTCAAAGCCGAATTGGCTCAAGTCCGTGATCCGGTTAAACGAGTGGTCACGAAAATACATAAAAGAAGTCATTAACACTTTCGGCCGGTTTACGACCAAACCGACAAAAACCAACGCTCTAAACTTTAACTGTTGTGCTGCACTTACAACCGCTGGATCTGCCGGCGGATTCATCATTAAAAAAAATTCGTTAATGGGCAGCGTATTGATGACGCCGTCTGAGGCGACCGTTCTTTTATTTTGATTCTTGTCCGCAATCGTAACGGATTGAATGGAATTTTTGTAGCGGTCAATGCCGACAACTCTGGAGTTTAAATGGATTCGCGCGCCGTTTTTTTGACACGCTTCGGCCATTCGCTCCGTAATCAGTGAAAATCCTTTTTTGGTGGTATATAAGTTCCCTTCCACTTCTTCCACGTAATTTTTGGTATTAATGTTCTTGTTGATCTTTCGCCGCATGGGCGCTGTTAAAATCTTAACAATTTTAATGATGTCCAGTCGAGGGATACGCTCACGGGCAAAGCTCGGAGAAAATCCCGATGCGGGAATTCCCCACACCCTTAAAATAAAATCTTCAAAAAAAAGTTTGTATAATACTTTTCCGTAATATCGGATCAAAACAGTCTCGGAATTTTCTTCTTTTGGTTTTACGACAAAACCTTTTAATGCGTGCCAGATGAGACTTAAGAAAGCATGGATTACGGTAAACAACGGAAGTTTAAAAATGACCTCCCGAATCGTAAGCGGATAACTGAAGTAATTACCTAGAAATTTAATTTTGATGGTTCTTTTGTATTCAATGAAGTCATCACCCATGATTGACTTGATGTCATTTAAGATTTCCAAGTCGGTTGTGTGAAACGCGTGGGGGCCGTACTCATAAACATTGCCGTTGATTTCGACGCCGCCCGCAAGTCCTCCGACACGTCCGGATTGCTCAAAAATTTCCACGTCGTAACCATCTTTGGAAAGACGCATTGCTGTGGCAAGTCCGGCGCAGCCTGCTCCTAAAACAACTATTTTCTTAGGCAAAAACGCTCTTTGCACAGTAGAGACGATCAAAGGCTTTTATGGTATCGATGATTTTGTTTACGTCATCTTCTGACAGGCCAGGGTGAAGAGGAAGGTTTAAGGCGGTTTCACTGAGCAGTTCGGAATTCGGCAATTTCGCGTCTGAACCGTAGATTTTATTCAAGTGAAGCGGATGAAAGCGCAAACTTGAGTAAATTCCATTTTCATACAGATACTTAGCAAGCTGGTCTCTTTTGCCATTATTAAGTCTTACCAGGTACGTAAAATAGGAATGCTGCTCATTTTTTTCCGGGCCGATTGGGAGATGGAGCCAAGAGATTTCACCAAAGGCGTCTTGATACGTGTCCCAAATCCATTTGCGGTATTGCTGGTGTGCGTCCAATTTTTTAAGTTGCGCGAGTCCGATGGACGCTCCGATGTCATCCGGAATAACTTTGGGAAAGAAATCTAAAATGTCGTACTCCCACCAGCGTCCGCTGACATCGCCGGATTGAGAGCGTTGCATTGCCGACTGTCCAATTCCGCAATAGCGGAGCATTTTGGCTTTTTTTGCAAGTTCCGGGTTTGTTGATGTGAGACCCCCGGCTTCTCCGATGCTTAAGTTTTTCACTGCATCAAAGCTGTATATTCCAATATCGCCCATGCTGCCGCAATAGCGGTTATCAAGTTTAGAATCAACCGCGTGCGCCGCATCTTCGATGACTGGGAGCCCCAATTTTAAGATTGGATCCATTGCCACTGGTTTTCCTGCGTAATGGACCACCATGATTGCTTTGGTTTTTTTGGTCAGATGCGGTTCGATCGTTTCACAAGTCACATTTTGAGTGTTCAGATTCACGTCGCAAAAAACGGGTTTACATCCATTGAGGACGATGGAATGGCCGCATGCGATCCAAGTAAACGAAGGAAGGATGATTTCGGAGCCCGGTTCTAAGTTGAGCAGTTTGACCGCCAAAAGAAGACTGTTGGAACCGCTGTTGAGCATCACGAAATTGCTGAGACCCAGACGCCGAGAAATTTGTTCTTCAAAAGCGGCGCATTTTTTTCCGATGCCAAGCCATTGTTTATCTATGCTGGTTTTGATCTCGTCCAGCTCTTCTTGACCGACTTTTGATCCAAATAAGTTAATCACGATGTTTCAACCTCCTGAAAGCTCATTATTTATCATAGTTTATGAAAAATCGCCTCTTGAATCAAGGAGTGATTTTTCACCCGATATGGCTAAATTTGCTTCTAAATCCTTTCGCTGAAAGAGAATAAGCCCATATTTTTCAAAAATAATCCGGTAACCCGATCGCTTGATTTTATCAATCTCACTCTCAATAGGCCCTTCGGTCATTTCCCTGCTTAAAATAATCAGATCCGCTTTGATCGAGTACGTGTCGCCGGGTGGCATCCTTTGAAAATCTTCAAACTGCCTGATTTCAAAACGGTGTGACATGTGCGGAACCAACCGGTCATTGGCTACAACAGAATACTGTTCCGGGATGCGGCCGACCCACTCGCTAATTTTGTTATTTTCTTTACTTATATTACCTCTGTACTTATGAAAATAGAAGCGTTCGGAACGCCCTTCCAAGAACAGTGTACAAATTAGCAAAATAGTTAAAACACAATAACGAATCTTTTGAGAAGATTTTCCTTTTAAACAACTAAAGAGGACGTCTAGCCCGTAAATTGCAGAAACAAAAACAGCCGGCGTCAATCCAATCGTATACTGATAGGAGAGTGAATGCATGGTTGGATTCCTGGAAAGAATATTTTGGAACAAAATCGGAATATTTAAAAGCATGGCCGGAAAATTAAAAAAAGACAAAAATCCTAAGGGAAGAAAAATCCTGTAAAGGTACTCGGCTAAATCGGCTGGCTTAACGATTAGCGGAGGATCGGTTCCCCAGGTACCGATATAGAAATAGCTATAGTTTCCACGATACAAATAAGGCTGTTGACTGATCCAGGGAATAAGATATTGAGTTGTCATATAAAAAAATAGAATAGAGCCCACGATTAAGGCAATGCCTGTTTTGGTTCGTCTTTCAAAAAGCAGATAAATTCCGAAAATGAATGTAATTCCATACATATTTTCCTTACAAAGAATCAAAGCAAAGAGACATGTCCAAAAAAGTTTCCATCTTTCTTTAATCATAAAATAAAAGGCACTGAACATAATGGGGTTAGCGATAATCTCGGGATGAAACTCTGCCATTGTTGAATTTCTGAGTGGAAGATAAAAATAAAGAGCGGCACAGAAAAAAACCGGAATAATCCCCTTCCCTAACTTATGTTCCGCAATCAAGGCCAGTGGAAAGAAACAAAGAGCGGAAATAATGGCTTGGGCAATGAGTAAAACTCGGACGTCATCCCAAATCAAAAGCAAAGGGCTGAATAAAAGCAGAATGGGGCTCATGTGGTCACCCAAAAGGCAAATTCCTTCTTTAATTGACGAATAAAGGAATTTTCCTTTGGTAACGGTCCAAATGGCCTGGTCAAATATACCCAGGTCAAATGCATGTGTCGCAAAAGCCAAGTGTCTGAGAATGCTGACGGAACTTAAGATCACAGAGTAAGAAACAAACAACGACGACACAATCAGCCATTGATATTTGACAAAAAACTGATCGATTGAAAATCTGGCGGAGTTCAGTTTGGCATAAAAGACGACCGAACAAAGAAGTGAGAATAACACGATCGCATTGATTAATTTCTTGCTGAGCCAGGCATTCATGGCGGGATGGCCTGAAAATGGACTGCCCCAAACAAGCGAGACCGTTACGATGATGAAAACAATAAATAAAGAGTCGCGCCAATCAAATAGCTGGTTCCCGACCGTTTTAATTTTTTTCTGGGATTGAGCGTTCAAGAGAGCATCGATTTTTTCATTCTTTCGGTAACGTGCCCGAAAAAGATTTGAGTGATTCCGTAGGCCGCCAGAATGCATAAGAACGGTTCAATGGGAAATTTATATTTCCGGTGACCCAGCGCAACAACCGTCGCAAAGATATAGAGCAATACCGTAACGATGATATAAATCATTCCCTCTTCTTTACCGCTTGATTTCTTTTGAATGAAATAAATAATCGAACCTATTAAAGCAAATATAAAAGCTACGAAATAATAAGCCTGTTCGGTTTTCATTAGGAATTTTTTGGTTCTTCTTGAGGGAGGCTGGGCACCGCTTTTTAAATTTGTGAAATTATCATCAATAACCCATCCTTCAGGATCGAAACCCATCATGTAAAAACCACGGCCAATCATTTTATCGACGAAGATAAGTGGATTATTCTTAATCCAATTCATAGCGGCTTTTCGTCCTGCATAGTCTTTTTGAATTTCCGACAAATTTGGAGTTAAAAACCCTGGGTCACCACCATGTTCTAAATCAGGATTCACCGGATAACGAACATTACTGGTTGGATTGTTGGCAAAATACATATTCGTTCCGATCGCAGTTGTCCAAAGCACCGGGGCGCCAAAACGAAGATAATTGCGAACACCCCAAGGAACGGCGCATAAAACAGTGAGAAACGCGATGACAGCGCCTCGTTTAACGGCTCCTGCGAAGTTGCGTTTAGCAACAGCCCATACAACGAATGCGATGCCGCACGTAATGATGGAATAGGTTCTGAAAATAGCGCTGAGTCCCGTTGCGAAACCTGCTACAATGACTTTTGACCAAGCGGGTTTTTGAAAATCGGAAATCAGCAGGATAATGCTGACCATCCACAAAACTAAAAATAAATGTTCATCCAATAAAATTTTGGTCGACATAATTGCGGTCGGATAAAAACCGTAAAGCAGCGCTGCTAAAAGACCGAATTGGGGCGAAACAATTTGCTTTGAGATGTAAAAAACACAGAAAACGCACAAAACATTAAGAAATACCTGGAGAATTTCAGCTAGCACCAGATGTGGACCGAAAAGTTTAAATAATCCGGCCAAAACGAGCGGATATCCGATCGGGCGGAATGCTGTGGGTTGCTGCGTCCAATAACTTCTGAAACCATAACCCGCAACCAGATCTTTTGCATGTGTCCAAATCAATATATCCTCTGAAATGGGGGCCGGGGGAACGTGCTGCGACCAAAATATCCAGAATAAACGTAAGGCAAAACTGACGGCTAAAATAATAATTAATGAGGGCTTAACCGGAATTTTTGAGAAAGCATCATAAATTTTACTGGCCAAGGGTGATCTGCGGAATATAAACGAAATTGCTAAAATGACGGCAAGAATGATTTTGAGATTATCTGCCGGATAAAGCATGTAATTTACAAACGAATTAATGGCAATCATGCGATTTGCGATTTATTTTCAATGGGTTGTAAAATATCGTTATTTTTTTAGTTCAAATGACTTTAACAGTGACGAATCTTTGCGTTGGGCATTTAAAACTTCTGTGCGGAATTGAGCTTCATCTTTTTTGCACGCCGGATGAAAACTAATGAAATATTGCGTTAATTCATCTGTTTTTAATTTGATCATTTGAGCCATGTCACTCAGGAAATCACCGGTGGGCCGGTTTGACCAAATATGCGGATGTGTCAGGAACTGGAAAGCCGGATACTCGCTGGATGCAAAAAGCTGGCACATACATCCTTCATACCAACCCTGGCTGTCTGAAATGTATTTAATATCCGAAAAAAATCTTTTTTCATATGTATGCTGCATGTTCGGAATGGTCGCGTTGAGAATAAGCGCCTTAAAGCGGTGTGGATTATGGAAGGAGACGATACCGCAGGGTTCAATTTCTGTAATCTCTTTGAATAGGGCCTTATCTTTACGGCAAAACGAAGCAACCTCTTCCCATGCCATATCCTTTTTCCAAGTCAGGTCGAAGTGTAGGCCAACTTGGTGGCCCTCTTCTTTCAATTGATGAACAACCTCATAGTTTTCAGTTTGTCTGAGGTTGTAAGGCATTGCGCAAAGTTGGAAGAAAAACGTGGATTTAACGCCGAGACTGTTCTCAATTTCAGACAAATTCAAAGACCATTCCGGCATGTGGTCGATATCATGGCGCAAAATACATGCTTTTTCACCCTTTTTGACGGATCCCAATTGATCAAAATTGATAAATCGGTACCCGTTGTCGAGGCCTGTTTTCAGAATAGTTTTATAATGCTGGAGCCCAAAATTACATGCCATAAAGCGTTATCCTCTGCCCTATCTTCGGTTGTTCATCAAAATTAACAGAGCCGTCTTTGAAAATTCGAAATGAGGATTGTTTTTGAAATGAACGGCGGCATATTTCATAAATGCCTCATTGTATTTGGCTTCATAATAAGTATTGGATTCCCAGTATTTTTTAAGGTCCTCTAAAGAAGGAACACGGATGCGATTGACGAAACGAAAACAATGCGTATCACTAAACTGTTCCCATGCAAATGGTAAAACCACGTCATGCATGAAATCAGAGGAAGACTGAATGACGTTTTTGGGCAGAGCCATGAATTGGTTTAAGAAATCGAACCATTCCTTGTTGTTGTCCATATAGGGCCCCAGAATGGCGATTCTGCCTGTTGCTTTTAACATTCCCGAAAGATTCTTGAGTACTAAAGCCGGATTCTTGGAATAATAAAGCGCATACATCGATGTGATCGTGTCGTAGCGTTCCGGATCCTGAGAAGCATTGAATTCATCCATGTTATTATTTATGAATTTTATTTTAAGATTCAAATCGCGGCTGGCTTTCTCGGCAGTCTTAATGGACTCGACCGAAAGATCAACCCCTGCACAAGACCATTCCTGCTGAGTCACTTTTGCAAACTGAATCGTATAAACACCCGTGCCGCAGCCGACATCGAGCAGGCGTTCTCCCTTTTTCAGATTTAATTTATCTAAAATCCAGGATTTCAAGTCACTGTTGCCGAATTTTTGATTCGTTTGTATGCGACAAGAAAGGTCGTTCGATAATTGACTGCTTTGGCGTTCATTTAAAGCTTTGGATTCCACCATTTTTAGGTTCCTTGTTTCATCAGATTAATATGCCGAAACTTTGTGATCTGCTGATTTCAATTCAAGGATCGAACCGGTTTTCTTTTCGTCAGCAATGCATTGAAAAATCCCAAGATAAACGCAAAATTGCCCTTCAAAAGGGCGAACGCAATCCTCAAGGGTAAAAAGAATAAATGCTGGATCCAAAATTTTAGCCCGGAAAAATTTTTCCACATAAACCAAAAATTATTCCGGTGCGCAAGAGTAGCCGTCCGAAACGATCCAAACCTTTTTTTAAAACTCACCTGTCCGACGTGATAGACGATGCTTTGCGGTTCATAATAAAGATGATAGCCCGCTTTTTGGGCGCGGTAACACAAATCCACATCTTCCATAATTCCCGGAAAATAAAGATCGTCGTAACCCTTCAATTGAATAAATTTCTCTCTGGAAAAAGCTCCAAATCCTGCGGAAAAAGTTTCTGACGCACGAGCCGTCTCTTCCGCATAAGCGGGAAAATGGGCCGTACATTCAAAAACACCAAAACGCATCCTGCCCCTGGAACGGCCGGATTCAACCGTCTGCCCGTCAAAAGTCATCGCTTTTGGTGCAACCAAAAAAGTCAAAGGGTCTTCAATAAAATGTGTCATTAAGGGTTTAATGAAATCACGATGGACGCGCATGTCGTTATTCAAAAAAATTACAACGGGTTCATTGATTTTCAGCACGTAGTCGTTGTAAGAACAAAGAATTCGATTTGATACCGCTCTTTCGATCTCGCAGTCGGGAAAATGAGCGCTGACATAGTTAAGCCCGTCATCGGTGCTGCAATTATCCAAAACGGTCACCCGGGTGAAACTGGTTTCGTGCGCAGCTTCCATAATGCTGGGCAAACATTGGGGCAGAAGTTCTGCACCGTTGTAATTCAATATGATAACTCTTGTTTCCGGAAATTGTTCATTCACAGAAAGAACCAAAGCGATCCGAATACATCAACGTTTAATGCCAGCTAAAATGACCTGACCTGAAATTGTAGGAAAATATTCGCCTAAATTAACCGCGATTTTTTTGATCCATTTGGGAATAAGCCTGTTATGCATGGGCAAAGGTAAATTACAACCTGCGTAATGTACGACGTCGAAACCGGTTTCAATTAATTGATCTTTAATCACTTTCGCGGTATAAACCCGAATGTGCCCTGCTCCACCGGCCTTGTATTCGGCATAGCGTGGATATTTGCCGAACAGCATTGCAATTCGGTTTGTAAAACAAGCCATATTCGGAATGCTCATGACCAAAACGCCCTTAGGTGTTAGAACGCGCCGGATTTCCTGCAAGATAAAATCAGTGTCGTAAAAATGCTCGATCACTTCAGCGGCCACCACGCAGTCAAAAAAATCGTTTTCAAACGGAAGTCCTCGTTCTACATCGGCTGCTTGCGCACGGACACCGTTTTCAAGAGCGAGCTTACAGGCCTCGACGTTGCCCTCAATGCCGTAACATTCTCGTTCTGAAGCCAACTGAGCAGCAAAGACCCCGTCCCAGCAACCGATATCCAGTAAACGGCCATTCGGATCATTGGAAAACTTTCTAATGGCTCGGATCAGCTTGGAGTAATAGACTTTGCCCAAATCAATTTTGTAATTTTGATAGGATACTTTCCGCGAGAATTTCTGAGTTTCGGATACCATTAACTAACCTTTGTTGATAAGCCTGAAATTTTTTGTCTCAACATGGTAAAAATTGAAAGTTCTCGATTTAAAATGACAAGAACCGGAATGTACGAAATTATAAAAATAACCGTCTGGAATAAAATTGTTTGAACTAGATTCCCGCTTCTTGTTGCCCAGCGGTCAAGCGCGTAAAAAATGAAAAAAAAGTATACCGCAAAACTTACAAAATGGACATATTTAATCGCTGCTTTCCGAAAGTCAGTGTACTGCTGAGTCGCCAAAAAATAAATAACTGAAAAATTAAAAAGCACTATTAAACTGGTCGCGGCGGCCACACCCATGATGCCGAACCCGGCATGGATTACCCAGTAATCAACCGCAAAACTTAAAACAAGAACGAAACTTAAAACCGGAAAAAGAAACATATGCTTTTTAAGACCGATCAGGAGATCCTGGTACGGCTGAGTGAGCGCAACGAAGAATGTGCTTAAACTCAAAATTTTCATCGCTTCAATTCCAAGAATAAATTTCGGAAGAACAAAATGAATTGCGACAGGCGCAAAAATCCAGACGAGCCCGATCAATACCGGCATGATTGCGACATAAGTTAAAGAGGACTTGTGAAGATAACCCTCTAATTCTTGAATGTTTTTGTGGAGTGCAATACGCTCTTGCAAATGAGGAAGGAATACGATCGCAATGGAAACCGAAAAATTGCTGACGTAAGAACAGGCCATTAATGCGATGCTGTACAATCCAAGCACTTCAAAGCCGGCCATTTTTACGATCACGATTTTGTCGGCGCTTCTGATGCCCAACATTAAAACGCCGATAATCATGAGCGGAAGGCCGTAACTCATGATTTTTTTGAGTTCAGAGCCATTATATTCCCATCCAAAATGGAAATTAAATCTCCACAAGATGTAAATAATGTTAAACAGAAAACTGAGAATCATGGCCCAGATAAATCCATAAATTTTAAAACAGTACGTTAAAAAGGCCACGAGCACGGCGTTGACCATTGCTGAAACAATCATGAGCCCCGCTTCAACTTCAAATTTTTTGTAACAACGAAGCAAAGAAATCAGCAGATTATTAATTCTTTGAAGAACGATGAGGACCGAGACAGAAAGTAATCCGTACGTGATTTCCTGCGAAAAAAAGTTTCTGCACAAAAATGAAAATAGAGCAATGCAAACAGCAATGAATATGGACGTACTCAGAATAAAACTGAAGGCAATATTTTTAATCTTTTCTGCCTTGGCCGGTTCCCCTTTTCCAATCAGGTAGGGGATCTCTCTTGTTACGACTTCCATCGTTCCCATGGTGGAATATTTAGAATAATCCACGATGATTTGCAAAACTGACCAAATTCCGGTCTGAAGGGGACCGAGAAAACGCCTTGAAAGAATAGCGGCGACCAAAGTAATCAGCTGGGCAAGCTGAGTGCTTCCCGAATAAATCCCGATTTGCTTGAAAATTTCTTTCTTTTTACTCATGCATAGACCGGATAATTTGCTTTCGATTGCGATTTGTCAGCGTTAGCTTGCTTTAAATACTCAATTCCGTCTGTTTCAGACAGCCTTAAATTGACGATATAGTCATTCGGATCAGCGTTTAAGAAGCGCTCGATTTTCTGAAGAGCTTCTTCTGACGTCTTGAATCGTTCGAGGCATTTTCCGAATACTTGAGCCATGGGATCTGCCGGTTCCATGGCTTCGTGATAAAGATTGAGAACCGGAATACCAGCCGCCGCCGCCTCAAAAAGGACCGTTGTCGGCCCATCTAAAATGACCCGATCTGCCTTGTCGAGATAGCGCGAAAAGACTTTTGATTCGATAGACACGTTTTTGAAGTTTTGCATTTTAAGCCAAGGCAGAACCGATTCTTTAGCCCATTGCTGGTACGGTCCATGCTTGTAGACAAAATTAAAATCCTGTTTTTGGGCAAATGATTTCAGCAATTCTTTTTGATGTTCAAAATACCAGGTCATGGGGCACACAACGCTGTTTAGTTTTATCAGACCATGCGGAAGTTTGATCGGAACATAAAAAACACGGGGGGTTTTCTTTGAGGATTTAAGTGTTTTCAGATTCCCTTCCCGATACTTTTTTTTAATTTCTCTAAGGCCATGAGAAGATTCGAGCACCTCACAAGTATTGTCTGGTACGATTTTTGTTTGGCTTTTAAAATAATCACAGGAGGAGCTCTCCATTGCAAAATTAATGTCAAAAAAACCGAGCTCGTCCATGACCCAATCCCATCGGTCCGTAAAGTCGACGCCGTGTTGAAAACAGACCCGTGTGATTCCTGCTGCTTTGGCGGCAAGTAACGGGGCGGGATAGTTCTCGCCTGCGCTTGCCCTGGCTACGACATAGTTAATGTGATGTGTGCGATAAAAGGACATAAATTTTTTTATTTCTGAAAGCACTTTTGGACACTCTTGGGTAATAAATGTACGTAAATACGGAAAGAGTAAAGAGCGAACGTCAAGCGAGCATTTCTCGTTGATCCAATTGCTTAGAGGGTCACCGATTTTTTGTTCCATTTTTTCAAATGTTTGTTTTATTTTTAGGGTTTGAGAATCTTTACCGTTATCGTCATTTGTTTCCGTTTTTTCAGAAAATGAATCCAATCGGTAAATGACTTCTCGGTTTTTTAAATAAACATGGGCACCTTTTGAAATTACTTGTTTCAAAATCATGTCGATCGTGGGTGTTCCAGCGTCTAAAAATAAGAAACTGGTACCCGAATAAGTTTTTTGAGGAGAAAGGATTTTTTTAATCTTTTGATATTTGAAGAAGTTGATCCAATGTTTGACCATACTTTTTAAATTGGCCGAACCGGACAGGGATGTATTTTTTGATTTGTTTACTGCGGCCTGAACGAGATTTATTTTTTTTAGTGATAATTTAGGGAAGGATTGTTTTTGTAAAAGTGAAAGAATTTCAAAATAAGTCGTGCGGTCCTGTCTCCAAATGTTATAAATACTCGGCTCCCCATCGCTGGATGCTTCACGCCTGAAATAGACAATCGAACTTGGAGATATCTTCTTAATAAATTCAGTTATGATGCGAACTCTTAAAACAACGGAATCGACCAAATATTTAAGGCGGTTGTAATGCATGCTGGCCAAGTTAATGTCCAGCCGTTTGCATTCTTCAATGTGATGCTTGATGAAATCGTCAAAGGATTTGAACCAACCGATCTGCTCATGAAAATATTCCTCTTCGTCCGCCCTGATTTTTTTTTCCTGATAGTAATTTTCCAGTAAAGAATACGGAATGCCGTTTTGTTCAAGGAATAAAGATACTTTAGGTTTTAGCGAAACAATGAGTGAGTTTAAATCTATCTGACCTAGATGTTGGGAATCGATATCTTCGAGAAGATAAACAACGGGGCATGCCTTTGAGGCGGATGCGTTGCTGTTTTGAGTCATAGAAGAACTATGGGTAGAGCTTCGGATTTCGAAGGGATGGCATCAGTCCGTTTTAGAAAAAGCTCTTCTAAGTCTTTCCCCAATTTGAGCAGCCGGTAATCTTGGTAGCGTCTACTGACGATTTGCGCACCAAACGGCAGACGGTTCGGGCTTTTGAAAAATGGAAGATTAATTGCAGGAGCTCCGCATAGTGTCCAAATAAGACAGGAATCTGAAATGTCTTCATCTCCCCATTTGGGAGCTTGTCCGGCGGTTGACAAAGTGACGAGTCCGTCATAATCGGAAAGGGTTTCATCAAACAATTGCGACAGGCGATTTTGTTTTTCCAAGGCTTGTTTATACTGATCCAGGCTGATATTTTGCCCGCGTGATATGATTTGATACATGATTTCGCTGACAAGCGTATGTTTTTTGAATTCTTCTTTGAAATAATATGAAAGTGTTTTATCGTAAATAATTCCGTGAATGTCGTGTGCTTCATTAAAATCATTTGGAAGTTTTAATTCGTCAACCTCAAATCCCTCTTTGCTCATCAAATTGACAAGATCCGATAATTCTTGCTTTGCGTATGGAGCTGCCTTTTCCCACGTCCATAGCGAAGAACTGACTACCCCAAGTTTCCAAGGTCTTTTCGGTTTTGTCTTGTTATCCGACTGGTTCAGTTTGGCATTATTGATGGGGTAGTCTTTTCCGCTAGTACGAAGAACGTTAAATAAAAGTTCCAAATCGTCCGTGTCCCGGGCAAACATTCCGATCGTGTCTATAGAATCGGTTGTTTTTAATGTACCCGTTCGCGGAATCAAGCCGAAGCTCGGTTTAAATCCAAATACACCGCAATAACTTGCGGGCCGGATAATTGAACCGGCCGTTTGGGTTCCCAATGCTGCCGGCGCCATAAAACTGGCCACCGCTGCTGCTGAACCGCTTGAGGAAGTTCCGGGTGAGTATGCAGGATTGTGGGGATTGGCCGTTTTACCTGGTGTGTGAACTGCAAACTCGGCCGTAACGGTTTTGCCTGCGATGACCGCGTCGGCTTGACGCAGGTTAAAAACGGTCCTTGCGTCATTTCCAGGCGTAAATCCTTCCCAAATGGGGCTTCCCATCGAAGTGGGCATGTCGATGGTATTAAAGATATCTTTTACTCCGACCGGCACGCCGCACAAGGGACCAAGGGAATCCGACTGTTTAGACTGCTTGATTTTTTCGTCGATGCGCGCAGCCTGATCTAAAATTTGCTTTTCGTTTAGATAAGCCCACGCGTGAACGAAGGGATCAACTTTTTTGATTTGACTAATGCAGGACTCAGCCCAATCAAGAGCGCTGATTTTCCTCGATTTTACTTTTTCAGCGCCTTCCTTAGCTCCAAGTAAATAAAGGGAATCACCCATGTCCTAAAATCTAAGAAAGATCCTTAGCTTTTCCTTCACGCCGGCTTTTCACAATTTTGAAAAATTCTTCCTCAGTAAATCCGGTTATTTTGAGATAGTAGTCAAGTATTTCGGGTCTCATAGAATCGTAATATTTGGCGAGTTCGAAGCCTTCCTCACGCGTTAATAGGCCTGCCCGAACGTCTTGGCTCGCATGGTCTGTGCCTCGCCCAAAACCGCGCTTGATAAACTTGGTGTAGTCATGGACGCCCGGCATGATGCACTCGACGCTTTTGTAACGTTTATACGTGCCCTCGACCTTATCTTCCTTCCATCCGTATTCTTTTCTGACAAATTCCATTTGTCGCTCATCATCCCAGAAAATATAATCGCCCAGATGGATTCCCACAATTCCGACTTTTTTAATTTCATCCGCCGGCGGTGTTTGGAAAGGATAAATATCCTTTCCGGTGATTTGATTATCAACCATCCCATCTGGTGGAACTTTTGCTGAAATTTTAAGGAAAAGGGATTCAGCGCCAAACTTCATAGGTTCGAAATAACAAGCCCTACCCGAAGATTCCGCGATGGATTCCCCCCAAATGATTAAAGGAATATTAAATTTGACTGCGACTTGGAGCGGAAATGCGCCCACACCCGAATGGCAATGCCAGCAAGAATCGCCAATTTTGTAAAGTGAAGCTTTGGCAAGCTTATTAACCAATTCCCGATTTGGGGTAAACATAATGTGGTCCACATTTAATTTCTCGAGGCTATTCCATAAATTATATTTCCCAGTTTCACTAAACCAATTATGACTAAAGGTTACTGCCAAGGGTTTTAAACCGTACCGCTTGGTAATCACATGAAGTTGAAAAAGACTATCTTTTCCCCCGCTGATTGGAACGATACAGTCATAATTATTTCCTGATTTATTTTTATGATGCTCAAGAATTTTACGGAGTTCTTGTTCACGCTCCGTCCAATTGATGTGAATTTTTTGTTCTTGGGATTGGCATGCCTGACAGATTCCCATTTCGTCAAATTTGATGCCTTCGTTTGTTTCCGGCATGCAGCAGCGAACACAATATTGAAGTTTGTCTGCATAAAGCGGCTTTCCATAGTCTAATTTCTTAGTATTTAAAACTTCAATGCGGAACGCTTCTTCGGTATGTGCTGGATTTAAAAGTGCCCAATGTTCAATATCGAGATAGCGGCCATCTTTGTGTAAGGCTTCTTTCATCATACTTTCTTTAGTAAAACCCAATTTTTCAAGGATTCGAATCATGGACATATTTTCTGAAGCCACGCCGCTCCATATGCGATGAAGATCCATTTGAGTAAAAGCAAGGTCCATCAATAATTGATAAGCTTCCGTGCCAATTCCCTTACCCCATGCATTTTTATTTCCGATGAGAATTGCGATTTCTGCCGAATGATTTTGCCATGAGGTCTTTAAACTAATATTTCCTAAGTGCTTTGAATCATCATTGGAAATGATGGTATACACCATAAGGTGTTCTGAAGTCTTGGATTGCTCGATATAAACTTTTGCTTGTTGTAATGTGTAGGTAGAATTTCCGTGGCTGTTATAACGACAGACAATCGGGTCGTTCAGCCAACTGACATATTCTTCGGAGAGGTGTTTCTGTGAGAGAGGTTCGAGATTTATCTTCTGACCATGAAGAATGTTGTTTTGTGACTTTA
>Ga0209515_10003846_pt1 | contig 20862 bp, 24 predicted proteins | sample Subgroupgradi54m_FD_187454 | JGI IMG/M metagenome (GOLD analysis project Ga0209515, IMG submission 187454) | Subsurface groundwater microbial communities from S. Glens Falls, New York, USA - GMW60B uncontaminated upgradient, 5.4 m (SPAdes)... ...
TAAATCTCTTTTTTTTCACCTTACTTCGATCTTTTTTAATTTCAACATTAAATATAAAATAATTAATTACTGTATTTTCCATAAAATCCCCAGAGTTAATCCATATTTAAACTTTTACAAAACATCTCCCTTCTTCCATGCTTCTCGTAGTTCACTAATAGTTAATTGCCCTGGAGCAGTTTTTGGCTCATCGTCTAAAGAAACAAATGTAAGATAAGCCCCATGAACCGGCCCTAAAATTCTTGTTGAAACTCCTTCTTCTCCCATACCGATTCCAATAATTGGCCTGTCAGCATTTTTAATTAAATCTAAAATTCTTAAAGTATCGTAACTGTTTTGTGCCTTTGTTGCTATTTTAACAATATCCGGCTCTCTAGCACAAATCTGATCATAAATTTCTTCCAAATTTTCCGGCGTTTCATCAAAGTTATGATAAGAAACAATTAATTTTGCTCCTCTTCTGTACAATCTATGATCTGCTTTAAATTCAACATCAACATAATCAACCCCTAAATTTATTGCTCTTTGAAGAGCTTCTAATCTAATTTCTTCCTCTCCAGAATAATTTCCACCTTCCCAAGTAGGTCTATTTGTGATTATCCTTGGAATTCTCCCATACTTAACAAGTCTTTCTAAATCAGGATTAGTCATAAAATCTATTCTCAATTCAGCAATATCTGCTCCAGCCCTTTCAGCTTTGTCTAAACAAGCAAGAGCATATTCGTTAGATTTTACTGGTATTGACACAGCTATTCGCATCATAGAATCATTTTTTATTCATTTAAAAGAATTATGGTAATTCAGATACACCTCATTTAATTATTATGCTCTTTAACATAGATCCCTCTTAAATAATTAAGAACATCAACATGCGCCGCATAGATTTCATCACCCGTTTTCTCTCTTCTAGTTATTAATGCATCACAAAGATTAGATACTATGCTAGAAAATGACCTTGGTTGATTTTCTGTAGTAATAATTTTTAAAGATGAATAAACGAATTGATTCAAACTTATTCCCTTAGGAAACTGTAACGATGTTTCAATACTTTTACTAGAAAGAACATTTTCTCCCTGAACAACTTCATTCCATAAGTTAAGAAGGTTTTTCATATAAAATAATTAAAAAGTGGTTTTATAAGAATTATTGTGTTTCACAATATTTCTACATGGTTACATTCTATCTCGAACTATATCTTAGAGGAGTTAAATGTTTCAATAATTCTTTAAATCTTGAACTATGCCTTTCACTAGGCACATCTGGAATGTAATGAACATTTTCATACTCTCCAATTATATGTCTTTTGTCAGATGATCTTCTATCTTCTTCATTACAATATATTAAGAAATTTGTATCTGGATTAGCCTCAATACTCTTTCTTAATTTAAAATAACAACTTCTGCTTATACTCCGATCTGCAAAACTTGCAGGATTAGCAATTACAATCTCAGGAAGTATAATTTCCCTTGTAGAACCATTTGAAAGACAAAGGCATCTCTTGTCCCAATATACTTTATACTCAGTAGGAATCAAATCATTGAGCCTATCGGCTAAAACATTCGTCCCATGCATAGATATACGTATTTTTGTCATATTTTTAATGTATAATTTTAAAATTATTATAGAGTAGAATTATTATTACTCTCTCAAATTAGTTTATTCCAAGTCTATTTAAACCTTTTCAATATCACAAGTAGAACTTTATCTCGCAGAATCAGCTTGCTTCTCTGTTTCATTCTTCTTTTTCAGAGCGTAACTTTCACCATTATTTTCCGAGGCCAACTTGATCTCTTCAGCTATTGCTTGAGTAATAGTTTTCTTCTTTCCTTGCGCTTTATCACTAGCTCCATGAACCAAATTTCTCAAAGCAACATTAATTCTTCTATGGGGTGAAACATCAACAGCTTGAGGATATCTTGCTCCTCCGTATTCAATAACTGTGATTTCATCTCTTGGGGCGCAATTTTCTATTGCCTTAACCAAAACCTGAACAGGATTTTGTCCTGTTTGTTTTTCAATCATTTCCAAAGCATTTAGAACAATAGTCATATTCCTCGTATATTTCCCAGTAACTCTTCCTAATTGTATTTTGTGTTTCTTTCCTCTATGCCCTGCAACAGCAACTTTATTTGCCAACCTTTCTACTATATTAACTTTTAATTTTCCAAACTTACCAACATTTCTTCCATGACTCTTAAGAATTAATTTAGGAGCAACATTAATAACTTGTTTCAAAGCAGGATCATTTATCACTATCTCAGATATATCATATCTATCAAATATCTTAAAATTAAATGTTTGTTTTTCCACCATTATTTTCTTCTCCTTACCCCTAATCTTTGTTCTTCATCTATATTATACATCTTTAATTCATATTCTATCCATCTACCGCCTTTATGAAACACACTTTCACCACTCACAATATATTTTGCCCCTCTCAATCTTTCACTCAATTCTTCCCTAGTAATTCCACCAGAAGGAAAATAAATTTCATCAATATCTAGTGTAGCAACCTTACTCATCACACTTTTAACGTATTTCTCTCTCAATTTTATCCTTGTTTTTTCTGTACGTTCATTAATACTATTCATTACCTCTCTTGATGGAAGACTTCCTTCTTCAATTCCATCTGCTTCTAAAAGTCGCTGTCTTAATCCAGCACTCATCTTACCCTCCTAATTTCCATCTCAGCATATTGCTCCCCTTCTCTTAATCTTTTAGGAACACTAATATCATATTCACATCCACGATAATTAAAAATCAGTTTATACGCTCTAGGGTTATCCTCCGGAGAATCCATTACATATCTCTTTTTTTCATCATCATGAAAATTACCTGTTCTAGTTAATAATTCTTGTATTCCTCTTTTCCCACTGTGTCTAGCTGGGATAATTACTCCTTCCCTAGCCTTTAACCTTCTTACTAAATATAGAGCCCCTATTCTTTCATCTTTTACAGTCGCGCCCATCTTAACGTCTACCCTTCTCGATCTTTCCTTGTACAAGTCTATGCAAAGGTTGATCATTTACTTTAATTACTTGAAATCTAACTCCGGGAATATCTCCTTTAGATCTTCCTTGCTTTCCACCAATTCTTTCAATAATAACTTCATCGTGCTCATCAACAAATTTTTGTGCTAAATTTCCAGGAATAAAAGCTGTAACACTTTTTCCATTTTTAATCAATTGAACTTTGCAGCATTTTCTCATAGCAGAATTAGGCTGCTTAGCTTCTTTCTGAACCTTCTGCAAAACAATTCCCTTTGCTTGATTTGCTCCTTGCAAAGGATCTGATTTAGCATAAAGATTTAGAGTTCTAACTTTGAAAGCTCTGTCCTTCCATCTAAACTTTCTTCTTTTCTTTATTAACTTAGCAGCGTTTTTTTGTCCCATTTTATATAAGAATGTTACATACTAATACTAGAACTAGTATTTTTAAAGCTTACTATGCTCTCGTCCTCATACTGTCTCATGGAAATGATAAGGGCACTTCCTCATTCTAAATTGATCCCTAGAAGCTGTAATTGAGTCGGTTCCAAAGATAACAACCCATTTTTCCTTATCGACTAAGTAAACTCTTTTACATCTGGGGTCGGTGCAAAACTCCATATATTCCCTATTTCCACTCATAAACATATTATTCATATAACCTGAATTTTCATGATACAAACGTACTTCAAAATCAGCCACCAAAGAATTATCCGGCCTTACGTGTCTTCTTGCTACCATAATTTAATCATCATTGTAATCATGATGATATCTATAGTCATCATCTACTATTCTAGAACAATGATTTCTTGTAATTCCATCTCCCCTGTCGTAATAATCAACGCACCTAAACTCCCCATCTCTGTAGCCATCGTAATAATAGTAATAATCGTTATTACCATAAACTCTGTTAGCATATCTATCCATTAATACGCGATTACCATAATAGTCTGTGGGGTAGGCATTAGTATTCACATAACCCATCATTCCGTAATTCATCCCATAAACTTGATTATTTCCATAACCATAGTTAGTATTAGCAGGTGCAGGATTATTTACAGTATTTCCAGCATTATCAACAAGTATTACTTGTGTTCCAGCATTAGCATTGTCAGAGCCAACAGCCGCATCAGTTCCGGAAGATCTAGAATATGTAGTAGTTTTTGAGATTGTATAAGAATCATCTCCTCTATCTCTACCCTCTTTTACATCATAATCCCCATTTACATGAGCATAATTAAGAAATACGAAAGCCAATACTCCAAGAACTAAAACCATCGCAATAACAATCAAAGTGATAGCAACTCCTCTTTCCATAAAATCATCCATGTATCTTAGATATAAAAGGATTATTGTTCTCAAGCAGTAGATTTTAAATATTCTCAAATCTTATTAACAAAATAGGTGATGATATGAACTTAACGACTAAAGATAAAGAATTGATTGAAAAAGCATATAGCTTAATTAAAAAGAGATACCAAAAAGCCAAGATTACTGTAAGTTCTGCTTTGATTACTTCTAAAGGCAATATTTACGTTGGTGTAGATATTGAGTGTAAAAGTGAGCCCTGCTCAATTTGTGCAGAATACTCTTCTATTGGTTCAATGTTAACTAACGGAGAAGAGAAGATTAAAACAATTGTTGCTGTAGCGGATGACGGAACAGTTCTACCTCCTTGTGGTAAATGTCGAGAGTTAATTTATGAAATTTCTGGTGGTGATACCGAGATTATTATATCTAAAAAGGAGAAGTTTAAACTCAGAGATATCGAAAAATATCATTGGACAGAGGTTTTGAGATAGATTGAAATGATCCTCCGCAAAGCAACTAATAAAGATCTGAATGGATGTGTTAAAATCAGCCATATTCCTGAATTTAGCTTCTTACACAAAATATCGGATAAGAAGGCCAAAGAATACCTATCCAGTTATATTAAAAAAGGAATTTTAATTGTTGCTGAGGAAAAAAAGGAAATTATTGGCTTTATCAGTGGAGAATTTATGCTGGGAAACGTTCTTTGGATTGATGCTATTACAATTAAGAAGGAAATGCGAGGCCGTGGTTTGGGTAAAAAATTATTTAATGAATTTAGAAAACAATGCAAGAAAAAGAAAATCAAATCAGTATATTTGATGGCGCCTAAGTTTAACAAGAACACAGTTAAATTCTACGAATCAATTGGGATGAAAAAAGGAAAAGATTTTATTGAATTTACAGAGGATTTGTGATGAAAATACTTAAAAATATTGTTTTCTTATATATTTTATGAATAAAAGAGTTATAGGATTTGTTCTTATTGCATTGGGAATCTTACTTGTGGCATCTGCACCACTTTTAACAGGTTATACAATTTATTCAAATAATTCCTCTAATTTTTTGCCTATAATGGGTTTAGCTTTCTTTATAGTCGGTCTCGTTTTACTTATGGAGGAAGATTTAGAAGGTAAAGCAGGAAAACCACGAGTAATCCGTACCCGTCAATTTGAAAGAGAGATTAAAAGACACCCTATAGAACCAATTAACAATGCAATTGCCAGAATTGGGCAAGGATCTAAAGATGAAGAGAGGTTAAAACACGGAAGGTTAGCAGGATCTTTTTCTATAAAAGCTGGTAAGGGCGAAAGAATTATTTATAGAAAACAAAATGGTGAAATATTTCTAGAACACTATTTATCATCACACGAATATGATAGATATCAATAACTTTTTATTAAATCGATTTGTTGATCACAATTTGAACAATGAACAGTAACTATAGCCCTTTCATTCTCTACATTATCAACTATTAATTCTAATTCACCTAGTGAAATTGGTCTTAAAGGTTTTAATTCTTCAGAATTATGATGTGTAAGCCTTAATCTTCCTGAAGAAACCAAGTTAGTTAATTGATTGTAATACTCTTCCGCTTCACCATGAACTTCTCTTACTTTTTCTTTATATTTTTGTATAAAAGGTCTATCTTGTGGAAGAGGATTTTTCAAATCCACATCAGCTTGAAATGCTTTACATGAAGGAAAAAGCGATTCTGTTCTCTTCCTTTGTTCATACAATGGAGCCAAATCTTGGCATTGACAATATCCATTTTTGTTTTCCAACTGTTCAATATAATCCTTTAAATTCATTTTAATCAGCTCCCCCCAACATAAACTTCTAGTAAGCTCTCGAGTTGTTTAGATGATTCCTCTCTTCCTAAACTTTGATTTAATTTCTGCCTAAAACTAACTATTCCACCGTGATATTTTGTTACAGCTGATACTAATGAACCATAACCTCTCTTAGCTAATGTCCATGTACCGGGTAAAATTTCATAACCTTCTTCTTGCATAAAACGCAAGGCTTCTTCAGAAGCATAATTAAAATCTTTCCATTTTCCACTCTCTCTCCGGGTCTGTTCTTCTCCAAGAGCATCTCTAAATTTTCTAAAACCACCATGGTGCCTGTTAATCGCATGTAAAATAGAAGAATGTCCTCGATCTTGGAGCCATCTTAAAGAAGGAAGTTTTCCTTTCAATTCTGGATTTTTACCAACTAACTCTTCTATTTCTTTTTTTAAAACATCAAAATCTTCAAGCGCACCATTTTCCCTTCTTGACAATTCATAATTCATCTTTCTTTTAACAACGTTTATTCCACCGTGCTTGTACATCGCTGCGATCAGATAACTTTGATTTCTTTCTAAAAGTTCCTCTTGGTTTGGAAAATGTCCCATTTCTGTAATAACTTCTTTTAGTTCTTTCTCGAGAATCTTCCAATTATCCCAATAACCTTTTTCTTTATATTTTCCAGGTATATATCCCATCTTAACTCTAACGGCTCTAAAACCACCATGATACTCTTGGATAGATCCACAAACAGAAGATAATTTTCTTTCTAAAAGCTCTGTTTGTGTTGGAAAATGCCCAACTTCTTTTATTATCTTTTCTAATTCATTCTTAATATTCTCCCAAGATTTCCAATGATTGTTAGATTTCTTGCCTTCCTTAACACCATACTTTTTCCTTACTGAATTTAAACCTCCGTGGTGTCTAATAATTGCAGACTTCAAGGGAGCATTTACTTCTGAGATTTCAGAATGTTTTGGGAATCTACCAAGTTGTTTTTTAACAACTTCTATTTCTTTTTCAATATTTTCCCATTTCTTCCAATAACCTCTGCTTTTCGTACCGCCCTCTACACCTAATTTAGTCCTTACAGTATTTGTTCCACCATGATATTTATGTATTGCAGAAGAAACCATGGAATATCCAGCACAATATAACTCTCTTTGATTTGGAAAATGTCCTAATTTATTCTCAAGTTCAACTAGCACCGCCCTAACATTTTCAAAATCAGCCCAATATCTAGGGGGTTTCTCCTCCCTATCTGAAAATCCCAAATCTTTTCTTATTGAATCGAGGCCTCCAAACTTTTTTTGGATAACTGGAATTAAACCTCCAAAATCTCTAGCCATCAGTTCTAATTGAGTAGGAAAATGCCCCAATTCAGAAGAAACAGTTCTTAATGTTTTTTTAACTCTTTCATCATTCCAATAACCATTCGGTCTTTTTTTCATTTTCATATTAAGTATTTCCTCCAACATAAACTTCCAACAAATTTTCCAAATCTTGAGAGTTATTTAAATTATTTTCAGTTCTTTTTCTAACAAATGGAAAATCCTTAGACCATCTATATTTAATCCCTAGTTTGTACCAAGTTCTTTCTGTTTTATCCTGACTTTTTAATAAACTAACTGGATTCCTTTTATGGAACCCTTGTTCTATTCCTTCTTGATACCACTCATCAAACTCCATTCTTTTTCTATTAACTCTTTTAAAAGTGAACTTGCTTACCCATGTTTTATATAACCCTTTACTATACCAAGCTCTTTCATCCTTATCCTTACTTGTTTGAAGAGATGAAGAATTTCTTCCTTCATATCCATTGTCGACACCAAACTGTTTCCACTCATCAAACTCATTCCATCTTGGCACATCATTTCTTCTATTAAACTTAAATTTGCTTAACCATTTTTTATACATCCCACGACTATACCAAGATCTTTCATTTTTATCATCACTTCCAGATAAACTTACTGAATTTCTTTGATCATACTCTCTAGCAGTTCCTTCTTTTTTCCACTCTTCAAAAGTCTGCCATGGAGAATCTTCTTTTGTTTTTTTAAACTCAAACTGATTTACCCACTTATTTTGTAATCCTTTAGCATACCAAGCTCTTTCATTTTTATCTTTACTTTTGAATAAACTATGGGGATTTCTTCCTTCATATCTTTGATCAGTTCCATATTGTTTCCATTCTTCGAATGTTTGATAAGACAATTCTATAATTTTTCTTGAAAAGTCAAAATCTTTCAACCATTTTTTCCATACACCTTTATTATACCATGATTTCTCAGAACCTTCTTCACTGTGTAATAAGCTAATTGGATTTCTTCTCTCATATCCGTGCTCCAAGCCATATCGTTTCCACTCCTCGAACGTTTCATAAGGTAAAGTAGTCTTAAATGTCATTTTAATCCACTGCCCCCACATAAACTTCAAGAAGATTTTCTAATTCGCGAATACTTGTGCTTGGTCCATATCCCATTTTCTCCCTTGCCTCATCAAACCCACCATGATGCCTTTTTAGAGCATTAGTCAAATGAAAATATCCGTGACTATTTAACCAAAAACCTGTTGGAAATTCCCCTTTAAGTTGATGTTTTATAATCTTCTCTAGTTCTACTCTAATATTATCAAAATCTTTTAAATAATCTGAAGATCTTCTCAAAACCACTTGACCTAATTTCTCCCTAACTATTGAAGCACCACCATGTAATCTGGCAGCACGACCTAAATGATAATATCCATTGTCGCCTAGCCATGAAGTAGTAGGAAATTTCCCATTTAACTCTGGATGATCTTCAAACATTTTATTTATTGATTTCTGATAATCATCCCATTCTTCAAAGTCTTTTAGTTTCCTTTTAGGTAATTTTCTATAATGTAAAGATTCTCCTATTTCAATACCACAAAGATCTTGGAGTAATAAGTCTCGAGCAGCACCACGTTTTATCTGGTGATTTCTTCTATACCAACCCAACAATCCTCCAAAAGCAGTACCATCATCTCTATGCGTCTCCTGAAAATCTACTGTGGAAATAGTTTTTTCATTTTTGCCTGTTAATTTTAATAATTCTTTGAAAACTTCTAGTCTTGTTGATTTATTATCGTAAATTCCTCTTTTATCTCTAAGAGTTATTCCTGCTTCCCTTAACCAAAGACCGACTGTTGGATCTGATACTCCAATCATTTCAGCAATTTCGACTGTTGTTCTTCCTTCAGAAGCATACCATCTTTCAAGTTCTTCATTGCACGGTCTTTTCACACCAGGGGCCATTCTTACTTCTGCAATACTTCTTATTGAAATATCATACTCTCCAAGCCATCTTGCAACAGTCGGACTAGCAACCCCTAATATCTTTCCAATTTCTTTAAGACTTTTTCTTTCACCTATATATAGCTTCTTCAATCCTCTTTTTCCAGGATTAGCATTATTACAAGTTTGAATTCGAGTTAATCTTTCTATGCCATTTTTCTCTAACATATTCAAAACTGTACTTTTTGCAATCCCCAATCTTTCTCCAATCTCTTTAGCTGTTTGACCATCTTTTACATACCACCTTTCAAGTTGTTTTTTTGTTGGTTCTTTAAATCCATTAGGTAGCATAGCTTCGCTTAAGCTTCTTATAGGAATGTCATATTTTTCTAACCAACATTTAATTGTAACAGGGGCAACATCGTACTCTCTTCCAAGTTCTATTTGACTGTGATGTTCAATAACATATTTTCTCTCTAATTCTGATCTTAGAGGTATTTTAGATATCATCTTAAGCAACACCTCCAGCGTATTGTTCTAGTAAAGAAACCAATTCATCAGGCCTATCTATTTTAATTCTTTTAATTCTGTTAAAAGGAAAATTTCTTAACCATCCATTTTTTCCACCTTTGCTATACCAGGATCTCTCATTTTTCCTCTTATTACGTAAATCCATTGGACTTCTTTCACCATATCCATTATTTAGACCATACTCTTCCCATTCTTCGTAAGTTTGCCAAGGAGATTTCATATCTCTCAATCGCTGAAAAGAAAAATCACTCAACCATCCCTCACGTCTTCCCTTTCTATACCAGGTTCTTTCTTTTTTATCTTCACTTTCTCTCAAATTAGAAGAATTTATTTTATTATACTTATTCTTCATACCCCATTGCTTCCATTCTTTATAGTTCTTCCAAGGAGCCAATTCTTTCAATACACTAAAACTAAAATCTACAGCCCATCCCTCATATTTTCCTTTTCTATACCATGATCTTTCCTCACCATCTTTACTTTTTTCTAAACTATTTGGATTTCTTTTATCATATCCTTGCTCAATTCCATATGTCTTCCAAGTTACAGCATCTGGCCAATTTGATTCTAAGAGACTAAGTGTAAAATATTTCAACCACCCTTTGTGCTGTCCTCTACTATACCAGGCTCTTTCATCTTTTTTTTCACTTCTCATTAAGCTTACGGGGTTTCTTTCAGAATAACTATTCTCATTTCCATAATCTACCCACGATCCTCTATCAGGCCAAGGAGAAATTCTTCCAGAGGTCATATTAAGCATTTCCTCCAACATAATTTTCTAACAGAGATTCAAGTTGATCATTAGATTCTTCTCTTCCTAGAAATTTGTTTAACTTTTGTCTAAATTGTGCAAACCCACTATGATACTTTACTATAGCCGATGCTAATGAACTATAACCTAGTTTTCTTAATGTATATGACCCCGGAAGTTCAGTAAAACCACGTTTCTCCATTACTTTTACAGCTTCTGCCACTACGTAATTTGTATCTTGCCAAGAATCAGGTTTAACACGTTTAACAGCTTCATTTAATATCTTTCTTACATTCTCCATTCCACCATGATACTTGCTTACTGCATAAACTAAACTACCGTGCCCATTTCTTCTTAATTCATCGCCTGAAGGAAGTTCATCCAACCCCAGTTCTCTTTTTATTTCAATAAATTGTTCTATTACGTAATCAAGATTCTTTAATTTTCCATTTTCTCTTCGTGAGTTATTTTCTTCCAATAATTGGCGAAATTTAAAAAATCCACCATGATATTTTGAAATGGCACTTCTCAAACTAGCATAACCCAATTTAGATAATTCATCTCCATTTGGCAGATATTTCAAACCATTTTGTTTTTTAACTTTTCTTGCCTGCTCAAGGGTAAAGTCAAGATTTGACCATTGTCCGTTAGTTATTTTTTTAATATCTTGACTAAGAACTACAGAAAGAAAATTATTCAACGGCCCATAAACACTATTAATTGCATGTAACAAATAAGCATAATTTCCCTTTAATTTTATTTGACTAGGAAAATCACTCCAATTATTTTCTCTCATAACCCTTTCTACTTCTTCTTTTACAGATTCTTCTGTCCAATATCCTGTTTCTCTCCTACCTTGAATAGATTTTATTCCCTCTTTAGCTAATCTTTCTCTAGCGGCATGATAACCTCCATGATGTTTTGAAATAGCTCCACTCAAACCAGAATATCTAAGTTTGAATATCTCTCCTTGGCTAGGAAATTCTGAAAGATTATGTTCTTGCATTAATTCTCTCGCCGCATTTACAACGTTCTCCCAATTCTTCCAATATCCACTAGGTTTTTGTTTCATTTCTTTCTCCCATTAACACTTTTAACACTCTTTACAACACCAGATCTATCCACATTAGCTTCTATTTCTGGTTTAAAACCAGATTCAGAATTACTAGGTTTACTCCATCTTCCACGTTTTCCACTTTTAACATGAATTACACTTCTTCCAGCATTACTAGTATCTCCATATTTCTTTTCATCTTCTTCTGGAGCTAAAGTTTCAAACCAAAGATCTTTTGGATCGACTTTTCCAGGATTATCAATCTTTCTTCCAAGTAACAAATAAGTATTTGCTAATTTTGCTGCATAACTCTCTGCAAATGTTTCTCCATGCTTCTCTCTTAATCTCCTAAAAGCATCTCTACTTAAAGAAAATCCTTCATTTTTCCCGCTTAAAACTTCAAAACCTAAATCTTCCATTGCAGGATAAAACTCGTCTGAGAATCTCATATTCTTAACAATTAACTCTACTAAACCTTGGGGCTTCAATATTCTACTTGCTTCCAATAAATGGCTGTGAATTTCATCATGATTTTTTAACAACGAAACAGACTCATTATCAACCATATCAAATTGTCCATTTCTAAAAGGACTATCTTTTCCAGTCATATCTGCAAGGACTTGATTGGGATTATCTCCCCTATCTAACATCAACTGCGAGCTATCTCTATCAATAACTTTAGGGATTTTTAATCCGTATAACCCCAATACTGGTTTTAATCTTCTGTAAGAATCATATAACAGGGAAGGTCCAGACCCCTCTGAAACAATATTTCTAGGGAAAACAATCTCTCCTCTTTGAGATCTTGCAATTAAATCAGTAATTTTAGCTGTATGAATTACAGGAGGAGCTAAATGAGAGAGAGCATTCATATATAGCTCTACAAATTCAGGATTTTTCCAACAATTAATCGGATCTTGACCAATCCATCTCATTACTTCTTGTGCTTGCGTAGTATTGTAAGTATTAGGACTCAAACTAGAACCCCTTCTAGAAGAAATTACCCTTTTTCTTACTTCAAAATCAGAAGCATCTTCAATTTTTGCATCATAAACATTAATTGAAACTCCCCCAACACTTTTTCTAATTAAATCTCCAAATCTTTTTCCCTCTGTATCTCCAAGCAAATTCCACTCTTCTTCTGTTGGTGGAACTCCATCCATTGCCATTTTGGCAATAATTCTTTTTTTATCAACATAATCTCTATTATTTTCATCAAGTGTATCTTCCGCTCTTAAGTGTGAAATATTTACTTTTCTTTTCTGTCCTTTTCTTATTAATCTCCATAATGCTTGCTCTTCCGTATCAGGAACATAATCTTCATCTAAGAAATAAACATGATTTGCAGCAGTAAAATCTAAACTCTCTCCACCTGTTTCAGTAGTACAAATAATTCCAACTAAACCATCTCTAAGTCTATCTACAACTCTTTCCCTTTCTTCAACAGGAACTGTTCCATCAATAATACCAATTTCAATATTTCTTCCGTGTTTTTTATTAAAAGTATTTATAAGAATTTGATCTAAAGTTAAATCTAACTGTAATTTTTCATATTCTCCCTTTAGCTCCATTTGTTCATATTTTCTTTTCAATCCTTCATGCCCTCTTTGAGTAACTCCTTCTCTAAACATTGTTGAGAAAATAATAAATTTCTCACCTTGAGAAATTCCATCATTGGAAGTAATTAACTCTTCTAATTTTCTATATTTAGCTGAATTTTCTACAGAAACTCTTCCCAAATACCCAGCTCTTTTAAGGATTTCAGGATCAACCAATCTTGGATCAAGCAATGCCTTTCTTGCCTGACTAAGCCATCCTTCCGGTCTAAACTCTATAATATGATTATAAATTGCTCTCTGAGTACTATCAAGCTTAACGGTATGTTCTTTCTCACTCCAATCTAAATCTTCATTAATATCCTCAGAACTTCTCCTAACAGATCTTTCATTAAAAAATGTGTACAAAACTCTAGGAGAGTTTTGAATTAGTGATTGAAATTGATTCGGATCTCTAAGAGCTGCAGGATTAAGTAAGTGGTATAAGACAGCAAAATCATTCATTCCATTTGATATTGGTGTTGCAGACATTGGTGCAAAATATTTAGAACTTAAAGCTAAAATTCTTGCAGCAGCACTGTGAGATGGATTTCCTTTAGTTGTTAATTCTCTTAAAGCTTTGATATTATGGGCCTCATCAAAAACAACATAATCTACTCCTCTATCAGCAAGTTCATCAATAAATAATCTATCAGAACCATCAACTTTTGTAGTTAACTGTTCATAATTTGCTACAATCCACTTTTTATCTCCAATTTCATCCAAGAATTCTTGATCTTTTCTCTCTCCATTTAAAATTATAGCATCTTGGCTTTCTTCTAAATATCTTTCGTGATCTTTTCCAATCAATCCTTTTTTCCAAGCTTTCTTTGCTAAATTTGGACCCACAACAATAGCTCTTTTAAATTTTAATCCTTGTTTAGCCATTTCCTTTTCAATCAAAGGTTGAGCAAGAACCGCAATAGCTGTTTTTCCTGTTCCTCCCCCATCCCAAATTCCAAACCTTCCTTCATGCACTAAATGATAAATTCCAATTTTCTGGTGTAATGAAGGCAATACTCTTTTTTCACCTGTTTGAGGATCAATAAAATTAGGATTTACTCCAATAACTTGGAAATCCAAATAATTTCTATAAACATCTACTAAATCTTGATAGGCAGATCTAACATTTTCATTCGTTTCATTTGAAGCTAAACTTTCTAATGTTCTTAATGCACTGGCCTCTTCATGTTTGAACACAGGGAAAATATCTCTCTCTGCCTTTTTCCTAATAAGAACCTTAAGTGCTCTTTGATATTCTTCATCTTTATCATTTTGTGGTTTAGGTAATGCTAATAATAATTCTCTTAATCTTAAAGGAAAGAAATCTTTATTAGAAGAAGGTTCAGAATAATTTCTTTGTTGTAGCGCGTATCCTCTATGTCTATGAGTCCCAACGTTTAATACTACTTTGTATAAATCTTCAACATGTTTACTAACTTTCTCTCTTACTTCAGGAGATAAACAAAATATCCCTGTAGCAATTAAATCACTGTCTCTTATAGGATCAAATCTTTCTAAAACAGACAAATAATCTCTTCCAGAAGTTCGTCCACTTTTTTCAACCAAATCTTTTACTCTCTTATAAATTCTTTCTGCACCTTCATAAGTAAGTTCAAAACTTCCATCAAGCATTCCCTTTTCTTCTAATCCATTTCTAATACCCTTTGCTTTTTGAAGCTGTTCTTCTAAACTATTTCTTTCATATTCTGAAATCTGACCATCCATAAATGTTATAGCTTTTCTTATATCATACATTCCGTGTTTATTCTTTAGTCGAGAGATATCTCTAACTCCAGCTCTTTCTTGGGCCTGGCCAAATTCATGAAAATTCTTATATTCTGACATCTTTCTCTCATAAATCAGGTGGTAAAAAGGTTTATAAAGCTTACTTTATGTAACTATTAGTTAGGAGTAATAACAAATGGAAAAAATAGAAAGGCCCAACATTGACACAAGACTGGGAAGAGATTATTTCTCTGGAAATCCAGAAGTCGTAGCTTCTTTCCTACTTGGAAGAACAGTTGTTAGACAATTCCCAAATAGAGAGATTTTAGCAAAAATCAAAGAAGTTGCAGCCTGGCAAGGTGAAGATGATTCAAGTTCTGAAACAATAAAATATGATTCTGGTTTAATTGGTATAAGTAAAAAATACGGAAAAAACATAATCGACATTGCCACAGGTTCAGCAAAGAAACCATCATGTATCAGCTTAATTGCTTTAGTAACTCCAAAAGGAATTGTACAAGGCCCTGGAAATGTCTCCGAGTATTTAGAAGTTAATGACATGTTTAATTACGCTCCTATAGATCATCCTTGTTTATGGATAGGCGGGGAAGAAATCGATGGAGATAAAATTCTAAGAAGAGAAAAATCTAATTTACCAAGAAATTGTAAAGGCTATTTCTATTATAGATAAATTCTTATAAAGATCTTTTTGTAGGTTGAATTAATGACTGGAAAAAAATTACCTTATCAAACTTTCGAGGAATGGAGAGAATATGGATTAGAACAAGGTTATGAGAATAGATCTCACAGAAGCCTTAAAAAAAGTTCAATTCAAGAAGAAAGGGGTTGGTACTCAAATGGAGCTAAAAAGAAATGGTTAACTGGGTTTAATTTTGTACGTAAACATACTCCTTATGAATGGAAGAATGTTGAAGATTGGATAAACTATGGTTCAGAACATGGTTATGATAAAAGAAATCCCAAAAGTCTAGATAAAGGAGGAATAGGAAAAGCTTGGTATCAATGGGGTTTAAGAAATAAGCATTCAAAAAGATTTAAATTAAATTATAAAAAACCAAGATCATCCTTTAACTCAGTAGAAGAATGGACAAATCACGGTATTAATAAGGGTTATAATGAAATGCACCAGCATTATTTCCAAAGAGAAGCAAACCAAGGAGAGTATTCATGGTACAGAAGAGGATTATATAAAAAATGGTTAACTAGGTTTCCCTTTAAAAGATCTAATAAAAAAAGGCCATATACCACATTTGAAGAATGGTATCAATTTGGAGTCAAACAGAAGTATAACGAAAGAAGCCCCAGTAGTTTAGATAAAAGTGACAATATTGATGAGAGAAGTTGGTATGGATTAGGAGGGACTAAAAGATGGTTAAGAGATTTTCCATTTGTTAGATTAAGACCTCAACCAGTTACTCTTTCTTCTTCCCAAGAACTAGAATCCCTCTTAGAAGTTTACGCTTCTTCCTAATTCAATTTCTCTTACAAAAAATAAATTAATTTATGTAACAATCAAATTTATTAACTCAGGCAAGATACCTACAAAGGAAGAATTAAACATGTTATATCAAAAAGCTTAAAATGACACAAAGAAAATCATTTTTTAGAGAAAGAGAAGTTAGAGAAATACAAGATCTAAGCACACAAACAGTTTACTATGCAAGAGGATTAGTAGATAGAATTGATAACTTGAACCCGAGTAATGAAGCTTTGGAAATAAGGACAAATATTGTTCCTGGAAGATTCTTTCCAAAAACTACTTCAGAAGCAGAAGCTTCAAGAAAATGTTACAAGCACGGAGATTTAATATTATTAAGTCATCCAAGAACTCAAGAAGGTTGCTATAACACTCCTGAAATCCCGTTAGCAACTAGAGCTAGAGATTTTGATAAGTTAAGAACAATGAAAGAAGAAGAAATTAATTTTGTCGGTTATTCATTTCAACCAACATGGGGAGATAGGAAAAAAAGAGTTGTTCCTTTCGCTTGGCTTCCAGAAGGATTAAGATTATTCAGTTATTCAGAAAATATTGGAAATCCAATTAAAATAGAACCTTATGCAGACGCTAGAAAAGTAATAAGCGAGGGTGCAAGTATAGTGGCCGAAGTTCCATCTCGTTCTAGAAAACAACCCAGATATAAATTCAAATTATTACACGTTCCAGTAATAAGAAGCGAAAAAAATCTGGCAACCGTTTTAACTTTAAAACCAGGGCTAGTTTTAGAAGATGAAGAAAATCCTGAGAATGTATCATCAGGCAGAACAGCTCATGAAACTTATAATATTAAATATAACTGGGAAAAAGACAGAGAAGGAAGCGAAGTAGTAACCTTCTACCCCCAGGATGTGGCTGCATATATTTCAATAATCAAGCATTTTAATGGAAAACACAATTTAACACCAATAGAGATGAATCCTTTTGCAATTCCATCACAACATCAGGCCGAGTTTTACAAAAAACTAGGAAATAATATTTTAATGTATGATGCAACACTATCTTCTAAAGATAAACTAAGAAAGCTACATATTGCAGAGAAATCTATTTTATTAGCCAGAGCATTAGGGAAATTCGGTAACGATGATTTTGCATACTGGGACCCAGCAAGAGACGGAAAATTGAAAGATTACGATTGGCAAATTCCAAAATAAAATTCAGAATTCTTCCTCTTAACACTTCTCTTTTTTATAATTAAAAATAAAAAAAATAAAAATAAATTCTTTACAGATTTAATTAGTAACTTCTTCTTTCGTTACGATCAAATCTTCCTCTGCCCGAGTCTCTGCCGCCAAAACCGCCTCTACCGCCGCCATTGCCACCGCCTCTACCGCCGCCGAAATCTCTTCGTGGTGGTCTAGGTCTGTCGGGGTCCATTGGTTTTGCTTCAGTTACCTTCAATTCTCTACCTTGAACTTCTTTTCCATTCATAGCAGCAATAGCTTTGTTAGCACTTTCTTCATCTGCGAAAGTTACAAAACCAAATCCTTTTGATCTGCCGGAAAATTTGTCTTTTATGAGAACAGCTTCAGTTATCTCGCCGAATTCAGAGAACATAGCTCTCACGTCTTCGTCAGTAACACTAAAGGGCAAATTACCTACATATACCTTATTACTCATTTCAAACTCCTACATTTAGTTACCAAAAATCCTTTATACAAAGAATTCATTTGGAGCATTACGGTGTTCATATTACTCTTACACCTTTATTAAAATATTCTTTTGTTATTCTCTGCAATTCAATTAATCTTCTTTTATCTCTCCCAATCAATGCAGACTTTGATTGATGCCCCGCAGAAATTATAATATCTCCCCCAGCAAGTTCTACATTATTAAACGTTGTTGGGTGAACAACAGCAGCAATAAACCTTTCAATATCTCTATCTGTTACAACTTTGGCAGCAACCTTTACTTTCTTATTTAATATTTCATTTAACTTTCTCATATTTCTTCCATCTTCACCTATTGATTTAGAAATATCTTTTCTCGGCACTACGAAGATTAAAGAATCATTATAGTTAAAACAATTACTAGCTCTAACTCTTGTTATTTTTTCAAAAAGGTTGATATACCTCATCTCCTGCATATTGATTACTTTCATATTGATCAAAAATTAATTCTGTTTATAAGTTTATTCCTCTTTTTCCTTTCTAGATTTTTTAGCCTTTTCCTCTGATCTTATCAACGGTCCTGTAACCTTTACAAGTAATCCTGGCAGTCCTGTTCCAACCGGAACAGGTTGATTTATCATTATATTTTCAACTACAGAAGTCAATTTATCTTTACTTCCTTTAACTGTTGCATTCACGAATTGTTTTACTGGTGTTTCAAATGAAGCTCTAGCAAGAATAGAAGATTTTTGAGAAATAATTCCCATTCTAGTAACTCCTTTAATCTCCCCTGTTGAGGTCATAGCGTCGGAAACAAACCTTAAATGTCTTATGTCAATGTCCAATCCCTGTTGCTGTATGACTCCTCTAATCTCTTCAATTATGGCATTTCTTGCAGCCTCAATTCCAAATTCTACTCTAATTTCATAAAGATCATTAGTAGTTATTTTATTTTTATCAACACCTTTAATCTTCAATACTTCATTTAAATTTGTTCCAGCAGTTAAAACAACATAATCTCTTTCTCTTTTTACAATTAATACTTGTGCAATTCCCTTCACACCAGAAATTATTGTTTTTTTCAATTTCTCTTTTAATTTATATAACTCTTTAAAATTCAATTCAGAAGCATGAAGAACAACTGCATTCTCTCTCTCTTTAACGTTAAAACCTTTTTCTTTTAATACTTCAGCAACAGTTTTAGCTGAAAAATGAATCTGTTTCAATGCTGTAGGATTTAGTTTGATCTCAATCTTTTTATCACTAAAGTTTATGGAAATCTCTGAAGCAATTTCCTTAAGTGAAAATTCTTTCACTTTTTCAGCAATTGTTTTAGCATCTTTTTCATTATTGTGATCCTTATCAAGATAAATTTCCATCTTTGGTGAAGAGGGTTTCTTTCTTGCGTCAAAAATTTCAATTAATCTAGGCAACCCTAAGGTGATCTGCATTTCTTGAACTCCGGCAAAGTGGAATACATTCAAAGCCATTTGTGTTGAAGGTTCTCCAAATGATTGGGCAGTAACAATTCCAACGGCCTCTCCAGGAGTCATTTGTTCATTCAGATGCAATTTAGTAGGATCTTTTCCATCATCTCCATATAAGAACTCAATAACATTCCCACTTCCATCCCTGACTGTTCCATCATACTCTGCTCTTAAATCTTGCAATGCATTAGCAAGTCTTCTATACAAATATCCAGACTTAGGTGTTCTTAATGCTGTATCCATTAATGAATCTCTTCCAGTTATTGCTCCAAAGAAGAATTCATATGGTTTTAATCCTTTAATAAACGAGCTGTAAATAAAACCGTGAGCCTTAGGTGACAAATCTTTCTCTTTAAAGAATGGTAATGTTCTATTTGTATACCCAAATTCAATTCTTTTAGCCCATAAAGATTGTTGACCAACACAACAAGCCATCTGAGTAATATTGATTACATTTCCACCAGCACCAGAAGCAATCATATAACTAACTGGATTATCTTCTGGAAATTCTTTCTTTACGACAGTTCCTAGTTTGGTTCTAACTTCATTCAATGTCTGTAAAATCTTAATTTCTCTAGATTCCTCTAATGTTTTTCCAGGTAAAGACTCAAGGGTTTTACTTGTATAACTCTCAATAATCTTATTCACTTTTTGTTCAGCATCTTTTATAGTCTCATCACTAATTTTGTTAACTCTTTCCCCAATATCTAAATCTCCTAGTGATATTGTTAAACCTCTATTAAACAAATAATTAGTTCCTAAAGTAAACACTTTGGAAATAGTATCCATTGTAACCTCTCTACCATATCTTTTGTCAATCTCTTTGATTAACTCTCCTTTTTCAACACCAAAAGTATTCTCATCAATTATTCCCTTAACAAATTCTCCATTCTTTATCACAATAGGATTATCAAATGTTTCTCTAGAAGAATGTGTGAAGTCTCTTGGAAGTGTTTGTGAAAATACTTCCAATCCAGGGATCATCTTTTTATTAAACATTGAAGTGATTCCTGCTCTGAATAATAATTGCTGTGCATCCTCTTTCTTAAGCTCAGTCATGCTCAATAAATAATTTCCACTAACGGCGTCTGTTACATTTCCAATCATGTTAGTGTTGTTTTTGGGAGACATTAAATTTTGTTTAACATCTAGTAATATTTTTGCTTCAGCTCTTGCTTCCTCTGTCTGAGGCGAATGGATATTCATTTCATCTCCGTCAAAATCAGCATTGTATGGGAATGTAACTGAT
>Ga0209515_10003848_pt1 | contig 20854 bp, 12 predicted proteins | sample Subgroupgradi54m_FD_187454 | JGI IMG/M metagenome (GOLD analysis project Ga0209515, IMG submission 187454) | Subsurface groundwater microbial communities from S. Glens Falls, New York, USA - GMW60B uncontaminated upgradient, 5.4 m (SPAdes)... ...
CTGGAGATCCTTGAAGCTTCTCCAGATGGGCGCTGGAACTTCGGGGATCGGACCCTTTACTGCCATTCGAAGATGCGCTCCCGGTAGGAATAGACCCATCCCAGGCCGAGAATCGCGAGAAACAGGACCATGGTGACGATCCCGCGGACACCGAGCGTGCGGAGCACGAGCACCCAGGGGAACAGGAACACGGCGAGCGCGTCGAAGACGATGAAGACGAGCGCGACAAGATAGAAGCCGACGGGAAACTGGACCCAGGCGCCGCCGATCGGTTCGGCGCCGCATTCGTAGGTATTCAGCTTGGAGGTGAATGGCCGGCTCGGGCTCAACACCCACGCCATCCCGAGCGACACGACCGCGAACGCGATGATGAAGCCGAGGTAGACGACGACCGACAGATAGCCGTTCAATCCAGGGTCCCCTGATGCTGATGTCTGGTGAATAGAGAAGCCGTTACTCTACGGAATCAAACCAGTTGTAGTCGAAAAACCCGGCGGAGTATAGCACAGCAGAACGGGGGACCGGCACGTTCACTCTGCTATGTTCTCGCTGCTCGGTTCGTGTTCAATTTCGCGGTTCGGTTCGATGTTCGCGGTTCCCGCCGCCGGTCGCGCGGTACAATTCGCGCACTCGAACAACTGATGCCACTCGGTCCCGGTACTCGCCTCGGGCCGTACGAAGTCATCGCTGCCATCGGCGCGGGCGGCATGGGCGAAGTGTATCGCGCGCGCGATACGAAGCTCAATCGCGATGTCGCGCTGAAGATCCTGCCGCCGACCTTCGCATCTGATCCTGATCGCCTGGCGCGCTTTCACCGCGAAGCCCAAGTGCTCGCGTCGCTGAATCATCCGCACATTGCGGCGATCTATGGCTTCGAGGATTCCGGCGACACACACGCGCTGGTGCTGGAACTAGTTGACGGCCCGACGCTCGCCGATCGCATCGCGCAGGGACCAATTCCTGTTGACGAAGCGCTCGTGATCGCCACGCAGATCGCGGAAGCGCTCGAGGCCGCGCACGAGCAGGGGATCATCCACCGCGATCTCAAGCCGGCGAACATCAAGGTCAAGTCCGACGGCAGCGTGAAGGTGCTGGATTTCGGCCTTGCGAAGCTGGCCGAGCCGGGATTCGGGACTCGGGATTCGGGATTCGACGCTGCGCTGTCGATGTCGCCGACGATCACCTCACCCGCGATGATGACGGGTGTCGGCGTGATGCTCGGCACCGCGGCGTACATGAGTCCCGAGCAGGCGAAGGGACGGCCTGCGGACAAGCGCGCGGACATCTGGGCGTTCGGCTGCGTGTTCTACGAGATGCTGACCGGCACGCGGCCGTTCGCCGGCGACGATGTCACCGAAACGATCGCGGCGATCGTGCGGGGCGATCCCGATTGGACGGCGCTCCCGGGCAACACACCCTCCGCCATCCGCACGTTATTGCAGCGGTGCCTCCAAAAGGACACCAAGCTCAGGTTTCGGGACGCCGGCGATATCGCGATCGAATGCCGCGACGCGCTGACGGCGATTCGCACTGGCGCCGCAGAAGCCGCTTCGCGATCAGCCGGCCTCTCGCGTCGTTCACTGATCGTCGGCTTCAGCGGACTGCTGCTCGGATCGCTCGCTGGTGGTACAGCCGTGTGGCGAGCCCGGTCCTCCTCGCCAGCAGGCGTCGCACGCTTCAGGATGATGCTGGGACCAGGACAGCGGCTGGCGGGCCTTGACCTCATCGCGGCGACTTTCGCTCCGGATGGCCGCCACTTCGTGTACGTGGCGACCACCGGCGGTCCTCAGGAACTGTACCTCGGCGCATTGGACAACCTGAATGCGGTACCCATCGCGAACACGGAGGGTGCCGCGAACCCGTTCTTTTCTCCAGACGGGCAATGGGTCGGGTTCTTCACGGACGGTAGCCTCAACAAGGTCGCCGTCAGCGGGGGGCCGGCGGTGCATCTCGCTCGCACGGACAATTTCGGCCGCGGCGCCGCCTGGGGACCGGATGGTTCCATCGTATTCGCACCCCGATACGACGACGGTCTCTGGATCATTCGTGACAGTGGAGGGACTCCGCGGCGGCTGACGACCCTGGATCGCGGGAAGAGCGAAGGTAGTCATCGCTTCCCGCAGTACTTGCCCGATGGGCGTTCGATTCTTTTTACCGTCGGCACCGGCGGCAGCTGGGACGACGCCCGGATCGAGGTGCTGAAGATCGATTCAGGTGAGCGCACGGTCGTCATCCAGGGAGGCAGTGACGCGCGGTACGTCCCGACGGGGCATCTGATCTATCAACGAGGCGGAGCGCTGCTCGCAGTACCGTTCGATGTGAACGCGTCCGCCGTCGGCGGTCGCCCCACGACAGTCGTCGATACGCTCCTGCCGTCCACCAACAACACGGGATCGGCTCAAGCAACATTCAGCAATGCCGGTTCCCTGATGTACGTCGCCGGCGGCGCGGGATCGTCGGAAAGAACCCTCCGATGGGTCGATCGCGCAGGTACCGAGCAACGCCTGCCGCTCCCGGGTCGTTCATATCGCCACCCGAGGCTGTCCCCCGACGGTCAGCGCATCGTTCTGGACATCGATGAAGGAAACAAGTCCGACGTCTGGATCTACGATCTGCCTCGCGGAACGCTGACGCGATCGACCTTCGACGGCCTCAGCCAGTTTTCCGCCTGGAGTGGCGACGGCCGGAAGGTGATGTTTCTGTCAGCGAACGGGGCACCGCCGAATCTGTTCTGGAAGAACGCCGATGGCAGCGGCGTCGCAGAGCAGCTCACCACCGGACGTCATCAGCAGCGTCCGGGTAACTGGGCCGCTGCCGGCGACGTATTCGCATTCAGCGACAGCGATCCGATGACCGGCTGGGACCTCTGGACGCTGTCGTTGAAGGGAGGCCGAAAGGCGCAGCCATTCGTCCAAACGCCCTTCAACGAGACGACCCCGGGATTCTCTCCGGACGGGCGGTGGATTGCGTACCAGTCCGACGAGTCGGGCAGAACCGAGGTGTATGTGCAACCCTTTCCCGGAACCGGCAGCAAGATTCTGGTTTCCACGGATGGAGGAGCGGAGCCCGTTTGGTCGGGTGACGGCCGGGAGCTGTTTTACAGGAACGGCGATCACATGATGGCCGCCTCGATTACCGTGCAGGCGGATTTGCGAATCGCGAAACCCGAACGTCTGTTCGACAAGAGAACGTGGACGCTGACGGGTGCGCGCAACTACGACGTGACGCGCGACGGTCGGCGGTTCCTGATGATCATGGAAAGCGACCAGGTGGCCGCCGCCAATCACATCAACGTCGAGCTGAACTGGTTCGACGAGCTGAAGCGGCTCGTTCCCGCCAAGTAGATGCCGCTCAATCCCGGCGCCCGGCTCGGACCGTATGAAGTCGTTGCTGCTATCGGCGCCGGCGGCATGGGCGAAGTGTATCGCGCGCGCGATGCGAAGCTGAATCGCGACGTCGCGCTGAAGATCCTGCCGCCGGCCTCCGCGTCTGATCCCGATCGCCTCGCCCGCTTCCACCGCGAGGCGCAGGTGCTCGCGTCGCTCAATCACCCGCACATCGCGGCGATCTACGGATTCGAGGATTCCGGCGAGACGCATGCCCTGGTTCTGGAGTTCGTCGATGGACCGACGCTCGCCGATCGGATCGCGCAGGGGCCGATTCCGATCGACGAGGCGCTGCCGATTGCGATGCAGATCGCGGAAGCACTCGAAGCCGCGCACGAGCTGGGGATCATCCACCGCGACCTGAAGCCCGCGAACATCAAAGTCAAATCCGACGGCAGCGTGAAAGTGCTCGACTTTGGTTTGGCGAAGCTGGCCGAGCCGGGAATCGGGACTCGGGATTCGGGATTCGAAGGTGCGCTGTCGATGTCGCCGACGATCACCTCACCCGCGATGATGACCGGCGTGGGCGTGATGCTCGGCACCGCCGCCTACATGAGCCCTGAACAGGCACGCGGCAAAACCGTCGACAAGCGCGCCGACATCTGGGCGTTCGGCTGCGTGCTCTATGAAATGCTTGCCGGCACCCGTCCATTCGGCGGCTCCGAGATCACCGATACGCTCGCCTTTGTCATTACAAAGGAGCCTGACTGGACAGCACTGCCTGTCGGCATATCGCTCTCCGTACGACGATTGCTGCGTCGCTGCCTCGAAAAAGACGTGCGACACAGATTGCGTGACATCGGCGACGCGCAACCGGAATTGCTACCTGGCGAGCCGAACGATGTCGACTCGTCCCGAGAGGTGACGCGGACGCGGCGATATTTTCTGACGTCCGTTGTCGCCTGTGGCTTTTTTGCCGTGACGGCAGTGATGTTCGCGGTCCTGTACTTCCGTCAGGCACCAGCGCAAGTCTCGTTGACGAAGCTGCAGCTCCTGCCGCCGCCGAAGTCCACATTTGGCAGCATGTCTATTTCGCCGGACGGCCGGCGCATCGCCTTTACGGCAATAGGGCCGTCGGGAAAGGAGCAGCTCTGGGTTCGCCAGCTCGATACCGTCAGCGAGCAGCTGCTCGCCGAGACCGATGGTGCGAGTTATCCGTTCTGGTCTCCAGACAGTCGATTCATAGGGTTCTTCGCCGGCAACAAGTTGAAGAAAATCGACGTGTCCGGTGGTTCGCCCCAGACGGTTTGCGACCTCGTGAACAATCGCGGTGGCGGCCGCGGCGGCACTTGGAATCGTGACGGCATCATCCTGTTCTCGGCCGAGCCGTATGGGCCGGAGCCAATCTACCAGGTCTCAGCGGCAGGCGGCGGCGAGCCAAGAGCAATGGCGACCCACGAGCCGTCAGATCAGCAAAGTCATCATCATTGGCCCAGCTTCCTGCCTGATGGTCGGCACTTCGTGTATTTCGCCGCGAACGAGGAACAACCTGAGCGGACGGGCATCTACCTCGGCTCCCTCGATGCGAACGAATCGCGGCTCCTGATTAGAGCCGAGACGAGCGGTGCGTACGCCGTTCGTCCGCCCGCCGCGCCTCGAGGCAGCGACTACATCTTCTTTGTCCGTGAGCAGACGTTGATGGCCCAACCGCTCGATCGTCAGACGCTGGAGGTGAGCGGAGACGCGATACCGATCGCGGACGACGTCGGAGTTGATGGGTTCGGCAACATTGGAAAATCGCTATCGAGTTTTTCGGTTTCTGAGAACGGCGTGCTCGTGTACGGCGCCGGGGCTCGCGGCGCGCAACTGACCTGGTCGGATCGAGACGGCAAGCAGTTGGGCTTGCTGGGGTCGCCGGGTATCAATGTGGGTTTCAATATCTCTCCAGACGGACAACAGGTAGCGCTTCAACGAGAAGATGGCCGAGGTGGATCCGACATCTGGCTGTTGGACGCAACTCGAGGAACCGCCCTGCGGTTTACGTCGGATCCCGTCTACCACGCAGCACCCGTATGGTCTCCGGACGGTTTGCGAATAACTTTCTTCGCCATTCATGACGGTCGCTGGCAGTTGTGGGAGAAAGCGTCCAACGAAGGTGGTAGCGAAAAGTTGCTGTTGAAATCCAACACCGATCTCGTCACCGAAGCTTGGTCTCCCGATGGCAGACTCCTGCTGTATGGCGATATCAATCCCAAGAATCGAAACACCGATCTGTCAATGCTGGCGATGGCCGGGGGCACAGGCCAACCACGATCGATTCCGTTCGTCCATACGCCGTTCGATGAGAATTTTGCTGAATTCAGCCCCGATGGAAAGTGGGTTGTATATCAGTCGAATGAGTCAGGCCGCTATGAAATCTACGCGCGGCCGGTTGCCCCTGACGGCAGCGCCGGGGCCGGGAAGTGGCGGATCTCGACTGACGGCGGCACTGAGCCACATTGGCGCCAAGGCGGCAACGAAATCTTCTATATAGCGCCGGATAACAAGCTGATGGCCGTCGAGGTCAGGACCGGCGCAACGTTCGAGGTCGGCGTGCCGCGCGCGCTGTTTTCAACGCGTCCCTCCGGCGTCGTACGATACGCCGTTACGCGCGATGGGCAGCGGTTCCTCGTCAGCGTCCCAACAGAAGACGCCGCTGCACCTGTGACCGTCGTCGTGAACTGGTTTGAAGCGCTGAAGCGATCCGCGCCCGTTCAGTGAATGAAAAGGGTGGGTCCGACCGCCTCTGTGCGTTGTGAAACGGCGGGTCCGCCGGAGCCGTGGCAAACGCCTGACGTTGAGCGCGCCGGCGCGCTCAGTCCTTGAAAATGTCGCCCAGCGGCAAGTCGAGACCGGGCAGTAGCTGAGTCGTCAACACATCGCCTGCTTCTCGTGAGAGCTCGATGGCTCGCGCGTACGCGCTGGGACCACGCCGATCAATCCTGACTGCGTCGATTTCGGGATCGACCACCCAGTACTCCGTGACGCCGGCCCGCTCGTAGAGGTGCCGCTTGATCGTCTCGTCTCTCTTCCGCGTGCTCTTCGACGCAATCTCCACCACGAGCTCCGGCGCGCCTCGGGCGTGCATCTCGGTGATCACCCGAAGCGAAGTACTCGCCGCGGCGTCTTACGCCGGCGAATTGACAGGCGCCGCCGCCGCTACGACATCGAGAGCCTTTACACGCCCCGGTTGCGGGTCTGGCGGTCTCGGCGGCGCGATCGCCAGTCGACAAAGGCCACGACGGCCGCGAACAGCGTGATCAGCCACAAGATCCCGAAGATCCGGAACGCGTCACCCATTAGTCCTCTCCCGATAACCAGAGTCCTGCAAGCACAAGGATTATGTAAGTTGCGCCTCCGGCGATCATCACGGTCAACGAAATCCGCTGCTGGCTGACTAATTGCCCAAAGATCAGGGCTGCGACAGCATAGTTCGCAAGCTCGAACAGCTTCTCACCAAAGATACCTCGCTGGCGCTCCGTTAGTCGTGCCATGTCGCTCCTCGCCATGTCCTGAAGCGAGGCGCATGCCCACGTGAATTTCCGAGGAAAACCGGCGTTTGCCTTGCTCGGGTACGCACGTTCTGCCATGCCAGGCCGCGAGGAAGATGGCGAAATTCGCAGCGGGCCAAGCCGCATATAATCGCGGCGCCGCGAACATCCATGACGCTGACGGCCGGCGTACGCCTCGGCCTGTACGAAATCGCCGCACTCATCGGTCATGGCGGTATGGGCGAGGTCTATCGCGCCCGCGACACGAAGCTCAATCGCGACGTCGCGCTGAAGATCCTGCCGCCCGCCTTCGCGGCCGATCCCGATCGCCTCGCGCGCTTTCATCGCGAGGCGCAGGTCCTCGCCTCGCTCAATCATCCGCACATTGCCGCGATCTACGGCTTCGAGGATTCCGGCGACACGCACGCGCTCGTGCTGGAACTGGTCGAGGGCCCGACGCTGGCAGATCGCAGCGCGCAGGGTCCGATACCGGTCGAGGAGGCACTGCCAATTGCCGCGCAAATTGCGGAAGCGCTCGAAGCGGCGCACGAGCAAGGGATCATCCATCGCGATCTGAAGCCGGCCAATATCAAGGTCAAAGCCGACGGCAGCGTGAAGGTGCTCGACTTCGGGCTGGCGAAGCTGGCCGAGCCGGGATTCGGGACTCGGGATTCGGGATTCGAAGGTGCGCTGTCGATGTCGCCCACGATCACATCGCCCGCGATGATGACAGGCGTCGGCGTGATCCTCGGCACCGCCGCCTATATGGCGCCGGAGCAGGCGCGCGGCAAAGCGGTCGACAAGCGCGCCGACATCTGGGCGTTTGGTTGTGTGCTCTACGAAATGCTCACCGGCAAGCGTCCCTTCGACGGCCATGAAACAGCGGACGTGATCGTGGCCGCGCTCAGCAAGGAACCGGATTGGACGAAATTTCCGACGCCAACGCCGTTACGCATCCGCGAACTCGTGCAGCAATGTCTGACGAAAGATCCACGCGAGCGGCTCCGAGACATCGGCGACGCGCGGCTCGAGATCGATAAGCGTCGACGAGAACCGGACAGCGTGCGTATCGCGAGCGACCGACGTCCCGCGCGCACCCTGACGTGGACAGTTACGCTCGTCGTGACCGCACTACTGGCTGGTTTCACGGGATGGCAGTTCCGATCGCCGGTCGCCCCGAGTTTGCGGCCAGTGCGATTCTCCTTTGCGCTCCCGCCCGTCGCCCAGTTTTCGACGACGAATCTGATGAGAGTCGCGATTTCCCCTGACGGCAGCCGCATCGCGTACGCAGCGAATGGCAAGCTCTTCGTCCGGAGCGTCGATCAGTTCGACGGGATTCCAGTTTCGAATTCCGAGGGTGCCGAGAATCCCTTTTTCTCACCCGACAGCCGATGGCTCGGGTTTTACGCAGCCGGTCGCCTGCAACGTGTGTCGATCGCAGGAGGCGCGCCGCTCACCATCGCGAACGTCGGGCAGGTCGTCGGTGCGAGCTGGGGACCCGATGACACGATCGTGTTCGGCGGCGGTGTCGGTGCCGGTCTCCAGCGAGTTGCCGCGTCTGGCGGGACTCCATCTTCACTGACCACACCCGATTCCGTGAAGGGCGAGGTCAACCATGGCCTGCCGCAGTTCCTGCCGAATGGTCGTGACGTGCTGTTCACGGTCGGGACCGGTGAAGGATCACGCATCGCCGTGCTGTCTCTGACTACTGGAACGTGGCGCGAGATCCTGCGACCAGGGGGTGGGGCCCGCTATATGTTGCCGGGGTTTTTGGTGTTCACCGACACGGGCAACGTGCGCGTCGTCCCGTTCGACTTGAAGACTTCAACAATCACAGGGCCGGTCGCGCCCGCGCTCGATGCGATCGTCTGGGAGAACATGGCGGGATTGGAAAGTGCGTGGTTCGCCGTCTCGTCGCGCGGCGATCTGGTCTACGTGACGGGCGATCGTTCCGAGATCTCGACGAATCCTGTGTGGGTCGATCGCGGCGGACGCGAAACCGCCGTCAACGTTGCGCCCGCGCTCTATGTCGGCCCCAACATCTCGCCTGACGGCCGACGCGTCGCATTCAGCCGTATCGGAAAGAACGGAATCGGACAAGTCTGGGTCTTGGATGTCGAACATGGCCAGCTCGTTCCCGTCAGTTCGCAGGGCGCCGACTACAACGGGATCTGGGCCCCCGACCACCCGGGCAGATTGACGTACACGTCGAATGGCGGCTTGTTCGAAACATTCATCGACCGACAGGATCCTCCGGTGCGTCTGATGACCCGCGAGAACTATCAGGCTCCGACATCATGGTCGCCGGATGGACGCGTGCTTGCCTTCATGGACATCACATCCACGCGGACCGAGATCTGGACGATGGAGCGCGGCCACGCTCCGGAACGATTGCTCCAATCGGCGTCGAATGCGGGGAACGCCAGGTTCTCTCCGCGAGCTGGCTGGCTCGCCTACGTGTCCGACGAAACCGGGCAGTACGAGGTCTACGTTCGGCAGTATCCGGGGTCAGGCCGGGGCACACAGGTGTCGAAAGGAGGCGGCCGACAGGCCGTCTGGTCGCCGGATGGCCGAGAGCTCTTTTACCGGAGCGCCGATCGGATGATGGCCGTCAAGATTGCCACGCAACCAACGTTTCGCGCAGAACCTCCGGTGGAATTGTGGCAACGGCGCTACTTCTCGCAGGAGTTTCTGGCGCCGAACTACGACGTCGCGCCGGATGGACGGTTTCTGATGCTGCAGGTCGCAGACGAGGCAGCGAATGCTGCGCGCAGCGTGAATGTGGTAATGAACTGGTTCGATGAGGTCAAGCAGCGGCTCACAGCTGCGAAATAGAAAGCAGGAGAGCCAAACCCCCAATCCCAATCCGTTGCGTTGGGACTTCTTTTTTGGATTTGGATCTTGGGACTTGGGCCTTGGGATTTACCGGAAGGCTTCCATGATCTCGTCGAGCGCCGCCTTGCCAGGGCGCACCTTCGACTGATCCAGAAACGCGAGCGGCTCGTCGACGAGGCCGAGCATGTCGACGAAGTCCTGCTTGTTCGGCTCGACGTAGAGGATGCCCGTCGCGTACTCGCCGCGCCGCGACGTCTCGTGCAGCATCTGCAGCGCGCTCCCCTTGTCGGTCGGGTGGTAATCCTCCGCGAGCTTGGTGAGCATGATCCGCGACCCGTTGTGCAGCGTCACCGTCGTCGTCGTGCCCGGGTCGTACTCGACGGTGATCTCCTCGAAGTACGGGACGAAGCCGACTTCCGAGAGCGGCTCGTCGTGGTCCTTCACGTAGGCGTAGCTCTTGGTCGATCCCTCGTGGTCGTTGAAGGTGACGCACGGCGAGAGCACGTCGATCATGCACGTGCCGCGGTGGCTGATGGCGGCCTTGAGAATGGCCTTCAGCTGCTTCGGGTCACCCGAGAACGAGCGCGCGACAAACGACGCGCCGAGCTCGATGGCGAGCGCACAGGTGTCGATCGGCGGCAGGTCGTTGATGACGCCGGTCTTCAGCGTCGATCCGAGGTCCGCCGTCGGCGAGAACTGCCCCTTCGTCAGACCGTAGCAGCCGTTGTCCTCGATCACGTAGACGATCGGCAGGTTGCGGCGCATCAGGTGCACGAACTGGCCGATGCCGATCGCGCCCGTGTCGCCGTCGCCGCTGATGCCGATCGCGATCATCTTGCGGTTGGCGATGACCGCGCCCGTCGCCAGCGACGGCATGCGGCCGTGGACCGAGTTGAAGCCGTGCGCCTGGTTCAGGAAGTACGCCGGGCTCTTGCTCGAGCAGCCGATGCCCGACAGCTTGATGACGTCGGTCGGCTGGATGCCCAGCTCGAAGAACGAATCGATGATGCGCTCGGTGATGGCGTTGTGGCCGCAGCCGGCGCAGAGCGTGGTCTTCGCGCCCCGGTAGCTCGTCGACTCGAGGCCGATGATGTTGACTTTACCTGCCATTGATTCTCCTGGCGGGCCTGACAAGGCCCGCCCTCCTATTTGCCTTCTTGCTTGAGCAACTCGGTCGTTAGAGACCGCCCGTCGATCGGCAGCCCGTAGTAGTGCCTGATGCTCCGCAGCTTGGCGACCTGCGGCGGCGTGCATTCCAGCTTGATCAGGCTCCACATCTGCCCGTCGCGGTTCTGGTCCACGACGTAGACGCGATCGTGGGCGTCGATGAAGTCGAAGATCTCCTTCGAGAACGGGTAGCCGCGCAGCCGGAAATACGACGTGTCGAGCTTCTGCTCGTTCTTCAGCTGATCGCGCGTCTCGATGAGCGCCCAGTGCGACGTGCCATAGGCGATGATGCCGACGCCGCCCTTGCCCGACATGTCGACCTCGGGCTTCGGCACCAGCGTGCGCGCGGTGTCGAACTTCTTCGAGAGGCGATCGAGGTTGTTCGTGTAGTCGTCGGCGCGCTCGCTGTAGAGCGCCTTCTCGTTGTGGCCCGATCCGCGCGTGAAGAACGGCGGCATGCCGTCGCCGGGCACCGTGCGGTACGGGATGCCGTCGCCATCCACGTCGCGGTACCGCGCGAATTCGCCGACCTGCTTCAGCTTCTCGTCGTCCAGGCGCTTGCCACGATCGAAGCCCTTCGTCGGGTAGTGGAACGGCTTCGCCATCCACGTGTTCATGCCAAGGTCGAGATCCGACATGACGAAGACCGGCGTCTGCAGCCGCTCCGCGAGATCGAAGGCGTCCATCGCCATCGTGTAGCACTCGGTCACCGACGCGGGCAGCAGCATCGGGTGCTTGGTGTCGCCATGTGACAGCGTCGCCGCCGACAGAATGTCCTGCTGGCCCGTGCGCGTCGGCAGGCCTGTCGACGGTCCCGCGCGCTGCACGTCGAAGATCACCGCCGGCACTTCCGCGTAGTAGCCGAGGCCGGTGAACTCCGCCATCAGCGACAGGCCTGGACCCGCGGTGGACGTCATCGCCCGCGCGCCCATCCAGCCGGCGCCGATCACCATGCCGAGCGCGGCGATCTCGTCCTCCGCCTGGATGACGGCGTAGGTTGCTTTCCCGGTCTCGGGATCCTTCCGGTATTTCTTGAGGTAATCGATCAGCGATTCGCAGAGCGAGGACGAAGGCGTGATGGGATACCAGCCGACGAAGGTGACGCCGGCCATCATGCAGCCGATGGCCGCGGCGGCGTTGCCTTCAATCAGGACCATCCCCTCGGTCTTCCCTTCCATCGGCTCGACGACGAACGGGTCGCGCTTCGGCAGGTTGGCGTCGGCGTAGTCGAAGCCCGCCTTCAGCGCGTTCATGTTGAGCGCGATGGCCTTCTCCTTCTTGCCCATCTGCTTCCGCAGCGCCTTCTCCATCTGTCCCATATCGATCGAGAGCAGGCGCGACAGCACGCCGTCGTAAATCATGTTGCGCACGAGGCGCCGCAGTTTGGCGTCGGTGGTGACCGGGGCGATCAGCTTGTCGAACGGCACCGGATAGAACGTCAGGTCGGTGCGCAGCTCGTTCAGCTTCAGCGGCTCGTCGTAGACGACCGCGGCGCCAGGCGACAGCGTCATCACATCTTCTTTCGCCGTCTCCGGGTTCATCGCCACGAGGAAATCGTTTTCCTTCTTCCGCGCGATATATCCCTTGGAGCTCGCGCGGATGGTGTACCACGTCGGCAGTCCCGCGATGTTCGACGGGAACATGTTCTTGCCGGAGACCGGCACGCCCATCTGGAAAATAGAGCGAAGGATCACAAGATTGGCGGTCTGGCTGCCAGACCCGTTGACGGTGGCGACCTGGATGGCGAAATCGTTGACGACGCGCGCGGCACCCTCGCGGAGGCCGGTTTCCTGTTCGGACGGAGCGGTAACGGACATCTATTTATCCCTGACTCTTATCCCTGACTCCCCAATCTCTAACTTGTAGAGGAGACTGCGGAAAATCGGCTGGTAGGAACCTTCGAATTTTATCGGCCTCGGCGGTGGGCGCGCAAGTTATTCACGGAATTGCGGCAACCGGTACACCTTCCACGAGCCGCCGTAGAGATGCGTGGCGAAGACAGGGAGCAGGTTGCGCGGAAAAGGACCGCCGTTATGACGACGTAAACGACGGCCGCGGGTAGCACTTCACTCGGGATCCGGATTCGGGATTCGGGATTCGATCGCGAATCCCGAGTCCCGGGTCCCGAATCCCGGTTCATCAGTTCGTGCTCGGCGTCGGGAAGTTCGCGACCCTACGCGCAGCCCCTGAGAGCTCGAGTATGTGCAGACCCGTGTTCGCGCGATCGACGATGTAGACGTAGCCGCGGTCGTCGACTTCGACGTTGTTCGTTTGAATGGCAATCTTGCAGCGCTCGTCGGCGCCGCGCCCGACGCAGCGCTTGTCGGTCTTTGCGTTCACCGGCGGAATGTAATAGGCGATCTCTTTCGGGTTGAACGGATCGCGCACGTCGAGCGCACGTATGCCGGCGTTGAAGTACGCCACAAACAGCACCCGGCCGTAGTAGATCGGCGTCATGTTCTCGTTGCTCGAGTGCGTGCCGAATCGGCCGCCCTTCGCGCAGAAGTTTCCGCTCGATTCCGGCACGGTCCACGACGACACGCCGACCATCTTTGACTCGAAGGTGGCATCGATGATGCGCACCATCTGCCTCGCCTCAGTGCATTCGTTCGCGGTCGTCTCGCCGACCGTGACAATGAAGTCGCGCATGCCCTGGGTCGTGGGCGGCGGGAAGCCCTCGCTGCGATCGTGTGTACCCGCCGCGGTATTCGTGATCACCTGCGGGATATTCTGCTTGCCGAACTCCGGCAGGTTCATGTGGAGCAGCGGAAACGTCGTGTGCGCGCCGGCATCAATTGGCAGGTCGAGCTGCCCGATCACCGGATATCGAAGGTTGGCATCGGTCGGCTCCTTCGGACCTTCGAGGAGCTTCTTGCGATCGACGATCTGCACGACGCCGTAGCGTCCCGTGCCGTAGCCGAAGTAGACGCGGTTCGCCTTCGGGCCGAGCGAAATCGGGCCGTGCAGATCGGTCGGCACCGGGTTCACGGTCGCGCCGGGCTGCTGCCCCGGCAAGCCGAAATCACGGATGAAGACCGGATGCGCGGGATCGCTGAGGTCGTAAATCTTCGTCATGCGCGGCGTCCGCCACGCCGGATCGCCGCCGACCACATACGCGATGCCCGTGTCGCACTCCCACCAGCTCTTATGCGTGTCCTTCAACCCGCTGACGATGACGGTGACGAGCGACGGTTTGGCGGGATCGGTGACGTCCCAGATTTCATGGGCGTGGATGCCGAATGCGCGAAGCAGATAGACCTTGCTCTTATCGGCCTTCGGCAGATCGGCGCCGCTGCACGTGCGCACCATCTGCGCGCCGCCGCCCTCACCCTGTCCGGCATCGCCGGGAATGTGCGCGAGGTATTTCGGCTGCTTCGGATTGGTGACGTCGACGACCGACGTGCCGTTCGGCTCGAGCTGGCCGGTGAGCAGATTCGGCATCATGCCGCCGTGGTGGCCGATGTAGGCGATCCAGCGATCGCCCTGCTTCTGGATGACCGGCTGATAGGCGCTGCGCGCCTGCAGATCGTTCGATCCGAGAAGCGTCATGTCACGCGAGTCGGGGCGCTGCTGCGCGGCGACGCCGACCGTAAGCACGACACCGATTCCTGCGACGACCATTCCTACGCCCAGGTGCCACGTTCTCATGTTGTTGCGCCTCCTGCGGCCCCTTCATAGAGGGATTCGCGCGCAGAGTCAAGCACCGAATGTGCCCGTGACGCGCGGCGGCATCCAGCTGCTGGTCGGACAGAACGCTGTCATCAACCTGCAGATGGCGCCGTCGACGCTGCAGGAGACAGTGACCGTGACGGGTGTGAAGTGAAGCGCCGCTGCTCGACATGGCGGGCTCGACGCTCGGCGGCAACATCGACCCGCGCTCGCGTACGCTCCCGGACTCTGCAACTCGGCTTCAGGCTGACCTTCTGATCGGTTGGTGGTTGACCCACCTCGTCCGTTTTGATTCTTGGAACGCGGATTGCGGCCGGTCCCGCCACGTGTGCCGTCGAGGTCGGCGCTCAATGAGAACAAGACATCTTCTGATACTCGCAGTGCTCACATTGATACTCGGCATCCCCGCCTTCGCTTACGCTCAGCAGTCGACGCCGGAGGTCTCCTCCGCGCTCATCGGCCGCGCGTTCAGCAGCGTCGTGGCCGGGACGCTCGCCCCCGTGCCCACGGCAGACGCCGACGCGGCACAGCTGCCGGCCCTGGTGCCCGCACCGACCGAGGAGGTCGATCCGCCGCCCGCGCACACCGGCTTCAAAGCGCTGGTCCGTGACACGTGGGGCGACTTCAAGGCGTTCCCGCGGCGGCGTTCGACATGGGTGATTCTCGGCATCGGCGCAGGCGGCGCGCTGCTCGCGCATCCGGTTGACGACGACGTCAACGCGCGCCTGGTGGGCAAGAAGTCGGCGAAGCGGTTCTGGGCGCCGGGAAAGATCATCGGCGCGGCGCCGACGCAGGCCGGTCTCGCGATTGGGCTGTACGCGATCGGCCGATACGTCGTCCCGCCTGATCCCGACGCGCCGGTCACGGAAGGGACGTCGCCGAGGACGAACAAGTGGTCTCACATGGGGTTCGACCTGCTTCGGGCGCAGATCGTCTCGCAGACCTTCGTGCTGGCCACCAAGTACGCAGTACGGCGCGATCGTCCGACCGGCGTCTGCTGCTCATTCCCGTCAGGACACGCGGCGAGCGCGTTTGCCGCGGCGTCGGTGATCGAGCGCCACTTCGGCTATCGCATGTCGGTACCGACGACGGTGATCGCCACATATGTGGCGACATCACGCCTGCACGACAACGTGCACTTCCTGAGCGACGTGCTCATGGGGTCCGCGATCGGCACGGCGAGCGGATGGACCGTGGTCGGCCGGCACGGACGCAGCAACTATGCGCTCACGCCGGTCGCGGTGCCGGGCGGGTTCGCGTTCCAGATCTCGCACGTCGATCGCAACGCGACGAATTGAGGCGCTCAACCACGAACCGGTAGTAATCTGTCCTCCACCTATTTGGAGGACACCATGCGTCTGAAAGCAATCGCGCTGTGTACGGGGTTGTTGCTCGCCGGAATCGCAGGCGGGTTCGCGTTGGCCGCGCAGGGTCAGGGTGCGCCCGCCGCGCAGGCGCCGGCGACGCCTCCTCCACCCGACACGGCCGCGCTGCGCCAGCAATACGAACAGTGGAGAAAAGACTTCAAGACGTGGGGCAAGTGGGCGCCAATCGGCCAGGAGAGTAAGGGCGCCACGAGTCTCATCACGCCCGAGAAGGTGCAGAGCGCGATGAAGCTCGTGAAGAACGGGATCGTCGTCTCGCTCGCGCACGCCGAGCCGCAGCAGGTCGCGGCCGACGTTGGGGCCGCGGGGCTGTTTCACCGCACCACGCTCGGCATCACTGACGGCGGCACAACGGACAACTATCAGATCAGCTTCCACGGACAGACCGTGGCGCACATCGACACGTGGTGTCACTTCTTCGAGAACGGCCAGATGTACAACGGCGTGCCGGTGCAGGGAAACCTGAGCCCGGAAACGGGCTGCGCCAAGGGCGGCATCATGAACTGGAAGGACGGCATCACGACGCGCGCGGTGCTCTACGACATCGCGCAGCTCAAAGGCGTCGATACCGTCGATCCCGCGATGCCGATCCGCCGCGCGGATCTCGAAGCGTGGGAAAAAAAGGTGGGCGTGAAGATCGGACCCGGCGACATCCCGCTGCTCTACATCGGCAGGTGGAAGCGGCGCGCGGCGATGGGCGCGATCAACTCACCCGTCGCGGGCTACTACCCGGACACGATTCCCTGGATGCACGATCGGCTGCCGTCGTTCATCGGGCACGACTTCAACATCGACTGGAACCCGCGGCCCGGCTGGGAAGGGATGCGCAACCCGATCCACGTCGCGGTGCTCAACTGGATGGGCATCAACATCGTCGAGTGCCTCGACCTCGAGCAGGCGGTGGCAACGGCGAGACGGCTGAACCGCTACGAGTTCGCGATCACGTTCGCGCCGCTGCCGGTCGAAGGCGGAACAGGATCGCCGGTGAACCCGATCGCCATTTTCTAGGTTAGTGGTTGGTGGGTTGGTGGTTCCAAGATGCGGCGCCTACGCCGCACGAGCGCGAAGACCGCCAGCAGCGTGAGCTTCAGCAGCGCGGCCGCCACGACAACAAGCGCGAGTTGCATATCACAACGATCAACGCCTCTCGATGGGGAAACGAACAGGCGTGGAAGATCGGCTGACCTTCCAAGTTGACGCGGCCGCGGACCTTGAAGGTCCGCGCCGCACGAGCGCGGTTGCCTATCACACCGCCGGCCGCTCGCCGGCGATCGCCACGCTTGTCCTTGCCCACGGCGCCGGGGCCGGACAGCAAAGTCCGTTCATGACCGGCTTCGCGCGGGCGCTGTCCGAGAGAGGCATCGACGTGCTGACGTTCGACTTCCTTTACACCGAACAGCGACGTCGCGTGCCGGATCGGACGGAGAAGCTCGAGGCGTGCTATCGCGCCGCGATCGCGGCCGCGCGAGAGCACTTCGGCCGCGAGTCCGTGTTCATCGGGGGCAAGTCGATGGGCGGCCGGATCGCCACGCATCTGGCTGCGGCGGCCGCTGAGAGTCGTGTCGATCGAATCCCGAATCCCGACTCCCGACTCCCGATCAGTGGCGTCGTGCTGCTCGGCTACCCGCTGCATCCGCCGGGCAAGCCGGAGCAGCTGCGCGCGGCCCACCTGCCGAAGATTCGCGTGCCGATGCTGTTCGTGCAGGGCGAGCGGGATCCGTTCGGCACACCCGATGAACTGCGTCCTGTTCTCGACTCGCTCTCCGCCAACGTCACGCTGCACGTCGTCGAGCACGGCGATCACTCGCTCGCGCCATCGCGGCGTGCCGAATCGATCGCCTCAACCTACAGCGAGCTCCAGGATCTGATCGCCGCCTGGGTTCGCAGCAAGAAAAAGGGGTGACGGTTTTCACCGCCACCCCAGAACGAGAACGATCCGAACGCCCGAACGATTCGAACGATCCGAACGACTTAGAAAGCGACCCTGAAGCCGAGCTGCGCGGCGCGCGCGGCATATGCGGTGTCCGCGTTGTACACCGGCGTTCCGTACAGCGTGCTGTCCACGTCGGTGGTGAACGAACCGAAGTTCGAGTGATCGAGCAGGTTGAACACCTCGAGGATGCCGTCGATCGATCGACGACCGCCGAGCTTGATCCGCTGCTGGAACCGCACGTCCACGCGATGCAGCGGCGTGCCGACGAAGCTGTTGCGCTCAATCACCGACCCATCGTCACGACGACGGGTGCCGCCGGTGGCACCGGTGTCGCGCACCTGGCACGAGCCGCAGCTGACGGTCGTCCGCATGCCGGAGCCGTAGAAGTAGAGGCCGCTCAACTGGAAACCGTGGCCAACGTCCCAGATGCCGTTCACGACAGAGCGATAGCGCTGATCGGTGGCGGCGTAGGTGTACTCACCTTGTACGTCGGGTCTCAGCTTGAAGGTGATCGGCGTGCACTGGGCGTTGCCGTCCGGTCCTTTCACGGTCTGGCATGGAGGACCCTGCGAATCCTTCACCGCGCCGAGCGTGAAATTGCCGGACAACTGCCAGCGATTGCTGAAGCGCTTGTCGAAGGACGCGACGAGCGCGTGCCAGTTCGACCAGCCCTGCATGTACTCGCCGTTGACGAACCCCCACTCGGGATAGACGCGCGCCGCGATGTTGCTGAACGGGATGTTGTCGCCGGTCGCGGGGTCATACCTCAGGTTCTGGTTGACGTCGACTTCCTCCCGGCGCTGCCCGGTGTACTGGTAGCTCAACTCGACGGCGAGGTCCTTCGCAATCTGACGCGACACGCCCACCATCGCCTGGTGGCTGTACGTATCGTCGTGGATCGTCGTCGGGATCTCCGACGTGATCTCACGACGGATGCACGTGGTCGCCAGCGGCGCCGCGGAGGTGCAGAGCTGCGCGCGCGCCTGCGCCACGGTCGGGAACGCGCCGCCAAACGGGTTCATCGCGAAGTCGACCCGGCCGTCGTACGCCACCTCCGGAATGATCGTCTGGATGTTCAGGTTCGACTGGTGCGCGGCGTCGTTCTCGAGCTGTGTGTAGTACTTCCCGTAGCCGCCGCGCAGGACGGTCTTTTCACTGAATTGGTACGCGAACCCGACGCGCGGCGCGACCCAATCGAGCTGGTGCGGCCGGTTGCCGGACATCCATGGCGTGAGCTGCTTTTTCTCACCCATGATGCCGAGGTCGGCGTCCCAGCGGACGCCGAGATTGAACGTCAGGCGCTGGGTCGCCTTCCAGTCATCCTGGTACCACCCCGCCATCGCGTGGCGGTTGTTGATCAGACGGAAGTCGCCGACGGATTGACGGTACCGAACGGTGAGCGGACTGAGCGCGTTGTAATTCCACGTGGACCAGTCGAATGGATTCGGGAACATGGCGGCCAGCTGCGCCGCGGTCGGGCGTCGTGACGTGCCGCCGGCATTGGCCTGCAGGTTCCCGTTGCAGTTGCTGCACCAGTAGAAGTGGAAGTTGTGCTCGAGGAATTCGCCGCCCATCCGCACGTCATGGCGCCCCTTGGCGTTGAACGACATCGTGAAGTCGTCGCGTGCCTGGATCGTTCTCTGGCCGATCGTCTGTGGGAGGTTGGTCGGCGTCCCGATGTTGTAGCCCGCCAGCTGGATTCGAGGGGATCCACCAAGCGTGGCGCTGCTGCCGGCGCCGAGCACCGCGCCTTTCGGCAGCGTGTGGCTGCTGATGACCGGATATTTGCCACCCGGGAAGTTCGGCGTGGGTCCGCCTTTATAGGACGCGAGCCCCGCGATGTCCCAGTCGTACATGTACACGCCGCCCTTGATCTCGTTCACCTTGTTGTTCGAGAGCACGTGCGTGAACTGATCCCAGTACTGCGTCGACGTCCGCCACCACTGCGACGCGCCCGACGGATGCGTCGTCGCGCCGCCCGCGCCCCTGAGCGGCACGAACTGGTTGTAGCCGTTCACGCGCGCCGACATGTGCGTCTTCGGCGTGAACTGGAAGTCGACCTTGATGCCCGCGGTGTTCTGCGTGCGGATCCCGTGAAGATCGGGGTTGAACGAAGGAAACGGGCCGCTGTACACCGCGGTCTGCGGCTCGCGCTCGTACTCGTAGTTGCCGAAGTAGTGAATGCGGTCGCGCTTGATGGGGCCGCCGAATGTCGTGCTGTACTGCTGATTCGAAAACGGCACGACACGGTCCGTCACGTGATCCTTCGCGGCCCACGCCGAGTCGCGGAAGTACCCCGAGAAGGTTCCTGACGGGTTGTTCGTGCCGGACTTGGTCACGGCATTCACGACCACGCCCATCGAGCGTCCCTGCGTGGCATCGAACCGGTTCGTGATGAATTCGAACTCCGCGATTGAATCGCGGCTGAAGCGCGGTTGTCCGAAGCCCGCGCCCGCCACGCTGTTGGTGACCTGCTGGCCATCCATGTTGATCTGGAACGCGACCTGCGAGCGCGGGATCGGCGTTTCACCGCCCGTGTTCGCGCGGCTGCCAGGCGCGAGCAGCGTGAGATCGAGCCAGTTGCGGCCGTTGAGCGGCAGCTCCTGCATCTGGCGCTGGTCGATGTTGTGCGCTGCCGTAGACGTGCTGATGTCGATGAGCGGCGCTTCGCCGGTGACCGTCACCGATTCCTGCAGGGTCGACGGCGCCATCTGCAGGTTCACCGTCGCGAGCTGGCCAACCTGCATCTGCAGGCCCGTCCGCGTGACGGTCGCAAATCCCGCGAGCTCGGCGGCGATTCGATAGGAGCCGATGCGCAGCGGGAGGCGGAACCTGCCCTCGCCATCGGTTACCGCGACGAACGTATTGCCTGACTCGTCGTTGATGGCTGTCACCGTGACGCCGGGCAGCACGCCGCCCGTCGAGTCGGTGATCGTTCCGGTCACGGTCGCTTCCTGGGCGTGGGACACGCCCGGCAAGGCGAGGAAGATCGCAATTGCGAGTACCCAC
>Ga0209515_10003850_pt1 | contig 20840 bp, 20 predicted proteins | sample Subgroupgradi54m_FD_187454 | JGI IMG/M metagenome (GOLD analysis project Ga0209515, IMG submission 187454) | Subsurface groundwater microbial communities from S. Glens Falls, New York, USA - GMW60B uncontaminated upgradient, 5.4 m (SPAdes)... ...
GGCCCTGGCGTGGAGCGGTTAGGTGCCGGCTTCCCAGGAGGCGAGGTAGCGGCGCTGCTCGGCGGTGAGGCGGTCGGTGGCGACCCCGAGCGACTTCAGCTTCAGGCGGGCGATCTGCGTGTCGAGATGTTCCGGCAGCGTGTAGACCTTGCGCCCGAGCTTCCCGCGCCGGCCCCACAGCCACTCCGCCGCCAGCGCCTGGTTCGCGAAGCTCATGTCCATCACGGCGGCCGGGTGCCCTTCCGCGCAGCTCAAGTTGACCAAGCGGCCCTGCGCCAGCACGACGATCCGCCGGCCCCCGGCGAGCTGGTACTCTTCCACATCGGGGCGCAGCGGCTTCACCGACTTGGCCATCCGCCGCAGCGCGTCCAGATCCAGCTCCACGTTGAAATGCCCGCTGTTGGCGACGATCGCCCCGTCCTTCATCCGCGCGAACGCCGCGCGGGCGATGACGTTGATGTCGCCGGTGACGGTGACGAACAGGTCGCCGAGCGGCGCGGCCTTGAGGATCGGCATCACGCGGTAGCCGTCCATCACCGCCTCGAGGGCGCGCACCGGGTTGACCTCGCAGACGATCACGTTGGCGCCGGCGCCGCGCGCGCGGGTCGCCACGCCGCGGCCGCACCAGCCGTAGCCGGAGACGACGACCGTGGAGCCGGCGATCAGGATGTTAGTGGCCCGCAGGATCCCGTCCAAAGTGGACTGGCCGGTGCCGTAGCGGTTGTCGAAGAGATGCTTCGTGTCGGAGTCGTTGACGGCCAAGACCGGGAACAAGAGCTTGCGCTGGGCTTCGAGGGCGCGCAGGCGGATGACCCCGGTGGTGGTCTCCTCCGTCGAGCCGACGATCTGGGGCGCCTGGCTGCGGCGCGCGGAGTGCAGGAGGGAGACGAGATCCGCGCCGTCGTCCATCGTGATGTGCGGGCGGTGATCGAGGACGGCGTTCAGATGTTTGTAGTAGGTCTGGCGGTTCTCCCCGCGGCGGGCGTAGACCTGGAACTTGTACTTCGTGGCGAGGGCGGCGGCCACGTCATCCTGCGTGGACAACGGGTTCGACGCGCAGATGGCGACGTCGGCGCCGCCGGCCCGCAGGGCCAGCGCGAGCTGGGCCGTCTCCGTCGTAACGTGGAGGCAGGCGCCGAGCCGGACGCCGGCCAACGGCTTCTCTTTCGCGAACCGCCGGCCGATGAGGGCCAGGACCGGCATGAAGCGGCCGGCCCACTCGACGCGGGTGACGCCGGCGGCCGACAGTTTGAGATTGGTGACGTCGTAGCGCATGGGGGCGGCCGCGGTTACCGGCTGCGGGCCGTGGTGTGACCGGCCTGCCGCGCCGGCGCGTGTGGGCGCGCCCCGTTGCCGACGCTCTTGGCCGACCAGCCCACCGCCCGGCGCACCGCGTCCACCCGATCGAGCTCCTCCCAGGTGAACCCCGGCTCGTTGCGGCCGAAGTGGCCGTACGCGGCGGTCTTCTTGAAGATCGGTCGGCGCAGTTTGAGGTCGCGGATGATCCCGACCGGCGTCAGGTCGAACACGTCGCGGATCGCCTTGACGATCACGTCGTCGGACACCTTGCCGGTGCCGAACGTCGTCGCCATGATGGAGACCGGGTCTTTGACGCCGATCACGTAGGCCAGTTGGATTTCGCAGCGGTCGGCCAACCCGGCGGCGACGACCGTCTTGGCGACCCAGCGGGCCGCGTAGCTGGCCGAGCGGTCCACTTTCGTCGGATCCTTGCCGGAGAACGCGCCGCCGCCGTGCCGGCCGACGCCGCCGTAGGTGTCCACGATGATCTTGCGGCCGGTCACGCCGGTGTCGCCCATGGGGCCGCCCACCTCGAACCGCCCGGTGGCATTGATGAAGATCTTGGTCTTCTTGTCCACCAGTTCCTTCGGGATCACCCGGTCAATGACGAGGGCCTTGAGGTCGGTGCGCAGTTTGGCGGTCGTCACTTTGGGGCTATGGTGGGCGCCGAGCACAATCGCTTCGACCCGCAGCGGCTTGCCATCGCCGCCGTATTCGATCGTCACCTGGGATTTGCCGTCCGGGCGCAGGTAATTGACGGTGCCGTCCTTCCGAATCTCCGCCAGGCGCCGGGCCAGCTTGTGCGCCAGGATGATGGGCATCGGCATGTACTCGGGCGTCTCGTCCGTCGCGTAGCCGAACATCATCCCCTGGTCCCCTGCCCCGCCGGTGTCCACGCCGAGGGCGATGTCGGGCGACTGCTCCTGGACCGCCGTCATGACACCGGAGTTCTCCCAGTGGTAGCCGAAGTCCGGGTCGTTGTAGCCGATCTCATGGATCGTCTCGCGGACGATCTTCGGGATCTCGACGTAGCAGGAGGTGGTGACCTCGCCGGCAACGACGGTGAGTCCGGTCGTGACCAGCGTCTCGCAGGCGACGCGCCCCTGCGGGTCGTCCTTCAGGATGGCGTCGAGGATCGCGTCGGAAATCTGGTCGGCGACCTTGTCCGGGTGCCCTTCGGTCACGGACTCTGAGGTGAAGAGATGGTGCGGCTTCGTCGTCATGGAAACGCCACGCTCCTTCTTAGGATTGTGCGAGTGATCGTTTGAGGTACGTGACGCGTTCGACCGGGGTTGGGTCCACCCGATGCAGTACCGCCAAGTATACACTGACGAGGTCGCCCAGCACAATCATGCTGAGGGTTCGGGCCATCGGGGTCGGGCCGGGGGCCGTGACGGTCAGCACGCGGGCCCCGCTGCGGCGGATGAGCATGGCGGTGATCGCCATCCGCCGCCGGACGCGCGGGTGGAGAGCCGGGTCGTCGAGGAAGACCACCGCGCACCGGGCCAGCAACGCCGGGGGGAACTCCCAGCCGTTGATCTCATTGTGATTCATCTCGGGGAGCAGGTGGCTGGAGGCCAGATGCTTGGCATTCTCCGCCAACTGGCCGCGCCAGCGGGCGACGACCGCCGCCCACCCGCCGTCGGCGCCGTAGAGCACGACGAGGCGGCCGTGGAGCTGGGCCGCCAGGCGCTTGGCGAGGTTGCGCGTCGACGGGACCGCCGGGTCCCAGGCCCGGAGCGCGCGCGCCGCCGCGGCCGTGGCGGCCCCCAGCTGGGGGCCGGTGATCGGGGACAGGCCGGCGCGCGCCAGGAGTCCCAGCGGGATGCCGGCCAGATAACCGAGCGCCGCGCGCGGTGGCAGCCCCGGCGGGACACGGCCCCACGGGACCCCGTCGCGCTGGGCCTGCCGGGCGAGCCGGCCGCCCGAGGTGACCGCGACGAGCGAGGCGCCGCGCCGGCGGGCCTGCGCGGCCGCCGAGAGGGTCTCCTCCGTGTCGCCAGAATAGCTGGAGACGATGACGAGGGTCTGCGGTCCGACGTAGCGCGGGAGGTCGTAGGTGCGGTGGACCTGGATCGGCACGCGAGCCGTGGGGGTCAGCCAGGCCTTGACAAGGTCGCCGCTGATGGCCGAGCCCCCCATGCCGACAACGGCGACCTGCCGAATCGGGCGGCGGCCGACCGCTAGCCGATGGCCGCGGGCGTACCCTTCCTGAAATTGCGCCGGCAGCGTCTCGATCAACCCGAGCATGCCGGCCCGGTCCACGCGCCGGATGGCCGCCGCGTCGTCGAGGGGGGCGTGCCTCACGTCAGCTCCTTCACGAGGTCGCGCAGCTGCGCCGCGGCGAAGTCTTCCACCTCTTTGGCGGTCGGCAGCGCCAGCGCCTGCCGGGCCAGCGCCTCCACCTGCGGCACGGTGACCGACCGCACCACCTGCTTGATCTTCAGGATGTTGACCGGGCTCGTCGAGAACTCGTCGAGCCCCAGCCCCAACAGGAGGAGCGCCATCGCCGGCTCCCCCGCCATCTCCCCGCACATCCCGACCCAGAGCTTCGCCGCGTGGCCGGCATCCACAATCGCCTTGACCAGGCGGAGGACGGCCGGGTGGGCCGGCTCATACAGGTAGGCGATTTTCTCGTTCACACGGTCCACCGCCAGCGCGTACTGGATCAGATCATTCGTGCCGATCGAGAAGAACTTCACTTCCTTGGCGATGATGTCGCACGTGAGCGCCGCCGATGGGACCTCGATCATCGCGCCGACCTCCATCTCCGCGTTGTACGGGATGCCGTGGGTCCGTAGCTCCTCCTTGGCCTCCTCGAGGAGCTGGTTGGCCTGCCGCACCTCCTCGACGCCGGAGATCAGCGGGTACATCATCTTCACCGCGCCGTAGGTCGAGGCGCGGAGGATGGCGCGCAGCTGCACCTTGAAGATGTCGGGCCGGGCCAGGCAGAAGCGCACCGCCCGCCAGCCGAGGAACGGGTTCATCTCGTGGGGCATCTTGAGCGCCGAGGTGAATTTGTCGCCGCCCAGGTCGAGCGTGCGGATGACGACCGGGTGCGGGGCCACCGCCTGCGCGACCGCCCGGTACGCCTCGAACTGCTCGTCCTCCGTCGGCAGGTCGGTGCGGTTGAGGTAGAAGAATTCGGTCCGGTAGAGCCCGATCCCCTCGCCGCCGTGCGCGAGCACCGACGGGACCTCGTCGGGCAGCTCGATGTTGGCGGCCAGGATGACGCGGCGGCCGTCCTGCGTCTCGGCCGGCAGGTCTTTGAGCTGGAGGAGGGTCTGGTCAATCGCCTGCAGGTGCGAGCGCAGCGCTTCGTAGGTCTTGCGGGTCGCCTCGTCGGGATTGACGATCACGACGCCGGTCGTGCCGTCCACGATGAGCCAGTCGTCCGGCTTGATCCGCTGGGTGACGTCTTCGAGGCCGACGACCGCCGGAATCTCCAGCGACTTGGCCATGATGGCCGTGTGCGACGTGCGGCCGCCGATGTCGGTGGCGAAACCGATGACGTGCTCCCGGTGCATCGTCGCGGTGTCGGACGGCGAGAGATCGTAGGCGACGAGGACGACCGGGTCGTGGAGGTCCGCCAGGGAGCGGCGCTGGTGGCCCAGGAGCTGGCGCAGGACCCGCTTGCCGACGTCCTCGACATCGCTGGTCCGCTCGCGCAGGTACTCGTCCTCGACGCGCGAGAAGGCGCGGATGTACCGCTTCAGCACGTCGAAGAAGATGCACTCAACGGTGAGCTGGTCGGCCTTCAGGCGGGTGACGACCTCCTCGATCAGCGCCCGGTCCTCAAGCACCAGCAGGTGGGCGTTGAAGATCTCGGCGTGCTGGACGTCCAGCTCTTTGGCGATCCGCCGCTGGATCTCGAGGATCTCCTGGCGCGTGCGGATCAGCGCCTCTTCGAAGCGGGCGATCTCCTGCGGGATCTGCTCGGGGGCGATGTGCCGGCGCGGGATCGTGATCTCCTCGCTGTCGAGGAGGAACGCCTGGCCGATGCAGACGCCCGGGGAGGCCGGCACGCCGCGCAGGAATTGGGTAGCGCTCGCCATGGGGGTTACACCACCCGCCCGGCCTTCGGGTCGGCCGGCTCCTCGTCCCGCTGCAGGAATTGGCTCAACGCCCCGGCGGCCGCCTCCGCGTCCGGCCCGTCGGTGCTCAGCTCGACGGTGTGTCCCTGCTCCAGCGCCAGCATCAGCAGGCCCATGATGGACTTGCCGTCCACTTCCTCGGCCCCTTTCCGGAGCCGGATCTGACACCGGTACCGGTTGGCCAGCTGGACGAAGAGCGAGGCCGGGCGGGCGTGCAACCCGTGGGGATTCGTGATGGTGATCTTCTGCTTACACCGCGGCATGGACCCCTCCCGCGCGTACGGTGTGCGTGAGGGTCGCGCGCCACGGCCGGCGCGGGGCCGCCGTGACCGTCCAGACCCAGGTGAGATTCATCTGCTGGTAGGTCCGTTCCAACCCCCGTTCGGAGTCGGACACCGTCTCGACGGGGAAATACCAGACCGCCGCCGGCGCCGAGCAGGCCATCGCCACGCTGACATCCTGATGGCTGTCGGTCACGGTGAGCCGGCGGGCCGACGGGATGGCGCCGACCCGGTTGTAGTGCGGGTCCTTGAGCGCCAGGTTCCACTCGCTGGCGAGGTGCACGGTCAGCGGGGCCAGGCCGAGATTCTGCAGCGTGTAGACGATGGTGACCTCGGACCGCCGGCGCGAGAGGGCGATCCGCTTGGTCAGCCGGATCGGCGTCGTCACGCCGCCGTGCGTCAGCCGCGCCTCCCGCGTGAGGGTCGCCGACACCCCCGCCGCGCGGTGGGCCAGCCGCCACCGGGACGGCGCCTCGGCCTCCTCGGCCGACGGCGGCATCTCGCCGCGCGCGAACGCCGGGACCTCCCCGACGTCCCCCGTCCAGAGGTGGTCCACCGCGGCGGCGCGGCGGTACCGGTCGTAGACGAGATGTTCGTCCAAGTCGGGCTCGGTCACGCGCACGCCGGCGTGGATGGTCGCCAGCGTCCCGTCCGCCGCCACGGCGACCGTCTCGCGGGCGCGCAGCTTGGCGTGGTACGGCTCGGGCCGGCGCGTCAGGGTGTTCACGAGATTGAGCGCGCGCGCCTTGTCATCCCACTCGACGATCGCCCCGCCGCGGGCCGGCGTGATCCAGAGATCCATCGCGGCCGAACGCAGGAGGAGGTCGGCCTGTCCGTCGCCGTCGAGGTCCTGCGCCTCCGCCGCCGCCCAGGCGCGCGCGCCGTGCGCGGCGTGGTCGAGCACCCGCTCCGCGGTCAACAGCTCGCGGTAGATCGCCGCGCGCAGATGGAAGAGGTAGAGCCCGCCGAAGACGCCATGCCAGTAGGCGCAGTTGCACTGGCCGCGGTAGAGCGCCGTCTCCGCCGCGCGCCGGGCCGCCGGCCGCAGGCGGGGCCGGGCCGTCTCCAGCCGGTCGCTGACCCAGAGCATTTTCTTATGCATCGTGTTGGCCTCGGGATACTTCGTCAGGAATTGGCGGAAATGCCCGCCGGACCACTGGCCCATCTCCTCGTAGCTAGCGCACGGCACGTAGGCCCGGCCGCGCGGCGGATGGGCATCGAGAAATTGGCTGAACGTCGAGGTCCGCAGCCACGACGACTCGCGCTCGAGGGCCTGGCAGAACCGCTCGAGCCAGCCCTCCTCATAGACCCAGCGGAACGTCCCGGGCCAGAAGCCGAATTTCTCGACGTCGTCGGCGAGGACGACCGCACGGGGGGCGTCGCTGCGCAGGGCGCGCAGGTGCTCGATGACCGACTCGACCGGCTGGAACGGGACGAGGTACCGCAGCGCCTTCGACGACGGGAACAGGGCGAGCGTCGCCCCCGCGTCCTCCGTCATCCAGTAGCCGAACGCCGCCTCTGGCCCCGCGCCGGCGAGCGCCAGGTGATGGTCGTCCACGATGGTGTAGTCGAGGCCGGCGGCGCGGAAGAGGCGCGGCAGCGACGGCTCCCAGACGCGCTCGGGGAGCCACGCCCCGCGAACCGGGCCGAGTTTCAGCCGCGCCAACTGGTCGCGGAACCGCCGGAGCTGCCCGACGCCGTCCCGCTCCGGGATCAGCGCGAAGATCGGCTCGGCGTAGCCGCCGCCGAGCACCTCCACCTGGCCGCGCGCGACGAGCCGGGCCAGGCGGCGCACCGTCTCGGGATGCTCCGCCTGCATCCAGTCGAGGAGCGGGCCCGACCAGTGCACGGACCAGCGGATCGCCGGGTGGCGCTCGATCACGTCGAGGAATGGCCGGTAGGACTTGGCATGCGCCTCCTCGATCACCCAGCCGAAGTTGCCGACCGGTTGATGGCCGTGGACCGCCAGGAGGAGGTGCGTGACCGTCGTGGCCATGATGTTGTGGGGCGGTCAGCGGTGCGGGGACCGCGCCGGGTTACGCGTGCTTCTGATCTTCCTGCTGGAGGATCCGCAGGATGGCCTTCTCGTCCGGGGATTCTCGCAGCGTGTCCCGGAAGAACTTGTCCTTCAGCAGCCGCGAGATCCGTGCCAACGCCTTGAGGTGGGGCCCCGCCGCGTCCTCGGGAGCCACCAGGAGGAAGAAGAGGTAGACCGGCTCGCCGTCGAGGGCCTCGAAGTTGACGCCGCGGGGGGCGATGCCGAACGCCCCGACGAGCTGGCCGACGCAGTTGGATTTGCCGTGGGGGATGCCAACCCCCTGGCCGATGCCGGTGGAGCCGAGGGCCTCGCGCGCCAGCAGGACCTCGACGAAGCGGTCCACGTCGGCGGCCTTCACGTCGCCCGACTTGACGAGGAGCTGGACCATCTCCCGGATGACGCCGGGCTTGTCGGCGGCCCTCAACGACGTGGTGATCGCCTTCTCCCGCAGGAACTCGCTGATCTTCATAGATACGTTGCTCTCCTTCGTGATCCCGTCCGACCCAAGTGGAGCGGGCGAGCGGATTTGAACCGCCGACATCCACGTTGGCAACGTGGAGCTCTACCGCTGAGCTACGCCCGCAGAAAAGTTCGCTGAGTTTCTACGATGAGTGCTCCGTCGCACTCAGACTTCACAAGCAACAGCCCTTATGTACCACGATTCGTTGGCGAACTCTTCTTTCAGGGGAACCCACAACACACCGGGTTCCCCTGAATAATCCCCTCCAAGGAGGGGCCTTGAACAATTCCCGTCGTGGGCGGAAGAGGACTCGAACCTCTACGGGTTTCCCCAGTGGCTCCTAAGGCCACTACGTCTGCCAATTCCGTCATCCGCCCTGGCTGGCGTTAATAGAAAATATGGGCCGCACAGGGCTTGAACCTGTATCCTTGGGATTAAGAATCCCCTGCTCCACCAGTTGAGCTAGCGGCCCGAGCGTCACCGTCGAGAATCCTTCGATCCATCCATGAATCTTGTGCAGCAAATTTCTATTACAAATCGTGACCTTAATCGTCCCCTGGTACAAGATGTTTTTCCGATGCCCGGTGCCTTCTTGCTTGATGTAGCTCTTCCCGAACCGCGCGACCGGAATGCCGGTGACGCCAGACCAGTATGCTTTGATCACCGCATCGTCTTGCCCGGAATGAATGTTCAGGTACGCTTTGAATTTCTCCTCCGGCACGAGACAACATTCTCGGAACCATCGCATCATCAAGCGTGCGATGCGTGGATCTGAGTTGGACAGCTCGACCTGGGACGTTTTTGATCCCTCAGCCCAATACAACATGAGTCCAGCAACCCAGAGCATGTTGCGCGCGAGATCGGGAACGGCGATACGTGCCTCGGCTCGAATCGCTGCGACTTCTTCGGCCCGCCGGCGTTGGTTGGTCTTGGCCCCCAGCAAGCGATGGCGGTACCAACTCGTCTCCTTCAATTGATCCAACCGATCGAGCTGCCCCGAGGTCAGCTCGATGTCCCGGCACCAGTGGCTCATCGTGCTGCGGGCCAGGATAAACGGCACACGGGCGAGGATTTCCCGATAGCTGAACCCTTGCCGGCGGAGGCCCTGGATCTGGTCTTTCTGTTCCCAGCGCTTCATGGCGAAGCATTCATTATATACCAAAGAGCCGAGCCGAGACAGAAGCTGGTGCGCCCGCCGAGACTTGAACTCGGAACCTCCAGGTTCGAAGCCTGGCACTCTATCCAGTTGAGCTACGGGCGCAAATGAACCTGACGCATCTGCAAAGTGATCGCTCTCTGTGCCAGGTTCAGTTATAGGGAGAACCCATGGTTCTCCCTATTATTCCTCTCCTTCCAGAGGAGAAAGACTTCCGCGCAACCGGGTTTCCCCTGATTAATCCCCTTCCAAGGAAGCTTACTCACGTCGTGCAAGTTTCCTTAGTATAGCAGATCGTGGGAGGTGGGGGTGAGGTGGAGCGAGAGCGGGCGGGGGATTAGCCGAAGAAGGCGCAGCGGTCGTGGCCGAGCTCATCCGTGTAGCGGAGGACGGCGCCGGCCGGGCTGGCGGCGACGACGGCCGCCAGACAGATAATGCCCCCCATCCAGTGACGCATGACGAACCCTCCTTGTGTCCGACGCGGCGAGTTACCGAGTGGTGGCGGCGTTGGATTCCTTGAGGACGCGCATCAATTCATCGAACTGTGACGAGGTCATGATTCCTTGGATCAGGACACCGTTGACGATCGTGACCGGCGTGCCGACCAATCCCAAGCGGGCTCCCTCGGCCGCGTCGCGCGTGACGAGGGCCGCGCCCTGGCCGCCAGCCAGGCACTGCCGGAACGCGTCCAGATTCACGCCGGCGCGCACCGCGTCCTGCTCGAGATCGCCCAGAGGATACAGGGGGCCCCAGCGGAAGACGCGGTCATGGAACGCCCAGTATTTCCCCTGGGCGTGCGCGCACGCGGCCGCGGCAGCCAGCTGGCACGACCCGACATGCACCGTCCGCTGGATGGAGGGGTTGCACGTCTGCTCCAGCGGAAATTGTTTGGCGACGAGCGAGACCTCGCCGGCGTGCGCCGCGAGGATCACCTCGTCGAAGCGGGCAACCTCCTGGCACAGCGGGCACAGGAAATCAGAGAACGTCACGATTTGGAACGGCGCGGCCTCGGGGCCGAGGCGCGGGTCGCCCGTCGTGTCCACGGCGACGCGCGGCGTGGTCGCGACGTGCTGGCGGATCCGTTCCCGCAGGCCGCCGGGGGCGCGGCCGAAGAACTCCGACGTGGCCTGCACGGTGACCAGCCCGGCGGCCCCCGTCAGGACGACGCCCCAAAGGGCCCACGCGGCCGCGGTCCGCGGCCACGGGACGACGGCGCGCGCGGCGGCGGGGAGCTCGCGCAAAACCTGCGGCCACGGACGCGCGAGGGCACGCCACGCGGTGAGGGCCACGATGAGGTTCAGTCCGTACGTGGCGAGGCAGAGGGCGCAGAGGGCATGGACCTGCCGGATCATCACGACGAGCAACCCGGCGTCCACGACGAGGAACGCCGCGCCGGCCCCGGCCAGGAGCGTCAGGGCGCGGGGGGCTTCCTCGGGACATTGCCAGGCGGTGACGGCGAGCGTGAGGGTGGCCAGGTAGCCGAGGAGGCCCCAGAACGCCAGCGGCAGGCCGAGGACCCCCTGGCCAAGCCGGCTGGCGGCCACGGCATGGCAGTTGAACCCCGTGCCCAGGGCGCCGCAGAGCGGCCCGCCGAACAGGTCGCCGCGCATCAGCGCCAGATGCACGACCGCCAGATACCCGGTGGCGAGCAGACCGAGCACGCTGACCCCCGCCGCCACCTGCGCACCCCGTGTAGGGCTCATCAAGAGGAGGATTGTACCACGCCGGCCGGCGCCGCGCCCCGCTCCTCCGGCGGCTTGAGGTGGCGGAAGGCGCGGTATAACAGGACATCGTATGCGATCTTGAACCCCGGGCCCAGGATGAGCGGTGCCGACAGCGACGCGGCGCTCATCAGGGCGCCGGCCGCCGCCGGGGCGACGGCCCACGCCACGTTGCGGGTGAGATTGACGAGCCCCATCGCGCGGGTCCGCTCCTCCTCGCGGACGATGGCCGTCAGATACGACTGCCGCGTGGGGACATCCATCTGGACCAGCGATTCGCGTGCGAGGAAGAGCGCGATGGCGACCGGCAGGGTCGGGGCGATCGGCACGGTCATGAGCAGGATGCTGGACGGCAGGTGGGTCCAGACCATCGTGTTGACGAGCCCGATGCGGCGGGCCAGCCACGCGGCGCCCAGGTGGGAGACGCCGTTGAGGACGCGGACCACGAAGAAGAGTGGGCCCAACAGCGCCTCATCCACGCCGAACCGCCGGAAGAACCAGTAGCCCAACAACGCCGTCGTCAGGAAGCCGCCGCCGAGACTGTCCAACCCGGTGAGGGCGGCGAATTTGGCGACGACGGCCCGCGAGGCGGGGGAGAGCGGCGCCGGAGCCGTCCGGTCCGCCAGCTCGACGGCGTGGCTCAGGCGCAGGGCCAGCGCCGCGACGACCAGGCAGAGAATGCTGTAGCCGGCCCACGTCCATTGGTAGGAGACCAGCCGCGGCAGGCCAGCGTGGGTGCGCAGGAACGCCGGCAGGGCGCCGAGCAGGGCGCCGACGGCGTGGCCGGCGTCGCTGGAGACGTTGTACCAGGCAAAGAGGCGGGTGCGATCCGACTCCGGGCCGGTCCCCGGGAGGATCGCTTGCTCCACCACCTGCCCCGCGCCGCGGTCGCGCCCCATCCCGTTGACCATCCCGACAAGCGCGCCGAGGAGGATGACCGGCGGGTGCGTGGCCCACGCCAGGATGGCTCCGCCGAGGGCCATCAGCACGCCGGTGGCCGCCAGCGTCGCCCGGCGGCCCCAGCGGTCGGCGACCGCCGTGACGACGAGCGTCCCGAGGGCGCCGCCCGCCAGCCCCAGCGACACCGCCCAACCGATGGCCCCGGCACCGAAGCCCAGCGCGGCCAAGTGGAGCGCGAACAGGACGCCGGCCATCCCGACCGCCGTCGCCCGCAGTCCCGCCGACGCGATGATCAGCCGCCGATCGGTGTCAGAGCCTGATAGCCTCTGCCTGACTACTGACATTTTTGAAGCAGGCCTTGATACCTCATCTCATACAATTCTTTGGCTTCTTCGTAAGGATGTAGCAGGAGGGTCCAGATGTACTGTAGCTGTGTACCCAATTTGAGTTGGAACAGAACGGAAACCTCTGACAAGGTCATGAGCAGCAAAAGAGCGGCTCGTGCGATGAGATCAGATTTCCGCTTCATAGCCATCTGTCGGTCAGAGTTGCTTCGCATGTCCATGAGGAAGATAGACCCTCGCACGGAAAGACCCGGCCAACTCAGATGCGCTTCGCTGGAGTAAGCGCAATAGTACCAATCAGTCAGGTATAAAAAGAAGTGTCGAATATCTACGGGCAATCGTTTATCTTTCAGCATTTGAGACGGGATAGGCCACCAATCAACGGCCTTGTAGTCCTTCTTAGAAAGACCCTCCTCTTTAGCGAGTAGGCGCTCCAGTCTCCTGAAGCTTTTCAGCCAGTCCCGCCAGAGCCGAGACGCCTTGTACCTTTGCTTGTAAAGTTCGTAGTCCCGGCGCGTTTCCTTCCAGGCGGCCCGATAGTACCTCCGCGTTTTCTCTGCCGGGTCGGTGCTCAGATAGATGGTATTGAACAGTCCGTCTAAAACGCTTCTCGCCATAGGCGGTACGACAGCAATAAATTGGATTATCCTGCTGGCGTCCTCAGGGGAGTCAGCGCACAAGTATCTGGTTGCTTCGTAGGTCATATAGGCGAGTTGCAGATGTAGCCGGATAATTACGGGCAACCCGTTCGCCAATTTCTCAGCATCAAGCTTCTCGATCTTCCCAAGCAACTCTCTGTACGTGCCTTGGAGGGGACCGTTTAAAACCCTGAAGGGCAGCTCGGGTATTTTCTTGTGCTTACGCGCCATCGTTTAAAGGCCCAGGTACCGGGTTCCGTGGGGAGGGTCCGGCGAATGCAAGCGTTGGGTGGTTCATCTTCAGCGAACCGATGACTCGAAGAAATTTGGCTCCGTGTACCGCGGGGATCACAAGGTAACACGAGCTGTCTTTGTACAGGCCTCGAGCAGGGGTGACGTGGCACGGCACGATGGGCCCAAGCATGTGGGCGAGTTGCTCAATGCCATTGCGATTGACCGATCGTGCGCGGATCCGCCCCCATGATTCGAAGTGGCCCTCGTCGTCAAAGAAGGCCTGCGCCCAAGCGGCTCTCACCGGCCGGCTGGCTTTGCTGATGGCTTCGGGGATGAACCACTCTCTCGATTTTCCGGCTCCCATACGCGTGAGCCATTCCCACGCGGCTTTGGACTTCACGTAAACGGTCCGTCTCTTGGCATCGTAACGCCCCCTCAATCCAAACGCGCGTTCGACATCGTCTATGAATGATTGGATAAGTCGAGGGTTGAAGTTCGTATACGCAAATCCGTATCGCCAACGGTAGCGACCTCGCTTATAGCGAGCCAGGGGGCCGTAGTCATCCCGCTCCTTGGCTTTGCGCATGTATCCGTCACCACACACGTGGGCGTGGACTCGAGCGAGGGCTGGCGTCATCCGGGTAGACATTCGAAATCGGCGCACCCAACGTTGTCGGGGGACTCCGAATTTCGTGAGGACGGTGTTGATGGAAGCGGTGGATCGGCCGAGCTTCAACGCGATGTCGGCAATAGGGAGGCGCCGTTCAAGAAATAGCTGGCGGAGCGTTCTCTTGTTTTCTTCCGTCCATCGCATACTCACCACCCTCAGGTAGACAACGAGGGCTGGGCCCAGTGAAGAGCCCAGCCCTCTACTACCGTGACATAGCGGGGGGACGATTTGAACGTCCGACCTTCAGGTTATGCATACCACGTCGGCTTTCGCCGCCTGCGGCACCTACCGCAGTTTGTGGTCTGGACTATCCCTTCATCCGCCACGACCTCTGACGGATGCCCGCCGTCTAGTCTCTACACCTTCCCCGCGCTGACTCCCGCAGGGCTTGGCTCGGGATTCCCAGTGAAGGGTTCCCCGAGTTTGACGGGTCTTGCCTCAGCCGTTACCGACTGAGCGGCCCAGATGGACACCAAATCCCAACGCCCTCGATAATCCGCTGACCGCGGCTTCCGCTGCCGCTTGTCTCCTTCGACCAGACTGATGGTACTGCCGTAGTCGTTGAAGACTTCGCTCGGCATCACGTAATACACCTGCCGGTCTTCGAGATACAGGATCGCGAAATCAAAATCCCCATCGTCGTACTTCGCCCGCCGCATCACCCGCCGATTCGTCTTCGTCCGACGGGCATCCACCGCGTAGAGTTCCTTCTTGCGATCGAACCACGCGGCTTTCACTTGGAGACGGCACAGCCGCCCACCGAGGTCCAGGGCTAAATCGTACGGGAGACGATCCCCGACCGGCTTCAGCACCCGGAATCCCCGTTTGAGCAACTCCGTGACAACGGCTGATTCCGCGATATCTGCTTTGAGCTTGGTGTCCATGTTCCAAGCCTGACGAGCTACCGGGCTGCTCCACCCCGCAATGATGGATAGCTCGGGGGCATTATACGTCAGCGGGGGGTGGAAGTCGAGGAGTCTGCGGGGGGCGCGACTTTGTAGATGACCTCCCCCTTGCGGACGCGGCCGAGCTTCTTGCGGGCGACCCGCTCAAGGTAGAGGGGGTCGTTCTGGAGGCGTCGCATCTCGGCCAGGAGGCGGCGGTTATCGGCATCGAGGGCGGCGATCTCGGCGTCGAGCCGGGCGGCGCGGACCTTGAGCTGGTAGGCGTGCCACGACCCGGGCAGGAACACCACGCCGAGCCCCGCGGCGGCGGCCCACCGCCGCCAGCGGCGGCTCTTGGGCGGCGTTACCGCCGGCGCGCCCATGGCCCCGTGCGGCCCGCGTACCGGGCCCGCGCCCCGAGCGACTCTTCGATGCGCAGCAGCTCGTTGTACTTGGCGATCCGCTCGCTGCGGGAGAGGGAGCCGGTCTTGATCTGCCCGACGCCGGTCGCCACCGCCAGGTGGGCGATGGTCGTGTCCTCCGTCTCGCCGGAGCGATGGGAGATGATCGCGCGGTAGCCCGCGTCCTTAGCCAGCTGGATGCACTCGAGCGTCTCGCTCAGCGTGCCGATCTGGTTGACCTTGATCAGGATGGCGTTGGCCACCTTCCGGGCGATGCCGTCGCGGAACCGCTGGGGGTTGGTCACGAAGATATCGTCGCCGACGAGCTGGACCTTGTCGCCGAGCGCTTGGGTCATCGCCTGCCAGCCGTCCCAGTCCTCCTCCGCCAGCCCGTCCTCGATGGAGACGATCGGGTACTGCGCCACCCACGTCTTATACAGCGCGATCATCTCGGCGGCCGTCTTGCGGCGGCGGCCGTTGGGCCCGAGCTTGAAGCCGAGCTCGTACCGCTGGGCGTGCTCCCGGTAGAAACTGCTCGACGCCACGTCGAGCGCCAGCAGGACGTGACGGCCCGGCGCGTAGCCGGCAGCGCGAACCGCGGCGAGGATCAGCTCGAGGGCCTCTTCGTTAGAGCGCAGACTGGGAGCGAACCCCCCCTCGTCGCCGACGGCGGTGCTGAGGTGGCGGTCATGCAGGATGCTCTTGAGCTGCTGGAAGACCTCCGCGCCGATCCGCAGGGCGTCGGCGAACCGCGCTGCGCCGACCGGCAGAATCATGAATTCCTGGAAATCGAGGGAATTGTCGGCATGGACGCCGCCGTTGATGATGTTCATCAGCGGCACTGGCAGGAGCGCGGCCGTCGGCCCACCGAGGTAGCGGTAGAGCGGCTGGTGGAGTTGCGCCGCGGCGGCCTTCGCCGCCGCCAGCGAGACGCCGAGGATGGCATTGGCGCCGAGCCGGCGCTTGGTGTCGGTGCCGTCGAGCTCGCGCAGGCGGGTGTCGAGCCGCTGCTGGTCGAAGACGTTCATCCCCTTCACCGCCGGGCCGAGCACCCGCTGGACGTGGCGGACCGCCTTGAGGACTCCTTTGCCGCCGTAGCGCTTCGGGTCGCCGTCGCGCAGCTCCAGCGCCTCGTACTTGCCGGTGGAGGCGCCGCTGGGCACCGCCGCCCGCCCGAGCGCCCCGCCGACCGTCGTCACGTCCACTTCCACCGTCGGGGTGCCGCGCGAGTCCAGAATTTCCCTCGCCGTCACCGCCGCAATCGTCATCCGTCCGGACTGGGCCACGTCATCCTCTCGAGGTGGTGAGATCCACGCGGCGGCCCCGGACGCGCATGCGCCCGGACACCGCCCACTGAATCGCCTGCGGATACAGCTGATGCTCGACGCGGTGCACGCGCGCCCACAGGGTTGCCTCGGTGTCACCGGACCGCACGGGGACAACCGCCTGCGCGACCACCGGCCCGTGGTCCACCGCCGTGTCCACGAGATGGATCGTCACGCCGGTGACCTTGACGCCGTAGGCCAGCGCATCGCGGACGGCGTGCGCGCCGCGGAACGCCGGCAGGAGCGCGGGATGGACGTTGAGGATCCGCCGGGGGAAGCGCCGCACGAAGCCGGGCGTCAGGATCCGCATGAAGCCGGCCAGGATAACCCAGTCGGCGCGGTGCCGCTGAAGGAGACGCACAAGGGCGGCGTCGTACGCCGCGCGCGAGGGAAACGTCGTCGGGAGGAGGACCGCCGTCGGCACGCCGGCTTGCCGGGCCCGGCCCAGCGCGGTGGCGTCGGGGCGGTCGCCGGCGACGAGGACGACCTGCGCGCGCAGGCGGCCGCGGCGGATCGCCGTGAGGATGGCGTGGAGATTCGTCCCCGCCCCCGAGCAGAGCACCGCCAGGCGCGGCCGCGACGGGCGGGTGCCCATCGCTACTTCGCGAGCTGCTCGAACTTGCCCTCGAGCTGCGCCTTCGGGGGCACCCCGACGACGCGGTCCACCTCCTGGCCCCCTTTGAGGAAGACCAGCGTGGGGATGTTCAGTACGCCGTACTGGATGGCCAGGTCCTGGTGCTCGTCCACGTTGATCTTGCCGACGCGGACCTTGCCGGCGTACTTGACCGCCAGCTCGTCCAGGACGGGGGCGATGGCGCGGCAGGGGCCGCACCACGACGCCCAGAAGTCCACGACGATCGGCGAGCCCTTGAGGGCTTCCTGCGGGAAATTCTGCGAGGTGAGCGTCACGGCTGCGGTGCTCATGACAGCATTATACCACGGGTTGACGCCGGCGGCCGGCGGTGGGCGCCGCGGAGGGCGAGGCCGAGCGCTCCGCCGACGGCCAGGAGTCCGCTGACGGCGGCCAGCGTGCCGACCGGGGTGATCCGCACCGCGACGAGGCCGGCCGTCCACAGCCCGACGAGCATCGCCGCGTTCATGACGATCCCCATCGCGCTGAAGACGCGGCCCCAGAGCCGGTCGTGCACGAGCTCGTGGATCATCGTGTTGACCGCCGTGCCGATGGGGGCGACGACCGCGCCCACGAGCAGAGTCGTGACCATGCCGGCCCGCCACGAGTGGCGGAGGCCGACGCCCCAGGCGAACGCCCCGAGGCACAGCCCGCACGCCACCAGGCACCAGAGGATGAGCCGCGGCTTGTCCCATCGCGACCCGAACCGCCCGTACCCGACGGTGCCGAGGAAGAGCCCCAGGCCGATCATCACGCTGAAGACCCCCAGGTCCCGCGTCACCGACCCCAGCGCCTGCTGGACCATCACGGTCGCGACGACGAAGATGGCCCCCGACGCCACCATCAAGAGGAAGAGGACGTAGAGGACGAACCGGGCCGGCGCGTGGCTGAAGCAGTGGTGGAACCCCTCGCCGATGTCCGCCAGCAGCGAGAGCCCGGTACCGGGTACACGCGTGTACCCGGTACCGGTGGACGGCGGGGCGCGGTGGCGGACCGCCAGGACGCAGCCGGCCGACGCCACGTAGGCCACCGCCGCGAGGACGCAGCTCGTCGGGACCCCGACCCGCTCGACGAGGAGGCCGCCGACCAGCATGCTGATGGTGGCGCCGATCATCCCGGAGGTGGTCATCAGCGAGTTGGCGGCGACGAGGGCATCCGGCGCCACCAGCGCCGGCGTCAGCGCCAGGCGCGCCGGCAGGAAGAAGCAGGCGATGGCAAACAGGAGGAAGACGAGCGTGTTGAGCGGCGCCATCGCCGGCCACCGGGTCAGGAGCGGGAGCGCCAGGACGCCGAGACTGCGCGCCAGATCGGAGACGACCATCGTGCGGCGACGGTCCCAACGGTCCACGGCGGCGCCGGCGACGGGGCTGACGAGGAAGGCGGGGACCACGGTCCAGGTCATGATCGTCGCCAGCGCCACCGTCGAGCCGGGGGCCCGGGTCCCGACGACGGCGATGAGAATCATCTGCGTCAGCCGGTCCCCGAGATTGGAGCAGATCTGGCCGATCCAGAGCCAGCGGAAGTCCCGTTGGGCAAGCAGGGCGCGGAAGGGCATCGGCGCTCAGTGTAGCGGGGGAATCTCAGAGGGTCAAGCCGCGCCCGCCGCGCGGCGGGCGCGCGGGCGTTACGAGGGCTGGCTCCAGAGGTTGAAACGGACGGTGGCGCTGTTGCCGATGGTGTTGAGCGACTCGTCGTAATGCACGCCGCCGTTGCCGCTGATCTGGGCTGTCTGCCCCACGAGAGACCCGTAGGTCTCCCCATTGCCGCTGACCTTGACGGTCGACTGCGGCGCGTAGACGGCCCCGTAGAACGCGCCGTTGCCGGTGAATTTCACGTTGCCGCTGCCGGCCACGTAGATCAGCAGGTTGGGCGGCAGATTGCTGGAGGTGGCGATCCCCCCGCCCCCGATGGAGACGGCTCCGTCTACGTACAGCGTGACCGGGCCGGTGCAGACGATCTTCGACTGGCCCTCGATCGAGACGTTGTGATAGTAGTAGGTGCCGCTGCCCAGCGTGACGGCTTGTCCCGTGGTTGTCGTTTTCGTCACGACCGTCTTTTTCCCCTTTTTGTTCACGGTGGTCGTGGTCGTCGTGCTCGTGACATCTTTCGCAGTCAGATCGCCGTTCGCCGTGAGAGCGCTGGGGATCGTCACCGGGTCCAGGACTCTCGGCGCATCGAGGGGGAGCTTGCTGCCGGACACGGTCGCGTGCTCTCCGGTCAGCAGGATCGCTGTGCTCGGATCGGCCCCCGGTCCCGCCCAAGCATTCCCCTTCACGGTTGTATGCCCCGTGATCGTGATGGCGCCGCTGCCGGTCGCGTTGGTCCCGACGTCTCCTTTCGATCCCGCCGTCTGGCTGCTCTTCGTGGAACTATCGTGATCTTCGTGCTGTCCTTCATGCTGCCCCGTCTGGCCACCCTGGGAATTGTTGTTGGACTGCCCCGCCGCCGGATACGGCCCTTTGCTGGAATCGTAGCTGTCCACGAGACTGTTGCCCGTCAACTGCACGCTGGTGTTGGCGAACACCGCGTCGATGAACGGGGGGTTGGGGACCGTCGCGGTCGCCACCACCGTGTTCTGGGTGTACCACGCGCTCTGGCTCTGGTGGTCGGGGTAATAGCCGATCGCCGTGATCCGCCGCTGATTATGCCCGACGTCGTCCACCGTGATGTCGTAGCCCCCGACCGGCTGCCCCGCGGCATCGGTGACGGCCACGTACCCGACGCCGGCATAGTTGTGATTGGTGCGCAGCTGGACGAGGGCCTGATCCACGCCGGCCTCGGCCAGGTAGAACGCGGTGGTCTGATGGAAGGTGCGCTGGGCGAGACGATACTCCGAAAAAGCCGAGCCCGCGACCGCCGCCCCGAGGACGACGAGGCCCGCCACGGCCGAGTAGATCACGATGATGCTGCCGCGCTCCCCGGTTCGGTCCCGGCTGCTGCGCATGGGGCACCCCCTTCCACTCTCAAGTATACCTGGGAGGCGGGTCGAAAATGGGGAGAAACAGCCACCGGCCGGAGTCGAACCGGTGGCTGTTTTTTTGCCTCCGTTAAACCTGTTTCTTTAACCCAAGCGGGGGTCAAACGTATGCGTCAAACCGGCGGCGCTGGTACTGATGGCCCAGGGAGGATTCGCCGATGACCTTTCAGGAACGTGGGACATGAGCTGGGTTACGGCGGAGACGAGCCCGCTTCCAATCTTCGACCGCGGGCTAAGTCGGACGAAGCTGGACAACACTGGAGTAACATCTTTGAGAATCTCGGCGCAGTTCCAGGGCTTCTCTTCTGGCGTAACGGCCATTCGCGCATACGTGAGATGGGCAACTTCTTTATGAGCTCTCTTATGGCTCTGTTCCAGAAGTGGCGTCTTCTGCGGACGTTGAGTTTTCCGCAAATGGACGACGAATGCTTCGAGAGCCGCCATCCTGAAGACCCAATCGTTAACCTTATCTACGACGGCGGCAGATTCATACAACATCTGGACCTCGTACAAAAGGTGTTCGTCGGAGAACGCCACTAGTTGGTGGTCGTCAGGTGCGTTTCGTTTCATGGCGATCCTTCTTGGGCTACGTAGAGGAAACAGCCGGCGAGAGGGATTGAACCTCCAACCCCCGCTTTACGAAAGCGGTGCTCTACCATTGAGCTACGCCGGCGACGAAACGGACAGGGCTTGCGAGGACCGATCTGGGTAATGCTCTAACGCTTGCTGGATTCCGGCGATCCACCCCATGACCTGGTGAAACTGTTTGATGTCGTAGACGCGGACT
>Ga0209515_10003852_pt1 | contig 20834 bp, 24 predicted proteins | sample Subgroupgradi54m_FD_187454 | JGI IMG/M metagenome (GOLD analysis project Ga0209515, IMG submission 187454) | Subsurface groundwater microbial communities from S. Glens Falls, New York, USA - GMW60B uncontaminated upgradient, 5.4 m (SPAdes)... ...
CCCATCCATGATACGGGTCAGATGTGGTTAATGGGTAACCCTAATTGCTGCAATCGTAACAGATCAAGTCAATTATGAATGCCCAGGAGAGATTTGCTGCGGACGCGGCGCATGAACTTCGCACGCCGCTTGCCGTGATTCAAACGCAGATCGAAGTGTTATTGCGAGGACAGGAAACCCTCTCAACAAAAACACAACACACGCTTGCATCGGTCCTCGATGAAACCAAGAGTTTGACGACCATCACAGAGGATCTGTTGGTTTTGGCGCGTGAAGATGCAGGAGTGAAGTCACTCACGATGGATGCCGTCCTGATTTCTGACGTCATCGCAGAAGCGACGCGAGATGTTCAACCCATCGCGCAGAACAAGGACATCGCATTGAAGTTTGAGCACGCATCCTCGATCAAGGTTCGTGGGAATAGAAATGGTCTCAAGCGCATCTTCATGAATCTTCTTGATAATGCGCTCAAATATACAAACCCCGGCGGGCACGTAAAAATTTTTGTTGAGAAGACATCGTCAAACCTGATTGCTGTCAGCATCAGCGACGACGGCGTGGGTGTTTCGAAAACAGACCTGTCGCACATCTTCGACCGATTCTACAAAGCGGACAACGCTCGGCAATCATCTGGCAGCGGTCTTGGACTATCCATCGTCAAGCAACTCGTCGAGTCTTACGGGGGGAGTGTAGCACTTGAGAGCGAGCTGCATCGTGGAACAACGGTCACGTTACGCTTCATCCTCTCTTCATCCTGATCTTCTACAATGGGATCATCCAAGAACCTAAAGGTCGACTTGGCCCTAAATCACGCATCGAAATTTTAAAGAGTGAACATATCAAACTATGACGACAAAATCCTTTTTGTTTTTAACAGCAGGCCTCATGACAGGCGCTGGTGCCGCGATCGGTTTGCAAGTTTTTGCCCAACAGACACCGTCCACGACCCCAGCCATTCAAGCTCAACAACAAGTTGCTGCTCCCACGATCACAACGTCGGACGCCGTGAAAGCCGACACGGATAACATTCAAGACCCCGGTGGTAAAGAACAGGCTGATGCGCCCGAACAGGACAAAGCCGACACGGACAACATTCAAGACCCAGGAGGCAAAGAAGTTCCTGATGCCACCAGCGCGGTTGCTGATGAACGCGATCACGATCATCAGGAAGGGATCGCGGGACACGAGAAGCAGGACAAGAACGAGACAGAAGATGGTATGAAGGACTGAACAATGACCCCGCTACCCTGCGGGGTCATTGTTTGCCATCCGTGCAGGAAAGGATTACGATTATTCCTCGTATGGAACCTCTCAAAAATGGTTACGTCGTTCTCCGACATGGGCAGAGTATTCCGAATGTGGAGCGCATCATTCTGAGTGATCCCCTGGAGGGAGAAAAAGAACGATACACGTTAACGCCAAAAGGCGAAGAAGAGGTGCGGGCAAAGGTTCAGCAGGACAAAACGATTCTTCTCGTTTCCCATGGAGATCCTCTGCAAATCTTAGAGACCGCCTTCAAAGATATTTCTCCGGCGCTTCATCGCAGCCTTCCGCATCTTCAAACCGGAGACGTGAGAGCATTGGACAGGAGTGAAGGGGTCGTTTAAGATGATGATTCATTCTTGAACTATTTTTTTATGGCACGTCATCGCGAAAGTGGAACAGGGGGCAAACGAGGCGGGCAACGGTTTGATGGTCCAAAGAAAATGTTCGGGGCGCGCAAATCTTTCGGCGGAGGTTTTGGTGGCGGGAAGCCGATGATGCATGCGGCGACCTGTGCAAGCTGTGGTTCGGATTGTCAGGTTCCGTTCAAACCGAATGGCGTCAAACCAGTTTTGTGCCGCACCTGTTTTGGCGGTGATGAGCGATCCGGATCGCACTCGTTCGCTTCCAAGCGTTCCGATGACCGTCCGCGATCCACGCACGGGGATACGCAACTCGGAGATACACTCAAAGAGATCAACAACAAGTTGGATATGATCATTCGATCGTTGAAAGATTGATCATAACCACCCACACACTCAAAATACTGATGACAAAACTTCCGAGAATATCCAGCCAGGTGTGGATGCCGGCAGAGACTCTTGCGGCGCTGATCAGGAGCGTGAGAATGGCGAGGGCGATGCCGAAGCGACGATGGAAAAAGAAGACGATGCTTGCCAGCGTGAAACCTAGGAGCGCGTGATCGGAAGGAAAGCCGTTGTCTGCGGCATGCGCGATCAAGGGCGTGAAGTGCTGCGCCACGAACGGTCGCGGATCAAAATAGATCCAGCCGGCGAGGCGCGAAAGCAGGAACGTAAGGGCGGCGCCGATGACGCCAACCTTCAGCATCTTTTTTTTCTGCATCACATCTTGTCGAAAGAACACAAAGCTCGTCAAAAAGACAACAAGGACGATCAGATATTTGGCCGCAAAGATAATCAAGGTTTGCATACTAGAGAAGGTTAAGGATTTCGTAGGTCGCATTTCCTTTGGGCGTTGCAAGGATGATCGATTCGCCCGCGGCATGACCGAGCAAAGCGCGTCCTAGGGGAGAGAGATGTGAGATGCGGCCGCGCGATGGATTGGATTCTTGTGGGCCGACGATCTCGTAGGTTTTTTCTTTGCCCTCCACGCGCACGCGCACGCTCGATCCTAAAGCAACACGACCGGACGCGTCTGGATTTTTTTTGATGACCACGGCCCGTTTGATGCGATCGTTCAATCCAAAGACGCGTCCATGGATGCGCGCGAGACGATGCTTGGCCTCATGATACTCGGCGTTTTCCGAAAGATCACCGAGCTGCACTGAGCGACTCACATCCTCAATGGCTTGCGGAAGATCTACGGTTTTAAGTTCCTCGAGCTGACGTTTCAGTCGCTCCAATCCTTTGGGAGTCAGATGCACCGCGACTTCCTCATCACGGATGATCTGGTGTTGGGCTCTTCGCATGGGTACGCGCATAGATGGGAATATCCTATCATACTCTGGATTTTTTTCATGTTCATGGTATTCTTCGCACCCATGGATCACGGAAATGTCAGCATCCGTTTCAGCAAGGTCTCGTTTGGCTATGACGAGGACAAGCCTCTGTTAGACGAGGTAGATTTTTCTGTGCGCGAGAACGCCAAGGTCACGCTGATGGGACAAAACGGCGCAGGGAAAAGTACGATCTTTAAATTATTGACCGGGGCCTTGAAGCCGAATGCCGGGGCGGTGCATCTGCAGAAAGACGCTTCCATCGCGATCGCATTGCAGGTGATGCCACGCGAACAGTTGGAACAGACGGTTCTCGAATTTTTTACGCGCGCGTTTCCAGAAAAAATGTACGATCTGGAGAAGCGTATCAAAGAGGCGCTCGAAACGGTCAACCTCGTCGCGCCACGCGAAAAAAAGATTCGAGAGTTTTCTGGCGGACAACAGGCGCGCTTGCTGCTTGCATTCGCGTTGATTCAGAAGCCGGATATTCTTTTGTTGGATGAGCCTACGAACAATCTTGATCAAGCGGGGATCGATCATCTCACCGGTTTTTTGGTGATGTATCCCAAGACCGTTCTCGTGATTTCGCATGACGCGGATTTTTTGAATGCGTTTACCGAAGGCGTGCTGCATCTCGACGCGTTCACGCACAAGATGGAGCAGTACGTGGGAAATTATTTTGATGTGGTCGAGGAGATCAGCGCGCGGGTGGAACGCGAACGCATGAAGAATGCGCGCCTGCTCAAAGATATTCAGGATCGAAAAGACAAGATAAACTTTTTTGCGAATAAAGGAGGCAAGATGCGCAAGCTTGCGAGTAAGCTGCGCGACCAGGTGGAGGAGGCCGAGGACGAGATGGTGGATGTGCGGCGCGAGGATAAAACCATTCGCGATTTCGCGATTCCTGCGCAGGACTATGCCGAGGAGTTGGTTCATGTGACGTCTGTGAGGGTGATTCAGGATCATGCTCCGTATCAAAAAGAAGTCGATCTCCGATTGCGGAAACGGAGTCGCCTGTTGGTTTCCGGTCCCAATGGGATTGGAAAAAGTACGTTTTTGCGGACGGTAGCAGAAGGACACGATCACGGGATCACGCTCGGCGAAGGCGTGAAGATCGGCTATTATCGCCAGGATTTTTCCGGATTGAATTTTGATGATCTCGCCTACGACGCACTCGCTTCCGTTATGGAAATCCCGTCGAACGAGAGATTGCGTGCGGTCGCTTCGGAGTTTCTTCTTACCTCTGATCTCCTGAAGCATCGCGTGGGTTCTCTTTCCGAAGGTCAGAAGGGCTTGCTCTGTTTTGCGCGTTTTGTGTTGCAAGCTCCTGGGCTTTTGATTCTTGACGAACCCACGAACCATATCAATTTCCGTCATCTTCCCGTGATCGCGCGCGCGTTGGAGGCGTATCAAGGCGGGATGATCGTGGTGAGCCATGCGCCGGAATTTGTGGGTCAGATCACCTTTGATCAGGTGTTGGATTTGGGTGCGCTTGTTTCTTCTTCCTCATGAAACTCGGGATCATTGGCGGGGGAGCAGCCGGGCTGATGGCGGCCGCGGCGGCGCATCAGGCGCATCCACAAGCGAAAATTTTTTTGATCGAGCGGAATGATCATCTGGGAAAAAAGGTGATCATCTCCGGCGGAGGACGATGCAATGTTACGACCGGCTTCACGGATGTGAAGGACGTTCTCACGCGGTATCCGCGAGGAGGAAAGTTTCTTTCTTCGGCCATGCATCTGTTTCCGCCGGATGTGGTCTTTGCGTGGTTTGAAGCGCACGGCGTTCCGCTCAAGGTCGAGGAGGACCTGCGTGTTTTCCCCCGTTCGAATGACGGAAAGGATATCGTGCGCGTGTTTGAAACGCTTTTTCGCGCGCCAACCATTCACGTTCTCTTACAGCGATCAGCAACGCGCGTCGAGAAAGGGAAAGAGGGATTTTCGATCTTTTTCAAAAACGAGGCCGAGCCCCTTGTCGTGGATCAGGTGATCTTAACCACTGGTGGACAAGCGTATCGCCACACCGGTTCCACCGGAGATGGGTATGCCTTTGCGCAATCGCTAGGCCACACGATCACGCCGCTTGCGCCAAGCTTGAACGCTTTTTTTACGCGAGAGACTTGGCCCGCCACTCTTTCTGGACTTTCCTTTGAACGCGCAACCGTGACGGCGATCTGCGGAAAACATCCATCGTTCACCGGACCATTTCTGTTCACGCATAAGGGCGTGAGCGGGCCGGCGGTGTTTGCGCTCTCTTCGCTCGTGGCGTTTGAACTGTATGACGCAGCGCATCCTCTTGAAATTTCGATCGATCTTTTTCCCGATCTTTCCGAAGACGAACTTCGCGCCACGCTGGAAGCGCAGATCCTATGTCATGCCAAAAAAAGTTTTTTGAACAGCCTGATCGGCGTGATCCCCAAATCGTTGACCGAGACGCTTTGCCACGAACTTCATCTGCGAGAAGATGTGAAGGCGAGTGAGGTTCGCAAGCAAGATGTGTTGCGTTGTGTGCGATGGTTGAAAGCTATCCCTCTTCATGTCGTTGCGCGTGGAGCCGGAGATGAATTTGTCACGGCCGGGGGAGTTGATCTCAAAGAAGTGAATCCAAGCACCATGGAATCCAAGCGCTGCCCAGGACTCTTCTTCGCCGGCGAAATTTTGGACATCGATGGTTTTACCGGAGGGTTTAATCTCCAAGCGTCGTGGGCGACGGGACGATTGGCCGGGGAACAGGCGGTGATTTGAAACGGCGAATCCCGCAGTACTGCGGGAAGAGAAGGAAAGAACGTCAGCATGAGGTTTTACGACGCACGATGTCGCGAGCATGTCCTCCGAGCGAAAGGATCGCGAGAACAATCGCCAGAAGAAAACTCGGGTGCGAGGCGCTCAAGAGCGTGGGGTTCTGGGTGAGCACGAACGCCACCCCAAAACTTTGCGCCCATATTTTGAATCCGCCCCAACGGTTTGATCGCGCCGTGACCCCAAGCCATCGCTTGAGCGGTCGCATCAACGTGAGGGCGACGTCTAGCACGAGCATGATCCAGCGTATCGAGAATGACATGCGATCTGCGCAGGCAAAGAACAGACTTCCGTAGATGAACACCTTGTCGGATAGTGCATCCAGGGACGCGCCCTCTTCCGTTGTTTGTCCGCGTACGCGCGCGAGCGATCCATCCAGGATGTCGCAAGCGGAAGAGACGAGGAGAAAGGCGACGGCCAGCCAGCCGATGGATTGGCAGAGGATGACGGGAATCACGAGAGCGGCGCGTAACACCGTCAGATGATGCGGATGAATCCAACGAGGCAGGCAAACAAGAAGCGGTTTCGCGATCCACTGGTCAAACGCCTTGGCCATGGGGTCCTCCCTTCCGGGAGGATCGTAGCATACTTTGGTGTCAGGTCCCGTTACCCGTGACATCGCTCACAAATTTCGTTATGCTGGTTTTGTTTTAGCTGATGTGCGTGTCGGCTAAAAGGACAGTGACAATTACGCAATGATCGATAGGAGGACTGCTATGACGACACCGAACGACTGGAGTGCAGCCTTGCAGCGGGAATTTTGTCCGCCGCCTTCTCACCCCGATGCCCGCTGGCCTTCGGCCGTGAGTGAGGCCATCGCGGTTACGGCCCAGCACGTCCGCAGCTCCCCGGCAGTGCGCGAATACCTCGCCGGGCTTCCCAAGGGCAAGGGCACGAGTTGCCCCGACTCGCCCCTCGAGGAGCTGGTGCGGCACGTCGCGGATCAGACCGGTCAGATCGACAAGACCGATCCCGTGATCGTCGCGCGGTTCACGCACGAGATCATGCTGCCCGTCTTCCAGATGGAGCGCGGGCACATCCAGACCGGGGTCGTGGCCGAAAGCCGCGACATCACTGACACGGAGAGGGACCTGTTCGGCTTCTCGCTCGCATTCGGGGACGCAGTGGATCGCCTGTATCATCGATGGTTCAGGGCCGTCGTTGTCCCGTTCCAGAGCCTGTCTGCGGCGGAGGGCGAGATCTATCGCGCAACCGCAAAGGGCATCCTGAATCGCTTCGACTACACGGTGTTCGACTACGATCCTGTCGCCGGCTTCACGAATCGCCGGCCCTGGTCCGTGGCGTTCCCGGAAGAGATCGCGGAGATCGTTTATCTCCTCGCGAGTATGGCGGGTTTCGAGGACCTGGAGATCAGCGAATGCCTCGCCGCACTGCGGACGGCCTATGCCTGCGACCAGATCGAGGTGCTCGAGGAGCGCTGGGCCGCGGTCGACGCGGCCTGGATCAAGATCAAGAACACCTGTCGCACCTTCCCGGTGCACGGCATGGAGCACGGGTACGAACATCCGCTCTGCGTGAGTCCCGAGTTCCGTCTGGTGGTCCGAACAGACTACGGGCAGGAGCTCATTCGCGAAACGCAGGCGGCCACGCCCGTGTACGCCCGCCAGATCGGGATCAGCAACGAACTGGTGGCGCTGGCAGAACAGAAGATGTCGTGCATCGACGTCAGCGTGTTCGCCACCGCGGTGCGCGCTGGGGTCTGTACCAACTTCCGTGCGGCCGGACAGGTCGTGCCGAATCGCCAGGACATTCTGGCCCAAGGCGGCAAGACCTTCATGGACAAGGAAACGTCTGCCGCTGCACTGGTGCGGTACCGCGATCTTCTCACGCGCTTCTGCATCCCTACGGAGAGGGCCGAGGCTCTGGCAGAACGGATTACGCTCAATGGGATGCTGCTCCACACCGCGTGCCACGAGTTCACCCGCCCCATCGGCTGCACGCCGGAAAGTGACGCGCGCCTGGGAGATCTCAAGAGTCTGCTGGTCGAAGAGGGGAAGGCCTCGATCGGCGGGCTGGCGGCCGTTCTTCGGGTGACCCCTTCTCAGCATGATGCCAATCTGGCAGATCCGAAGAGCGAGGAGGTGGTCGCGCTCAGCATCGCGCGCGTCTGTCGGTTCTTCACCTGGGCAACCTTCACGAACCCGACGGTTCAGCCCTACGTCCGCGAGAACCTCGCGATGGCGAAGATGCTCATCGACACAGGGGTCGTGATCGTGACGCCCCATGGGATCGACATCGCGTTCAAGTACGAGAATCTGGTGAGGTGGCGCGACGCGATGCGGGAGTTCTACCTGAGCGTGGTGAACGCCTACCACAGCGTAGATCCGGTTGCAGACGTCTGCGCCCTCGAAGCCCGTTGCTGCGCGCGCGACATGGATGCCATCAACAACTGGATCGCGTTCGTCAACTCGTAGGCGCATCCGTCCTACGCACCTTCTTCCTTCCTCGCCTCGCGGAGCGAAAGTTCCCGGGCATCCCTTTCAGCGCATCAGCTCATCTGGTGACATGAAAGAGATGATCAACATTTGACCCTCCCTCTTTGTTCCTCTACGATCTCGACGGCGCAATAGGGCGCGTAGCGAGGTTTGTCATGGGATCGGAAACGGGCGACGAAGTTCCTCTTTCGAGCGAGGACGTTCTCCGAGCGGAGGAAGTTCTTCGCATGGTGATCGACCGCGGCCTTATCACGAGGCCGATGGATCATCTCGTCCATGCGGGATTCACTACCGCGCGGGCAGAGTGGGCTCTCAACAAGCTCGCGGAGATCGAGAAGATCGAAGATCGCGTCGGTTCGCGACGGTTCTTCATCGTGAGGTGGCGTAACGCTATCAACGTGCGCGAGGCATTGGGCATGCCGTCCAAGGTTCGTCCTCCGACGGTCGTCGTAGAGGTGCCCGGATTCAAACCGGTTCCGACCTTCAAACCGGTTCCACTGCCCAAGCCGGATCCAATGAAGCCCCGACCCGTTCGTCGTCCGGGACGTCCCAAGAAGGTCGCCCCCTTTGGAAGCAACGGAGACGGATTGGATACGGTGATCGTGGAAATCGCGGAAGCGAGCGCCCCATCGATCGAACCGGCGATGACACCTTCGACGCCTACGCCGCAGCAGGAGGCGATTCCTGTCGAACCGCCGCAAGCGCCTTCGTCAGTGCCGAAACCCGTCGAAGTTCTCGACGAGCTCGAGCGTCTTCTTCAGAGGGCCGACCGTCGCTGGCAACAGCTCCGGACGGATCCAGATGCGCAAGACCCGACCGTGCAACGTGCTCTGGGTGAACAGCGCGCGCTCATGGTCCAGATGGGCCATCTGATCGAGCGACTGCGGACGCTCATCACCCTCGACATCTGAGGTCGGCGTGCGTGGTTGATCTTTCTATTTCTTTCTTCGCCGGCCTTCGTGATCCGCACACGGGAGCCGGCGATTCGCGTAAAAAACCAAGAGCTCCTTGTGGAGGAGCAGGAGTGGAGAGGAGGAGTGAGGTTCACGCGGGGCGGTCAAGTTCCGCGTCTTTGCGTTCCCACTCATGGTAGAGCCAGTCCGGGTCTGCGTCGATTTCCCTGGCCCAGACCAGACGAGCGGTCACGAGCACGCGCGCGCCAAAGTATTCCGCAGATTGGAATATCGTCTTTGCCTCGGCACGTTCTCCGATGCCCGATGTCCAACACAAGGTGAGACTCAGCACCGGCGCGTCTGGCACCGCGTCACGCAGGCTGTAAAATCCGCCAGGTTTTGGAGGAAGCACATGGCGGAATCCGGAGCCCGGGATCGGGCCTTTGCCTGCGAAGCGCGTTCCTTCAGGAAAGAGAAACGGGCTTGCGCCTTCGTGCCTGGCGCGGGCTGCACCTTCGTGGATCCGGCGGCGATCGTCCGGATTTCCATCGCGATCAACGAGCAACGCCCCGCTTTTGCGCACCAGGTATCCGATAAACGGATAGCGTAGGGCTTCTCGTTTGCCGACCCAACGCGTGTTCAGGAGGTTCAACCCTCTCAGCGCCGCGAGCACCACGAGGATGTCCATGGTGCTTTGATGATTGCAGATGATGATGCAGCGCGGCATGGCTTGAAGCGCTGGCAGCGAGAATGTCGATTGGATGCGCAGGATGACGCACACGATCCGAAAGGCACGATCGCCCCAGAGGGTGATGAGACGCATGATCCCGGTGGCGGGATGTTTGAAGAAGGAACGCAGGAGTACGAGGGGTGAAAGGATGAAGACGATGATCACCCCAAAGCTGACGAGCGCTGCAAGAAACGCAATGAAAGCACGGATCTTCATGGGGTCCTCCTTGCGTGCAAACCTTAACCTCGTTGATGGACGACGTCTAGAACGGCCTTCAGAATCATTGAACGATGAGGGGCTTCCATCTATACTGGTTTCATATGTCCGAGATCCCTCCGCAAGAACAACCTCGCCCCTCCCAAGGGGCTCCCGAGTTAAGGAAAAAGCCGCTTAAACGATCACGCCTCACATGTCGTTCTTGATTTCCGGTTCTTTGGTCCATGACTACATCATGGATTTTCCTGATCGTTTTAAGGATCACATCCTTGCGGATCAGATTCATATTTTGAATGTGTGTTTTGTGGCGCATCGTTTGCAGCGCAGTTGGGGTGGCACAGCCGGGAACATTGCGTATGCGGTGAAGATGTTGGGAGGGGAGCCGCTGCTTGTTTCTGCTTTGGGCAAGGATGGAGAGCCGTATCGGGATCATCTGAAGCGCGTTGGGATTTCCACGGAGTACATTTCGACAGACACGACGCAGCTCAGCGCTTCGGCGCATATCATCACGGATGCGGATGATAATCAGATCACGGGATTTTTTGGGGGACCACTTGCGTCTATCGACGATCAGGATTTGGAGCGGGCTTTGCCATTGGCGACGCTTGCGTTGTTAAGTCCGAACCCGAAACCGATCATGATCAAGCATGCGAGGCGTTTTGCAGAGAAACAGATTCCCATGATTTTTGATGCGGGTCAGCAGATCACGACGTTTGATCCTGAAGAGTTGTGGGGGATGATTGATCGATCCGCGTTTGTCATCGGCAATGATTATGAGGTGAAGTTGATGCAAGAGAAAACTGGCTGGACGATTGACGCGTTCGTCGCCCACGCGAAGACGCTTATCACCACGCTTGGCAGCGAAGGATCGCGGATCCAAACCTCTGGGGGCGAAGAGATTCAAGTCAGATCATGTCCGCCGAAATCTTTGGAAGATCCGACGGGCGCGGGCGACGCGTTCCGCGGAGGGTTCTTCGTGGGCTATGGGCGAGGGCATGATCTCAAGACGTGCGCGCAGATGGGAAGTGTGTCTGCGAGTTACGCGATTGAAACGTATGGCACACAGGAGTATCGTTTTACGCCAGAGGAGTTTTGCGAGAGATATCAAACTGCGTATGGAGAGGAGCTTGAAATTTGATAGAGCTTTTTCTCTCCGTTCTGACTCGGGGTCCTGCCGCTGCGGCACCTCATGAGTACTCGATCTTGACGATCTCCGTGCTCATAAGGTCTCCGCCTCCGCGTCACCCCTCGTTCAGAACGGAGTGGATGGGGGAGTCGATTGAATCAAACTAAAGAAATATCTATGAACACCGATTACAAAGTCGCGGACATCGGGTTGGCGGAGTGGGGGAGAAAGGAGATCGTGTTGGCGGAAAAAGAGATGCCGGGGCTGATGGCTCTGCGGGAAAAGTATGGACAGAATCAGCCGTTGCGCGGTGCGCGTATTGCTGGGTGCTTGCACATGACGATCCAGACCGCGGTGTTGATGGAGACGTTGGTCAAACTTGGAGCGGAGGTGCGATGGAGCAGCTGCAATATTTTTTCCACGCAAGATCATGCCGCCGCGGCGATTGCGGCTGTGGGCATTCCGGTGTTTGCTTGGAAGGGCGAAAGCGAAGAAGAGTATTGGTGGTGCGTGGAGGAATCGTTGAAGTTCGCAGATGGTCGCGGTCCGAATCTTTTACTGGATGATGGAGGAGATTTGACTCTCGTTGTTCATGACAAGCATCGCGAGTTGCTCGCGGAGATCAAAGGCGTTTCGGAAGAAACGACCACGGGCGTGCATCGGTTGTATCAGATGATGGAGCGCGGGACGCTCGGTCTTGCCGCGATCAACGTTAACGATTCGGTGACGAAATCTAAATTTGATAACAAGTATGGATGTCGTGAAAGTTTGGCGGATGGGATCAAGCGGGGAACCGATATTATGATCGCTGGCAAGATTGTCGTGATCGCTGGCTATGGCGACGTGGGCAAAGGGTGCGCGCAAAGCATGGATGGATTTGGCGCGCGCGTGCTCGTCACAGAGATCGATCCGATCAACGCGCTGCAAGCCGCGATGGAAGGCTATGAAGTTGTGACCATGGAAACAGCGGCGTCGCTCGGTGATATTTTTGTGACCACAACCGGATGTTGCGATGTGATTCGCGGCGAACACATGGAAGCGATGAAGGATGGCGCCATCGTGTGCAACATCGGGCACTTCGATAGCGAGATTGATGTGGCCTGGCTCAACGGCCAGTCACAGATTCGACGCGAGAATATCAAGCCGCAAGTGGATAAATATATATGGCCCAACGGCAAATCGCTTCTGCTTTTGTCCGAAGGTCGTCTGGTCAATCTTGGCAACGCGCACGGCCATCCAAGTTTTGTGATGAGCGCTTCGTTTACGAATCAGACGCTCGCTCAGATCGCGCTTTGGACCGAATCCGAGAAGTACGAGCGCGGCCGCGTCTACACGTTGCCCAAACATCTCGACGAAGAAGTCGCGCGTTTGCATCTGCCCAAGCTCGGCGTTCAGCTCACATCGTTGAATGAGAAGCAGGCAAAGTATCTGGGGCTTCCGGTTGAAGGGCCGTATAAGGCGGAGCATTATCGGTATTAGGGAGAAGAAGCTGTTCGTCCTATCCTCCTCCTCTCACTCCTCCTCAGAGAGGAGGAGTGAGAGGAGGTGTTGAGCCTAGGCCTCATGAGGATCGATCAACACCTCACCTAGCCTCTCCTCAGAGAGGAGAGGGATCTGATCTATAAAATATGATCGCAACATTTGGCGCGGGATGTTTTTGGGGGGTGGAAGAACTCTTTCGCGCTTTGGATGGCGTGACGGAGACGGCTGTGGGGTACATGGGCGGAGAGATCGAGCATCCCACCTATGAAGACGTGTGTACGGATCGCACGGGTCATGCAGAGGTGGTGCAGGTGACGTATGATCCGGAGCGCATCTCGTATGAAAAGCTGCTCGATATTTTTTGGAGCAACCACAATCCCACAACCTTAAATCGTCAGGGGCCAGACGTGGGAACGCAATATCGTTCCGTGATTTTTTATCACACGCCGGAGCAGAAAGCCGTGGCGGAACAGTCGAAGAGGGCTCTCGAGTCCGCGCGAAAGTTCAGCAGCCCCATCGTCACCCAAATCGTCGAGGCCGAAACTTTCTACCGCGCGGAAGACTGTCATCAGCAGTATCTTGCGAAGAGAGGATTGGGGAGTTGTGCTATACTCCTTTAGACCATGTCCGTCATTCGCGTAAAAAATCTCACGAAAAAATTCGGAAATTTCGTGGCCGTAGATCATCTCGCTTTTACGTTGGGAGAAGGAGAGATTTTGGGATTGCTCGGATCCAACGGCGCAGGGAAAACCACGACCTTGCAGATGTTGCTTGGCGTGATGACGCCCACAGCCGGAGACATCAGCTATTTTGGAAAATCTTTTTTTCGTTTTCGTCAAACCATTTTGGATCAAGTGGGCTTTTCGTCAACCTACGTCAGTCTGCCCTCTGTTTTGACCGTCGAAGAAAATCTTACGTGCATGAGTTATTTGTACACGATTCCGGATCGTCGTCGGCGGTTACGCGAGATCCGTGAGATTTTTCATTTGGGTCCGCTGTGGTCACAAAAGGTCGGTCGGTTATCTGCCGGGCAGCAGACACGCGTGAATCTTGCCAAGGCTTTTCTGAACGCCCCGCGCGTCGTGTTGCTCGATGAACCTACGGCCGCACTGGATCCGGAGATCGCGGATGAGATGCGTACGTTTCTCTTGCGCGAACGTCGCGAGCGAGGCATGGCCATGATTTTTACCTCGCACAACATGGCTGAAGTCGAGCAGATCTGTGATCGCGTTCTTTTTCTTCGTGAGGGAAAGATCGTGGGCAATGATCGTCCGGATGCGCTGGCGCAATCCATCCAAATCAGCCATGTCGAGTTACGTGTGGGCCGCGATCGAGCCAAGCTCATCGCGTTTTGCGTGGCGCGAAAGATCCCGCATCGCGTCGACGGGATGAACGTGATCGTAGATGTCGCCGAGCGCGAGATCGCCGCCTTCTTGCAAGCGATCGGTTCCGCAGGACTCACGTATCAAGAGATCAGCATCGCTAAACCTTCACTCGAAGATTATTTTTTGGAGATGGCAAAATCTTCCACCGTATGAAAGTACATCGCGTCTATGGCATTGTTCTCCGCCATCTTTTTTTGCTCCGGCGCAACGCAGACCGCGCGTTCGAGATCTTTTTATTTCCCATTCTTGATCTGTTTATTTGGGGGGTGACCAGCGTATATTTTTCCTCGATCGCCGCCTCTTCGTCACGGCCCGCTTCACAGATCGTGCTCATGATCGTCGCGAGCATCATCCTTTGGATGATCGTCTGGCGTACGCAGATGGATATTCCTATGGGACTGCTGGAAGATTTGTGGAACCGCAATCTCTTGAATCTTTTTGTATCGCCGTTGAGCTTTCGGGAATGGATCGCTGGATTCATCGCGCTCTCATTCGTACGTACGATCCTTAGCATTTCCTGTGCGAGCTTGGTCGCCTTTCTCCTCTATCAGATCAATCTGTTTCATTTTGGTTTTGCTTTTTTGCCCTTGTTGTTTTTGCTCCTCATGGTTGGTTGGTGGCTGGGATTGATTATTCTCTCTTTGATCCTGCGCTTCGGCACCAGCGTTCAGGCGTTGGCTTGGAGCTTGGGGAGCGTGCTCGTGCCTTTTTCGGCGATCTATTATCCGATGAACGCCTTGCCTCACTGGGCGCAACTCATCGCCATAAGCTTTCCCATGGCATACATTTTTGAAGAGATGCGCCGCGTGATTCAGACCGGTTCGTTGTCCTGGCAGCATCTGTGGATGCCGTTTGTTCTCAATATCGGTTATCTTCTCTTTGCAAGCGGGTGTGTGCTCGTGGCATTTCGGTATCGGTTGCGGCGTGGGCTGATTGCGTTGGAGTAGGATGCCCTCACGCATGCTTGACGGATAGTGTCTATTTTGAGTAAGTAGAGGTACTCTATCAGTATGAATGATTTTATTTATAACTTGTTTCGCTGGTTATTTCCTGCTCGTCGGGCAGGAGATATCGTGCACGATTATCATATTCCTTCCCAAATTCGTTTTAAGCTCCAATCTAAGGATGGGTGGATCATCGCTACCTCTGAAGACTTACCGGGCTTTATAACAGAGGCGCGTAATCCGCAAGAATTACTTGAAATGATTAACGACGGAATTTTAACGTATTTTGATGTTCCAAGACGTGTCGGAGACTCGGTTCATCAACAGATGACGATTGATGGTTATGGAACGGTTTCCATGGGGGAGCATCTACAACCAGCCTGAGGCGTTATGGGAGGAAATGTCTTTAATCGCCGACAATGCGTGCGGGCATTAATCAAGCTGGGGTTTGTTCTCCAGAATAAACGTTCTGGAAAACATGACAAGTATCGAGGGCCTTTTGCGACCGTTCACCCTTCATTTATTATGATTCCTCGTCACAATGAAATTCATTGCCAGGAGGAGATTATCAAGGAACTAGAGAGAATGGGCGGCAAGGAAATCGTTGAGGAATTTAGGAAATTTTTATGAAAATGAAAACCAATGAAGAGTGGAAGCGCGATCTGACCCCTGAGCAGTATCGCGTCACTCGCGAGAAGGGGACGGAGGCTCCGTTCACGGGTGAGTACTGTCATACGAAAGATCCGGGGATCTACCATTGTTCCAATTGCGGTGAGGTTTTATTTTCGTCTGAACACAAATATGATTCAGGATCCGGTTGGCCCAGCTTTGACGCGCCGGAAAAAGTCGAGTCGGTCGAAATGATCGCGGACGAGAATCAGGGAATGCGTCGCACGGAAGTCGTGTGTCATCGTTGCGGCGCACATCTTGGGCATGTGTTTGATGATGGGCCGGTGACGACCGGAAAACGTTTTTGCATCAATTCCGCTTCGCTCAAGTTAGAAATCGACAAAACCCAGCCGCTCCCTTAAGATATCTGGCGATGACGGCCTTTTCTCGCGGGAAGGTAGCTGACCTCTTGGCAGCCTGTACCCCAATTCCTCTTCCGGAAGCCGGTGAGGATTCGAAGATCACCGTTCACGCGGCCGTGAGTCGCGTGTCCGTTCTGTATGAAAAACTACGGACGGCTATTGATTACAAAGACGATCATTTGTTGCGCAAGGCCGCGGTCAAGCGTATTCTCAAGCGGCGCATGACGTTGGAATCGGATGCGCGCGTGATCGCTGGGCATCTGGTGCGCGAGCTGATCGCGGCGCGTTATCTTCCCAACGCGACCTTGCCGGAATCGCTTATTGATGAAGTAGCGCTCATCGTTCGAAAGTTAACCTCTCTGCGTCAGGTGCGCGCCAAGATCGCGCCGTCTCCTGAGTGGCTGCTGGGAATCGTCGCGGCGGAGTTGGAGGAGCTCTTGAGCGATCGCGGCCAGGCCAAGGCCATCGTGCATTTTCTTTTTGAACAGTTAGGAGATCGCATCACGGTTTCCGAAGGGAGTTTGCAAGAAACGGAGCGTCGCTTGCAAGTGTACATCGCCTGTCATCGTTTGTTATATAAGGCGGATGACGAGATGTTGGGTTATCGTCTCATACGTCTCTATTCTTCCGCATGGATGCGTCCGCAAGAATGGATCGCCGAGCCACGCGAGATGACGAGCCAGATGGCTGAGGTTGAAACGCGCATTCGTTTGCAGTTGCTTCATCCCTTGGCGCAGAAATTTTTGATGGCGGTGAAACCGTGGGCTGTGGCGTTGAACGTGTTGCGCGAGACGTTGGAGGAAAAACCTGAGCTGAAACAAAAATTGTCAGAATCTTCAGAAGAGTTGAAGGCCGCGGTGATCAAAATTGCAGAACGGCGCTATCAAGCATCTAAATCGCGTTTACGGCGAGGCACCTGGCGTTCGATTATTTATCTTTTTCTTACCAAGATGGTGTTGGCACTGGCGCTGGAGATTCCTTTTGAACGTTATCTGTATCAAGAGTTGCATTACGGCGCTTTGACCGTGAACATTCTTTTTCCGCCTCTCTTGATGTGGATCGTGGGACTGTTTATTCGCGTGCCCGGTAAAGACAACACGCGTCGCATCGGAGCAGCGGTTGAAGAACTGCTGTCGGTCGACGGGCCCAAAGGGCGTGAGATTCGCATCACCTCAGCTCGCCGCGGTCTCGGCGGTCTCCTCTTTTCCTTTTCCTATGTCGCCATGTTTCTGATCACCTTCGGACTGATTCTCCTCGCGCTCCAGGCCTTGCACTTTACCTGGGTGAGCGCCATCATCTTTGTATTCTTCTTGTGCGTCGTCAGTTTCTTTGCCTACCGTTTGCGTCTGGGCGCACGCGAATACGTGGTCATGAAAGAAAAGGAGAGCTTTCGCATGGTCGTGGTGGACTTTTTCACGCTGCCGATTTTACGCGCCGGTCAATATCTCTCCATGACCGTCTCGCGTCTCAACATTTTTATCTTCTTGTTTGACTTCATTATCGAGGCACCGTTCAAAACGTTTTTGAATGTGCTTGAAGAGTGGTTTAGCTATTTGAAAGAGAAGAAAGAAGAACTGCAATGAAACGTCCTGCCTTTCATCGCGTGGATTGGATGTATATTTCGCTGCTGATGTTTTGGGGAGCGTCCGTCGTTTTGGTGTATGCGTTTTTGCATACGCATCATATTCCGTTGCGTCTTTTTCCGCGTCTGGTGCGGCGCGAAGTGCTTGAGGCCGGCGCGTGGGGCCCAGTGATCATCCTTCTCTTGTACGCTACGCAAACGATCATTCCGTTTCCCACAGCCGGACTCGCGACCGTCTCCGGCGCCGTGTATGGACCCTGGGCAGGGACGATGCTTGTCCTCTTAGGTCTGATTCTTTCAGCGACGATCAGTTTTGGCATCGGGCGGTTCTTCGCGGAACATTGGTCGCGTCTTCATGATTCCGCGTGGATGAAAAAATATCGCGAGCTGTTGGAGCACGAGGGATTTATGACGGTGATTGTTCTGCGTCTGCTGATGTTTCCTTTTGACATTGTGGGGATTGGATGCGGGATGAGCTCCATGTCCTTTCGTAGTTATCTGCTAGCGACGCTTCTCGGCATGATCCCGGGAACCGTGACCTTCGTCGTGCTTGGCCGTGCACTCACCAACCCACGGGCATGGTTGCTGTTCGTCACACTTCTGAGTGTGTCGTTAGTTGGGGCGTGGATCGTACGTCGATTCCCCTCCTTACAAAGGAGGGGCTAGGGGAGGTTCCGTTTATGTTCCAGCTGTTAAACACGTCTGTTCGAAATTCGATTCGACGGGGAACATTGACGACCCCGCACGGGATTTTGCAAACGCCGTTTTTCATGCCCATTGCCACGCGCGGTGTTGTCAAGACGTTATCATCGCACGATGTCGAAGCGCTCGGATCGCCGATTGTCCTCGCAAACGCGTATCACCTCTGGCTGCGTCCGGGGCTTGAGGTATTGAAAGCGATGGGCGGACTTCATGCCTTCATGGATTGGAAGGGCGCGATTCTTACGGATTCCGGCGGCTTTCAAGTGTTCAGTCTTGCCGGTCTGCGCAAACTGTCAGAGGATGGTGTGACTTTTCAATCGCATATCGATGGCGCGAAGATGACGCTCACGCCAGATCGGAGCATGGAGATTCAACGTACGATCGGGAGCGATATCTGCATGGTGCTCGATGTCTGCACGGAGTTACCGGCTAGCGAAGAAGATCTACGGCACGCTTTAGAACTCACGACACGGTGGGCCCGTCGATCCAAGGAAGCGTTCCTCGAGACTCGCGAAGGCTCCATCAATCCAGACGCCGCACTCTTTGGCATTGTTCAGGGAGGCACGCATCTGGATCTTCGTAGGGAAAGCGCGGAAGCATTGATGGCTATTGGTTTTGACGGATACGCGATTGGAGGCCTTTCGGTTGGTGAACCGTTTGAGGACGCCTGTCGCGTCCTTGAACATCTTGATGCCATTCTTCCTAAAGATCGTCCGCGCTACTTCATGGGCGGCGCGCAACCGCATGAGATCGTGGCGTATGTCCAGCGTGGCGTAGATCTGTTTGATTGCGTCTTGCCTACACGCAACGCTCGCCACGGATTGCTGTATCGTTTCGTCCACGATGATCTCACGCGTCCGGATTTCTACGAGACCATCCATGTCACGAATGAAAAATACAAGATGTCAAAGGAGTTTGGCTATCTGCGTCACCTCTTCAGCATTGATGAGATGCTGGGCTTGCGTCTCGCCACGCAAATCAATCTTGAATTTTATCTGGAGTTGATGGAGAGGATTCGTGCGTCCATCGTATGACGAAAAAAATTCTTCAAGCGCTCAAGGACTTGAAGCAGAGATATGGCCCGCAAGGATGGTGGCCGCGGGTGATCCAGGATCCGATCGATCCACCTTTTGAAGTGGCGTTGGGCGCCATTCTCACGCAGAACACCACGTGGAAAAACGTCGAGCGCGCGCTTATCGCTTTGGCGAATCAAGACCTCCTCACGCCAGAAGCCTTGGTGCGCGCGTCTCCCGTTCAGCTCGAAAACGCCATTCATTCTGCCGGATATTTTCGACAAAAGACCAAGAAGATCAAACTCTTTTCCGAGTTTGTCCTGCAAACCTGCGCAGGGGATCTTCGCTCTTTGAGTCAGATGAGCGATAAGCGTGAGCGTCTCTTACATCTCTGGGGGATCGGTCCGGAAACCGCAGACACCATTCTTCTGTACGGCCTTGATCAACCTTTTTTCGTCGTAGACAGCTACACGCGTCGCTGGCTTTCCCACGTTATGCAGGATTCGATCTGGCTCACGCGTCCGTACGAGGAAGTACGTAGCTTCTGCGAAATGACGATGCCCAGATCTATCGTTGATTGGCAGGAGGCTCATGCGGTGATCGTACAATGGGGGAAAGGCTCGCAGGAATGTTTGCATGAGAGAATCTGTTGAGGCATGATCAGGAAGCTATGGATCTCTTGGAAGGATTGAATGAAGCGCAACGCCAAGCCGTGACGCATGAATCCGGGCCGCTGTTGATCGTGGCTGGCGCAGGCACGGGAAAAACGACCGTGCTCACGCGACGCTATGCCTATCTGTTGCAAGAGCAGGGATTATCTCCGGATCAGATTCTCGCCCTGACGTTTACGGATAAGGCCGCGAACGAGATGGAGGAGCGCGTGTTACAGCTCCTTCCGACCGGCGCGTACGATTTTTGGATTTCTACCTTTCACGCGTTTTGTCAGCGCGTGCTCGAAGCCCATGCTCTGGAGATCGGACTCCCGAATCATTTTCGTGTTCTTTCTTCCACGGACGCATGGTTGCTGCTCAAACGTCATCTGAACGAGCTTCCGCTTGATCACTATCGTCCGCTTGGACATCCGGTGAAATTTTTGCGCGCCTTGGTGCAGCACATCTCGCGCGCCAAGGATGAAGGGGTCACGCCCGAAGCGTATCTCGCGTTTGCGCAGGCCGCTGTTTTGAATGGAGACAGCGAGGTGGTGAGCGGCGAACGTAAACGCCTGCAGGAATTGGCGGACGTGTATGTGGCCTATCGTCGTCTGCTGTTGAGCGAAGGGTGTTTGGATTTTGGCGATTTGATTTTAGAAACGTTACGGCTGTTCCAGGAACGTCCGGCCGTCCTCGAATCGTATCGTTCTCAATTCCGTTTCGTGATGGTGGATGAGTTTCAGGATACCAACTGGGCGCAGTACGAACTGTTGAAACTTCTGGCCGGGGCCTCGCGAAATTTGGCCGTGGTCGGAGATGATGATCAAGCCATCTACAAATTTCGTGGCGCCTCGCTGGCCAATATCC
>Ga0209515_10003854_pt1 | contig 20828 bp, 23 predicted proteins | sample Subgroupgradi54m_FD_187454 | JGI IMG/M metagenome (GOLD analysis project Ga0209515, IMG submission 187454) | Subsurface groundwater microbial communities from S. Glens Falls, New York, USA - GMW60B uncontaminated upgradient, 5.4 m (SPAdes)... ...
ATCTAGCGGCCACCTGGCGGGCGGTGCCCCGGCGCTGATGCTCCAGGTCGGCGTGCAGCCTGGCATGCGCCGCGCGGAAGCGGTCGAGCACGCCGGCGTGCTGCTGCTCGAGTGCATCGGTGGCCTCGCGCACCCGGGCCTCGAGGCGCCGCCGCCCCAGGCTGTGGGCGAGCCAGGCACCGGCACCGGCACCGATCAGCAGCGCGATCAACGTCATCACGACCCGTCCGTCCTCGATCACCGTCATCCCCCTTGATGGCCCGGGAAAGCCCTGGGCGCGGCCAGCTTAAGGGCAAACCGGTGCGTTGTAACCGGCGGCAACGAGGGTGCACGCCCGCGGTGTGAAAAGCTGCGCGCGATCACGCCAGCAGCATCGCGCCGCCGCCGAACAGGACGAAGCCGAGCGCGACGATGAAGGCGATGGCCGGACCCATCCAGTCGCTGTCCTTACGGATCAGGAAGGCGAGGCCGAACACGGCGGCGGCCAGTCCGATGATCAGGAAGCCGCGCCCCAGTTCGGCGATGCTGTCGTTGAGAAACAGCGCGAAGCCCATCCCGACCAGCATCAAGAAGTTGCCGCAGATGATGAAGTTGCCCGACAGGCGCTTGCGCCACGGCGCCTCGGCCGCGCCGGCTTGCCCATGCAACTTCTCGAACACATCGGGCGGGCGCTGCGTGTCGCGCGCCGGCGCGGGCCGCGACGCCTGCACCGCCAGGCCGCAGAAGAAGGCGCCGAACGCCAGCGGCAGCGCGCCGAACAAGGTGAATGCGAGAACGCCGCCCCACAGGTTTTGGAAGTCGGCCACGATGGCGTGCTCGGGGTCGCGGGCGAGGTAGCGCACCGGCACCGCTTCGCCTTCGGCGACCGCCGACTGGCTGCCGCCGAGCCCGTGCACCTGGTGCGCCACGCCGTCGGCGCTGCGAAACTCCACCAGCGGCCCGTCGCGCCGGCCGGTCAGGCGGCCGTCGACGAGCTCGGCGTGCGAGACGAACTGCCAGCGCTGCCAGGCGAGCGCCAGCGCCGCGCTGCTCGCGCCCAGGCCGATCAGCAGGCAGCCGACCGCGACGCCCCACAACATGCCGCGCAGCCAGCCGACCAGGAAGCCCAGCGCCACGCCCGACAGCACCGCGCTCCAGAACAGGATGATGGTTTGGGTCTCGGACATGGGCTCTGCACGGACTGGACCCGAGGATAGCAAGGGAACGGCCGTCGGTGCGGTCGTCGGCGGGGTGGCCGGCTCGGTGCTGACCAACGGTAGCGCAGCCGGCACGGTTGGCGGCGCGGTGGTCGGCGGCGTGATCGGCCACGAAGTGGAAAAGGGCAAGCGTTAAGTCCGACCTCGGTGTCGCGCACGGCTCGAGCCTGGCCGCCGCGGTTCGCGCATTGCAGCGTCTGGCGAACCGGTGTTGACTCTGGAGGTCAACGAAGCTTTATCATCGCTCCTCATGCATGCAGGCCCCCGAGACGTCGCGCAGATCCGCCTGGACAACGCGCTGGCGCTCTTCGACGAATTCGTCGCCAACACCGTCAAGCACCCCGATGCCGCCACCCTGCGCGGCCTGGAGCGGCGCTTTGCCGAGCGGCTGCAGATCCAGCCGAGCTACTGGAGCCAGATCAAGGGCCGCTCGCGCCAGATCGGCGAGCGGCTGGCGCGCCAGTTCGAGCAGCTGTGCCACAAGCCCTACGGCTGGATGGACCAGCCGCATGACGGCGCGCCGGCCGGTGGCGCGGCTTTTGCACCGGCGCGTACCGAGGACAACGACGCCAACCGGACCCAGCCGCAGGACGACGACGAGAAGTTCATCGTCGGCTTGGTGCTGAGCTACTACCGCCGGCACCCGCAGCGTGCCCGCACCCGGCTGCTCGACCTGCTGGGCGAGGTGCTGACGCCGCCGCCCGCGCCACCGGCCGCGCCCGCCAAGGGCGGCCCCTCCGGCACGGCGACCAAGAAGCCCGACGACACCGCCGAGCTGTGGGCCCGCACGCTGGCCGGCGCGGCGCCGCTGAAGAAAAAACGCTGAGCAGATTTCGCGCGGGTTGTAAATCCTCTGCATGACGCCTTGCAAAAGATAATCGATCGTTTATCATTTGCGCAAGTCGTGGTTGAAGCCGTTCCACGACGACACCCCCCTCATCCACCCGTTCCGGAGTCCCATGTTCCGCACCCTCGCACTGAATCCGATGCCGGTCCGCCGCCTTGTGCTGTGCACCGCCGTGTCGAATTCATTCATCGGTGCCATGGAGGCCCCGCCCGGTAGACCACCCCGCTGAGCGTTCTTCTGAGAACACTCATCGAACGGCCCGGGTTGCATCACTGCCCCGGGCCGTTTGCATTGGCCCCTGGAGAACCGCTCATGAAGATCGCCATCACCGCCCGCAAACCCCGCAACCCACTGGTCGCACCGGCGCATTTCCGCCGTGCCGGCTCGCATCAACCGCGTGGAGGCGCCCTGCGACAGCAAGGCGGCCGCGCGCTGCGACGCGAAGTCGACCAGTTCACCCGACAGAAACACACCCCATGACAACAAGGCGGCGCTCACGAGGCGCTGCGTACCGAGGACCGCATCATGACGAGCTTGAAGCCTCTGCCCTGGAGCCCCGTCGAACCCCGGGCTCCCTGGACCTACCCCTTGCGGCGCGCCGCCGCGGCGAGCCTGCGCAGCGCGAGCAGCGTGCTGGCCCGCCTGGCGCGCCGCATGGCACTGCCCCCGCCCGCGCGCAAACCCGACCCCGGCACGAGCCGGCTCGAGTTCTACGCCGACGCCAGCGCCCCCGAAGGCGCGCTGTACCTCGACGGCAAGCTGGTCGGCTGGTTGCCGCACGTGACGCGGCTGTGATCGACGCAGCGCGCCACCTCGACCGAGGTGGCGCGCCGCTTCAACTCATCGCGAGCGGCTGCTTGCGCCGAGGCGGCGGGAAGCGCCGGTCGAGCTCGGCCAGGTCGTCTGAAGTCAGGCGCAACTCGGCCGCTGCAAGGTTCTCGCGCAGGTGCGCCTCGCGCACCGCCTTCGGAATCGCAACGACGCCGGGCTGCGCCAGCACCCAGGCCAGCGCCACCTGGGCCGCCGAAGCGGCGTGGCGCTCGCCGATCGAGCGCAGGACCGCGTTGCCGGCCAGCGCACCCTGGTCGATCGGGCAATAGGCCATGCCCGCCGTCCGGTGCGCGCGCAGCCAGGGCAGCAGGCTGTGTTCGATGCCGCGCTCGCTGAGCGAGTAGTACACCTGGTTCGCACTGCACGGTGTTGAGGCGTCGACCCGGGCCAGCTCGTCCATGTCGTCGACATCGAAGTTGCTCACGCCCCAGTGGCGGATCCTGCCTTGCGACAGCAGCGTCTCGAACCCGGCGACGGTCTCGCGCAGCGGGTGCGAGCCGCGCCAGTGCAGCAGGTACAGGTCGATGTGGTCGAGCTGCAGGCGCTTGCGGCTGCGTTCACAAGCCGCCACGCTGCCGGCCCGACTGGCGTTGTGCGGGTAGACCTTGCTGACGATGAAGAGCTCATCGCGTGTCACGTCGCCGGCGCGCAGCGCTTCGGTGATCGCCTGACCGACCACGGTCTCGGCCCCGCCCTCGCCATACATCTCGGCGCTGTCGATCAGCCGGTAACCCATCTGCAGTGCGCTGCGCACAGCCGCCACCTCGGCCGGCTTGCTGCGCGCCGATTCGCCCATGCGCCAAGTGCCCAGGCCGAGCGCGGCAAGCGCTTGCGAATCGGGCAAGGCGACGCTGTGCATGCCACCATCGTAGCCCGCCTGTCGCGCGCGTGATAGCGTGGCCGCGTCGTCTTGCGCACCCTCGCCACTCTCCAGGAGAGACCATGACCGCCAACAGCTTCATCGTGCAGCGCAGCGACTTGCGCAACACCCGTTTCGTCGAAGATCCGGCCGCCGTGTCGGCCTTGCCCGCCGGCAGCGCACGGCTGCGGGTCGCCAGCTTCGCGCTGACCTCGAACAACATCACCTACGCCGCGTTCGGCGACACGATGCGTTACTGGGACTTCTTCCCGACCGAGGTCGAAGGCTTCGGTCGCATCCCCGTCTGGGGTTTCGCCGACGTGGTCGAGTCCAGGGTCGACGGTGTCGCGGTCGGCGAACGCTTCTACGGCTACTTTCCGATCAGCACGCACGTGGTGCTGCAGCCGGCGCGCATCAACGACGCCGGCTTCGTCGACGGCGCGGCGCACCGCAGCGAGCTCCACGGCGTCTACAACCAGTACCTGCGCTGCGCCACCGACCCGGCCTACCGCGCCGACCGCGAAGCGCAGATCGCGCTGCTCAAGCCGCTGTTCGTCACCTCGTTTCTGATCGACGACTTTCTCACCGACAACGCCTTCTTCGGCGCCAAGACCGTCGTGCATTCGAGCGCGTCGAGCAAGACCGCCTACGGCACCGCGTTCTGCCTGGCGTTGCGGCGCGGCACACCCGACGCGGTCAAGCTCGTCGGGCTCACGTCGGCCGCCAACCTCGAGTACACGCGCGGACTCGGCTGCTATGACGAAGTGATCCGCTACGACGAGGTCGACAGCCTGCCGGCCGAGGTGCCCAGCGTCTATGTCGACTTCAGCGGCAGCACCGAGGTGCGCGCCGGCGTGCACCGGCACTTCGGCGATGCGCTGAAGTACAGCTGCTCGGTCGGCGGCACCCACTGGGACCACCTCGGCGGCGGCAAGGGCCTGCCGGGGCCGCGGCCGGTGTTGTTCTTCGCACCGGCGCAGGTCAAGAAGCGCAGCGCCGATTGGGGTCATGCGGGCCTGATGCAGCGCATCGCGGCCGCCTGGACGGCGTTCATGGAGCCGGTCACGCGCGCCGAACGGCCGTGGCTGACCGTCGTGCGCGGCCAGGGCCTGCAGGACCTTCAGCGCACCTACCTCGCGCTGCTCGACGGCGAGGTGCCGCCGCAGGAAGGGCACCTGCTCTCGCTCTGACACGCGCGAATCGCAGGCACACTCGCGGCCATGGCCGCGCCCATCGTTTCTTTGCAGAAGGTCGACAAACGATTCGCCGGCGGCCTGCTGGCCCTGCAGGACGTGAGCCTGCAAGTCGGCGCCACCGAGTTCGTCTCACTGCTCGGGCCGTCGGGCTGCGGCAAGAGCACCGTGCTGAAGCTGGTCGCCGGGCTCGATGTCGCAAGCGTCGGCCGGGTCGAGTCGCCGGCCGAAAGCGGTGGCGGCGCGGCCGACACCGCTTTCGTGTTCCAGGAGGCGACGCTGCTGCCGTGGGCCAGCGTGTTCGACAACGTCTGGCTGCCGTTGCGCCTGGCCGGCGTTTCGCGCCGCGACGCCACAGCGCGCATTCGCGCGATGCTGCAATCGGTGGGCCTCGCGGATTTCGAAGCGGCATTTCCGGCCGAGCTGTCGGGCGGCATGAAGATGCGGACATCGATCGCACGTGCGCTCGTCACCCAGCCACGGGTGCTGCTGATGGACGAGCCGTTCGCCGCGCTCGACGAGATCACGCGCCAGAAGCTCAACGCCGATCTGCTTCGCTGGTGGCGATCGCAGCGACTGGCCGCGCTGTTCGTCACGCACAGCGTGTTCGAAGCGGTGTTCCTGAGCCAGCGTGTGCTGGTGATGGGCGCGCGGCCGGGGCGCATCGTGGCCGCGCTGGCGATCGACGAGCCCTACCCGCGCAGCGCCGAGTTCCGGACCTCGAGCGCCTATGCGCAGGCCTGCCGCGCACTCTCGCTGGCGCTTGAATCGGCGCACGCATGATCAACCGACTGTTGCCCGCGGTCACTTTCGTCGCCCTGCTGCTGGCCTGGGAACTGTTGGTTCGCGTGGCACAGATTCCGCACTACACGCTGCCGGCGCCGAGCCTGGTGTTGCGCACGCTGGTCGACAACTTCGGCTCGCTCGCGCCGAGCTGGTGGTTCACACTGAAGATCACCTTCATGTCGCTCGCGCTCGCCTGCATCGGCGGGGTGCTGATCGCGGCGGTGTTCGCGCTGTCGCGGCGGGTGGAGATCGCGCTGTTCCCGCTGGCGGTGGTGCTGCAGGTGACGCCGGTGGTCGCGATCGCGCCGCTGATCCTGATCTACGTGAAGAGCACGACCGCGGCGCTGCTGCTGTGCACCTGGATCGTCGCCTTCTTCCCGATCCTGTCGAACACCGTCATCGGCCTGCGCTCGGCCGACGCCAACCTGCACGATCTGTTCCGCCTGTACCGCGCCAGCCCATGGCAGCGGCTGCGCTGGCTGCTGGTGCCGTCGGCCTTGCCGTACTTCATCGCGGGGCTCAAGATCTCGGGCGGCCTGAGCCTGATCGCCGCGGTGACCGCCGAAATGGTCGCCGGCGCAGCGGGCCACGAGACCGGCCTCGCGTCGCGCATCTTTGAGGCCAGCTTTCGCACCGATACGCCGAAGATGTTCGCCGGCCTGACGCTGTTGGCGGCCACCGGCGTGATGATTTTCTGGGCCTTCAACGCCTTGTCACACGTGTTGCTGGGGCGCTGGCATGCTCCGCACCGAGACTGAATCAACCCCTGGGAGAGATTCGAATGAAATCGCTGACTCGCGCTGCCGCGCTGACCCTGCTGTTTGCTTCAACCGCCGCGTTCGCGCAGGACAAGGTCGTCTTCGCCACCAACTGGAAAGCCCAGGCCGCGCATGGCGGCTTCTACCAGGCGCTGGTCGACGGCACCTACAAAAAGTACGGCCTCGACGTCACCATCCAGCCCGGCGGCCCGCAGGTCAACAACCGGCCGCTGTTGCCGGCCGGTCGCATCGATTTCCTGATGACCGGCAACCTGCTGCACAGCTTCGACAACGTGAAGAACGGCGTTCCCACCGTGGTCGTCGCGGCGATGTTCCAGAAGGATCCGCAGGCCTTGATCGCGCACCCCGGCCAGGGCTACGAAAACTTCGCCGCGCTGAAAAACGCGCCGCTCGCACTGATCGCCAAGGACGGCCAGTTCAGCTGGTGGCAGTGGCTCAAGGTGACGCACGGCTTCAAGGACGAGGTGCTCAGGCCCTACAACTACAACCTCGGTCCGTTTCTCGCGGATCCGAAGGCGATCCAGCAGGGCTACTCGGTGGCCGAGCCGATCTACGTCGAGAACCAGGGCAAGTTCAAGCCGGTGGTGCACCTGCTCGCCGATCACGGCTTCTCGACCTACTCGACGCTGATCGAAGCGCGCACCGACACCGTGAAGAGCAAACCCGATCTCGTGCAGCGCTTCGTCGACGCGTCGGCGCTGGGTTGGGTCAACTACCTGTACGGCGACCGCAAGGCCGCCGACGCGATGATGATCAAGGACAACCCCGAGATGACCGAAGCGGAAATGCAAGCCTCGGTGGCGCTGATGAAGCAGCAAGGCATCGTCGATTCGGGTGAAGCACTCAGCGCCGGCATCGGCGCGATGAGCGCGCCGCGCATCAGAGACTTCTACGAACAGATGGTCAAAGCCGGCCTGTACAAACCGGGCGAGGTCGACCTGGCCAAGGTGGTGACGCTGCAGTTCGTCAACAAGAAGGTCGGGCTCGACGTGAAGGCCAGGCTGGGCGGCAAGTGATGCACTTCACGCTCGCGCGGCGCAGCCGCTCAAGCGCCGCTGCCAACGGCCGACAACCCCTAAGACGACAACTCCCACCGGGGGTTCAAAATGAACGTCCTGATGGACGAGCGTGGCTTGACCGAGCCCTTGCGCGACTTGGCCGCATGGACGGCCTTCTTTCGCGATGCCGAGATTCCCGTGCTGGCCCGATCGGCCGACGCGGTCGAAGACCTGCGTGAAATCGAAGACGAGGTCGACGCCAACCTGATCGGCGAAACCGTCGCCGCCGACCCACTGATGACGCTGCGGGTGCTCGCCTACGCCTCGGCCAATCGTCCGGCGCGGATGATCACCGAGACCGAAACCGTGACCGCGGCCGTCGTGATGATGGGCATCGCCCCGTTCTTCCGCGCATTCCAGAACCTGCCGTCGGTCGAAGACCGGCTGCAGCCTCTTCCCGAGGCGCTGCAAGGGCTGCTGGCGGTGCTGCGGCGGGCCCACCGCGCCGCCAACTTCGCGCTCGGCTTTGCGGTGCGCCGGATGGACCACGACGCCGCCGTCATCCACCACGCGGCGCTGCTGCACGACTTTGCCGAGATGCTGCTGTGGTGCCACGCGCCGACGCTGGCCTTGCGCATTCAGCAGGCCCAGCAGGCCGACCCGACGCTGCGCTCGAGCGGCGTCCAGACCCAGGTGCTCAACGTGACGCTGACCGACCTTCAGCAGTCGCTGATGCACGCCTGGCGCCTGCCCGAGCTGCTGGTGCGGATCAGCGACGACAAACACGCCGAGCACCCGAGCGCGAAGAGTGTCGTACTCGCGATCCGCATCGCGCGCCACACCGCGGTCGACTGGAACAACGCGGCGATTCCGGACGACGTGCGCGACATCGCGCAATTGCTCAACCTGTCGGAAGCCGCGGCCTCGCGGGTGCTGGGCGAGCTCGACACCTGAGGGACCCGCTCAGACCGGCACTGCGGTGGTGTTCTTGACCCGGTCGAGCACGAAGCTCGTCTTGCAGTCCTGGACGCTCGGGTGCTTCAGCAGCGTGTCCATGATGAAGCGCGAGTAGTGCGCCATGTCTTCGACGACGACCCGCAGCAGGTAGTCCATCTCGCCGGTCAGCGCGGCGCATTCGACCACTTCGGGCCAGACCTGCACGGCGGCGCGGAACAGGTCCATCGGATTGCGCTTGTGGACCTCGGAATGTTTTTCGAGCCGCACGTTGAGGTACGCCGTGAGGCCAAGCCCGACCCGCTCGGGCGGGATCAGCGCGACATAGCCCGCGATGACCTTCGACTCCTCGAGCCGCTTGACCCGTCGCAGCGTGGCCGACGGCGACAGGCTGACCTGCGCCGCCAGAACGTCGTAGGTCATCCGGCCGTCAGCCTGTAGCGCACGAAGGATGCGTCGATCGATCGCATCGAGCTGTACTGCGTTTTCCATTAACTCAATTTTGCGTGTTTACTGTGTCGAAGCCAAGCCATTCGATGCAACTTGCAGAAAAACTGCGGATCGACAAACCTACAGTTCGAAGCCTGACGTGATGCCACGTCCCAAGCCACCAGCCAACCGGAGCGCCGCATGCAATTCACCCCCTGGGACAACCCGATGGGAACCGACGGTTTCGAGTTCGTCGAGTACGCAGCGCCCGACCCGGTCGCCCTGGGCCAGCTGTTCGAGACGATGGGCTTCAAGCCGATCGCCCGGCACCGCCACAAGAAGGTCACGCTGTACCGCCAGGGTGAGGTGAACTTCATCATCAACGCCGAGCCGAACTCGTTTGCGCAGCGCTTTGCGCGCCTGCACGGGCCGAGCGTCTGCGCGATGGCGTTTCGCGTCAAGGATGCGGCGAAGGCCTACGAGCGCGCGCTCGAGCTCGGTGCCTGGGGCAACGACCCCCAGACCGGGCCGATGGAACTGAACATCCCGGCGATCAAGGGCATCGGCGACAGTCTGATCTACTTCGTCGACCGCTGGCACGGCAAGGACGGCGCGGCGGCCGGCGCGATCGGCAACATCAGCATCTACGACGTCGACTTCGTGCCGATCGCCGGCGCCGATGCCAACCCCCGCGGCAATGGCCTGACCTACATCGACCACCTGACCCACAACGTGCACCGCGGCCGCATGAAGGAATGGGCCGATTTCTACGAGCGCCTGTTCAACTTCAAAGAGGTGCGCTACTTCGACATCGAAGGCAAGCTCACGGGCCTGAAGAGCAAGGCGATGACGAGCCCGTGCGGCAAGATCCGCATCCCGATCAACGAAAGCTCGGACGACAAGAGCCAGATCGCCGAATACCTGGACCTGTACCACGGCGAAGGCATCCAGCACATCGCCCTCGGCACCGACAACATCTACGCGACGATCGACGGCATGCGGGGCCAGGGCGTGGTGTTCCAGGACACGATCGCGACCTACTACGACCTGGTCAACAAGCGGCTGCCGAACCACGGCGAGAACGTCGAGGAGCTCAAGCGCCTGCGCATCCTGATCGACGGCGCGACCCACCAGGGTGCGCCGAACGAATTGCTGCTGCAGATCTTCACCCAAACGGTGATCGGGCCGATCTTCTTCGAGATCATCCAGCGCAAGGGCGACCAGGGCTTCGGCGAAGGCAACTTCCGCGCGCTGTTCGAAAGCATCGAGCTCGACCAGATCCGCCGCGGCGTGCTGGCCGATAACACCGCGACCTGAGGCCTGTCAACCAGGGCGTCGCACCGGTCGCCTACGGCCAGAGCGACCGCCCGCCAGGGAGAGGTGCCGCCTCAATCGGTGCCTCGTACCCGTTCGAAGTGCGCACCCTGGTAGGGCTAGCACTCGGCGAGCGAGAGGCGGTCGATATGTTCTGCCAGGACGAAATCATTCGAACTCAGCCCGCCAACCTCATGGGTGCTCAGTTGAATGCGCACGGTGTCGTAGACATTGAACCACTCGGGATGATGGTTCATTTTCTCCGCTACCAGTGCCACAGAAGTCATGAATCCAAATGCGTGAACGAAGCTGTCGAATCTCAAACTACGCGTTAGCTTGCCGTCGTCTATAGACCACCGCGTTCGCTCAGCCAACAGCGCGGTGACTTCCATCTCCGACAGTTTGATGAGGTTAGTCATGAAGCGCACCTATTCCCTTCGCAGAGTCGTCTTGAAGGCGCTGAACCCGTCGTCAAGCGTATGAGCAAGGCGAACGTCATAGTGGGAAGGCTGAAACTCGATATCCCACGTTGACAGCCATACGCGAACGGTGGTCCAAATATTCTCCCATCGCGGGTGATGGTTACCGGCATCGACTGCGGGGCTGGCATACGCCATGAACGCCGTTGCCTCAGTAAAGGAAGCAAAGGTGTACTCCTTGTAGAGTTCTGTTCTGGGTACGGGCGTATCGCCAACGCCCATCGATACAAAGGAGGTGGTTACACCCCAACCGGGGAGCGACGCAAGTTCTTTTTCAAGCTGGGTTGTGGTCAGCGGCTCGACTCGCTTCCGGCGCTCAGGCATTGCGATCGTGGAGCGGTGCGAGAGGAACCCATCAACACGCAACTGACGAACAACTTCGTACAGCCCGGCGTCCCAGAAGCTCTCCGACAAAACTATTCCTTGCGAGTCAAGCATGGAACGAATATCGAGCGGCAAATGCTTCGGATCAGATATCAGCGTAGCTCCATCTACGTACAACGGGATCAAGCGTTTCTGGTGATTCAATGCGGTCCGAATCTCAGTTCGCACCCAGTCATCTTCACGGTCGATTCGGAGTCGTCGATAGTCGTCAGTCAGCGTCAGCCACTGCTTCCCGATGATCGCAAGCAAAACCGTAGATTTTTGCAGCGCCTCGTCGATCTTTCGTCGCCACTGATCGCCGCCTCGAATCTCGATGCGATCCATAAAGACGCGATGCGCTCCAAACCCTTCGGAAAGGTGACGGTAAAGGGCCCGCGCGATCCACTGAGTGTCCTCGCGCCTGTAGCTGATGAAAAGATACGGCGACTCTGTTGACATGCGCACTCCTCAACGGCTGGGGATCTGCAGATGCCAGTTTACGCCCTCGGAAGAATGGGATTGGAGGCCACGGAGGGAGGCTACCGACACCAAACTCGATGTTCGCCGACTACATACATGCAGGCCGACGGCGCCGGCGGCCTGAAGGCGAGCCGCTCGATGCGTGATCCGCACGCCTGACTGGTTCGGGCCTACGGCGCGGGCATCCTGTCGTCGGCCGGTGAACTGCGCCACGCCGTGCGCAGCGACCAGCCGAGCCGGGTCGGCTTCGACCTGCAGCGCATCATGCGAACCCGCTACAAGATCGACAGCTACCAGGCCAGCTACTTCGTCATCGACTCGTTCCAGCAGCTGTTCGACGCGACCGGGCCCGACTTCACGCCGATCTACCGCGCGGTGCGCGACCAGCCGCAGATCGATGCCGGCGTGGTGCTCTGCGGCGAAGACCTGGTGCCGCCCGCCGCCTGAACCCGTTTTCTCCCCCTTGCGGAGGATTGCTGCTCCACGGCACGGCGCTCACACTGCGACCCCGTGTTGCTCGATGGGGTCGTTGTCATGTCACCTCGAATGTCGCAGGGTTGCACGCTGGTCTTGCTGTTGGCCATGATGTCTGCGCTGGCAGTCGGCCTGATGGCCTGGGGACCGATCAGCCTGCAACCCCTTGATCACCAATACGCCGACCAGCGCGGCTGGGCCGGATTGGCGAACGCCTTCAATGCCTTGTCGTGCCTGCCTTTGCTGGGCGTCGGCGGGTGGGGTTGGGCGGCCACCTGGCGCAGCCGCTGGCCGGCGACCTTGCGCGCCGCCTGGCTGGCGTTTTTTGCGCTCGCCGCCTTGCATGCGGCAAGCGCGGCGATCTACCACCTGGCGCCGGGCGACATCGGCCAAGCGCTGTCACACACCTTTGCGGCCGGCGCCTTCGCGATGCTGCTGCTGGGATTCCTGTCCGAGCGTGTCGACCCGCTCTACGGCAGCACGCCGGCCCTGGTCGTGGCGCTGGCGCTGGCCGCAGCCGCGGGCCTGTGGTGGCTGGTTGGGCAATGGGTGCTCGGCCACGGCGACTTGCGCGGGCTGCTGTTTCTCGAATGCCTGCCGATCCTGCTGATTCCGGCCGGCGCGCTCGGGCTGACGGGCCGCTTCACGTCGCCGGCCGACTGGCTTGCGATGCTGTACCTGTACGTGGCCGCGCGCAGCGCCGGACTGGCCGATGCGGCGGTCTTCAACGCCACCGGCTGGATCAGCGGCCATGCGTTGATGCACCTGCTGCTGGCCGCCGTGGCGGCGCGGCTCGCCTATCGCGCCGGTACCGCGCCCGGTGCCGCAGCAAGCTTCGCCGGCGGCGCTGCCGAGCCGACCCAGCGCAGCACCTCGTTGAACACCACGTCCTGATGCACCATCTGGACATGCGCGCAAGCCGCAACGTGGCGGTTGTCGGCGCCCGGCAGCGTGGCGGACGAAGCCGGAAACACGATGTTGTCGCAGTGCCCGTAGAAGCAGGTGAAGCGCGTGAAACGCGCTGCCTTCTCGCGTGACGACAAGGCCCGCTGCCACGGGCTGTCGAGCCGCATCTGGCGGGTGTTGTGGGACCGCGCGAAATGGCCGAGGAAGGTGCCGCGGTGCGGCGTGCCAACGGTGACGACGCGGTGCACCCGTTCATCGCCCTGGTGCGCGTCGAGCCAGGCGCGGGTGGCGAGGCCGCCCATGCTGTGGGCGACGATCACCGGCGCCTCCGCGCTCGCCGCTTCGATGCGCCGCATCGCCGCCTCGATGATGTCGGCATAGTGGTCGATCGAGCCGAGCACCGGCTCGAGGTTGACCGCGACGAACGGGACGCCCAGCGCGCGCAGGCGCAGCATCATCGGGTTCCACAGCCCCCGGTTGCAGAAGAAGCCGTGCACGAAGACGACGCCACGCCGGCCGCGCTCGGCGCCGACGAAATCGGGCACAGCGTTGGAACGGAAAGGCTGGCGCCAGCAGAACACCCGCGGCGCGCTGAGCACTTCGCCCCACCACGCCGCCAACAACTGCAGCATGCGCGCCGGCGGCGCCGGGTCGGTGCGGTTGACAAAGCGCATCAGCACGAACTCGAGCGCCAGGAACAGCGCGTAGCCGAACAGGATCAGCAGTACGCCGCCAAGCGCCCAGGCGGGCGCGTCGACATGCACGAACCAGGCGGCCCACGCAGCGGCGGCGGCGATCAGTCCGAGCGTGATGAAGCGTTGCAGGCGCGCGAGCATCGAGTCACTTTCGCAGTTCACTCAGGCCAGCGTGACCGCGCGCCCGCTCAGGCGCTTGGCAAGGCCAGTGGCGAGCTTGTTGACCAGCCCGTAGACCGACAGCTGCGGATTCGCGCCGATGCCGGTGGGGAACAAGGACCCGTCGTGCACCGACAGGTTCTCGACCTGCCAGTGCGCGCCGTCGGGGCGAACGACACCCAGGCGCTCGTTGCCGGCCATGCCGCAGCCGCCCATCACGTGGGCGCTGACCACACGGGTCAACAGCGGCTTCATCGGCAGTGCATTGATCGCATCGCGTGCCTGCGCCCAGCTGGTGTAGGGCGCCGCCATCTCGTGCACCGGCGCCACCGTGCGCGCGCCGGCGGCGAACTGGATCTCGGCCATGCTCAAGAAGGCCCGCCGCGCACCGTCCATCACGAACTCGGTCAAGGGGTAGTCCAGCGTCGGCGTGGCGTCGGACTTGAGCTTGACGCTGCCGCCCGGCGACTGCTCGTGGAAGCCGTCGCGCATCAGCGCAAGCAGGCTGTGGGTGTGCGGGGAGTGCTTCAGCGTGTCGGCCTGCTGCTGGCCGTAGCCCGGCAGCGTCGACGCGAAGATCAGCGGGTGAATCGGCGGCGCCTCGAGCTTGTAGCCGATCGCGCCGTCGATAGGCTGCGTCTCGAGGAAGTGGTCGGAGTAAATCGTTTGCGGTGCGCCGTTCCAGCCTTCGACCTTTTGCTCGAAGGTGGCCGCTGAAATAACGACCGGGTGCAGGAAGGTGCGCGTGCCGAGCAGGCCATGCGGGTCGGGGGCGTTCGACCGCTTGAGCAACGCCGGCGAATTGATCGCGCCGCCGGCCACGACATAGTGCTTGGCGACAATGCGCGTGACGCTGCCCGATGCGGCGCTGCCGTCGGGCTTGACTGCGCTGCACAGCAGCGCCGACACCTTGCCCGACGCCCATTTGAACTCGTGCGCGCGGGTTTGCGTGAGCAGCCTGGCGCCCTTGTCGAGCGCGGCCGGAATCGTCGTCACCAGCATCGACTGCTTGGCGTTGGTCGGGCAACCCATGCCGCACGAACCGAGGTTCCAGCACCCTTTGACATTGCGGTTGATGACAGCGGAGCGAATCCCCAGCTTGGCCGCTCCGCGCCGCAGCAGGTCGTTGTTTTCGTTCGGCGGCGTGAGCCATGGCGTGATGTTGAGGCGGCGCTCTGCCTCTTCGAACCACGGCGCGAGCGCCTGTTCGCCGAGCTCGGTCAAGCCGAAGCGCTGCTGCCAAATGGCCAGCGTGGCCGGCGGGGTGCGAAACGAGCTGGTCCAGTTCACCGTTGTCGAGCCGCCGACGCAGCGGCCCTGCAGGATGTTGATGGCCTTGTCGCTGGTCTTGCGGCCGGCGCTTTCCTGGTACAGGCTCGGATAGGCCTCGCTCTCGCGCTGCCTGAAGTCGCTGCTCGACTTCAACGGTCCTTCTTCGATCAGCACCACGTCGAGGCCGGCGTGCGTCAGCAGCTCGGCGGTGATGCCGGCGCCGGCACCGCTGCCGACGATCGCGACGTCGCAAGTCAGGCTCGCCGGCAAGGCAGCGTGCGGGCCGCCGAAGACCTTCCAGCCACGTTGAAGTCCATCCAGGATCGGGTCGGGCAGCTGACTCATTGAAGTGGCTCTTTCACAGCGCGCGCGGGCCGGGATAGCCGAGCAGCGTCCAGGACTGGGGATCGGCGTAGTACGCCGCGTTGGTGAGGTCGCGCAGCGCGTGGTAGACCTGCTGCCGCATCGCGAGGCTCGAAGTGCGCATGCCTTGCAGCGCCCGCTGCAGCTGGTCCACACTCGCTCGCGGCCAGTCGCTATGCAAGCCCGCCAAGCCAACGCGTCCCGGCCCCGACGTCAGCATCGCCAGCAACTGCGACAACTCGGCCTGGGTCGCGGTCGGAAACTTCGCCAGCGTGTCTTCGAGGCGCTGCAGGTGCGAGGCGATCGCTGCACTGCGCTGCGTCGCATCGGCCGGCAAGCTGCCATCGAGGACGGCCCGCGCCAGCGCACTGAACACGTCCTTGGCCGACGCACTGAGCCGGCCGGCAACCAGCCCGGGTCGCAGCATCGCCAGGCCGCCGCCGGCGACGGCGAGCAGTACGGTCGCGCCGATGCCGAGTTTGAGCAGAGTTCGTCGTTGCATCATCAAAGGAGGCAGTTCGCGGCGGCGCTGAGTGTTGCACCGATCACCGCGCAGGCCTTAGGGTTCCGTGACTAACTCGTGCCCTCGCAAACCCGCAGCGGCGGCCCTACATTCATGCAGCGCCTTCGCGCCCAGCATTGATGAGCCTCGCCGCCACTGCCATCCTCGGCCATCTGCAAACGGTGGCCGCCGAGCGCGCGCGCCGCGACGCCTCGCCCGCGCTCGCGCAAGGCGTGCTGTCCCTGAAGCGCTACCAGCATAGGCGCTTCGCGAAGTCGTATGCCGACCTGCTGGTCTCGCCGCGCTACGGCCCCGCGTCGCGCTTCTTTCTCGAAGAACTCTACGGCCCAAGCGACTTCAGCCAGCGCGACGCCCAATTCGCGCGCGTGGTGCCGGCGATCGTGCGGCTCTTTTCCGAAGACATCATCGACACGGTGCGCACGCTGGCGGAGCTTCACGCGTTATCCGAGACGCTCGACAGCGAGACCGCGTCGCACCTGGTTGACTCGCAGGTCGATGCGCCCGCCTACATCCGCGCGTGGCAACTCACGGGACGGGCGGCGCAGCGCGAGCGCCAGATCGTATTGACGCTGGCCGTGGGCGAATCGCTCGACAGGCTGACCCGCAACCCGCTGGTGCGCCACAGCCTGCGCATGATGCGCGGCCCCGCGCGTGCTGCCGGGCTGGGCGAGCTGCAGGGCTTTCTCGAGACGGGCTTCGACACCTTCAAGGCGATGCGCGGCGCGCAGGAGTTCTTGCGCGACATCGGCACCCGCGAGCGCGCCTTGGCGCGCACCTTGTTCGCCGCGCCACTCGACACGGCGCCCCCCGAGAGACACGTTGGCGACGCTGCGTTAGGACAATTACCGTAGTCGGCCCTGCAAAACCTCTGCAGCCCGCATGAACGCATAGTTTTTCCTGATTAGCCCCCAAGCTCAGCCGCTCGAATGACGCGCTCCGGTCGCGGGCCGGTGCCCGCTGCGGCGCGTACCAACCGAGTGAGGATGGCCTTCAAGTCGTAGCGTCGATTGAATCGGTACTGCACTTCAGCGAGGTAGCGGTGGATGTACTTGTCGAACCTGAACGAGTGATAGGTCCCCGAGATCGCGGTCTTCAGGTTGCTGATCACGGTGTTGACGCATCGGAATTCCGCACGCTCAACGCTTTGACGTCCCGAGCCCACCACGATGGGCGTATGGCTGGCCGCCTGCACGATGGTCGCCGCAAAGCACTGCAGCCCGTCGGAGATCACGCAGGACGACGTCGACAGCGCTTTGAGCGCCCAGTCGGCCAAGGCCTTGCTGGTGAACGCCACCGAGTCCATGCGCAGCGCCACCGGCTGGCCATCCTCGGTGGTCTGCACCGCGACCACGAAAGACACCTTGTTCTCGGAGCCGCGGCCGCGCTTTCCCTCGAGCTCCCCGCCGAGGTAGGCATCGTCGATCTCCACGCGCCCGTCCAGTACCCGGGACTCCTCACGCTCGCTCATGACCTGCAGCAGCTTGTGCTTCATCAGCCAGGCGGACTTGTAGCGCACCCCGAGATGGCGCTTGAGTTCCAGCGCCGACACGTTGTTCTTGGATTGCGTCATCAAGTGCATGGCAAGGAACCATCGCCGCAGCGGCAACTTGGTCGCTTCGAACACGGTGCCGCAGGTGACGGTGAACTGCGTGCGGCAGGCGCTGCATTGCCAATACCGACGCTCTTCGCGCACGAAAGTGCAGTGCTGCGCGCAGCCGCAGTCGGGACAAACAAAGCCGTCCGGCCAGCGCAGCGCCACCAGCGCCGCATGGCACTGATCCTCGCTTCCGTAGCGCTCAAAGAACTCTGCCAACGACAGACCCTTCTGGAATTGCACGCGGTTGATCGACATGACGCATCTCCTCGTCCAGTGATGCGTCCATCCTCCCAGGCGGGTAGCTCACCACGTGAGCCTGCTGAGCTTGGGGGCTAATCAGGTAGTTTTTTGAGGTAAATGCGGGGTGCACTGATTCCCTCGAGAATCGTTATCTGATCAGGCGGTTTCTGGGGGATTCGAGGATGGAGACGGTCGACTTTTTCCGCGCTCGTATCGACGCGATGATCAACCTCAAAGATCCGTTGGCGGTGCTGGCGAAGCGGCTGGCCCTGGGATCAGATCGAAGCATCGCTGGCGGCGAAGTTCGAAGGCCAGGAACGCGCGGGCCAGGTCCTCGAAGGGCACGACATGTTCGGTCCCACGCTGGTGTTGGAAGGTGGCGGGCACCAGCACGCCGGTCGACCCAAGTTGCCGATTCGGCTGATGGCCAGTCTGCTGTACCTCAAGCACAGCTTCAACCTCAGCGACGAGGAACTCGTTGTCCGCTGGAGAGAGAACATCTTGTGGCAGTTCTTCAGCGGGCCTGGACTACTACGAACACCCCGGCTGCCGTGCGACGCCACGCAGATCGGACGGTTCCGGCGCGACCTGGGCGAGGACGGCATGGAGTTCTTGCTCAAGGCCACCATCGACACGGCGGTGGCCATCAAGGCCGGTCAAGCCCAAGGATCTGGAGGGTGATCGTCGACACCACGGTCCAGGAGAAGACCATCGCGCATCCCATGGACAGGCCCCGCCTGCTGGAGATCGCTCGTCGCCTCGCCAGGTCATGACCCGTCCTGATTAGCGACAAACCTCAGCCACACGAATGGCCGAAGCGGGGGTGGGTTGAGTGAGGCAGGCAGCGCGCAGCAGGCGCGGCAAGATGGAGCGCAAATTGAAGCGACGGTTGAATCGATACTGGGCCTCAGCGAGGTAACGATGAGCGTACTTGGTGAAGTCGAAGGCGTGATAGGTGCCACCGAGGGCTCGCTTGAGGTTGCCCAGGAAAGTGTTGACCGCGCAGAATTGCGCCAGCTCGGTGCTGGCCTTGCCACCGCCGGTGACCACACGCTGATGCTCTGCACCGACGCGCCGAAGCACCACAGGCCATCAGAGACCACGGTGGCAGACGGCGCGATCGAGCGCGCCGCAAATACGGCCACCTCCTCAGAGGTCAACGGTTGCTGGCTCAGGCAAGCAAACTGCGGCTGGCCGTCAGGCGTGGTTTGCACCGCCGCGATGAACGGCACCTTGTTCTCCGATCCACGTCCTGTCTTGCCGCCCGAGCGTTCACCACCGAGGTGGGCGTCGTCGATCTCCACCCTGCCATCGAGCTGGCGGCCGTCTTCGCGCACACGCATGACCTCCATGAGCTTGTGCTTCATGAGCCAGGCGGTCTTGTAGCAAACGCCCAGGTGGCGCATGAGTTCAAGCGCGGCGACGTTGTTCTTCGACTGGGTCAGCAGGTGCATGGCCAGGAACCAGCGAGTCAGCGGCAGCTTGGTCGCCTCGAAGATGGTGCCGCTGATCACGCTGCACTGGTGCCGGCACATTGCGCACAGAAAGTACAGCAGCCCCTCGCGGCGAAACGAGTTGCTCTGGTCGCAGCCGCAACTCGGGCAAGCAAACCCAGCAGGCCATCGCGACTCGACCAGCGCTGCCTCGCACTTGTCATTGCTGCCGTACCGGTCCATGAACTCGGCCATCGAATGTCCAGGTTGAAACTGCACTCGGTTCATCGTCATGGTTCACCTCCTGTCGTGGTGAACCGATCCTCTGCCCTCACTAGCTCACCAGGTGATCTACCACGGGCAGGGCTGAGGTATGTCGCTAATCAGGTGACCCGTTGTCGTTCGCGCTCCATCAACCGTAGCTCGAGTTGCTGATCTCCGCCCGACTGTGGGAAGACGGCTTCGGCGTTGTGTTCCCGGGAACATGTGGCGGAGGCTGCGTTTGCCGATGTTGCGGCGACGCTGGATCGATTCGATTCCTTGTCGGTCCGTTGGGGTCATTCCCGGCCACGGCTCGCCGCTTCGCGACATGGCCTCGGCTTTGGACCGGGGCCCCGGCGCAGACTCCGCCGAGCTTCATCGCCGATCCACGCAAACATTCGCCTGCGCGCGGCCAAGGTGTTGATCAAGTTCCGCCTACTCGAAACGCAGGCGCAAACCTGGTCGCAGCTTCGTGCCTGCCCTGTCAGCGACACGCTATTTCGGCGCCGGTTCCGCCGGTTCTTAGCGCGCACTTCCCGGGGAGGTCCCGACGCGCAGCAATGGGCGCGCCAGCTCGTCGTCGACATGGCCCCGCCGCGGAGCGCTGCGAAGCTGCAAATCGACGGCAATACGCAATACGGTATTCAACGCGTGAAGCCGGATACCCCAAGAAAAAAGCCCCCGTCGATTCGACGGGGGCTTTCTCATTAATAGCCTGACAATGTCCTACTTTCACACGGGAATCCGCACTATCATCGGCGCTGAGGCGTTTCACTGTCCTGTTCGGGATGGGAAGGAGTGGGACCACCTCGCTATGGTCATCAGGCTTAACCGGTCACTGTCTTGAATCTTCGTTCAAGACAGCCAATTCGTAGAGTCGGCTGCGATCTTCATCGCAACAAATCAGATTCTTGATTGCGCCTTCAAACTTCGTTGAAGAGCGGCACAACATGTTTTGACTCAACTCCGACGTGTGTCCTTTCGGACCGTCAAAGTTATAGGGTCAAGCCTCACGAGCAATTAGTACTGGTTAGCTTAACTGGTTACCCAGCTTCCACACCCAGCCTATCAACGTCCTGGTCTCGAACGACTCTTCAGGGGGCTCAAGGCCCCGGCAAGACTCATCTTGAGACGAGTTTCCCGCTTAGATGCTTTCAGCGGTTATCTCTTCCGCACATAGCTACTCGGCGATGCCACTGGCGTGACAACCGATACACCAGAGGTGCGTCCACTCCGGTCCTCTCGTACTAGGAGCAGGCTCTCTCAATCTTGCAGCGCCCACGGAAGATAGGGACCAAACTGTCTCACGACGTTTTAAACCCAGCTCACGTACCTCTTTAAATGGCGAACAGCCATACCCTTGGGACCGGCTACAGCCCCAGGATGAGATGAGCCGA
>Ga0209515_10003856_pt1 | contig 20821 bp, 22 predicted proteins | sample Subgroupgradi54m_FD_187454 | JGI IMG/M metagenome (GOLD analysis project Ga0209515, IMG submission 187454) | Subsurface groundwater microbial communities from S. Glens Falls, New York, USA - GMW60B uncontaminated upgradient, 5.4 m (SPAdes)... ...
TCTTTGCCAGATGGTAATGAAGCCTTTGGTGTCTTTAAATTTATTAAATTGTCGCATTGCTCCTTTTAATTAAAGGAGTCTCATATGTATCTGAACTTATGCAGTTCATTTCCTATATTTTCTAGTTCGCCATTTATCGGCGATTTTTACGCGAGTCAGCGAGCGTTCGAGCTCCGCTTCAAAATGTTCAAAGTCCATATGTTCTTTGTTTTCCATTAATTTCTTTAACTCTCCCGCTCGAGCTTTTGCTTTTTCTATTTTTTCATCTGAAAGTTCTTTCACATGTTCAGCAAAATCAGCCAAAACGGCAACTTCAGTAACTCCTTTAACTTTTTTTACTTCAAGAAATCCGCCTACAATAGCCATTGGTATATGTTCGCCATTTACCAGAGCCACAACATCTCCGGACGTAAGACCAGTAATAAGTGGAATATGGTCGGGCAAAATTGTTATTTCGCCAAGAGTAGTCGGCAAACTAACCTGGTCTACCATTTCTTTCAAGACAAGTCTTTCTGGTGTTATTATTTTTAATTTTAATTGTTTGCTCATGATATTTTTATAAAAAAATAGTTGTTACGAAACTCGTCGAAGGCATGTCTTTTTTAGGGGGTTTCGAGGCTGTCGAGCCGAGAACTTCAGGATTTTTTAAGTTCACCCCGCCATGGCGGGGCAAGAATAATCTGTACCCTAGAAAAAGACATGCCGAGAAAGAGTTTCGTAATTCACAGTAAAATAACCTATTTTAATTTTAAAGTGCGCCTTTCATATAAAAATCATTTTCTGGTCTATTATCGTGTTTACCTTCAAGAATTTCTTTGAAAGAACGAATAGTTTCAGCTAACGATACATATTCTCCTTTAGTACCAGTAAATTGTTCAGCAACAAAAAATGGTTGCGAAAGGAATTTTTGTATTTTACGAGCGCGAGCCACAAGTTCTTTATCGGCTTCAGATAATTCTTCCATCCCCAAGATTGCAATAATATCTTGCAAATCTTTATAACGCTGAAGCACACGTTGCACTTCACGAACAACATAGTAATGATCTTTTCCCACAATATTCGGGTCCAGAATAGTTGAAGATGAGTCAAGTGGATCAACGGCAGGATAAATACCAATTTCAGAAAGTGAACGATTTAGAACAACAGTGGAGTCAAGGTGGGAAAATGTCGTCGCAGGAGCCGGGTCAGTCAAGTCATCGGCTGGCACATAGACAGCTTGCACTGATGTAACGGAACCTTTATCGGTAGAAGTAATGCGTTCTTGTAATATTCCCATTTCTGTCGCCAGAGTTGGCTGATAACCCACAGCCGAAGGAATACGTCCAAGCAAAGCGGAAACTTCAGAGCCAGCTTGAGTAAAACGGAAAATATTATCTATAAAAAATAACACATCTTTATTTTCTTGATCTCGAAAATATTCCGCCATGGTCAATCCAGAAAGTCCTACTCGCAAACGCGCTCCTGGCGGTTCATTCATTTGTCCGAAGACCATAGCCACTTTATCCAGCACTTTGGAATCTTTCATCTCGTGATATAAGTCATTACCTTCACGAGTTCTCTCTCCAATGCCGGCAAAAACTGAATAGCCTTTGTGCTTACTTGCAATGTTGTGAATAAGTTCTTGAATAACAACAGTCTTACCAACACCCGCTCCTCCGAAAAGTCCGACTTTTCCACCTTTTAATACCGGACAAATAAGATCAATAACTTTAATACCCGTCTCAAGAATTTCTACTTTCGTTGATTGAGAAACAAATGCTGGAGCGCTACGGTGGATTGGAGATACAGAACCCGACATGATTTTACCGTTATCGATCGGTGTACCTAATACATTAAACATTCTTCCGAGTGTTTCTTTACCGACAGGTACAGAAATAGGCATACCGGTATTTATAACTTCCATTCCGCGAGAAAGACCATCGGTAGAATCCATAGCGACAGTACGAACTGCATTTTCTCCGATATGTTGTTCTACTTCAAGAGTAACAGTTAAATCACCTCTTTTTACGGTAAGCGCGCTATAAATATCCGGGACGTCTCCATTAAATGTGACATCTACGACCGGACCGATAATTCTTTTTATTATACCTGTTGTTTTCATATTTTTTTATTATTAATAATTTTTTTTAAACTTTATAATTTTTAACTAACTGAAGCCATACCGGCGCTTATTTCTGATATTTCTCGAGTAATATTACTCTGACGCGCTTTGTTAAATACTAATGTTAAATCGTCTATCATTTCTTCTGCAGCTTCTGAAGCGTTTTTCATGGCGACCATTCGAGAAGATTGTTCGGAAGCGTTTGATTCAAGAAACATTTGATATATTTGCATACGGGTTAATTTTTTTGCCAATGATTCTATCAATGCTTCTTGATCTCCTTCAAATAAATAATCTGTCACTTTACCTTCAGCGGAAGCCTTGCTTCCGCTTTGCGGAAGCAAGGCTTCCGCGCCTTCAATTTTGGAAACTGGTATAATTTGCTTAATATTTGGTTTTTGAGAAAGAGCAGAAATAAAATCTGTATAGGCCACTAGCACTTTATCATAATGATTCAAATTGTATTCATTTATAGCCAATTCCGATATTGGTACAATATCAAAAAGAGAAACATTGCTTGGAAGTTCAAAAAAACTGGCAATTATGTTTTTCCCTACTCGGCGCATCATGGTATCTCCTTTTTTCCCAATAGTTATAATGTCTATTTTTATATTTCCGTTTTCACTTTTTAATAAAGAAAGAACTTTTTTTATAACTTGCGTATTATATGCGCCGCAAAGTCCTCGATTAGATGTGATAAGCAGAAGCAATATATTTTTTATTTCACGCTCTATAAAAAGCGGATGGGTTATTTTTTCTGTATTTTGAGCGATTGAAGTTAAAACTTCCCATGAATATTCCGCATACAAACGCGAAGCAAGAGTAGAAGACACTGCCCTCTTCATTTTGGAAGCAGCCACAAGTTCCATCGCTTTGGTAATTTTCTTTGTGCTTTTTACACTCTTTATTCTTCTTTTAATTTCTTTAGTACTGGCCATTTTTAACTAAAACTACTTTTAAATTCTTCTATTGCTTTTTTTAATTCTGCTTCACCTGTATCAGTCCACATATTTGTTTCAATAATTTCTTTATAAAACTTTTTAGTGTTATTTTCTGTATAATTTATAAAACCTTCTTCAAATTCTTTAATTTTATCTACCGGCATATCATCCATATATCCTTTTACCAGCGCATAAAGCACTGCCACTTGACGTTCTACCGCCATCGGAGAATATTGCGGTTGTTTTAACACTTCCACTGCTCGCTTACCGCGTTCAAGTTGTTGTTTCGTGGTATTATCAAGGTCAGAACCAAATTGCGCAAATGCTTCAAGTTCACGATATTGCGCCAAGTCTAGTTTAAGAGTCCCAGCTACTTTTTTCATCGCTTTAATTTGCGCATTTGAACCTACGCGAGAAACTGAAAGACCGACATTGACAGCCGGACGAATTCCTTTATAAAAAAGATCCGTTTCAAGAAAAATTTGTCCATCCGTAATGGAAATAACATTAGTCGGAATATAGGCGGTCACATCACCGGCTTGTGTCTCAACTATCGGCAAAGCTGTAATTGACCCGCCTCCATATTCTTTATTTTTTCGACAAGCGCGTTCAAGTAAACGAGAGTGCAAATAAAAAATATCTCCAGGGTATGCCTCACGACCCGGTGGACGTCGAAGCAAAAGAGAAATTTCACGATATGCCACAGCATGTTTAGAAAGATCATCATAAATTATTAATACATCTTTCCCTTGATCCATAAAATATTCGGCAATGGAAACTCCGGTATAAGGAGCAATATATGATAGTGACGCAGGTTCTGAAGATCCGGCAGATACAATAACAGTATAGCCCATAGCCCCGCCTTCTTCTAAGCGAGTTTGAATTTTACGAAGTTTTGAATCTTTTTGACCAATTGATACATATACACATATCATATTTTGACCTTTCTGGTTTAAAATAGTATCTATGGCAATAGCAGTTTTACCAGTTTGACGATCACCAATGATAAGTTCGCGCTGTCCGCGTCCAATAGGAATAATGGCATCTATAACTTTAATACCTGTGGCAACTGGTTGATCCACAGATAATCTGGTAATAACACCTGGCGCAACTTTTTCAATAGGATAAGTTTTGTCTGTCTTTATTGCTCCTTTACCATCAATAGGCAAACCCAAAGCATTCACCACTCTTCCTATAATTGCATTTCCTACCGGAACTTCTAGAATTCTTCCGGTAGTTTTGACTTCATCTTCTTCTTTTATTTTTGTAAAATCATCTAAGATAATCACACCGACAGTATCTTCTTCCAGGTTAAGCGCTACTCCAATCTCTCCACCTCTAAATGTAACCATTTCAGAAGATTTTATGTCTCCCAAACCGGATACTTTCGCGATACCGTCAAAGACTTCAAGCACATAACCAACTTTCTCAACTTTAAGGGTAGCCTTAAAATTTTCTATTTCTTTTTTTAAACTTTCTATAATTTGATTTGACATGTATTTCCTTTATTTCTCTTCTATTAAAAATTTTTCTAATTGGTGAAGTTTAGTCTGATATGTGGTATCTAACACTTCATCCCCAACTTCCACCCTCATCCCGCCCAATAGTTCCTCTTTTTCAAAAAATTTACTTTTCACATTTTGCGCTTTATATTTTTCTTTAATTTCATTCTCTAATCTCTCTTTCTCTCCACGACTCATACCCTTGGCAGTAGTAACTTTCATCCTGATAGTGCCTGTTTTTTTATCAAAAATACTTAAGAGTGCGCTCAAAACTTCATCACTCTTGCCAAGCATTCTCTTTTTTTGAAGCATTTCAACCGAACGTTTAAGCGCAAATGCCAAATCCTGTCCAGACTTGCCTTGACTCACGCTATACACTGCCTCTGCAATATTTTTGGGGGAAATTTTTGCCATCGTTTTTTAATTTTGTTGGTTTTTATCTTCCATAATTTTTTTAGCAGCTAATATGGCCAAGGATACAAGTTCATTTTTAGCTCCTTCGACTAATGCTTTTTTATCAATTTCCATTTGCTCCATTCTTTTTTTTGTCCATTCATCATTATCCATTTTTATTCTATCCAAATTTTTTACTCTCAATTGTTCCAAGTCTTTTTGAAGTTCTTTTTGGGCATCTATGCTTATTTGTCTTAATTTTATTGTGTTCTTGTTATATTCTTCAGTAGCCTTTTGAAACAACTCGTCAGACTTTTTAGCATCATCAATGCCTTTAGCTATCTTTTCTGAACGTTCTTTCATGAGTTTACTTAAAGGTTTAAGCGCATAGATATATAAAACCACAAAAACAATTCCAAAATTAAAAATTTGGGCAATGATAATTTTAAAGTCAATATGAAATGTATTAATGATTGATTCCATGGTTAATTTATAAGAAGCAAAGCGACTATATAAATTTCCACTTAAATAGAAAACGCGATAACCAACGCATAAATAGCGATTGCTTCAGCGAATGCGCAAGCCAAAAGCATCGGCACAAGAATTTTTCCAGCAGCTTCTGGATTACGGCCGATTGATTCCATAGCTTTCGAACCAATCATGCCGATAGCTAAAGCAGGACCAATAGATCCAACTGCCATCACGATTGCTTTTGCAAGGGTTGTTAATTCCATATATTGTTTTCCCGACCTAGGTCGGAATACTATTGTTGGTAATAATCGACTCTTTAACTTCTTTATGTTCGTCATGATCAGTTGCTCCAATGGTGAAATAAACAACAAGCAAGACTGAAAATATGAGCGCTTGAATAACGCCTATCAGCAGTTCAAGGAAAAGAAAGGGTACTGGAACAACATATGCTACTAGAGTTGCCATGGACGCCAAAAGCACCTCTCCGGCAAACACATTGCCGAAAAGACGAAATGACAGGGAAGCGACTTTGGCAAACTCGCCAATAATTTCTATTAAACCGACAAGGAACGTAATTGGAGCAACAATAATGATGGTGGGGTCTTTACGTAATTTTTTCCCTATTTGTCCAATTACTTTCAGATTAACATATTTATTAAAAGTTTTCCAGATTCCAATTGAAAAAGCTCCAAATATATTTGCGCCAAGAACTGCCATAATTGCAAGCGCAATTGTTGTATTCATATCGGCTGTGCCTCCACGAAGAAATGGTATAAAAGAAAGTCCCTGTTCTCCTTTTTCTATAATTCCAAAACCTCCAAGTGGAAGTATCCCAAACCAGTTATTAATGAGAACAAAAAAGAAAACCGAAATAGCAATGGGGAAAATTTTTATAGAAAGAGTTCGATCATTTGTGACTTGATCACATAAAGAAAGCGCTCCTTCTATAATCACTTCAAAAAGATTTTGAATTTTACCGGGAACCTCTTTTAATTTAGAACGCAGAATAAAAGAAATAACAACAATCACAATGACAGCAATCCAACTGGTAAAAAGCGCGTTAGTGATAACAAAGTCTTTCAAATGAAAAACGGGTTCAGCAAAAAGAGTAATTTCGTGAGATATTTTTCCCATAATTACTTTATATTTGTTTTTTCTTTTAATTTTTGCATATAATTTTTAACAGCGCGCGCAATGCCAAAAGAAGAAATTAAAAAACCCAGACCAGCCAGTATCAGAAGCATCAAGGGCTTTGTGCCATAATGAGCATCCAATGCTTTGCCTCCAATCAACGCCAATATTATAGGCGCAAAAATCCAAGTAGAAATTTCGCTAAACATCTGCGCTCCCGGCTTCCACCAATTTACCTCGCCTTGGCGTGGGGCGCCACCCTGATTTAAATTTTGTTTGTTTTCATCCACAAAAACAAAAGGCATTGAGCCTTTCTATTAGTATAAATTAAAAATATGTTAGATGCAAATAAAAAAATTACTTTTTTCAATTTAGATATCCGATGTTCGAGTTGTTAGAAATTATGCTATCGCTGACTTTGTAACATTTTAACTTTTATATTTTCTACTATCTTTTACATATGTTCGAGATAGTAGAAAGTTAGTTAACTGATTTTAATACTCAGGACATAAATTTCATAAATTTATAAGAAAAAGGTTCAGCATATTTTTCTAAAATACTTCTCTCGTATGTATCTAGTTTATCGTAACCAAGAATGAAATTTTTGATTACATTCCATTCTTCCCGTCCAGCGGGTTTGATATCTCTAAAAGATAGAATTTTATCAACTATACCTAAAGCGCGAATCTTGGCATTATTAGCAGCTTCAATTTTATGCGAATCAAAAAAAGAAAAAAGTCTCCCGATTTCAGGATATAAATTTGCCATATAAAAAAGTGAATTTTTCTTGATTCTTTTCATCTTTTTCTTCTTTATTTTATTATCTAAAATTTTGATATTCATCCCGTTAGAAATTTATTAATGTTAAATTTTCTTGACTACCCGAAAGATTCGATTTCTAACGGGATTCATTGGTGAGCGTGGATGGAATCGGACCATCGGCCTCTGTCTTATCAGGACAGCGTTCTACCACTGAACTACACGCTCAAACTATATTTTAATATGTCATCTCCGTAGCGTCCTATACTGAACTACACGCTCAAACTATATTTTAATATGTCATCTCCGTAGCGTCCCATACTGAACTACACGCTCAATAGAAAAAACTATAACAAAAAGAAAAGAGTAAAGCAAAAGCTTGCTTTTATATTTTGTCTACTAACTAAAACATATGTAAAAGATAGTAGACAAGGCTAAAAAACGAAAAACCGCTCTCGCGAGCAGCTTTTTGTTTTAACTTAACTAGAACCTAATGACTAGAAACTAATTTTTAGTATTCTCTTCGTCCACCTCCTCCTCCGTAACCGCCTCGATCATTGCCTCCGCTTCTTGGTGGGCGAGCTTCCATCGGGCGAGCTTCGTTGACAGTGAGCTTGCGTCCTTCGAACTCTTGGTCATTAAACATAGAGATAGCTTTTACAGCCTCATCTTGAGATGACATTTCTATGAATCCAAAACCTTTAGAACGACCAGACATCTTGTCCATAATAATCACAGCGGATACCACAGATCCGGCTTGCGCGAAGAGCTCTTTAAGAGCGCCTTCTTGAGTGCTGTAAGGAAGTCCCCCTACATATAGCTTTGTAGCCATAACTTTTTACTTCTCCCGTTTATTAAAAATCGGGCAAAAACTATTTATAATGCTCCGACCTAGGTCAGAACGCAGATCCTCTAGTTGCTAAATTGGCTTCATTGGTGCTTTAAAATCAAAACTCACACAACTCTACAAAAAGGCTAACGAGAAACTACTAGGTTAGTGTATCACAAAGATAACAAAAAATAAAGTGGATTACTCTTCTTCTTTTCCTGCCTGTGCAGGCAGGCCCACTGCGCCAGAATCAAGATCAGCAATAATATTTTCAATTCCGCCTTCCATTATTTTAGGCAAATTATGCCACGATTTTTTTATACGATGATCTGTCACCCGGTCTTGAGGAAAATTATAAGTACGAATTTTTTCTGAGCGGTCTCCGGTGCCTATTTGCTCTTTGCGTTCACCTGCGTATTTTTTTGCCTCTTTCTCTTCTTCCAATTGCTGAAGTTTGGCGGTTAAAATGGTCATCGCTTTTTCCCTATTGGCTAGCTGGCTTCTTTCATTTGTGGAACGAACATCCAACCCCGTCGGCTTATGAATGATACGAACGGCTGTTTCAACTTTATTTACATTTTGTCCGCCTTTGCCGCCAGAACGAGAATATTCCATTTCAAACTCGGAAGGATCTATTTTGAAAGAAATTTTTTTTCTAATCGGCAATACAGCAACGGACGCGGTAGATGTATGGACTCTGCTGTTTTTTTCGGTCGCTGGTATTCTTTGCACTCGATGCACACCCTGCTCATAACGCATTTTTTTCCAGATGTTGTTGCCATCTTTGCCTTTTATTTCAAAACTCGCTTCCTTATAGCCATTCAATTCACTTTTTGATTCGTAGTTAACTTTCCAAATCCATCCTTGCGATTCTGCAAATTTTTTATACATATACGCTAGTTCCCAAGCAAAGAGAGACGCCTCATTTCCGCCAGCACCCGCTCGTACTTCCAATATTATTTCATTCGTCCCGACCTGGCAGGATTCTATTTCCATGTTTTCTTGATCTTTTTTCCACTTTTGCCAATCCATATAAATGAAGTCCCCGCAAAGAATTTTAAGAAACGTGTGGGTCCCCTGTCCTCCTGTCTCCGAGGGCGGTTTTCAGAAATTCTTTGCGGGGACTTTTTTACTTTTTAACTTTAGCAGTTGCGGCTCGACGTTTATTAAATCTTTCTACACGTCCAGCAGTGTCTATAATTTTTTCATTACCAGTATAAAAGGGGTGGCATTGACTGCAAATTTCCATCTTTATTTCAGGCATGGTTGAACCAACTTCAAAAACTGCCCCACAGGCGCAAGTAGCTTTAGTTTTTATATCGTATTTGGGATGTATATCTTTTTTCATAACTCCCAAAGGTTATCACAAAAATAAACTTAAGGCAAATCTGGTAACCTTTTATATAAAAAAGGATTTGGATTATTCACCACTTCTTGCGCTTTTAATTCATAAATATGATCAATTGAATTTTTAAACTTGCCCCAACCGCCACGAGCGCCAATATAACCAGCAAATTTTACAGCATCGCGCACAACAAGATTTTGCGCATAGTACGGATACGCGAATGTGGTAACTTTAATATTTAATTTTGCTTCAAGCATTTTTTTACTTTCATTAAGCTCACTGGTTAATTTTTCAGAACTTATTTTTGTAAGCATTGCATGTGTTTTCGTATGTGATTCTATATCAAAATTATGGACAACTAAATCTTTGAGGTCATTCCAACTCATGTATAATCTGCTTCCAGGGTATGACGCGACTATAAAGAAGGTTGCGGTAAAATCATATTTTTCTAAAATTGGAACAGCGTATATATATTGTGTTTTCCATCCATCGTCAAAAGAAAGCACAATTGCCTTTTTAGGTAATTTAGTATTATTTTTAAAACTATCCACATAAGCGCTAAAAGAAATCGGGTGATAAGCATTATCAGATAAATATTTCATTTGTTTTTCAAATGTATCGGCAGTCACGCGATAATGTGTTTGCAAAGTTTTTTCTTGGGCATTCTTTGCGAGACCAAATGAATGATAAACTAAAATAGGAACTTCATAAGAAGAAATTGCAAAAACATTTATCGCTCCTCCTAAAAAAAATACGGCTATTAAAATACTTTTAAAGTAAAATCTTTTCATCAGAGTATTATATTAATTAAGTAAATCTATATTGCCCTGGATATTGGAAAGTTTCTTCATAACATTTCTGCCATAAGCGCAAGTTGATCCACCTGTGCCATAATATCTGCAAGCTGCTTTAATTTCTGAGCTGTAACTATTATTATTCGCTCCTAAATCTGACAAGAAAAGAGCTGCAGCCATCAAGGCGTGTTTTGGTTCCCATGGATCTGGATTTAAAATACTTAAAGCCGCTTCTAACTTAGCTTTTATCCCAACCCAGGTAGAAGCAATGAATTGAGCCGGACCCATCGCTCCACCATAGCCTGAACCTCCAATCGGACATGAAACGAGTGTTTTATATGGGTCAAGGCCAAGAGAATTAGTAATATCTAAAAATGGAAGAATGTCACGAGTAGGATTCATAACTTTGTTATAAGATTTACCACTTTTGGAAGAAGTACCAGCGCCAGTATTAAAACTAGTTAAATAACAAGAACCTGTGTCTGTCCCTAAATTTGATTCTTGGGTAATAACTGCCAAAAGGAACGCTGGAGATACGCCTGTCTTAATTTCTGCTTCTTTGGCATATTGCAATGCTGTGCCAAAAGGTATCGCATTGGTGTCACGAAGTTGGAAAAGAGCGGCTCTAATTTTACCTGCTCGTATTTTTTTATCGGCAGCTAATTTTGCGTAAACAGCCTCTTGGTTCTTTGAAATATTCAAAAGTTGTTTCTTTTCTATTTCTGTTTTTGCCACCTTTTTCTGAGCATTTTCTAGTTCAGCTTTTGCGTCTGTTTGCGCATTTCGCTGTTTTTCAAGGTCAGTTTTTGCAACTTCAGTCTGTACCTTTACTCCATTAATAATATCAACAGATGCTTTTACAGCTTGTTTAATTGAGGTGTAAGATTCTAAATCACTATAAAAATTGGAAACACTATTGCCAGAGAGAACGAGATGCACCAGGGTTTCCTCATCAAACTCATTAGTATTTCGCAGGAGTTGCGCAAGAGATTCATGCTCACGATCTATCTTATCAGAAAGTGAAGTAATGGTATTGACTTTCTCAGCAATATTGATTTTTAATTGAGCGATAACAAGAGCTCGGGCCTTTATTTTTATTTTAAGAGCGTTAATCTGGCTGGTTAAATAATTGACATCCCCCTTTAACGTACCCGTGGTTTTTTGTTGTTCTTTTTGTTGGTTTAATAAATCTGTAAGCTGCGCTTCAATTTGAGTTAGTTCATTTTGGCAATAGTCTTTGTCATGCTGTAGGGATGATACTGTAAGCGTCAGACAGTCAAAATCAGCCTTTGCTTTTGGGATAAAAGACGATGCAAAAAAGACACAAATAAAACTGATTGAAACAAAAAAAGCTATGATTTTCTTTCCTATCATAGCTCCCATCATACCATATGTATAGAGTTAATTTCTTATTACGACTAGCGAGGAGCATGTGAACGAGTATCCTCGTTCACAATGTCCGAGTCGACGTCGTATCAAAAGGTTTAATACCTTTTATTTCTTTTCTTTCTTCTCTGCCTTTTCTTCCTTAACTGGGGGAGATGCAACATCAACAGGATCTCCCTCTTCCTTTTTCTTGCCCTTCTTCTCAACGGGAATAGCAGACAAGTCAACTGGAGCAATTATTTCTTCTTTTTCCTCTACTTGAGCCACAATAGAAGCTACAATGTCACTGCCATTAGTAATTACAACAACTCCTGCTGGTAATTTTATATCAGAAACGACAATATTATTATCTAGTGTTTCAAGTTTTGATATATCAACAAAAAGACTATGTGGCAAGTCGCTAGGTAAAGCTTCAATTTCAATTTCATGAAGCACTTTAACGAGATTATTGATTCCATTCTTAACCGCATTTGATATACCTTCAAAAACAAGCGGCACCTTAATGCGTATCTTCCTTTTCATATCTATAACCAAAAAATCTACGTGGATTGGCTCGTCTGTCACTGGATCGACTTGAACTTCGTGAATAAGCGCATTAATATCACCATTCGCAGTTGAAATTTTGATAGCAGAAGATTCTCCCGCGTCTCGCCAGATTTTTTTAAATTCAATATTTGATAGCGTTACGGAAGTAGCGGTTTTCCCTACTCCATAAAATACAGCCGGAATTTTTCCAGATTTTCTTAAAAAACTTAATTCAGCGTCTGCATCTCTTTTATCAGCTTTAATTATAAACATAAAAATAGTATATAGAAAAAAAATAAAAAAGCAACTTGTGAGGTTAGTTATATATTTCAATTCTTATGCTATATTTATGGAGTATGAAAATCTCTAACGGGATGAAAAAAAACCAAATAAAAAAACTACAGGGCATTATATCTATTTCCTCAAAAGGCACTGGGTATGTAAAAGTTCTAGAATTTAAAGAAGACCTAGAAATTGATTTAAAATATTTGAATACTGCTATGAATGGAGATACTGTGGAAATCATTCTACATCCTAAAGGTAAAGGTAGGCAAACAGCCGAAGTATCAAAAATAATTTCCCGTATTAAAACTCGTTTTGCTGGGGTTTTAGAATCAGAAAACAGTATGTTTTTCTTAAAACCAGACGATACGAAAATGTACACGGATATTTTAATACCTGAAGGAGCATTGAACTCCGCCCAGACGGGGCAAAAAGTTTTTGTGGAAATAGTTTCATGGAAAAATGCGCGTAAAGCGCCAGAAGGAAAAGTAATTAAAATTTTGGGTCAACCGGGAGATAATGACACAGAAATGCATGCAATCGCAATGGAGAAAGGTTTTGATTCTGAATTACCAAAAAAAGTAGAGGATGAAGCAAGAGAAATAAAAAAAAATGGCATAAAAGAAAGTGATTATGCGGAGCGCCGCGATTTTAGAAAAATCCTAACCTTTACTATTGACCCATTAGACGCAAAAGATTTTGATGATGCAATTTCTTTCCAAGAATTAAAAAAGGACGAGTACGAAATAGGCATCCACATCGCTGACGTTTCACACTATGTAAAAGTTGGCAGCGCTCTTGACCTGGAAGCGCGCGAGCGTGGTACTTCAGTGTATTTAGTAGATAGAACAATACCTATGCTTCCAGAAGAACTATCAAACGATTTATGCAGTTTAGCGCCAAATAAAGATAGACTCACAATGAGCGCAGTTTTTGTGATGGATAAAAATGCCAAGGTAAAAAATGAATGGTATGGACGTACTGTAATACATTCTCAAAAAAGATTTACTTATGAAGAAGCAGAAGAATCAATAAAAATCGCCTCATCGGCGATTCGCCGAAAAGGCGGAAATCTTAGCGACCCTTTCCAAGAAGCATTACTTGTCTTAAACAATCTGGCAAAAAAATTAACCGAAGAAAGATTCGCGCAGGGCGCAATATCTTTAGACCAAGAAGAAGTAAAATTTACGCTGGACAAAGATGGAGTACCGATAAAGATAATAATAAAAGAGCACGGTGATTCAAATAAGCTAATTGAAGAATTTATGCTTTTAGCCAATAAAAAAGTAGCTGAAGTCTTGTCTCCAAAATCATTTCAAGGACGTCTCGCCGAAAAGGCGGAAAAAGAAAATAGCGTATCTATCTATCGTATCCATGATCTTCCTAGTAAAGAAAAAATGACAGATCTAGTTTTCTTTCTACAAAGCTTGGGGCATAAAATAACGCTTCAAGATGGAATTATTTCCAGTTATGAAATAAATAATCTTCTAAAAAAATTGGCGGGGAAAAATGAAGAAAACACTGTGCAGCGCGCAATAGTAAGGTCTATGACTAAAGCAATTTATTCTACTAAAAATATAGGACATTATGGACTTGCATTTTCTTACTATACCCATTTTACTTCTCCAATTAGAAGATACCCGGACATTGTGGTGCACAGATTACTTAGTGATTACCTTGCAAAGAAAAAAGTTGGAAAAGAGAAATTACTTGAATATGAAAAAATTGCAATAATTTCATCCGAACAAGAAAAGCGCGCTTCTGATGCCGCAAGAGCTTCTATAAAATATAAACAGGTTGAATATATGAGTAAACGTCTTGGAGAAAGTTTTGAGGGAGTGATAAGCGGGATAACAGAATGGGGCATTTATGTGGAAGAGATGGAAACCAAATGCGAAGGATTGGCGCGAGTTCGAGATATGAAAGACGACTTTTATGTTTTTAATGAAAAAAAGCTGGAATTGACCGGACAAAAAAAGAAAAATAAATACCGTTTAGGTGATCGTGTTAAAATAAAAGTAAAAGGAGTTGATTTGGAAAGAAAAACAATAGATTATTCCTTGATATGAGTCGCATATGTCTATTTTGATAAACCAAAAAATTTTAAAGATAATCAAATTATTATTTTGGGCTATATTTCCTGTTGTCTTAGGCATTTCTCTTGTTTCACTTATAATAATTATTTTTAATAAAATTAATTATGCGGGAATATGGGGAACAGAAAATAACACAGCAATAGTGGTACAATCTTTAACTCCAAAAAAAATAAGAGGAGAAGAGAAACCCAAATATTTCTATTTAAATAACGCCAGTGAGGAACTTAAGGTGAGAGCCCTTGCATACTTAGTCGGGGACTTAAATACAGGCGAAGTAATACTAGCTAAAAATCAAGAGGAGAGACTGCCAATCGCTTCTGTCTCTAAACTTATGACTGCATTGGTCGCAAGAGAAATAACAAACGAAGATGACATTGCGCAAGTAAGTAAAAAAGCTTTAGCGACAAAGGGCGCAAATGGTAATTTTCGAGTGGGAGAAAAAATAAAAACTATGGACCTATTATATCCCCTTCTTTTAGAATCAAGCAATGATGCCGCAGAGGCGCTCGCAGAATATTTTGGACGAGAGAGTTTTATTTCCAAGATGAATACAAAGGCGCAAAATTTAAAAATGTTTAAAACATCATACGAAGACCCAAGCGGACTCTCAGAGAAAAATCAATCAACCGTTTCAGATATATTTAAACTGGCGGGATACTTGAATCACCAAAAAAAAGATTTATTACAAATCACAACAAAGCGAAGTTACTCCAATAAAAAACACAGCTGGTCAAATACCAACCAATTCATACAGAAAGACGGCTATTTTGGCGGCAAAAGCGGATATACGGACCCTGCCAAACAAACAGTCGTTTCTCTTTTCAATCTACCCCTTGGAAAAACTGGTTATCGTCCTATCGCTATCATCCTGTTGCAAAGCGCTGACCGACGTAAAGACGTGGAAACTATTTTAAAATATTTAAATAAAAATATATACTACGGCGGATTGGCCGATGCGAACACCAACTGGGTGGAAGAAAGGGTTGGTATGCCCAATATTAAAGATCCAGATTTCGTGACGCTCGTTTTCGGGGGCGACATAATGCTGGACCGCGGAGTAAAAAATTCAGTCAGAAAAAATTTCAATAATGATTACTCTAAACTTTTTGAAAAACCAGACTTGGTTAACTTGTTAAAAAAGTTTGACATTATCTTTGCTAATCTGGAAGGTACAGCCTCGGACAAAGGCGTAGATTTAAGAAATTTATATTCTTTTAGAATGGATCCGACAGTTGTTCCAGCCTTAAAAGGCGCAGGTATAAGTATCTTATCGGTTGCTAATAATCACATCGGGGATTGGGGTCGTATTGCCTATATTGATACACTTGCGCGCTTAAAAGAAAATGAAATACTTTACACCGGTGGAGGATTAGATAAAACAGAAGCCGAAACGCCTGCTATTATTGAAAAATACGGAATAAAAATTGGGTTTCTTGGTTTCTCCGACAAGGGGCCAGACTATATGGTCGCAGATATAGAAAAGGCGGGCATACTTCTTGCTAATGATCCGGATTTTGAAAAAATAATAAAAAAAGCCAGCGCTCAGGTTGACTACTTGATAGTCTCGTTTCATTTTGGTGAAGAATATAAAGCAAAACACAACACAAGTCAGGAATATTTGGCTCATAAAGCCGTGGACAATGGCGCAAAAATAGTAATAGGTCATCATCCGCATGTCATACAAGACACGGAAGTTTATAAAAATAGTTTCATCGTTTACTCGCTCGGCAATTTTATCTATGATCAGTCTTGGAGTAAGCCGACAATGCAAGGCATGCTTCTTGAAATTAAATTAAATAGAGATGGTTCTATGACTATCAAGAAAAATATCACTCAATTAAATTCAGTATTTCAGTTGGATAAAATAATTCAAGGCAAGGAAGAGAAAATAAAATTTGAAGAAATAAAAACTACTTTGTGAATTTGAAAGTTGAAAGAATCTGATCAAGTATAACTTTTGAGTTCTCATAGGATACTACTCCTGGAACAGCAAGAACTTTTGCTTTAACATCTGGAGTAACTACTGGAGATAGCATTTGAATTTCACTTTTTTTAACAACAAGTGTTCTATTTCCAGTTATTGGAAAATAGTAACTCGTCTGTCCGCAACCCTCAGCACCTATATATGACCATTTTCCAATTAGTATACCTTGTGAGTAATCACCATCAACATAAGGTGGATTTACTGTACCTGAAACTATATCAATAGACAAATCAAAATCATTTAAAGTTTTTGATAATTTAGCATCACCTTTCATATCACAACCACCACCATAATTATCAAAAGAGATACTATGAGAAAGATTCAGCACCTCGCCCGAAGTAGATAGAGACAATTTTTCTGGATACTGAAAACTATATCCTTGTTTAATATTAGTATAGGTTTTCCAACTTGAATTATTGGTTTGTGTATTAACTGGGGGAGTTTTAGTATTCGTTTGTTGCTCGTTTTGATTTGATTGCTGTGTCGTAGTGTCAATAACAGCGGGTATTTCTGCTTTTTTATTATTATAAATATATACCACGCCTCCGATGACTAATACCGCAATAATTGCTATTAATAAAGGCACAATGAAACCTTCTTGTTTATTTTTCATATCTTTTAAGTATACCCCCTTCCGAGTGAATTTGTTAAATTAGTTGTCCACAGTACAGATTTGCTTTAAATTTGTACATTTTGTACAATACAGCTATGAACATAAAAACATTATCTACAACAGAAGCTAGAGAAAGGATGAGCGATTTAGTGAATATTGTATCTACGAGTCGTAAATCTATTGTTATCGGGCGTAGAAATATTCCGGAAGTGGTACTCATCCCCTTCCCGATGTTTTGGAATGGGAAACTCTCCGAAATAACAAATATCAATGCCTACTCAAAAAGCTTCGATTTTCTAGCAAATGAACCCGAAATTTATTCCGCAAAAGACATCAAGCGTAAATATGCATAAAATCGGACATATAATTCTGACACCTTTTCCATTTACGGATCTTTCCGGTAATAAAGTTCGTCCAGCACTAGTGCTCGGAGTACAGAACGGGGGTGATGATATTACCGTCTGTTTTATTTCTTCAAGTATGCAAAATAAAATTCATAAATTTGATATTCTAATTGACTCACGAATAGAAGAAAATTTTAAAAAAACAGGGCTAAAATTAAGATCGATCATTAAGATAACAAAAATAGCTACTCTAGATAAAGCTGTGATTCTTGGGCAAATTGGAGAGTTAGATACTAAAACTATGAATAAGGTGAAGAATGTTTTAAAAATTTACTTTGGATTATAGTTGCCTCTGTATTATTCTACTTCGTAATTTGTGTGGCTTCCTCAAACTTGACAGAGAGAAGCTTGGAGGCGCCGTTTGCGCCTATTGTTACACCGTAAAGTACACCGGCGCGAGACATGGTCTCACGGTTGTGGGTAACAACGATGAGCTGGGAATGCTTGGAGAGTTTTTCTAACATATCGCCATATTTGCGAGAATTTGCTTCATCTAAAGCGGCATCGGTTTCATCCAACACTAAAAACGGTGGCGGATTGACTTGAGACATAGCGAAGAGAAGAGCAATAGATGTGAGCGACCTCTCTCCGCCCGAGAGCGCATGAAGCTCTTTGACTTTTTTATGAGGGAGTGAGACATTTATTTCTATTCCCTGTTCTGGTATAGTTTTTTCATCTTTAAATTCTAATTCTTCATATTCCTCTTTGTAATTTTTTCCCAACGCTGGCGGTCTGGATTCCGACTCCGAAGGACGTCGGGACTTCTTATTCTCAGTAACAATGACAAGAGAACCCGTTCCTCCACCAAACATTAATGAAAAAAATTCCTGAAATTCCACATTTATCTTTTTAATACCCTCTTTGAATTCTACGTCTATCTTTTCTTTCAAATCTATTATAAGTTTTTGTAACGATTCAATACTTTTTTTTAAATCTTCTAATTCCTTTGCTAAAAATTGGTCCCGTTCTGAAACTTCTTTGAACTCTTTCATTACTTCCATACCACTGCCCATACCAGCATCTTCCAATTTTATTTTTATGCGCTCTATTTTTTTCTTCAATTCGGCTTGCCTTGTCTCATCTATTTCTTTACCAGCCCAAGGCTGGTCCGCCTCGGGCGGATAAGAAAAAATTTCTTGTCCAACAAGCGCGATACCCTCTTTGATCTCATTTTCGAAAATTTCGACCCTGCTTCTTAAATTCCCTTCTTTGATGGCCACAAGCTCTAAAGCGGATGTAAGCTCCTGATATCTAACTTTGAATTTAAATTTTTCCTTTTCAAAATCGCGCAGAGCTTTCATTTCTTCATTTATTTCCTGTTTTAATATTTCAACTGACTTTGACATCTCTGCCTCTTCTTCTTCTATTTTTTGTAGCTTAGTGAGAGTGCTAGTTTTTGAATTTTTTAATTCTGTTAATTCCTTCTTGTCATTTTGCTTTTTCTCTATTTGCTCTATTTCCATTTTTCTAATTTCATTTCCACAGAGCGGACACTTGCCGGAAAGTTGTACCTTGTTTTCTTTTGCTTCCAAAATTCCTTCTATTCTACCAAGTTTACGTTCTATTCCACTTTTTAATCCGCGAATTTCATTTAATTTTTGCTCAACTATTTTTAATTCTTCTATTTTTTTACCCGCCCGACCGAGAGGCCTCGACCGTTCGGGCAGGTTTCCTTCGGCAGATTCATCGTCTTCAGTATCGGAAATTTTTGAGACAATATTTTTAAGCTCATTAGAAATTCTTTTTCTTTCAACCAATAAATTAGACTTTTCTGTATCTAAATAAAAACTTTCTTTTTTAAAATATTCTCTATAGAGAATTGTCAATTCTATCTGCATCTCTTTAGCTTTCTCAAATTTCTCTACTTGTTTCTTTAAAAAATTTAGGTGCGGAGTATTTTCTCTTCGCAACAATATTATTTCTTTCATATTTCCCTCCGTCCGCTCTAGTTTTCTTTCACTGTCTTTAATTTTATATTGATAAATTTTAAGCCCCAGCGCATCTTCTACCATTTCACATCTATCTTCTGCATTTGCATTCAAAATCCTATCCGCTTCACCCTGTGAAATAATATGATGCCCGGAAGAACCAATGTTGACTGATGCTAAAAGGTTGTGAATATCTTTTAAACGTACTTCGGTGCCATTCAAAATATATTTATTTAATCCATCTGAAAAAACTTCGCGAGAAATGCTAATAGTGTCATAATTTAAATTTATATTCTCTCCTTCGTTATTTGAAAGTTTAAAAACTTTATCAGAATTATCGAAATATATTGTAACGGTTGCTCGTGTTTTCTTTGGTAAATTTTTAGATCCTTGAAAGATGAGGTCAACACCTATCTTGCCACGCATTGATTTCATTGATTGCTCACCTAAAACATAGCGAATAGCCTCAACCACATTTGATTTTCCTGAACCATTTGGTCCTACTATACAAACAATACTATTATCAAATTCTAAAACAGTTTTTGGGGCAAAAGATTTAAAACCGTTTAATTCAAGAGTTTTGAGTCGCATGTTCTGTATTTTCTGTTAATCCATCCAATTTTTGACTTTTAATGCAGCTTCGGCCGCTTTTTGTTCTGCTTCCTGTTTTGATTTACCACGACCTTCAGCTATCAAATTAGATCCAAAAAAAATACCAACCGTAAAATATTTATCATGATCGGGACCTGACTCGCCAAGAACCCTGTACGCTGGCGTAAGATTTATAAATTCCTGCGCTTTTTCTTGCACTAAAGATTTTGCATCGCGCCAAAGTTTCTTTGTTACTATTTCTTCTGTTTTAGGTAAAAGAGATTCGTGTACAAATTTATCTACCACCCTTATTCCTTGGTCCAGATATAAAGCCCCGATATATGCTTCATATGTATTTGCCAAAATATACTGCCTTGCCTTACCGTTGTCTTTTGCCTCACCTTTGGATAAAAGCAGGTAATCATTCATGCCTATACCCGTCGCAACTTCAGAAATAATGACAGCATTAACCAAAGCTGAACGCAACGCGGTTAGTTCTCCTTCTGTATAATTTGGATATTTTTTATAAAGAAAATCAGTGACGATAAGTTCCAGCACAGCATCACCCAAGAATTCCAAACGTTCGTTGTGCGATAGCTTGGTCGACGGATTTTCATTTATATAAGAACGATGTATAAAAGCCTGCTCTAGCAACTTCTTATTTTTAAAAATTATTTTAGTTTTTTTCTCAAAATTTGAAAAATGAATCATGTTTTTTGTTTTTATTTTACTCATTAACTTCTTTT
>Ga0209515_10003857_pt1 | contig 20819 bp, 15 predicted proteins | sample Subgroupgradi54m_FD_187454 | JGI IMG/M metagenome (GOLD analysis project Ga0209515, IMG submission 187454) | Subsurface groundwater microbial communities from S. Glens Falls, New York, USA - GMW60B uncontaminated upgradient, 5.4 m (SPAdes)... ...
GTCGTGTTTGCTCGTCGAGACGCAAGGCAAGAGATCGGAACTTCTCCCGAATCGTCGCTTCGACACCCATGCCATCATCATAATAGATCCCGGACTAAGTTGCTATACTTATTTTATCGCAGACACTAAAGAGGCAGATAAATACGTGACGCTTAGGCGTGACCATGGGAGAAAGGAGAAGTAAGGGATGACCGGAAGGAGGGCAGTCTTCATCGGTGTGGCACTGGGTTTAGTCCTTACTACGGGATGCCGGAGCAGAAGCGAGTCCCATCTCAAAACCGTCAATGTAAGCTCTTCAGCCATTTACTGCATCTTTGATCCATCCTGTACGGTGACCTTTACCGACAGTAGCACCACTCCCATCCCGATGTCGTCAGGGGGAATGAGTTTCATCGAGTCCCGCACCTTCGCGGGCAAGTCGGGTACGCCGGCGAGCGGTTTGTACGGGTATGAGTACCGGATTGATCTCTCGAAGGCTATTGAGACCATAGTTGATGTCGAGGGCGTCGGTAAGATCAAGTACATGCCTTGTCTGCGGGCTATAGTGCTTGAGTTCGGTCCCATCATCGACACCCTGGATTATAATGGCGATGGGAAGACTGGAGATCTGGCCTATGTCGTCACTAGCGGCGGTCCGGGAAGGATAGGCCTCCAACAGCTAGAGCGGTACCACAACATGCTCACGTTTAACTTCGACTCCCCCATCTGCGTCGGGGGCTCCCAGGGCCATGGCGATAGTACCTACTTCTTTGGCCTTGTCTCCGCACGGCCGCCGAGGTCCGTCACGGCAACTATCAAGGAGACGGCCGGCATGGCCGCTGCGTCGCCAAAACTTAAGAAAAATGTGAAATACAAAGTGTTGGTCCACGCGCCTCAGACAGGCACGGCGAGTAAGCCGGATGATCCCGGAACTCTTTGAGATCAATCCTGGGATTGCCAGAGTAGCCTGTGGCGATCTGGCGGAGGGCCTGATCCGGATCATGCCAGCCCAAAGGACGGAGCAGAGAGCCTGGACGGACTAGCTTGAACTAGACGACCCCCGGTAGCTGACTGAGGACCGATGACCGATGACCGTCGTCGGTCCTCAGTCAAGAAGTCTTTTCTGGACAGCGTTCATCTTCGCTACACTCCTTTACAGGTGAAGGCCGCCTCGGCTATAGTCTGGACATGGCTACCGAACCTGACCATCTTCTCGCTGAAATCGCCCTGCCGGTTCCACCACGAAGGGTCCTGACGTATACCATCCCATCCGATTTACAGAAACAGGTTGAGGTCGGCAAGCGAGCCCTCGTGCCGCTCGGCCCTCGCCTGGTGACCGGGTATGTTGTCGGTCTCCTCTCCTCCGGACCAGTTGACCCCCCGGGCCTCAAGCCGATTGACGCGATCCTGGACCCAGAGCCGCTGCTCGATAGCCACATGCTGGAGCTAACACGCCTTGTAGCGGACTACTATCTGACGTCGTGGGGACTGGTTATTCGGGCAGCTCTGCCCCCTGGGATCGATCGCAGGACGGCTCGGACTGTCGAGCTCATCGAGTCTCCGGACCTATTCCCGCAAGCTTTAAGCGGGGAGCGCCTCACCCAAGAGGCCGGCAAGTTTGGCCCCCTCCAGCAGCAGATACTTGCCGCCCTACAAGTGCAACGCCGGATGCTACTTTCATCCCTCAAACAGCGGTGGCCGGACGAAGAGGTTGATCGGCTCATCCGTATGCTTGTCAGACAGAACCTGGCGAGAGTGGAATACCGCGAACGCCGCCCCTCGGTTCGGTCCGCCTATCGGTCCTTGCTCAGCCTAGCCGTCGACCACGCCGCGGCGGAGGCCGAGTTGGCCGCTCTCCGACGCCGGGCGCCGCGGCAGGCCTCGTTACTCGATCGCCTGCTGCAATCCAGCTCAAAGCTTACGTCTGCGGAGGCCACAGTCCTCGCTGGCGCCTCCGGGGTTCATGGCCTCATCGCCAAAGGCTTGATCCGTCGAGTCACGGAGGAGGTTGAGCGGTCTCCCTGGGAAGAGACCGCTGCTGCCAAGGGCTCCTGGCCCGAGCCCAACTCAGCCCAACAAACAGCGATTGATGGGCTCCTGGAGGGACTGCCCTCTCACACATTTTTCCCGGCGCTACTCCATGGCGCAACGGGGAGCGGGAAAACCGAGGTCTATCTTCGAGTGATCGGCGAGGTGGTACGGCAGGGAAGGCAGGCGCTCGTGCTCGTTCCGGAAATCGCCTTGACCCCTGTCACTGCCGATCGATTCCGCTCCCGCTTCGGGGACCGAGTCGCGTTGCTGCACAGCGGCCTCTCACCTGGCGAGCGGCTGGATCAGTGGCACCGCATCAAGCGCGGGATGGCCGATATCGTCGTGGGTGCGCGGTCCGCGGTCTTCGCTCCCCTCTCCCGCCTTGGCCTCATCGTGGTCGATGAAGAGCACGACGCCTCCTATAAGCAGCAAGATGAGCCGCGCTACCACGCGAGGGACGTAGCCCTGGCCAGAGGGCAGATACTTGGGATTGCAGTCCTCCTTGGTTCCGCGACCCCGGCCTTTGAAAGTGTCCATCGTGCCAAGGAAGGGGCCTACCGACTATTCCTGCTTCCAGAGCGGGTTGAAGCCAGGGCACTGCCCTCGATGACACTGATCGATATGCGCGAAGAACATGCGAAGTGCAAAGTGCGAGGCGCCCCGCTCATCTTCTCCCGACAGCTGGCGGACGCGATCAAGGAGGCGCTGGCTAAAAGGGAGCAGGTCTTGCTGTTCTTAAATCGACGGGGTTACGCCAGGGCGCTGCTCTGCCGCGAGTGCGGTTTCGCCTTGCACTGCCCACATTGCAGCCTACCGCTCATCTACCATGCGGTGGACGCCAGAATGCGCTGCCATTACTGCGATCATCGAGAACGCCCGCCCGCCCGCTGTCCCAAGTGCGGTGGGTTCGCGTTCGGATTCCTAGGGTATGGAACGCAGCAGGTCGAGGCCGCCGCTCGGCTCCTTGCGCCGGACGCGACCATGACCAGGATGGATCGTGACACCACGCGGCGACGGCGGGCGTACCAGCAGATCCTCAAGACCGTGGAACAGGGACAGACGCAGGTCCTGATCGGGACGCAGATGGTCGGAAAGGGGCACGATTTCCCCGGGATTACCTTGGTCGGGGTCCTCTCTGCCGATACCTCGATGGTGCTCCCCGATTTCAGGGCCGGGGAGCGAACCTATGCCCTACTCACACAGGTGGCCGGACGGGCTGGCCGTGGCGACCGGCCTGGTCAGGTGCTGGTCCAGACCTACAACCCGGATCACTACAGCATCCTCGCAGCCCGCAATCACGATTATGAAGCGCTGTATCGAATCGAGCAGCCACTCAGAGAGAAGCGCGGCCTTCCTCCCTTCGGCTTCCTCGTCCTGCTCCTGGTCACCTCTTCAAACGAGGGTCACGCGCAAGAGAAAGCCGAACGACTCACCAGCCTTCTCCTGAAACGGGCCGTTTCGTCCCTTGCCATCGAGGGACCAGCGCCGGCGCCGCTTTACCGACTGAAAGGACGCTATCGCTGGCAGCTCCTCGCCAAAGGTCCTGACCCGAGTACGCTGCATCACTGGGTCAAGGAGACGATTGCGCTACTCCCGCCGTCAGAACAGACGGGCATCGAGGTTGATGTCGATCCGGTCGATCTGTGTTGAGCGAGCAGCGATCAGCACTCAGCCGTCAGCTTTCAGGAAGAACAAGAGAGAGAGAAGAACGTACATAGTCTTCAAACGACGGTCTGTGCACAACCTGCGGGGCGGGGTTTCTTGCTGGTCGCCAATTGCTGATGGCTGAACGCTCACCAATTGTCTTTTCCTGAGGGATGCATTACAGTAATGGCACGATGAGCGGAGCGATTCAGCAGGGAACGGTGGAACGGGCTTCCAGCCTGGTCTGCCACACGAGTACGATTCCTGCCCCCCCGACTGATTTGTGGCTTGGCAAGGGCGAATCTCTGGACGACCTTGGCATCTCGGGTCTGAAGGTCATCCAGAGCCTTACGGGCTTCCGCCATTCGATGGATGCGCTGTTACTGGCGCAGTGGGCCGCACCGCGATCCACCGATCGGATCCTCGATCTCGGTTGCGGAAACGGGGCGATTGCGCTGCTGCTGGCTCACCGGTATCCGCGCGCCCACATCGTTGGGCTTGAGATCCAATCTGCCCTGGCTGACCGAGCCCGGCGGGGAGCACGACTCAACGGGTTACAGAGCCACATCGAGATCGTGGATGGCGACCTTCGTCAGATCAAAGGGCTGCTGCCGTCGGCGGGTTTTGATATGGTTCTCTGCAATCCGCCATATCGAGAACTCGGCCGAGGGCGGATCAGCCCGGACCCAGAGATCCGACAGGCCAAGCATGAGCTGACCGCTACTCTTCAAGAGGCGGTTGCGGCCATCCGATATGTGCTCGCCCCCAAAGGGCGAGCGTGCCTGATCTACCATGCCTCGCGGCTTGTCGATCTGCTGAGCAGCCTCAGGGTTAATCGGTTAGAGCCGAAAATGTTGCGGCTGGTCTATTCCCACCCTGGCACCGAGGCGGAACTGAGCTTGGTCGAGGCGCGACGAGACGGGCGGCCAGGGCTGCAGATCCTTACGCCCCTGTTCGTCTATCAAGCACGGGGCGGCCCTTTGTCACCCAGCATGGAAGCCATCTATCGCAGTCTGGCCTTGTCTGACGTACGGAGTGGAGGAGCATGAGCCGACACATCATCGCCATTGCGCAGATTAACCCTGTCCTCGGCGATCTGGAGCGGAACCTGGCCCTGCATGAAAAGACGGCTGAAGAGGCAATCGGCCGTGGTGCCAGCCTGTTGGTCCTTCCTGAACTAAGCCTGACCGGATACTTCCTCAAGGACCTCGTCTCATCCGTGGCCCTTCCCATGACCAGTCCCATCCTCGGAAGGCTCAGAGATCTAAGCCGACGCATCGATCTCGTTGTTGGACTGGTTGAGGAGTCGCCCGAACACCTGTTCTACAATGCCGCCATTTACCTCTCTATGGGTGAGATCCAGCACGTCCACCGCAAGGTCTACTTGCCCACGTACGGAATCTTCGATGAGCAACGGTATTTTGCGGAAGGCGGCCGAATCAGGACATTTCGTGCGAGGGTCGGTCGGTCTGCGATCCTGATCTGCGAGGACATGTGGCATCCCTCGGCGGCGTATGTCGCCTCCCTCGATGGGATGGAGATCCTCATCTCGCCTTCTGCCAGTCCGGGTCGCGGGGGTCTGGAGGCAGGCAAATTCTTCGCGAACGCCAGGGCCTGGGAGACGATCAACCGGGCCTATGCCCAGCTCTTTACCTGCTATGTCATCTACGCCAATCGGGTCGGTTACGAGGATGGGGCCTGCTTCTGGGGCGGCTCAGAGGTGATCGCCCCCTCCGGCGAGCCGGTGGCCAAGGCAGAGTACCTCAGCGAGGAGATCCTGGTGGTCGAGATCGATCCCGCAGAGGTGCGCCGGGCCAGAACGGTGAATCCGTTACTTCGAGATGAGCGATTAGATGTCACGCTTCGAGAGCTGGAGCGGGTAAGAAGGGAGGGGATCAGGTGAGCGATCTCTCCTTACACTGCGAATTTGTCCAACAGATCCTGACCGGATTCATTGCGAACGAGGTCCGAAAGACCGGGTTTAGCCGCGTCGTGGTTGGGCTTTCTGGCGGGGTGGATTCAGCGCTGTCCGCCTATCTCGGGGCCGAGGCCCTCGGCGCCGAGAATGTCTTGGCCCTCCTGATGCCGTACCGAACCAGCAGTCCGGAGAGCCGGGAGCACGCCGAACTGGTGGTGAAGCAACTGGGCATCCAATCGGACGTCATCGAGATCACACCGATGGTGGACGCCTACTTCGAACGGTTCCCAGAGTCAGATCACGTTCGCCGGGGTAACAAGATGGCCCGTGAGCGGATGACCATCCTCTTCGATCATTCGGCCATGCTCAAGGCCCTGGTCTTGGGGACCAGCAACAAGACGGAGCTGCTGCTGGGGTACGGCACACTGTATGGCGACATGGCCAGCGCTATCAATCCCCTGGGCGACCTGTACAAGACCCAGATCCGGCACCTGGCGCGCCACATGGGGATCCCGGAGGTCATCGTTCGAAAGGCGCCCAGCGGCGACCTCTGGGTTGGGCAGACCGACGAGGCGGAGTTCGGCTTTACCTACGAGGAGGTCGATCGAGTCCTCTATCTGATGGTGGACCGCCGTTGCGAAATCCCCGAGCTCATCGCGGCTGGCTTTGACGAGCGATTCGTCAAAGCCGTTCTCACCAAGGTCCAGGCCTCCCAGTACAAGCGGCGCCTGCCCCTCATCGCCAAGATCTCCGCCCGCACTATCGACCGCGACTTCCGCTATCCTCGCGACTGGGGCAAGTAACGCCGTTACCTGGTCGCCACGCGTAAGGCTTCCGCAGACATTTCGGAACGGGACCGACCTGGGGGGGGCTGCCCGCGCTAAAAGCGATACCCCCCAGCACAGCGCTTCCGCTTGTACTGGGGGGTATCGGAGTGCGGTGTAACTCTTTTATCTCCTCAGACTAGAAGGCTTCGTCGCCAGCAGCCCAAGTTTCTCGCTCCTTCGCCTTCTCCTTGTCGTAGATTGTCCATTCGCCTTCCTCTACGACGGCCTCTCTGACCATTCGTCCTGCCCTTGAGATAATGAACCAGGCTAGTGGCAACACACCTCCAAAGAGGAAGGTTGCCCCACCGATCGTGCGCAGCCACGTCAAAGTAATCCACACGCTATCCGTTACGTGTGACTGCGCTCGGGCGGCCCAGAGGCCTTTCTGGAAGACGGTCGAGACCTGGTACAAGCCAACCGGGAACAGATCCAGCATCATCATCAGCCCCAAGCCGATCTGCAGCGACCAAAAGATGCTTTTGACCAGCTTCTCGTTCCAGGCAGAGCGCTGGAACAGATGTTGGCAGGCAAACAGCATACCGCCAATTGCGATGTTGCCTTTCACACCAAACATGGCGGCATGCGCATGGTTACCAGTGAGGTAGGTGCCATGCTCATAGTAGTTGACGATGGGCAGGTTGATCATCGAGCCCATGACGCCCGCGCCGAAGATATTCCAGAAGTTGACGGCGAGGATGAACGTCCAGACGCCGTCCATCACGAAACGCTGCTTGCCCTCGGCAACGGCTTCATGAGCCTTCATCCGTTCCGTCCGCATCTTCCAGGCATCCAGGGTGATCAAGAGCAGGGGCAGCACCTGCATGGTGGAGAAGACGCTGCCCAGCGCGATGATCCCTGTCGGCTTGGCGATCCAGTAGAAGTTGTGGGAGATCCCGATCAGGGCGGTGACGAGGAACATCATCACGGCCAGGAAGATCACTCGCTCGGCCATGGCCCGGTTCACCAGACCCATCTGCACCAGCATGTACCCGACGATACAGGTGGTGAAGACTTCGAAGGTCACCTCAACCCACATATGGATGTTCATCCACCGCCAGTAGTCCGAAATGGCGAAGTTCTGCGTCGGGGTCATGAACATCCCGAAGAACAGGAACAGCACCATCATGCCGCTGCCGTAGAACAGCCAGGCCGGCACGGACCAGAGATTCTGGCTCGTGATCCACGGCTTCACGGCGCGGAAGATGATGAAGACCCAGAGACAGAACGAGGACAGCATGAGAATATGCCAGAATCGCCCGAGCTCCAGGAACTCCCAACCCTGGCTCCCGAACCAGTAGGCCATCTCGTCGTTGGCAAACCACCCCGTATGTCCGAGATAGATGCCAAACAGCGCGCCTGCACCCACGATGACACACAGCGTAAAGAGCAGGTTGATCAGGAACCGCTGTCCGTTCGGGACCTTCGAAATCCTGGGCAGGAAGAAGAGGGTGTAGCCGACCCAGGCCATAAAGAACCAGTAGATCTGGACGATAGTATGCCAGCCTCGAGTAACGGTGAAGGGGATGGTGAACCCCAATACCGATGTCGCCAGGGCGCTACCCGGTCCCCCACCGACGAAATCCTCTGCGCTCAGGATACCTGCCAACACCTGAACCAGGAAGAGGATCACGGCGAAGACAAAAAACTTATACGTAGCGCGCTGAGTGGGACGAACGTAGGCGTCGCCCTTGTTTTCAAGGTCAACTGTGGTCAGCGACCAATCCCGCCCATTGAACGGCTCGCCAGGCAGGGTCTTCATTTCACCGTAGACGTACAGGACCAGCATGGTGCCCGCGAACAGCACGAAGATCGAGATAAAGCTCCAGAGATACGTTGCGAACGTCGGGAGGTTACCAGCCGCAGGATCGTACGGCCAGTTGTGGGTATAGCTATAGACCTCACCCGGTCGATTCGCCCCGGCAACCCAACCTCCCCAGAAGAAAAATGCTGCTAACGCCTTGAGGTCTGCTGGGTTGCTGATATAGCTCTTGATCCTTCCATTCTGAAATGCTTCTTCATAGGTGGAATCCGTAAACATCCGCGTGTAATGGGTGATCAACTCTTGGTACGCAAAAGCTTGGGCCTCGTTAATGCGGATAACGCTGGCTGTCGCGTCGTAACCGGCAACTGGTGTGTTCGTATGGATCTCTCGTTGTACCCGCGTCGCGATTGCGTCCTTGTCGGTTTGGGTCACGGGGCGCTCTTTCGCGATCTCATTCTCATAGAACTGGCCCATGGAGACGTAAGTGCGGTGGAGAGCCTCAGCGGTGAAATCCGGCCCGCGCTCTGCTCCGTCACCCCAGAAGGAGCCATACGTCATCAGCCCCTTGAGGTGAAACACTTGCTTTCCACGCTGGATTTCCCACTCGGGAATCACCGTTGCCCCGGTGGATGACGACACAAAGTTGGTCAGCGGGGGAGATCCCGCGTAGGTCCAGACGCCGAGAGCAATTAGCCCGATGACGCTGATTGTCGTGACGATCAAAGCATGAAGCCACCAATACTTCTTGATTAATAGTGCTTGTGCGAACGTCCTCTTGCTCTTGCTGACGGTTGCGCTAGGATTCGGACTCATCTTTCCCTCCTGTGGCTCTCCCTTAGACTTAGGTGGCCACTCTTCTGTTATTACTGCGATCCCCCACGTTTGTTGCTGTTGCCCCGCCCGTCAGGGGCGCACGGGCTTCGCGGGCGGCCTGCAGGGCGCGGGCTCGACAGCACACGCCTGGTCGGCCAGTCGGTGACCCGTTACTCTACTTGCTCTGCGTGTCGATTCACCTCCCTTCGCTATTGTGGAGTTCATGGGAAACGCCTCCTCTGCGTCGATATCGCGATCCCCGGTAGCCTTTATAGATCCTGCGTATCGAATCAATATCGCGATGCATACATACTATTCTATTTACTATCTCCTATAGGACTCGTAAATCCTGCAATTGACTCAATATGGTGATGCATACGCACTACACTAAACTAAACTACCTCCCCAGGGCCTGCAACTCCTGCGATTAACTCAATTCACCATGCATATGCACTATCGTTTTTACTATTCCCCGTAGGACTCGTAAATCCTGCAATTGACTCAATATGGTGATGCATACGCACTACTCAAGTCATCCTGAGTTTGTCGAAGGAGACGGTTGGCATGCTTAGGGCTGGATGAAGGGTGAATCTTGTTGCGGCGTTCCGTTCCTGCTTCGACTGGCTCAGCACGAACGGTAATTATGAGGCACTGCAGTAATTATACTATCCAGAATAGAGCTCGTAAATTATGCAATCGACTCTATCTTTTCGATCGCGGCTATCACGCCGCCTTGGGGGGCTCCTTCGTGGCCCCTGGCGCCGGTCCAGCCTGCGTGCGAGTCGTGGGCTCTCGCCGCGCAATCTCGTTCACGTAGGCCACGGCCTCCAGCCGAGAGTGAACCTTGAGCTTACTGAAGATGTTCTGGATGTGGTTTCTCACCGTGGTTTTACTGATAAAAAGCTGCTCCGCGATGGCCGCCGTGGTTGCGCCGGTCCGCATCAGGGTGACGACCTGCAGTTCTCGCCGAGTTAGTTCACCGATGGGGGATACGGTCTCCTCACCCATCGCGAGTTGAGTCTGAGCCAGTTGTTGGCGAACGAGTACCTCAAGCTGGTGTGCCGCAGTCACATCACGGAAAAGGTGGACGACCGTCGGGGGCTGGTTGTCGTCACAGGGAAGGGCAACACAGCTCACGTCGATCCACAATGGTTTGCCCGTCCTCGTCCGAGTAGCCATCTCAAAATGCTGGATCAGGTCTCCGCGGCACAACGACATCTTGAGCGGGCAAGGCCACTGACAGAGCTGATTGCCGTTCCTGTCACGGCCGTTGAAGAACGCGCCGCACTTCTGCCCGACGATTTGTTGCGCGGAAGCTTCCAGGATGGTTTCTGCGGCCCGGTTGCAGAACAGAATCTCCCCCGACGGTGAACTTACAAATACGCCATCGGCCGTCTCCGCGAAAAGCTTGAGGGTAGCCTCCCGTGGTTCCGCAGGCTGCGTGCATCCCGGCCCGCTTCGCGAACCTTTTTCATCATCTACAGACCGATGCTCGTATTCCTCGCCGACACGGCGGGCGACCGCTTCACCTGCACGAATTCCGGCATCCTGCCGATGGCCTGTCCGCCGGGTCCGCGCCAACCGTTTCGGTCCGCTGCCTAGATGTGCCATGATGCTAATGTACAGTCCTCAGTAAGACCTGTCAAGCCGAAAAGGGGTCTATGGGTAGAGTACCATTTCACGCCTTCAGTCCTCGACGCGAACCCGGCCCCCGCCGTGGAAAGTGTCCACACGAGGTCCACGGCCTTATAGGCGGCGATACTCCCGGTCACGCCCAGTACCAGCGTGCAGTTCGATACGCTCACCACAGAGTTCCCTCACGCGTCATCCGCTATCCCTGGCTTACACCGTGTGTGCTGCCGTACTGATCTCGTTAGTAGATTTACTTAGTCCGGATCGCGTGCGCCACGGCCGCCACATCGCGACACTCGACTTACACCTCCTCCGCCGGCAACCGGCGCTGATCCAGGAGCCGGACGGCGCCCTCTGGCGTCCAGTGAATTACCCCCCAGCTTGCTGGGGGGCATCTTCGTGAAAGAACAAACCTGAGAAAGACGCATTCCTCCCCTCAGCAAGCTGAGGGGTATCCTGCGGTGATTTTATGAACCCCCTGTGGACTCAATGGTCTGAAGCATCTCGTCTCTCCGCGTTCATCCGCATGCGGCCATCCCAAAGTGGGCGTGCCGCTCTGCGCGTACACTGCCATTTTCCGCCGATCGCCTTCAACCGAAATGTGCCACCAAGGCCGGCTGAAGAAAATCCTTGACAGGGGGCGCAGGCTGAGCGATAGTGTCGCTCTGTGTAGGGGGAGATCCATACCATGTTGCAGTTCCCGCTGGAGGGCCGGAAGCCCGCGTTTACCCGGCGCGGGATGGCGTGATCGGGGTGAGGTCAGTGCAGCGCCTCGCACCAGTAAAGCGCTCCGAGTTCGGGAGTGCGATGATTAACCTAAAAACACAGAAGGGGGAGAATCGTGGATCAAAGAAAGTGGTGGGTTCGTGGTATCGTCTTGGGCAGTGCCTTGCTGCTCGCCCCGGTTGGGGCGTGGGCCGACAAGCTCACGGAGCTCGAGCAGGCATTTGAGACGCAGCAGAAGTCGCTACAGCAGTTGCAGCAGGAGATGCACCGCCTGCGACAAGACCGGACCGCGCAGCAGGACGAGATGAGCAGGCGCGTGATGGAGGTGGAACAGAAGGCTCAGGCGGCCGCGGCCTCGTCAGTCCTCGTCGGGTTCGACCCTTGGCCCGGGAAGGGGTTCTACCTGAAGTCGGCCGATGGCCAGCACCGAGTGAGCATTGGCGGGTACATTCAGACATTGGCTCAAGTTGAAGGATCGCTCGCGGATGAGGCTGATACTGCTGCTGGAAACGCCCGGCACAACCCGAGCACATTTAAGCTCAACCGCGTCCGGCTCATCTTGAACGGACAGATCTACAAGGACTTCGGCTTCCACATCGAGACGCATATCGCCGACGGCCCCACCGCCACCCCTGCCGGCAACAGCGGCGCCACCCGGCTCGAATGGGCCGTTGCCAGTTACACGTACGCCCCATGGGGAAAGGTGACCGTCGGGCAGATGAGGAACCACTACGGCCTCGAGATGGGCATGGCGACTCAGGACCTGGACTTCGCCGCCCAACGGTCGCTCGTCTCCAAGGCGCTCTCCCCGGACTTGCAGCTTGGCGTCCTCCTTTCGGGCGATCTCAAACAGTTCGTCGGCATCCCCTTCTACTATGGGGTGGGGATCTTTAACGGCTGCGGGCGGCTCGATCAGTGCCGTGGAAGCATCGACAACGACGGCAATAAAGAGTTCACCGGTCGATTTGCCATTGCACCCCCAATGCCGTTCGGTAATCTCACCATCGGCCTGAACGCCGATTACCGCGACTTTGAGAATAAGCGTGGCGGCGCTCGCGATCTTGCGACGAACCCCGCCGCCGCTGGCAACTGGCATGTCTTTAACCCAACCAGCGTAACCGGAGTCGCGCTGGCCGGCAGCGGCTTCCGGATCAACGGCGAGCGCGTCACTGGCGGCGGTGACTTCGTGTTCGACTTCTACCCGTTTGTGGCCAAGGCTGAGTACCATTACGCTTCCCAGGAGCGCCTGGATTTGGGCGCTGGCGGCACCGATCTTGACCGCCTCATTATGCATGGTGGGTATGGCACACTCGGCTATTGGATCTTCGGCAACAAGACGAAGGGCCTGCTGGCCAACGCCCGCTACGAGCACTTGCGGATCGATGACAATAGCGGCGGTTTTCAGGGAGCAACCGGTACCGAACAGGAAACGGATATACGCGCTATGACCGGCGGTCTGACCTGGTATATCAACCCCAACATCTTCCTGCGGGGTAACTACATCTTCCACAACGTCAGCCCACACGCGAATATCCTCGGACTGAGCGATTCCAATGGTAACGGTGAGTCCCATCAGGGGATCGCCGAGTTGATGCTTAGGTTCTAGTCAGTAGATTGATGGCAGGCTCTCAGCCGGAGCTCACCATGGTGCATAAGCGGGGTGTGTCGCTTCTGCTACGAACCATGCATCTGGTGAGCTTCGGCATCCTGCTGGGGGGGCATACGTTCGCGATCGACGCAGACCGTTTGCTGCCTGCGCTGTACCTGACGATTGCGAGCGGGGTCGGTCTGATGGCACTGGAGATTTCCACCGTCGGACCGCACTGGCTCTTCATGGGCAAAGGGGCAGCGGTGCTTGTTAAGCTGCCGATTCTCCTAGCGGTTCCCTATGCCTGGGATTATCGTCTACCCCTTCTTTTGCTGGTCGTGGCGATCGCCTCGGTGAGTTCGCACATGCCTGGGAGGTACCGCCACTACTCGATCCTCCAAGGCCGGATTGTACAGATCGGGGAGGGTCTGAGCATAGCGTCCTCGAGAGAAGACGCCAGACACACAGCCTAACCGTCCTCAGTCGAATAAGAAAGGGTATCCACTCATGAAGTTTCTCACGTTAGCCAAGGTAAGGCCAGGGGCATGGTCCAGACTGGAAAACAGCCTTCCTGCTGCCTGTTACGAGGGGATGAAGTCGGCTTATGTCACCTACGGCCAATATGATCTGGTTTTCGAATGGGAAGCCAAGGATATAGATGCGGCAAATAAAATCATGAAGCATATGGCTGAATCAGATCTGCTTACCTCTGAGACCTTGGTAGTCGCCTCTACTCTAAAAGAATTCGGTAAGCTCTAGAGAGCCATTGTCTCACCCTTGAAGCCCTCGCCAGTAACGACGCCAACATTCAGAATCTTCCCAGCATCGGAGGCTTTCACCCCCGGGCTTACGCCCGGGGTCCTCAGCCGGGGATTTGATAGAGGTCGTCAAGCGCTCCAGTTAATGATCTGCTTCTTCTCACACCCATCCCCTTCCGTCGCAATCCCCTTGAGATCACGGACTCCTACGGCCTACCCCTTCGAATCAGATTGCGTCGCCCTTTTCGCTGCGCCCCCTCCTAAGACCCACACCCTTCGACTCTTCTAAAACTCTAGAAGTTGGGCTCTAGAAGTTGGGCTTGACAAACTCATAGGCTTGCTTTACCCTTAGCGTGTATAGTTTAGTTTCTGGTGCCTAGGTGCTCAGGGTGCTGACTTGCCACGAACTTGGACATGTCGATGAGAAGAAACCGGTGGGTTGATCAGTGGAGTGAGAGTAGGATGATGTACTTTAGCCAAAAGATGTATCATTCCTCCGTCATAACGTCCCGGATGCTTGACGCCCGGCTTCGGTATGTCGGGATGACACGAAGGAGGTCATTGCCGTGAACAAGCGTTACGTAAAGGTTGCGTGCGTGTTCGCCTTGCTCCTCTTGGTCACGGCCGTGGCCTTCCTCCCCTTCTGGGGTTCCAAGAAAGCCTCCACCCAGGTCATCTTCAGCGACTTCATGGATTTAGTGGAATCGGGGCAGCTCGCCGGGACGGTGATCTTCGACGAAAACAACCATACCATCTTCGCCCACGTCACGGAGGGGCAGCACCTTCGGACTATCTACAGCAAGGAGGCGACGGGCCCCCTGCAAGAACTATTGAAGAAGAAGGGTATTCGCTTTGCGATCGAGCCACCAGCCGGCGGCTCGATCTGGCTCGGCCTCCTGTTCAACTTCTTGCCGTTCCTCGTGATTATCGGCCTGTTTGTGATGATGAGCCGCCGGTCGCAGATGGGGGGGGGCGGCGGCCCGATGTCGTTCGGAAAATCCAAGGCGAAACTGCACGACTCGACCAAGCCCACTGTGACATTCGCGGACGTGGCCGGGGAGGAAGAGCCGAAGGAGGAGCTGTTGGAGGTCATTGAGTTCTTGAAGCACCCCCAAAAGTTTCAGGCTCTGCACGCCAAGATCCCCAGGGGGCTGTTGCTGGTGGGGCCCCCAGGCTGCGGGAAGACGCTTCTTGCTAAGGCGGTCGCCGGGGAGGCCAGCGTTCCGTTCTTCTCGCTCTCCGGCTCCGAGTTCGTGGAGGTCTTCGTGGGGGTGGGCGCCAGCCGCGTCCGCGATCTGTTCGAGCAGGCCAAGAAGAGCGCCCCCTGCCTGGTCTTCATCGACGAGATCGATGCGGTGGGCCGCTCCCGTGGGGCCGGCCTCGGCGGCGGGAACGATGAGCGCGAGCAGACGTTGAACCAACTGCTGGTCGCGATGGACGGCTTTGAGGCCAATAGCGGGATCATCGTGATCGCCGCCACCAACCGGCCCGACATCCTCGATCCCGCGCTGCTGCGCCCCGGGCGGTTTGACCGGCGCATCATCGTGGACAACCCGGACAACAAAGGCCGCAAGGCCATCCTGCAGGTGCACATGCGCGAGATACCGATGGCGCCGGACGTCAACGTCGACGTGCTCGCCAAGCAGACGCCGGGCTTCTCCGGGGCAGATCTCGCCAGCGTGGTGAACGAGGGCGCGCTCCTCGCCGCCCGGCACAACAAGAATCTGGTCAGTATGAGCGACTTTGACGAGGCGGTCGAACGCGTGATTGCGGGGCCCTTGCGGCGCAGTCGTGCCCTGAAACCGAAGGAGCGCGAGATGGTGGCCTACCATGAGGCCGGGCACGCCATCCTGCGCAAGCTCCTCCCGAATGCCGATCCGCCCCACAAGGTGACGATCGTCTCGCGCGGGATGGCGCTTGGCTATGTCATGGGGGCCCCACCGGAGGACCGCTACACCCGCACGCGGTCCGAACTGATGGCGGAGCTCAGCGTCGGCATGGGGGGGCGGGTCGCAGAGGATCTGATCTTCGGCGAGATCAGCACCGGCGCCGCAAATGACTTTGAACAGGCGACGGGCATGGCCCGCCGGATGGTGACCAGTTTCGGCATGTCGGACAAGATCGGTCCCGTCACGCTGGGCAGGCAGGGTGGACCGATCTTTCTCGGCCGTGATATGATCGACAGTCGCAACTATAGTGAGGAGATCGCCTACCAGATCGACCAGGAGGTCCGTCGCATCCTCGACGAGGCCTACCAGGTCGCTCGCCAGACGATCGAGGCGAATCGGGAGAAGCTGCAGCGGGTGGCGAAGGCCCTGATCGAGCGCGAAACCCTCTTCGCGGAGGAGCTGGACGACGTCATGTCGGGGAAGGTGGTGGCGCTTGACCCATTGCGGCCAACCAGCGCTGAGGCAGGCGCCGAAGCTGCTGCTGAGGCAGGCGCACCGTCGGCGCTGGTACCACCAGCTTGACGGAATAGCCTAACTCTCGACTCACAGTGCTTTCAGCAAAAAATTAACCCTCTCACGAGTTTTCATCCCATCGTGAGAGGGTTAATTTTTTGCCAGCCGTTCTATAATATAGTAAGCTCAGGTCGTTTTCTTCCTTCGTTTTACATAGAGCACGGTGCCAATGGCCATACCGGCAATGATCGCCACTAATGTAGCCGGATTGCGCACGATGGCCGAAGCGCCGCCACCCTTCTTGAGCCCGACCGTGAAGGGGAAGCTGAATGACGAATCGTGGGCATGGTACGCCTCCTCCTCTGCCGCGCCTGTGTGCTTCTGGCTCACCGCCACGACCCCATCGCGACTATGGCTTGCCGCCTCGGCTGCACCCCCGGCGCGGAATCCGGCATGCTCCTCAACCTCAACGACAGCCTTGTATTTCCCGACCTTCGTAAACTCCGTCTCCGCTTTCACCACGCCAGAGGGATAGACTTGCTGCGGGACATAGAGGACCGTTCCGGAGTCACTGCGCTCCGAGGCCTCGACAACGCGGACGGCCACCGGGATCCTTCGAAGCGCATCGCTGATGAGATCAAAGGTCAGCGTCGCCTTTCCCGTGTTCGGGATGTCTCGGCAGTAGGACTGAAACTCTTCCTTCATCGCATCCACGGACCGCTTCAGATCCGCATCCTTGAGCTCCTTGAGCTGAGCAAGCCGAGATGCCGCTCCCGCAGTCGCATGCTGATAGGCGCTGAAGTGGATGATAAACTGCCCCTTTTCCATCGAGCAATCACTTTCACCCACGCCACCGCCACCGTGAGCCCATGCCTGCGACGCTCCGGACGCCGCCAACAGAACTGCAAACCCAATCGAAGCTAGATGGTTGTTCATTACCCTACCCTACTTCCGTCCTCCCCCCAACCTTAAGCGAAGGGTGCAGATTCGTAGTGTGGGGGGTCCCACCCGCTGAAATCCCCGATCTGAGAGCTCAGAGGGTGGGGCCCCACGCACCGCTTATGCCTGGTTGGTCAGAGTTATAATGACAAAAAACAACATGATCGCTTCAGCTAGAACCAACCCGAAGGCTTCCATGCTTGTGTCTCTCCTTTCCCTTATTTATACTCCGTACTCCGTCGGAATTTTTTGGCGCCTGACTCAGAGGTTGAACCGGCCTCAAAGTTCGGGATGACAGGACCACCGACCTCAACAATTTGCCGGTTCTTGTCCGCATCAAAGAACTCAACGATCCCGCCGTATCGACTGTCCGTGTCATAGATCAACTCAGCCAACCTCTGGTATTCCCACTCCGCATCAGTTGCATCCAGCGTCACCTTCACGGTCTGTCCAGGAGCGATGGGGCCATAAGGCTCCACCTTGAGCTTCAGCCGCGTGTCTGGGTACAGGCCTGGATCCCGGAACTGCAAGTTAGCCGAGACGAATCCCCCCAACTGCTGAGGTCTATTCGAACCGTTTGTCACCTCGAGGTTCATCACCATGGAGCGTCCGGGAACAGTGTAGACCCCGTCAAGAGATTTCACCTTCACAGTGGCCTGTTTGAACGGCGTGAACGCCGTCGTGGGCTTGAGTTCCGGGACATGCACCCTGCCGGCCTGAAGCGGAATCGTGATAGGATAAGCGGCCTTTGTCGCCGCATTGCCGGCGCCTACGAGGACAACCGTCCCGATGATCATGACCAATGCAAACGTCTTATCCCCCGGGGTCACAAGCTGCTCTTCAGGCACCTTCCCAACTTGATCCGTACGCCGGAAAAACGGCCGCCTCGCCCAATAGTAAAGCCAGAATACCCCTATAACAATCCACAGGCCCCACCAACCGGCTATCCGCCCCAACCCGAGGCGCTCCATGTCAACCGTCTCACCTGTGATGGTCTTGACGTTGTTTTGAAAGCCAGTCCAATCACCATCGACCGTGACAAATTCGCCTGGACCGACCAGGGGCCCTCCAGCCTCAATGTTCACCATCGGGTGGACGTGGTAGGTCCCGGTCACCCGGCCCTGAATGACCATCTTGGACTCGTAATCCCCACCAAGCTCAATACCGGTGGAGTTGATCACAGGAACGCCGTTCAGCCAGGCCTCCTTCTTGAGCATCGATGGCCCTGGCACCGAGTAGTGTACAAAGATCGACTCCGGCAGGTAGACGGCCCTCGGCCATTCCGAGTACACATGAAACCGCCCGGTCAACTCCATCATCTCACCGGGCTTCACGCTCTTTTTGCTCCAGTGGTTGTCGAAGAACGTTATCGTGCGCATCCGGAGGAATGGCTCCTGCGACCGTTCGCCATGGGCCCATGCCGTTCCCGCGGTCACGGCGATCACTCCAATCACGATCGCCGATAATACGCCTCGTTTTATCCCCATCGTTGTCCTCCTCCCAAAACTCCAAGACTCGTGGATAAGGGGTCGCCAGATTCTCAATGCTCAGCGCCACGTGGGTGGGCTGCCGAAGCGATGACTAGGTCTGCTTGAGGAAATACACTTTGCCGAACCACTTGCCCATAAAAACCCACCAGAGGTATACCAAGCCGCTGACGAACCCGCCGAACCACGCAGAGACAGGGGTCACATCCCTCCCGAATGTCCGCAGCGTCCCCCGCTCAATGATCCTGATGTATTCAGGGGTAGCAGACCTCACATACTCCATCCCCATAAGATCGGCAACCGACATAAGCGGTCCGGTTGGATGGTGCACGGCCAGGTGGAAGGGGGCAAGCCAGACCCAGTTCGCAGGATACATCAGCAGAGAAAACCCCATACCCCCAAACAGCGCGGTGAACATGTAGCTTTTGGTCAGCATCAGCATCGTGTCGAGGAAGATCGCACTAGGAATCATCAAGGTGGGGGTGACAAAGTTAACAGGGAACCAGGCCCAGCCATAAAAATTGATGATCCTGTTCATCCATTGCCCGAAGTGAAGTGCCATGATGCAGAAGGTGGCCCCGATCGGGAGGCGGAAGTTAGTCCACAGGATGTACTGAACTGCCGCAGGAAAGGTGATTAACAGAATCGGTGTGAGGGTGACCCACCAGCGCCGGTCCTTCCAGTCAAGCCAGAAGTCCCAGTCGCCAACGGTCAGCATCTGGTGGACGTGGAAACCACCCACCATGGCCCCAAAGGCAACAAGTATCCAGACTATATCCGTTCTCCGTTCTAACCACACGCCTTGCGCAGGTGTCATGAGCGCCATTATCACTTTCCTCCTAGGGTAGGAAGGGGCGAAGGAATGACCTTCACCCCCCTCGCCGATTGCGTTTTGTGGACTGCAAGGAACCCCTCTCGGGGCCCTCAAAGAGTGGCAGTAATCGACTTGCCCATGTTGATTTTATATAGCTCAATCAAGAGTGGCAGTAATCGACTTGCCCGTGTTGATTTTATATAGCTCAATCAACCGTGGTGCTACCGTACACGCAATCCCAAAGAACGCGATTGCACCCCAGCCAAGCGTGACAAAACCCCAGTGTAGCGGCGCGACGAACAACTCCTCCATGATCCAGAAGGTGTGGCCCCACTCGTTCAGCGCCACGTTCACAAAGATCATGGCAGGCATGCCGACCGCAATCAGGGCAGGCAGGCTATGCCCCTTGGAAAAGAGGGGGATCCGAGTCCTGGCCCACAGGTACGCGCCAACCCCGATGATGATGTAGATCGGGTAGCTTTGGTAAAACTCGATGACGTGGCTCGGCGTAAAGTCCGTATCGCGGATCACCGTCTGGTGCCAGGTCCCATCCTGCTCGGTAAAGAAGCTGGCGCCCCAATAGACAGCCCAGGCGTACGCGCAAACCCACTGCCCCAGGCCCCAGTACCGCCTCAGCTCCTCCTCTGGTGTGATCGAATCCAGATTCCGATCCCGTGTCTTCCAGATGTAGCCGCAGGTAAATACGAGGGCCGCCGCCTCGACGACCAGTTCGCCGAGGAGCAGGTTCCACCAGTAGATTCGGTAATCCTCAGAGAAGGCGTCGAGGCCCTTCGACCATGAGTAAGCGTGCTGATAGATCCTAATCAGGATGTAGAAAACGCTGAACGCCGTGACGCATTTCACGAAGGGGGCCATGCTAAACATCTTTTCGATCGACTCAGCGCGCCTAGCTGGCGCGGCTTCAGTCTTATACTGTGCCATTCGATGTTTCCTCCTTACACTTTGATCAATTTAAACTACATAATAGACTGTACTACTCTTGGTATCGCACATCTTCTTGCTTTCTGTTGGCGCCGATTCTCACCTCCTTTGTCGCCACTCACGTAACAGGGTTAAGATTCAGGGCGTTGTTTCTCCGGGAAGATCGCTCTTTTGGAAACCTTGTTCTAGGAGAAATCATCGTATACCGCCCTCGGAGCATCTGTCAAGTCTTTTTTACTTCCCGGACCCAGTTTAAACTCAACCTACTAACGCTTGTCTCTGCTCAATTCTAAAGTGTTAAGTACGCAAGGATGATGCCAAACGTGGTTACGATCCGAATCCAGCTTGCCTTCACTTGTGAAATCAAGAAGTTCGGATGATGACTTAGGGGAGAAACGGCAGACCTCAAAAGGAATCATAGTTAATTTGACCTACTCCGTCCTATACTACGACACCTGTCGCACAACACCTGCCCTAGTCTGACCCAAGCAACATCTGTCGTTTCAGCCCACACTGTTCCAGCTTCCGGTACAACGTACTGCGAGAGATGCCGAGTT